>Ga0207868_1001377_pt1 | contig 17644 bp, 19 predicted proteins | sample Passage237B_FD_187370 | JGI IMG/M metagenome (GOLD analysis project Ga0207868, IMG submission 187370) | Cellulose adapted compost microbial communities from Newby Island Compost Facility, Milpitas, CA, USA - Passage2 37B (SPAdes) (version 3) ... | reverse complement strand
ACCTGTATTTCGCCAAGAGGCGCGAGACGATCGACATGGCGCGAGCCATCGAGTCGTCGAACTCGCTGGTGCGTCAGCGCATCCGTCGGGCAATCGGCGGCCGCCCCTTCAAGGAGGCGACCGTCAACGATCTCGTGATCCCCGAGTTCGCCCGAGAGGACATCGAGCGCGTGCTAGCGGATCTGCGCAAGGTGCCTATCTAGCGCTGGCGACCAGAGCGCGTTTGAGCCCTGGTGGGCGGCGGCGTCCCTGAACGTCGTGTGCGTGCGCACCTGCGTGCATCTCGGCTGTGCCCCACTGCGACGATTCAGACATGCGCGCCTCGTCGGCGTGCCTGTCGGGCGATCTTCTGGACGTCTTGTCGACGGGTGGTCGATGAGGCTCGAGGTGGAGTGTGGTCGCGGCGAGTCTTGTGCGCCCGCTGGCGAGCCATGGACAGGACGGATGTCAGCACACCGTAGACGGCGGTCATCGCCATGGTGGCGACGGATGGGCCCCAGAGCATCGGGATCGCAACGAACAGTGCAGCGCCCATCACCCATGGCCACAGAGGAGGGTCGCTCGACACGGCGGACGTCGTGCGCGCCGAGCGCATGAACAGCGAGGCCGCGAAGGAGACGATGACGACAGACAGGCCCATGCCGATCTCCCACACGGTGTCCTTGGGCAGGTTGCCGTACAGCAAGGAGGCCACCGCGGCGTAGGCCCACACGATGAACATCGGGGTCGCGAAGGACTCGATGTCGGCGCGGAAGAGCGAGTCCGCGGCTGTGCGCGCCAGGTAGCCGATGGCCATGAAGGCCGCCGCGACCACGGTGGCGACACCCATGGTGGCGAGTGCGGCAGCCATGGGCGACCCGTGTGCGAGCGTGGGCGCAAGGACACCGCTGAGCACCACCATCCATTGGCCGGCACCAGCGCCGAGCGCCAGCGCGATCGGCACCTGGAACAGGGGTGATTGCCCTGATATCCACCGCCTTCTCATGGGGGCGACCCTACCACAACTTTCCGACAATGGTGTGGTAGCCTTGGCGCATGTCGGCACGTCGGCCGACCGAGGACAACCGCGTGGGGGTGTTGTGGCAGGCGAGTTCGTGCACCTGCATGTGCACACCGACTTCTCCCGTCTGGACGGCATGGAGACGGTTGAGGAGGTAGCGAACTTCGCCGCGGCCGATGGGCAGCCTGCGGCCGCCATCACCGACCACGGCAACATGTCGGGCTACATCAAGTTCGAGCAGGCCTGTGCCAAGGCAGGAGTGCGCCCCATACCGGGGCTCGAGGCCTATTTCGTGGACTCGTACGCGCGCGTCCTCGAGGAACAGGACAAGAACCGCGACCACATGTTGATGCTCGCGGTGTCCGACACCGGCTACCACAACCTGATGCGCATGTCCTCGCGTGCGTTCATCGAGCAGAACTACTACAAGCCGTTGGTCGACGATGACCTGCTCGCCCAGCACGCTGAAGGACTGGTCCTGACCACCGGCTGCATCGGCTCGCCGATCGGGCAGGCGCTGTTGCGCGGCGACACCCAGCGCGCTCGCGACCTGATGGGCAGGTATCGCGACATCGTGGGGCCCGAGCGTTACTTCGCTGAGATTCAGGTCCACGACTTCGACGAGCAGCAGAGGGTGAACAGCCTGCTGGTGCCGCTGGCCAAGGACATGGGCATCCCGCTGCTGGCCACTCAGGACGCGCACTACGCGCATCCGAGCCGGGCCGACGCCCACGACCGCATGCTGGCGATGCAGACCGGCGTCACCCTGGACACCCCTGGGCGCTTTCGCTTCGCCTCCAAGACCAACTACCTGGCCACCGCCGAGCAGATGCGTCGCATGGTCCCTGACGACCTGTACCCGGGCGCATGCGACAACACCCTCCTGGTGGCTGAGATGGCTGCCGACATCACCCCACAGGTCGGCTCCCGCTACCTCATTCCCGCGTTCCCGGGCGCTGAGGAGCACGGCGGCGAGCAGAAGTTGCTTCGCACGATCGCGTTCGAGGGTGCTCGCGAGCGCTATGGCGACCCCGTGCCGGACGAGGTGGTCGAGCGGCTTGAGTACGAGTTGGGCGTCATCCACGACATGGGCTTCGACGCCTACTTCCTGATCGTGTGGGACATGGTGAAGTGGGCCAAGGACAACGGCATCTATGTCGGTCCTGGTCGAGGGTCCGCGGCGGGCGCGGTGACGTCGTACGTGCTCGGCATCACGACGCTCGACCCCATCCACCATCGTCTGTACTTCGAGCGCTTCCTCAATCCGGGACGCAAGTCGATGCCTGACATCGACATCGACTTCGAAAAGCATCGTCGCAGCGAGGTGCGGGACTACTTGCGCGACAAGTACGGCTACGACCATGTGGCCTACATCGCGACAGCCGGCAAGTTCCATGGCCGCTCTGCCATCCAGGCCGCGGCGCGCATCTACGGCGTGCCCTCGGGCGAGGCGCAGCGCCTGTCGGCCACCTTCCCCCAGAACTCGCCGCTGAACATCCACCAGATGCTCGAGCCGTCCGTCGACGGTGTGGTCGAGGGGCTTGAGGGCGACAAGCGCAAGGAGGTCGCCAAGGCGTGGGAGGACGGTGCCGAGTTCCGCAAGGCCGTCGAGCGCGGGGGAGAGGTGTATGACAGCGTGGTGGACGCCGCCGCCGATGTCGAGGGCTACACCAAGACGTTCGGCGTGCATGCGGCTGCGGTGCTCATCACGCCTGAGCCGCTGACCAACTTCGTGCCGCTGACCACCGAGACGCGTGACAAGTCGTTGGCGGTGTGCGCCTACGACAAGGACGATGTGGAGGCCATCGGCGGCCTCAAGATGGACTTGCTGGGGCTGATCAACCTCACGACCATCCACAACGCGGTCGACCAGATCTACGCCAACTACGGCAAGCACATCGATGTGAACAACCTGCCGTTGGACGACCCCAAGACGTTCGCGCTGCTCCAGCGTGCGGACACCGACGGTGTCTTCCAGTTGTCGGGCACCGGCATCCGCGAACTGGTGCGCCGAGTCATGCCGACCACCTTCGAGGACCTCTCGGCGATCCTGGCGCTGTACCGCCCTGGCCCGATGGGCACCGACATGCACCTGGCCTACGCCGATCGCAAGAACGGTCGCGCCCGGGTGGAGGTGGAGCACGAGGACATGCTGGCCTTCGCCGGCGACACCTTCGGTCTCATCGTCTACCAGGAGCAGATGCTCGCGCTGGCGACTCAGATGGCAGGCTTCACCGCCGCAGAGGCTGACACGCTGCGCAAGGCGACGGGCAAGAAGGACGCCGCGCTGCTGGCCGCTCAGGAGAGCAAGTTCAAGGACGGCATGCGCGCCAACGGCTACTCGGCGCGGCTGGCGGACACCCTGTGGCAGAAACTGCCTTCGTTCGCTGCGTACTCGTTCAACAAGGCGCACTCCGCAGCGTACGCGATGGTGGCGTACCAGACGGCGTACCTCAAGGCCCACTACCCGGCAGAGTTCGCTGCCGCCTGTGTGGACACCCTCGACGATCCCACGGTGCAGATGCAGTGGGCCAAGGCGGCGGGCGTCGTGTTCGACGTGCCGGACGTGAATCAGTCGGCGATGGGGGCGCGAGCCTTCACCGATCGCACGGTGCGCCTGGGGCTGATGGCGATCAAGGGGCTCGGGGAGGCCTCGTGTGAGGCCATCATCGCTGAGCGGGAGGCCAACGGCCCGTTCACGTCCCTGTCGGACTTCATGGCACGCGCGGTGTCGACCAAGAAGGTCAACAAGGCTGCCCTCCAGGCGCTCATCGAGGCTGGGGCGCTGGATTCGCTGTGGCCCTCGCGCGGCGAGATGCTGTCCAACCTGGAGGCGCTGTCGGCGGCGGCTCGCGCGTATGCGCCGCGTGACAACGCCGAGTGGGGGCAGGGTGGTCTCCTGGATGACATCGAGACCCCCGAAGTGGACTTCACCCAGAGCCTGGGAACCAAGGAGACGATGCGGCTGTCGGCGCGGGTGGGCGCTCAGGTGGGGCGTCTGGGCGTGTTCCTGGGAGAGCACCCGATGGCGCTGTTCCAGGAGCGTGTGCCGCACCTGCTGCCTCAAGGGTACGAGCCCATCAGCGCTGACGCCCCGCTGGGCGAGGTGCGCACATACGGTGTCATCACGGCGGTGTCGGTCAAGCAGACCCGCCGCTACGTCGTCACCACGGTGACGCTGGAAAGCGATGACGGCTATTCCGTCGACGCCAAGTTGTTCGCGGACGCTCCCGAGATCGCCGAGGCCGGGCTGGGCTCCCTGCTGCTGGTGGACGGCGTGCTGCAGGAAGACGAGTGGGGTCGGCAGCAGATGCTGTCCAACAACGAGGACCTCGAGGATGCCGAGGCCCCGCGGCAGTTGTACGTGGATTCGTGGTCGTTGGTGCCGCTGGCGGCGCTGGACACGTTCGACGATGCAGACGACTCCGACCACAACGTGCTCATCACGATCGACGACGAGGAGACGCTGCCCAAGGTGGCGAGCAGGCTGCTGTCCAACATGACCCGCGGACAGCGTCTCGTCTCGGTGAGGCTGCACGGCGAGGTGACTCCCCTGCCTGAGCGGGTGGCCGAGTCGGCTGACGACATCGCTCAGATGCTGGAGGGCCTTGACGGTGTGACGGTCGCACGAGCCTGAGGAGAGCCATGAGCCAACGTGCCGCGGCCGACCTCGAGCCCTGTGTCGCCTCAGCGCGCGTTCGTCCCACCTCCTACCCTGGGCCCCTGATCGCGCACTCGGCGCTGGTGACCGCTGAGGAGCAGTGGCTCATCCGCACCGGCTCGCCAGACCCGTGGGGGTGGTGGCCGATGCTGGACGGCCCGCATCATCGTCTCGACGAGGCCCTGGACGCGTTGGGGGAGGCGCGCGTGGCTGAGCGGGCCGCTGTCCTGGCTCCCGGATCTGTCGCGTCGCCGCCGCAGCACCGTCACCATGCGCAGTTGATGCATTTCTCGCCGGTCGTGCCCTTGGTGAAGGTCGCGGTCTCGGGGGTCGCTGTCGGCCACGCCGCGCATGTGTCGATGTACGGCTACGTCCCGTTCACGATCCGTGTCCAGCCGCACGCTCGCACCCGCATGACGCTGGCCCTGCTCGATGAGCACCAGTTGATGGCGATGGACGCTGCTCGCTCGCGCTTCCATCGCGTGCTGCTGCGCAGCGCCGACGGCTTCGATGTCGTCTGCGGCCAGTACCGTCTCTCGGCGGTGTACGCGTACGTGTCCAAAGACGGGTACCTGGCCGAGCCGAGCGGGCAGGCGCTGCCAGCCAGCGGCCAAGAGGACTTGGTCTCCCGCCTGAGCGCGCATGAGGGCGTGCGGGCGCTATTGGGGCAGGATGCAGACTCTGCGGCGCGGCACTCCCGTGCGGGTGGGCCCGGATGGCTTGCTGAGGTGCGCCGGGCAATGCGGCAGGCGCAACTGGTGCGCCGTGACGAGGCGGCAGACATGATGGAGTGCCACAAGTCTCGGCACACGCTGTACATGGGCGACAGCGAAGGGTGGCCCAGCAGAGCCGACCTTTGAGCCATTCAGGACTATCCGGGGAATGCTTTGACTTCCTCCCCACGGCTGAATCCGGGGGCTTCCTCGGCTGCCGTCTTGTTGACCTTTTCCGCTTGCGCCACCCTAAAATAGGGTGTACTGTAGAGGTGCAAGGTCAGGGGAGAGGCCCCAGACCCAGAGTCCAGAAGGAGGACATCATGGACATCCGGCGCTACACCACCCGCGACGAGGCGATTGAGCGCGAGATCATTGAGGCGCTGGACGAGTGGGTGGACGAGTTCGACATCGACGCCATCGCCGACGAGGTGCTCGGAGATTGGGAGGACGGGTTCGCCGTGATGGTGGACCATGACACGTTCTCGGCCATCCTCGAGAAGCACGCGCTGAGCGCCGACGACATCGCCAGCAAGGCCGAGTCGCTGGCCCACGGCGACACGGACGCCGACCTCGAGCGGGCCGCGCACCTGTGGGCGCGGGCCGCGGAGATCATCATGTCGGATGTCGAGGAGGGCGGGATCGCCCCCGATGTCGCTGCGGGCCGCGCCGCTCTCTGGACCGAGAAGGCCGCTTGGGCGCGCGCCCAGCAGGACTAGCGACGAGCGAAGGCCCCCGCACCAGTGGCGGGGGCCTTCGTGTGAGAGGAGAGATCATGAGCAGTGACACCCGCATGCCCAGCGCCGAGTTGCAGACCGTGCGCGAGTACCTGGGGCTGACCATCGACGCGATGGCCCGCCTGCTCCACGTGAACCCGCGCACCGTCCGCTCCTGGGAGGCGGGCCGCGACCCAATCCCAACCCGCATCCGAGAGGAGGTCGAGGCCATCGAGGCGTACACCGCTGAGGTGGTCGGCCATGTCGTGGGCGAGTTGAACGACGCGGCCGATGCGATCATTGCCGTCTATCGCACGAACGATGACTTCGCCCGCGAGCGCCCAGACCTCGCCGCCGACGGCTTCACGGCTCGATGGTGGCGGCATGTGGTGGCTCGCGTCGCCCACGAGGTGCCGGGCCTGGTCATCGTCAGCCCCGATGAGGTCGAGGACATCATCGAGGAGGCGGTGGAGGCCGAGTTGCGCGACGGGCTCGACTGACCCCACAAACACGAAAAGCCCCCACCCTCCCGTAGGAGAGTGGGGGCGTTTGTGTGCGCAGTGTTAGTCGGCCACGGGAAGTTCGGTAAAACTGCGGTAGGCTTTGTTCGTGGCAACGCGCACGCACATGAGGTCGACCTCGCACGTCAGGGAGGCATGCTGATGACTGCTCTGACCCAAGTGTCCCTGGTGTGCGACGGCTGCGCGGAGCAGACGACGTTGCCGCAGGCCGCCCTCGCCGACGCGCGCATCGCCGCCTCTGCTGAGGGCTGGTCCACGGCTCGCGAGGGCGGGCACATCGACTACTGCCCCAAGTGCAGGACGCCGCGAGTGCAGCGCGTCGGGCACGTCATTGCTGTTGCTCACGGTCGGCGTGTGATCGCCAGCCAGGAGTTCCCTGCCAACGAGAGCCCCGAGCAGTGGAGTGCCCGAGTCGACGCGATGCGGGCTCTGCTGGCGCGCACGCTCAACGACGACGAGCAGGCAGCGGCCATGGAGGAGATCTTCCGCTTCGTCGAGGTCGAGAGTGCGGTAGTGGGAGGCATGGGAGGCTGAGCCTCGACCCAATACTATGGTAGGCTTGCCCCATGGTTGCTGTGGTGCGGAGCAAGCAGGCACAGCGGCATGCTGTCTTCACGGAGGCGCGCAACCCCACCACACTGCTGTGCCCCGCAAGCACGAAGGTGTCCTTCGCCACCTACAAGGCCGCGCGGGAGTTCGGCGAGGAGCAGTTCCGTGCTGGCCGCACCGCGGTCGCGCTCAAGCCCTATCGCTGCGACCAGTGCCCGCACTGGCATGTGACTTCCAACGTCGTCGACATTCCGCGCACACCTGAGTACGCGAAAGCCCATTCTCGGCTGGCGACGGCGCTCGACGACGTCGAGCGTGTGCTGAGTCGCCGCCGCGCGTCGGGACGGGACCACCAGGCCTTCGAGGCGCTGGCTGAGGCTGAGCGCTACACGCGCATGGTGGTCGGGGCGGCTCCATCGGCCAACCATCTGCGTTCTCGCGCGGCCGCGCTCTTGTCCCGCGCGCATGGACCCAACCGCGCCCACGCGCAGCGACTGTTGCATCGCTTCGTCCCTGTCGCTTTGGGGACCGAGACGTGGACGCTGGTCGTCCAGGCCCGTCAGCGTCTGCTGGACGTGCTCAGCGAGCAGGGGGCGTCCGCGCAGTCTGAGGTCGCGGCGTGGCAGTGCTACCGGACGGTGCTGGACACCCACATCGAGACCGAGGGGCTCGACCGCGTGCGGCTGTACGCCGCCGAGTTCTCGCTGCTGTGCGACGAGGCCGAGGACGCACTCGAGTCGATGTCGGATGAGCGCGCGTCGCGGGTGCTGGATCTGCTGTACGAGATCGACGAGCCGCTGCCTGTCGCCTAGACGACCTGCATGCGCTCGCGAGCGAAGGCGTTGATCGCCTCCACGGCCCGATCGCGGGCGACGGCATCGAGCGCGATGTCTGCCAAAGGCATGCTCAGGTCCTCGTCGTTGATGGGCGACAGGGCAGGGACTAGGGCTTGGATCAGCCCGCGGCTCGCGTCGGAGCGGCCGAAGACGATGTCCATCGCCAGTGACATCGCATCCTCGGCGGACGGCTTGGGGTAGACGCAGCCGATGAGCGTGCCGGCGATCGACGCCGCGCGGCTTTGTGGGGGCGGGACCGCGTTGGCGCAAGCGCGCACCTGAGGAGCGACGCGGAAGTCGGGCCGCAGTGCGAAAGTCAGGCCCAGGCGGCTCAGGGGCTCGTCGATGTCCCAGAAAGCGCGCCGCTGTTCCCACTGCTGCTCGCTGATGTCGTCGGGGCGGCCGGGGCCGCTCCAGTAGGCGTAGGGCTCGAGGTCGAACTCGCCGCACAGCGCTGCGAAGACGGGCGCGTAGTCCTGTGCCCCGTACCAGTTCAGGGCCAGCCAGCGTGGGGTGCGCCGAGCCAGGGCGAAGGTCAGCGCGTGCGGGTCGTGGTGTCGCGTATCCGGCGCGAACGACCGGCGTTCAGCGTGGTAGGCCTGCAGTGCGATGGACGAAGGAGACAGGGCTCGGTCCACCTCGTGGTCGAGGGGGACGCCCAGGCGTGTCTTGTCGATCAGCGTGGTCGCCGCCGCGGTCAGCGCAACGGCGTCGAGCCGATCGCGGACGGGATCGGCAAGGGCACGGACCCGCTCACACAAAGCAAGCAGGTCCGTGCCTGAGGCGAGTCGGTGGCCGTTGTAGACCTTGGCGCTCATGCGCTCGCAAGCGCCGGGGCCGCCGCGGAGACAGTCATCGCGAAGGCCGAGTAGGCGTCGCCGCGCCAGCCGAACAGCGGTTCGCCGGTGGTCTTGTCGTGCTCGATGTGGCGGCCGAGATGACCGTCCATCAGGGTGCACTGGTGGTGGCTGTCCTGAGTCAGCGCGCCGCACTGCAGGTTCTCGTTGGCCTCGAAGGGAGTGTCCATGGTATGCGCCTCTCTCGTGGTGCTGTGGGGCGACCGTCTGTCGCCCTCAGTCGAAACCTACCACAGTGTTGCGACAGCGCAAGAGGAAGGACGGCGGGGTGTCTCGCGGTGCTAGCCTGGCGATTGAACAAGGCACAGGAGGTCGATGTGGCCACGTCGAGACGCCGCACGGCGGCATGGGTGGCGGCGAGCACCGTCGCCGTGCTCATCGTGCTGCTCGTGGTTGTCGTGCCGCCGCTTATGGAGCGCTCTCGCGCTCTGGACTGCCTTGCCGCCAAGCATCCCGAGATGGTGGATGCTCTGGCGTCTGCGAGGGAACATGACCCCAAGGCGGCGGCCGACGTGCAGCGCCAGTGGAACAGCCTCGCCATGGACACCGAGGACGGACGGGGGTTCATCCGGCTGATCGGCGAGCCCGCTTCGCTGTCGGGGGATCTGGTGTGCGACCTTGCGAGCCGGTACGTCCGCCGTGCCTGGTCCGCAACAGCGTGACGGCAACATCTTTGTGCCGAGGACGGCGCTCAAGGGGCGCGGTCGCTATCCTTGACCCGGACGCATGAGTGCAATTGGAGCACCAATGACTACCTCACCCGTTGTTGTTGGGCAGCAGGTGCGCTGGCACCGTTTCGTCGAGTGCGACGACGAGCAGATCGTGGACCGTATCGCGGAACTGACGTCAGGCGCGGCTGCCCATGGGCACGAGTTCTACGTGATGCGCTCGTTCTACGACGCCCACGAGGAGGCCGAGCGCGCTCGCAAGCGCGCCGAGACGATCCGGGCCGAGGGGCATTCATCGTTCGTTGCTGCCGGCTTTGCTGAGCGCCACCTCTTTCAGCCCATCATGACCATCGGCTTGTTCGAAGGCGAAGTCATCGATGTGGTGGAGAACGGGCTCGTGGCCGGCATCCGGGTGGTGTTCCTCGGCTCGCGCGCTCGCTTCGAGGACATGCCTCTGGTGCTGTCGTCGGCCGTCGACTTGAACGCGCCGCTGTGCGGGTGCTCGGGCGGCTTCTAAAGAGATTGCCGCCGCTGTTGAGGTGTGGTAGCCTACTGCCCGGGCACCGGACGGGTGCCCCTGGCAGAAAGAGGCATCCATGGCCATCACAGCCCGTGGGACGACCACCGGAGTCGCCGGTGCGGGGAGCGAGGCGTAGCCCATGGGCCGGCGCGGAATCCCCACCATTGACTGGCCGCAGTTCGCTGCGCGCCTGGAGATGTCTGGCGACGATCTTGTCGACTTGGCGCTTGCCGGCCAATGGCTCGATTCGCCGGTGCGTGCTCGCGCTTTGAACTTCGAGCCTGATGCGCGCGTCATGGTGCGCTGGGTGAAGTCGCTCGACGTCGTGCAGCGTCACCACTTCGAGAACATGAGCCTGACGGCATGCGGCAAGGCGATGGGCACCACTCGTCAGCGGGCCACGCAGTTGTACGACGCTTTGGCCTCGGTCCAGCCCATCGAGTCGGTGAGCCCGTCAAAGGCCCGCCAAGAGAGCGCCGCACGCAAGGCGCGTTCGCTGGCACGCATCTTCGGCGAGTCGGTGGCCATCATCCGCGAGCACCCCGGCACCGCGCTGGACGACATCGCCGCTCGGGTGCTGTCGGACCCGCAGGAGTTGCGCAACGTGTTGGGCGAACTGTCCGCGTTCGTGCATGACCCGGTGTGGTCGATGCGCAGGGGAGCGAGCAGGTGGAGCGACGAAGACATCGTGGCGTGCCTGCGCAAGTACGCGGCGATGGTCTCGTCGCCAGTGCTCACCCGCGCGGGGTACGAGCGTCTGGCAAGGCACGACCAGGACGCGCCCTCGAACTACCTCATCATCAAGCGCTTCGGCACATGGTCGGCCGCCCTGGAGCGCGCGGGGCTGCCGTACAACGCCAAGCCGCACGACTATCCGTGGCGTCGGGAGCGCCAGGAGGCGCTTTCCTGCATGGTGACGTTCGTGCTCGAGACCGGGCAGACCTCGTCGCGCGCGTACGCCCGGTGGGCCGCAGAGCGTGATGGCGTCATCCGTGTGCCCGAGGCGATGGTGGCTCGGGACGGATCGTGGACTGACGCCATCCAGCAGGTCTTCGCTCTGCTGCGGCAGATGCCGGCGCGCATGCGCTTCCAGCAGATGTTCGACCGGATGGTGGAGGCGCGTGCGTGCGCGTTGACCGAGCGCTACGGCGTGGACTTCTCGGTGCCGCGTCGCCCGATCGTCATCAAGCCGACGGACCCGCTGGCTGATGAGCCTGCCCCTGTCGTGCTGGATGCGCTCTGACGGACCGCCCGGATACTGTCCCGGCGCAAGCGTCAGGGTCGCCCCGGCTCCTTGAGGGATGTCGGAAAACTGTGGTAGGTTTGTCGCCGTGGATGTGAAGACGTCACTCCACGTGGAAAGGTAGGCGTCACATGGGTGTTGCTGCGGTAACTCGCTCTGAGCGCATTCGCCGTGCGGAGGAGATGGAGATCCGTCGCGCTCTGAACTTCTCGAGCCAATGGTTCGCCATCCCGCTGAGCGAGGTGCGCCAGGGGGACTACATCCGCTTCGTCAACGAGCGCGGGCGCATCGCCGAGGGGCGGGCGCAGATCGTCGACGGCACGGTGTGGTGCGACTTCAGCGCCATCACTCCCAAGACGGTCGCCGCCTGGCGAGCCAAGGGGGTCGGCCTCGAGCGGCGCGACCTTCCGCGGCTGAACGCACCGGCGCGCGCGATGCTGGAGGCCATCGACCTGCTCGACGCGACGCATGTGCGGACGCTCGCCTTCTGCACCCCCGACGACTTCAGCCTGTCTGTCGCGCTCGACATGGTCGTCGAACGGCGGGTTCCTGACGAGTGGGTGTTCGTGTACCGAGCGGCCGCCTCGGCGATGCGCACCCGCATGATCTCGATGCGTCAGCCGGGCGTGATGAACTTCACGGCCGCGATCGATGCCGTCTCGGCGGCGATCGTCGCCCTGCAGCACGAGGACTGCTTCCTGGCCGACGAGTTCGCCTACATCACCAGCGCGGCTCGCACGATCGAGTGGCCGGTGCCGATCGAGTTCGGCACTCTGGCGCGGAACAAGAGGACCCGTGTCAGGAAGTGACGTCGTCGCGGCGCGTCGCATCGAGCCTGCCTACAAGGGCGGGTTCTACGCGCACGCCGTCGCCTTCCCGTCGCTGACCGTCGCGTCTGTCGGCGCGGTGGTCTACAAGGCCATGGAGCCGCCTGCGGCGCACACGTTCCGACTTTGGTTCCTGACGCTGTGGGCGCTCGCCACGATCGCGTGGGGTGTGCTGGCATGGCGGATTTGGCGTGAGGACCGCAAGCGCCTGAGCAGGGAGAGGGGCCGCTGAGGCTCGCAGCGTCGGCGCGCTAGGTCTGCGAGCCGGGCTGGATACTGTCGCGGCATGACACACCATCCCAAGTGCACCGCCACTGTCACCGGCCAGCACCGCTCAGAGCGCGCCCGAGCACTGTGCCCCGCGTGCTCGCCGCTGCCGCAGCCGCCCTTGAGGAGCGTGGCGACGGTGGCGGCCGCGCCGCCCCAGGCGCAGCCGTGGCCGGTCCAGAGGCTGCGCGCCCGTCGAGGCCATGACTTCTACCCTCCTGCCGACTCGGTGCCGCCTCTGGACTCCACGGCGGACACCCCTCTTGAAGACACCGTGATCGTGGCCCACTACTTCGTCGGCGGGTCCGACTGGTGGATCGTGGAGGCCGACCCGGCCACGGGCGTGGCGTTCGGCTACGCGCGCTTGGGTGTAGCCGACACGGATGCGGAGCGGGGCTACATCATTGGCGCGGATTGGGGCTACATCTCGTTGACCGAACTCGAAGGCCTCCAGGTGGGGCCGATGAACATGGTCGTCGAGCGTGATCTCGACTGGACGCCCAGGACGGTGAAGGAGGCTGATCTGCCGAGGGTCTAGCCCAGAAACGCAGGAAGGCCTCGGGTCATCACTCCCAAGGCCTTCCAGTCGCTCCTAGAGGCGTCACTTTAGGTGCGGACAGCATCAACTTCGTGGGGACTCGGTTGTTGCCGTATCCAATCTACAGCGCTTCGGGTTGCTACGCAAAGCGTTTCGCGCGTGTCCGAAAAGTTCTTGATTGTCTGCAACGCGAGGCATGCTCACTCAGAGACACCCCACAATGGGGGGCAGCGGGCCCGAGACGAGGTGCTGTAGTATCCGTCGCCGCGATTGGCGACACCCAAGAGGTCTTCCCCTCGGGCATCAATGAGGTGTGGTAGGCTTGCCGCACGTTCAGCAACAAGCATCGCAAAGGGGACTGGCATGACCCACCGCACGGGTGCCGGGGCGACCATCAACCCGGACAACATCAAGATGTTCTACGCCACGTCGGTCGGCGTGGGTCTGGTGTTCATCGCCTCTGTCGTCATCAGTTTCTTCGGCCTGTACGCGGTCGGCCTCGCCCAGGGTCTTCCACCGCACCTTGCGTGGTTCACCCCCGTCATGATCGACGTCTCCATCCTGGTCTTCACCATGGCGGCGCTCATCCAAAAGCGTCGCGGCAACCGCTTCGCGCGCTTCTTCGCCTCGGCAGGGGTGGCGCTGGCGACCATCCTGTCGGTGGCGCTGAACTTCTCGCACTCGTACTACGCGATCGGCATCCACGACATCAAGTCCGCCACTGGCACCATCGTCAACGCGATCGCGCCGGTGTTCATCTGGGTGACGACTGAGATGCTCGTCGCGCTGGTCACCAAGCAGCCGCCCGCGCCGCGCGACCCGTCGTCCGCCCGCAAGAAGGCCCCTGCGTCCAAGCGCGGTGCGTCCAAGGCTCGCGCTCAGCGCGCCCAGGCCGCACCGGCCGCTGTCGAGCCGTCGCTCCCTGCGCCGCTGTCTCCGCCGCGCTCGCCGGATCCGGTGCCGCTGAACTCGTCGCCGTTCCGCGCCCCCGCGGAACGAGTGCCTGAGAGGGTTTAGGCATCACGCAGCCCTCCGAGGGCATCTGGATACTGTCCCGCCCAAGACAGGTCTGGATGCCTTCGGAGGGCTTCATCGTGCAACGCTTCGCGTGCAACAACCCGGACTGCGGCAACGTGGACAAGGGGCTTCACCGCACTCAGTCTGCGGCTCATGCGTGCGGTGTCTCGGTGCGAGCGCAGACCCCTGTGCGCCGTCAGCCCGCGCTCGTCGGGGAACTGGCTTCGCACCATGGGTCGGCTGCCGCGATCTGGCACCACCTGCGCGGCGACGGACGTCTGGTGTCCGTGGAGGACCTGCGTGACGTGCCGGCGTTCCGCGACGCCCCTGACGACGTCCTCGAGCGCGTCGCGGACTTCATGGTGTTCCGTCCCGACGACGACCTGCTGGACGACCCTGAGACGGCGCTTGATTTCATCACGGCGGCGTACACCGGCTACGACGACCTGGGCGAGTGGGCGCGCGATGACCTGGACTCTTCGGGCGACGCCGACGTGACCCCGGCCATGCACGTCGAGATGGCCCTGATCGACGACATCTGGCTGTTGCCGTCTCGTCATGGCGATGGCGTCCACTGGGTGATGAGGAGAGACTGATGAGCGTCCCGTCCGTCCCCGCACGCCAGCGCGTGGCGTGTCTGGCTCCTTCCGTGTGTCGTGCGCGGTGGCACTGGTCTGACTCCAGCCCGGCCTGTTACGTCTCGGCTGGCAAGGAGCGCCGCCCCGTCGACTCGCTCATCGCTGCCCCTCAGACTCTCGTCCCTCCTCGCCTTGATGTGCCGGTGCCCCCGGGAACGCCGCTGCGCCTGGATCTGGACGACCAGGCGTGGCAGAAACTGTGCGAGGCCTCGTCGTCGGTGCACGGCATGCACGTCAACAGGCATGCGCTCGTGAGCGTGGTCGAGGGCATCACTTCGGGCACGATGACAGCCGCCGAGGCGCTGTCGACGCCCGAGACAGCGCTGGCGTACGAGGTGCTGTGCCTGGACGAGCAGGTGCGCACCGAGGTGGCCAAGGCGGCGCTTGGCTCGCCGCTGAGCAGCGACGACGCGCTGGTGTCTGCCCATGCCGAGTCGTTGGAGTATGTGCTGGCCCAGTCGCACTCGACGGACCACTCCAACGAGGGCAACCTCACGCTCGATGCCTTCCCGTACACCAAGGCCCGCATCGCCGGCGTGCTGGACGCCGCCTTCGAGGCGCAAAAGCGCCGTCACGCCTACGACGCGATGGTCGACGACGTGACGCGCACGATGTATGAGATGTTCCCCGACCGCATCGGCGGCAAGTGGGTCGTCACCGACGAGGGTGTGGTCGACGGCGAGGAGGTCGCCCAGCCTCGCGCCGGTCAGATCTACGTCACGATGGGCACACGCCAGGGGGCGTTCGATCCGTCCGCGGCCCAGGCTGAGTTGGGTCCCGAGATGTGGGGCCGGGCGAAGGCCATGACCGCGCTGTCTGACGTGCCGGTGTCGGTGGAGGAACTCAGGGCAGAGGCCAAGGCGCGAGAGATCGCGATGGAGCCGTTCCTGCGCGAGAGCACCACCGAGGTCAAGATCATGGTGCGCCAGGTGGAGTCGGTGGAGTTCTCGGACGGCACCGTCCAGGCTGAGACCATCGACGCCACAACCAAGAGGGCTGGCGTCGCCGAGTACAAGCGCGGCAAGACCATCAACGGCTCCCATTTCTACGTGCCTGACGTCAGCCAGATGGAGCCTGACAGGGCCTTCGCGACCCTGGCGCGCGCACGCGCCCGTGCTGCGATGCGTCGCGAGGAGGCGGCCGAGATCGCCGAGGTGCTGCACTCCACCATCCGCCGAGTCGAGGCGCTGGCGGTGAACACCACGCTCGTGTGTGAGGACTCTCGTCGCGAGTTCGTCTTCCAGGCCAACACCAAGAAGGTCTTCGACCGGGAGGCGTTCGAGGCCGCTCACCCGGACGTGGTGGACGCCATCCGTTCCGCCAAGCGGGACAGCGGCAAGCACTTGCCGTCGAAGGCCGCCATCGAGCAGGTGGCGCATGAGGTCTTCGGTGCGGCAGGCTCAGACAAGATGGGCTCCTGGCGCAAGCCCGCCAGCAGCACCCCGATCGTCATGGTCACCCAGGTCAAAGACGGCAAGGCGTCGAAGGTGTACGCGTCGGCGGTGGGCAAGGAGTCCGCCCGCAGCAAGATCGCTCGCGGTCACGCCTTGAACGGACGCATTCTCACCGAGCACTTCAGCGACCTCGCCGACTAGGGCCGCGAGAGGAAACCCCTGCCCAAACGTGTGGTAGGGTTTCCCCGTTGTTGAGCGAACGGCGGTGAAGATGAGCGCAGAGGAGGCTGTGGGGCTCGACCCCGATCAGATCCCCCAACTCGAGCCCGTCGTTGCGCCCAATCCGCTGCTTGCGGGCATCGACCTGAGCGCCATCGAAGAGGCGGCCGCCGTCTACCAGCCAGCGGCGGTGCGTGCGCGCTCCATCTTGGGCGATGACGAGGCGCTGGTCCCTGTCGTCCCCCAGGTCGACCCCACTGTGGTGGATCGCGTCGCCGCAGACACCCGCGTGTACAAGCCTGGCTCACGCTCTGCGCCGCCTCCCGTCGAGGAGCCGGCACCGAGCGCCCGCGACGACTTCGCGGTGTTCGGGGAGCATGACGCGCCGCCGTTGATCCCGATCGCTTCCGTCGTCGACAACAAGCCGCCCATGCGCCGGACGGCCAACCGCGCGGCCGCGCAGCCTGCCGGCCCCGTGGTGGAGGTGCGCGACTTCGGCGAGACAGGCCTTGCCATCGAGACGGCCAGGACCAAGCACGACAAGAAGGCTGAGCGGGAGCGTCGTCGTCGTGAGGAGCAGGAGCGTCGGGAGCAGGAGCGCCGGGAGCGCGAGGAGCGCGCGCGTGAGCAGCGTGAGGCCGAGGAGCGTCGTCGTCGTGAGGTCGAGATGGCCAAGGAAGAGGCGCGTCGGGCTCGTGAGGAGGCTGCGGAGCGTCGTCGTCGTGAGGAGCAGGAGCGTCGCGACGCCGAGGAGCGCCAGCGTGTGCTGCGTGAGAACGCCGAGGCGAACAGGCGTCTGGCTCAGCGTCAGCACCAGGAGCGCATGCGCGAGGAGGCCAAAGCCGCCAAGGCCCAGACCGCTGCCCAGCGGCGCGCCGTTCGCCAGGAGCAGCGCGCCGCCAAGCGTGAGGCCCGTCTTGCCGCCAAGGCCGCTCGTGTCGCGCAACGGCAAGCCAGGAAGGAAAGCAAGAGCGCAGCGAAGAGCGCCGAGCGGCAGTTCCGCCCGCCGTTGCCGCCGCTGACTTCGCCGCCTGTCGATGCCATGCCGGCGGCGGGTGCGAGCACGAGCGCCCCTGCTGGTCCCGCAGTGCAGGTGGTGTGGGCTCCGGTGAATGCGACACCAGCGCCCATCCCAGTGCAACGTGAGACGGCGTCGTCGCTTCCGCGCGAGGTCAAGACGCAGGTGCGTGCGCACGCGCGCCGCGATCGGGCGATGGTCAGACGTCGCGCGAAGGCGGACCGCGTGCGGGTGCGCTCGGCTGTGCGGTTGGCACGCAAGGCGGGCACGGCGCAGCGGCTCGATGCGCGCATCCGGGCCTCGAAGGAGTCGGCATGAGCGTGATCGACCCGTTCGACGTCTCGGGAGCCTCGGCGCTCCCGGACCAGACGCCGTCCCGTGCGGCGCGTGAGCCGCGTCGGCCTCGGCGTCGTCGCCGTGTCGCGGTGCTGGTCGTCGTGCT
>Ga0207868_1001371_pt1 | contig 17760 bp, 14 predicted proteins | sample Passage237B_FD_187370 | JGI IMG/M metagenome (GOLD analysis project Ga0207868, IMG submission 187370) | Cellulose adapted compost microbial communities from Newby Island Compost Facility, Milpitas, CA, USA - Passage2 37B (SPAdes) (version 3) ... | reverse complement strand
GACTAGAAGTTGCCGACGCCGATGTCGAAGCCTTCCGCCATCGGCACGTCGGCGCCTTCGGCGAGACGTATCTTGAGTGCGAGTCCGTCGCGCGAGTCGGCGTGATTGAGGGCTTCCTCGAGTTCGATCTTGTCTTCCTTGTACAGCGTGTACAGCGCCTGGTCGAATGTCTGCATGCCTTCCTGCAGGCTGCGGTCCATCGCTTCCTTGACCTCGTGGATCTGGCCGCGGCGCAGCAGGTCGCGGATGTGCGGCGTGTTGAGCAGCACCTCGACGGCGGGCAGGCGGTGGCCGTCCTTGCCCATCACGAGACGCTGGCTGATGACCGCGCGCAGGTTCAGCGCGACGTTCATCAGGATGTTCTTGTGCGCGGCCTCGGGGAAGAAGTTGAGGATGCGCTCGATGGTCTGGTCGGCGTTGTTGGAGTGCAGCGTCGCCAGGCACAGGTGGCCGGTTTCCGAGAACGTGATCGCCGCCTCCATCGTCGTCGCGTCGCGGATCTCGCCGATCAGGATCACGTCCGGCGCCTCGCGCATCGCGTTCTTCAGCGCCTCGTGGAAGCTGTGCGTGTCGAGGCCGACCTCGCGCTGGTTCACCACCGACTTCTTGTGCCGGTACAGGTATTCGATCGGATCCTCGATCGTGAGAATGTGCCCGGACGTGTTCGCGTTGCGGTAATCGATCATCGACGCCAGCGTGGTCGACTTGCCGGAGCCGGTCGCGCCGACCAGCAGGACCAGCCCGCGCGGCTCCATGATGATCTGCTTGAACAGCTGCGGCAGGCGCAGTTGCTCGATCGTGGGAATCTCGCTCTTGATCGCGCGGATCACCATGCCGACTTCGCCGCGCTGCTTGAACACGTTGACGCGGAAACGGCCCGCATCCTTCACCGCGATGGCCATGTTGAGCTCGAGGTTCTTCTCGAACTGCGGCACCTGGCCCTCGTCCATCAGCGAGTACGCGATCTTCTTGACCATGCCGCTGGGCATGCCGGTGTTGCCGAGTGGATAGAGCTTGCCCTCCACCTTGATGTTCACCGGGGCGCCGGTCGTCAGGAACATGTCCGACGCGCCCTTCTCGGTCATCAGCTTGAGGAAATACCCGATGTCCATCCGACTCTCTCCAGGCTCGCGCCCGACGTTTGCCAAACCGGCGTCCCCGTTCCCACAATACCGGCCGACCCCTGTAGCGACTCCAACTTTATGACACCAAAACGCGCAAAAATCCATGCGGCGTTCGTACTCTTTGCAATTGTATTGGCGGCGTGCACACCCGTCCGTCCGCCAGTGGACGAGCTTGCCGCGGCATCTCGTGCGCTTGCCGCGGCGCGCGATGCGGGCGCGCCGCAATGGGCCGATCAGGACTATCGCGTCGCCGACGAGGGACTGAGACAAGCGCAGGCTGCGATGATGCGCGAGCAATACGACGAGGCCGTTGCATTCGCGCGCATCGCCGAGGCCGACGCCGAGTTCGCGGCCGCGAGTGCGCGCGCGGCGAAGACGCGCGCGGAAGTCGAGCGCCTGCAGGCCGAGAACGACGCCCTCGCGCGCACGCTGGCGCAGATGGAGTCCCGGCCATGAACGCTCGTCCTTCGATCATGGCCCTCATGGCGCTGCTGATGGCCGGATTGGCAGCGGCAGCCCCGCCGCGGCGCGAGGTGACGGCTGCGGCGCCGCCGGCCGCGTATCCGGATGCGGACGAGTTGGCAGCTCGCCTGGACTCCATCGCCGCCGATCCGCAGGTCGCCACGGACGCGTCGGGCGCGATCGCGGCAGCGCGCGTTTCGCTGGAGCAGTTGCGCGAGGCGCGTCGCGCGGACCGGCCCTCCTGGTCGCGTACCACCGAGCGCCGCATCCACACGGTGCAGGTAGAGGCGGAGGCAGCGCGGCTGGAAGCAATGCGCGTCGAACTCGAGCGAGCCAACGAACGACTCCAGCTCGACCTGGCGCGTGCCGAGGCCGCGCACGCGCGCGCCGAACTCGAACTGCAGCGCCTGCAGGCACAGATCCGGGCGGAGGAAGCCGAGCGCCTGCGACTGGCCGCCGATGCCGCGCGCATGGAGGGCGAACAGGCGGTACAGGATGCGGAAGCCGCGCGCGCCGAAGCGCGCCAGGCCAAGCGCATCGCCAGTGCGCAGAAGCAAGCCGATGCACTCGCCAGGAAGGAGGCGGAACTTGCCGCGGCGCTGCAGGCTCCGGCATCGAAGGGTGCCGGAGCGCAGGTGCTGGTCGCGGACGATGCCTTGTTCGAGGATGGCTCCGCGACGATCGTGCGGAGCGGTCGCGCCGAGGTCGAGCGGCTGGCCGCTGAAATCGCGAAGGCGCCGGCATCGCGGAAGGCGCGCATCGAGGCGCGGGGGCCGAACCGCACGCTGGCGCAGCGGCGGGCCGAGGCGTTGCGCTTGGCGCTGCGCGAGGCCGGCGTCGCGGATGCGCGCATGACCGTGCAGGCCGAGCGCTCCGATCGCGAGCGCATCCGGATCGTCCTGCACGGCGACTGACGCGCGGCACGATGCGCGATGCGGGGCTCAGCCCGCGTCGCGCTCGCGCAGCAGGCGCAGCACGAGCACGATCACCAGCAGCGCGCCCGATCCGAGCACGCCCCACAGCAGCCACAGCCGCCACGGCCGGTCGTGCCTGGCCGTAAGCGCCGCATCGCCGGCGCCGACCTGCATGCTGCCGATTCCTGCCGACGGAGGCTCCCATGTCGCGCCGCGACGTGCGCGCAGCATCGCGAGCGCGGTAGCCACGGGGTATTCGGGACGCTGCACGCGCGCGCTGCCGACACCGAGGCGGAACGGGCCGTCACCCTCGGCGAGGAACACGAGCCGATCGGCAACGTGGCCGGCGGTCACGCGCGGCGCGGACACGAGCGGCGTGCTCGCCTCGATGCGCAGATGCTGCGTGCGCGCAGTCGTCGGGAAGGCAACGGCTTCGTTGTGCAGCACATCGCCCGCGACGTCCAGCCGGTAGGCCGTGACCGGCATTTTCCGCACGACGCCGCCGCGCGCATCGAGCAGCGAAACATGCAGTGCCGCAAGCGTGTTGGTGCCGGCCAGTTCGACTTGCACGGTGTCCACCGGAACGGGCGCGGGAAGGCGGTAATCGAACTGCCTGCCGTCGATCGCCCGTACCCCTTCCGCCTCCAGCCACGCGCGTGCCGGGCCGGCGCCCGGTGCCGCGCATGTCGCGGTCAGCCGCATGCGGTGAAGATCCGCGCCGGAATCGTCGCGGCGCAGCCGCAGGTAGGGAGCCGTCGTTGCCGACGTCGGGAGTTCGCGCCGCTCGATGCGCGTGCCATCCTGGTCGAGCGCGACGATGCGGCTGCTGCCGATCGGTCGCCAATGCAGCAAATCCTCGCCCGTGGCGAGCGAGAATGTCGCGACGACGCCCGTCGCCGGCGCCGACCAGTCGATGCGGATGCGCTCGATCGCGCAATCCGCCGCAGCGGCATCGACCAGCCATTCGCGCTGCGCCACCGGGCCGGAACCCTGCGCATCCGCATCCATGCGGCGCAGGCGCCCCGCCGCGTCGCGCTCGATCACCAGTCGCAAGTCGTCGCCGGCGCCGGCAGGCGTGGCGGGAATGCGGAAAAGCGGCAACGCCGTCTCGCGCGGACGGGATGTGGCCGGCGACGCAGGGAGCAGCGCGGACGGCACCGGCTGGCCGGCGGCATTGAACACCTCGAGATCACGCAGCGCCGCGTCATGGATCTGCGCGTAGACGTCCGGCGTCAGCTCGATGCGCCATGCCGGCTCGTCGCCCGGCGTGTCGAGGGGGAACAGTACGGCGTAGTCGGCCGGCGTGCCGGCTCCGGCAGGCATCGGGGCCAGCAGCGCGATGGCGGCGGCAAGGCGCTTCATGAGGCTTCGGACTCCGGAGATGCGGCGCGCGGCGGCGCTGGCGCGAGGTAGCCGATCACCGTGCACAGCAGCCCGTAGGCGATGAACGACACGATGCCGAACAGGTTGCCGAGGTGGCCGCGGTCGACGATCAGCAGCTTGGCGAGCACGATGCCCATCAGCACTGCCCCGGCTAGCCACAATGCGCGCGAACCGCGTCGCGAGCCGATCACCCAGCCGACCACGCCCAGGATGCTCCACACGATGGTCAGTGCGGTCTGCACGAGGTGCGAGGACGCCATCGTCTCGTCCCACGGCACGCCGCCGAGATGATGCGCGCCGTGCAGCGTGGCGGCGGTCACGAACGCGAATCCGGCAAACGTCAGCAGGACCGGGCGCGCGCCACGGATTTCGGCGGGCCCGGCGGAATCGCCGAGCCAGCGGAACAGGCAGGCGAGCAGCGCGAGTTGCGCGAGTTCCAGCGGGTTGAGCAGCGGAACGAACGGCAACGGCGTGCTCGCGCCGGGAAGCGGAAGCGAAAGCACGAAGGCGAGGGCACCCGTCAGCGCCTGAGAAGCCAGCAGGACGCCGCGATGATGCAGGAACGTGTCGCGCATCGGTGGCGCGATCAGGCCGGGCTTGCGCATCGTCACGGCCCACGCGGCAACCAGCGGCGCGGCGAGCGCGGCGAACACCCAGCCATTGCCGAGTCCGGCATCGATCGCCGCGCGCTGCAATGCGACCGAGGCAAGAGCGGTCCATGCCCAGATCCAGCCCGCTTGCGCCAGTGCGCGCGGGATGCGGTCCGCGTCGCGCAGCAGGTGCAGCGAGAACCAGCCGCCCAGCGCGTACGCGCCGAGCGAAGCGATACTCCAGCCGGCGAACGGTTGCGCGGCGAATTCGCCGAACGACAGCGCGACGGGTACGCTGGCGGCCAGCGCCAGCGCACTCGTCCATGCCGGCGCGGAGTAGCGCGTGCGCCGGAACGCGAATGCCGCAAGCCAGGCGCTCACTGCCACGAACGCCAGTGTCGCGGCGGGTTTCAGGCGATCCGGAGCGAAGCACTCGATTTCGATCAGCCCGGCGCCGCACCACCACGCGACGCCCCACAGCCAGGCGGGAATCGCGATTCGCCAGCCGGACGCGCGCGCGTAGGCGAGCGCGCTGGCGAAGCCCGCGATCGCGATCAGGAGTGCTCCGGCGAATGCGCCGTTCGCGAACGGGAGTTCGCCGCTGGCATTCCCGCGCAGCGCGTACGATGCGGCGAACGTCAACGCGGCCAGCCCTTGCAGCGCGAGGCCCGCGATCCGTGGCAGACGCTGTTGCTGGCGCAGGCCGAGCCAGACCAGTCCGGCGCCTTCCAGCGCGAATGCGCAGGCCGTCGTGCGTGCGGAAAGAGCCAGCGGAACCGCCAGCGTCGCGAAACCCGCGGCGAGCACGGCGAACGATTCCCCGAGCATGCGCCGCCGCGGGATCAGCCACCACGCGAGCAGCGCGTACAGCATCGCCAGCGCCAGCGCGCAATACGCGAGCGGCATCCGCGCGCCATCCAGCAGTGCCGCCTGCAGCGCGAACGCGACCAGCGGGTTGCCGAACACCAGCGTGCCGTCCACGAGATTGCGCCGCTGCGGGTCGCCTCGCGACGCAGTCAACAGCGGAATCGCGAGATGGATCGCGTAGAACAGCAACAGGAATGGCTCGGTCGACGCCAATGCCTTCGGTTCGTAGCGCAACACGCCCCAGGCAGTGCCGATCGCGTAGGTGCAGAAGAAGCCGAGCAGGTTCAGTGCGCGCCAGTCCTTGTGCCATGCGATGGCGAGGATCGCCAGGTTCAACATCGCGTAATACGCGAACAGCACGACATGGTTGCCGCTGCCGGTCGAGATCAGGATCGGCGCGGCGAAGCCGGCGAGGATGCCGAGCACGGCGAGCGCCTTTGCATCCTGCAGCACGGCGAGCAGTCCCGCGCCGGCGACGAGCACCAGCATCAGCGCGAACGCCGCGCCGGCCGGCAGCAGGTGGTACAGGCGGAACGCGGCGAACACGACGAGGAGCAGGATGCCGATCGCGCCGCCCTGCAGGACGAGTCCGAAGCCGTGTCGCGCGATGCGCTGGCGCCAGCCGAACGCCAGCGCGCCGATCGCTGCAAGCGCGACGCCGGCCAGCCGCAGTTCGATCGGCAGCCGCAGCCAGCCCTGGTCGGAGGCATGCTTGAGCAGCGCGGCCACGCCGGCGAACAGCACCAGCATGCCGATCTTCACCGGCACGTTGCCATCGGTGAACCAGCGCCGCATGCGATCGGCCACGGAAGGTCCGCGAGGCGGTGCGGACCGCGTCGCGCCTGCGGCCGGAGGCGCGACCGCGGCACGTGCGGCAACGGGTTCCGGCGGCACCGCCACAGGCTGCGGATTCGGAATGTCGTCGCGTGGATTCAGCGGTGGCGGTTGCGGAAGGTCGTGCGTGTCGATCACCGGTGGCGTGGGCGTCGTCGAGGGCGCGCGGTGCGCCGATTCGGCGTTCGTCTCCGCTCCGGCACCGCGCGGGTGCAGCGCGCCGATCCGTGCGTGCAACCGTTCGATCCGTGCGTCCAGCATGCGCTGGCGATGCCAGAGCAGGCCGAACGCCAGACCGACGAAGAATCCGAACCCCGCCGTTCCGTCACCGCTGCCGACGCCGCCGAGAACGAAGCCGGCGACGGCGCTGCCGAGCACGATCAGCAATCCCATGGTGTCTCCTGGCGACGGCGGCTCACTCGTAGAGCGGGGGCTGGCCGGGTGGGCGGGTCTTGAAGCGCTTGTGCATCCAAAGGTACTGGCTCGGTGCCTCGCGCACCATGCACTCGATGATCGCGTTCACGCGCGCGCAGTCGGTCGCGACGTCGGCACCGGGGAAATCCTCCAGCGGCGGATCGAGGCGGATCGCGTACCCGTCATCGTCGAGACGCCGGTGGAAGAACGGGATCACGCAGGCGCCGGACAGGCGCGCGAGATGGTGGGTCGCGGTGATCGTCGCGGCCGGCACGCCGAAGAACGGCGCGAACACGCTGTCCTTGCCGCGCATGTCCTGGTCCGGCGCGTACCAGAGCGTGCCGCCACCGCGCAGGTAGCGCACCGTCTGGCGGATCTCGTCCTTGCCGAACATCGCGTCGGCATAGCGCAGGCGCGCGCGCTTGATCGCCCATTCGAAGGCCGCGTCGTCGTGGCGGCGGTACATGCCGGCGATGCGGATGCGTTGCGAGACGAGTCGCGCGCACAGTTCGAGGTGCGAGAAGTGTGCGCCGACCAGCAGCACGCCGCGCCCGGACGCGCGCGCGGCATCGAGGTGCTCCAGTCCGCTGATCTGCACGGGCACGCGCGCGATGGCGCTGTCGCTGCCCATCCATGCCAGCGCGAACTCGGCGAGCATCAGGCCGCTGTCGCGCAGGTTGCGTTCGAGCAGTTCGCCGCGCTGCGCATCGTCCAGTTCGGGAAAGCACAATGCGAGGTTGCGCGCGGCGATGCGTCGTCGTTCGCCGAGCAGCCGCGCGGCAACGCGGCCGGCGCCGCGGCCGCCGGCCATCAGCCATCGCCGCGGCAAGCGCGCGAGCAGGCGGATCGCGGCGATGCCGATCCAGGCCGGCCAGTGGCGTGGCGAGAGCAGGGCGGCGCGGAACGGCGGCGGCGATTGCGGCATCCGGCGATTATGCCGCGCGACGCGTCCTCGCCGGCATCCGTCGGCGCGCTCCGGCACCGGGAGGGCGCGGCTATACTGCAGCGCCCGTCGCCGCGGATCGTCCGTGCTCCAGCGCTTCATCTACGCGTTGACGCTGTACCTGCTGATGCCCTTCGTGGTCTATCGGCTCGCCGCGCGCGGCATCAAGTATCACGGGTACTTCGCGCGCTGGCGCGAGCGGTTCGGCTACTTCCCCGACCCCGGCATCCGCGACAGCATATGGGTGCATGCGGTGTCGCTGGGCGAGGTGAATGCGGCGATTCCGCTGATCGAGGCGCTGATGGAGCGGCACAGCGACACGCGCTTCGTGGTGACCACGGTCACGCCCACGGGTTCGGATCGCGTGCTGCGCGTGTTCGGCGATCGCGTGTTCCACGTCTACCTTCCCTACGATCTCACGCGTGCGGTGCGGCGCTTCCTCGATCGAGTGCGTCCGCGTCTGGCCGTGATCATGGAAACCGAGATCTGGCCCAACCTGTTCATGAACTGCGCCGATCGCGGCATCCCGGTCGTGATCGCGAATGCGCGACTCTCGGAGAAGTCGCTGCGCGGCTACTGGCCGATCCAGCCGCTGGTGCGCCGCGCGATCCGCAGCGCGAGCTTCGTCGCCGCGCAGTCGGCTTCCGATTACGAGCGCCTGCGCGCGCTGGGCGCGGCGGAATCGCGGCTCGCGATTGCGGGAAACCTCAAGTTCGACATGACGATGCCGGGCGGCATGCGCGAGCGCGGCATCGCGTTTCGTGCGGCGGCCGGTCCGGGCCGGCCGGTATGGATCGCGGCGAGCACGCACGAGGGCGAGGAAATGGCCGTGCTCAAGGCGCACGTCGAGGTGTTGCGGCGGTTCCCGGACGCGCTGCTGTTGATCGCGCCGCGCCATCCGGAACGGTTCAAGCCGGTCGCGATCGCGTGCCGTGCGCACGGTTTCCGCACCGAGACGCGCAGCGACGACGAGCAGGCCTCGCCGCAATGCCAGTGCTTCGTGGCCGATTCGATGGGCGAGCTGATCGGCTTCTATGCGGCGGCCGATGTCGCCTTCGTCGGCGGCAGCCTCGTGCCGGTAGGCGGGCACAACCTGCTGGAGCCCGCCGCGCTGGCGCTGCCGGTGGTCGTCGGGCCGCACACCTTCAACTTCGCCGAGGTTACCGAGGACCTGATCGCCGCAGGCGCGGTACTGCGCATCGAGGAAGCGGACCGGCTGGGCGGCACGGTCGTGCGCCTGTTCGCGGACGATGCCGAGCGGCGGCGGATGGGAGAGGCCGCCGAAGCGGCCATCGAGCGGGAGCGCGGTGCGGTCGCGCGCACCATGGCAATCGTCGAGAAGGTGCTGGCGGGCAGCGTCACTCGAGCAGCGAGTTGATCGCCTCGAGGTCCTGTACCTCGATGACGCCGGCAGCCTGCTTGAGCAGCAGGCGATTCATCACGTAGCGATGGCGTGCCGCCGAGTAGGCGCTCTGTGCCTGCAGCAGCGTCTGCTGGCTGATCAGCACGTCGACGATGGTGCGCGTGCCGACTTCGTAGCCGGCCTGCGTCGCCTCGACCGAGCTCTGCGCGGAGACCACGGCGGCGCGGGTCGCCTCGACCTCGCTGGCGCCGGCGATGACGGAGCGGTAGTTGTTGCGCGCGGCCGCCTCGATCTGCCGCCGTGCGAACTCGTGCTGGTCCTGCGCGTAGTCGCGGTTGTGGATGGCCTGGCGCACGCGCGATTGCGTGTAGCCACCCGAGAACAGCGGCACGTTCAGCGTCAAGCCGATGGTGGTGCCCCATTTCGGGTCGCCGCTGTCGTGGAACCGGCCCGGAACGCCGCCATAGCGGGTGTCGCCCCATGCCGGGGAACGTCCGTATCCGATCGAGCCGCTGATCGTCGGCAGGTGGCCGGCGCGCGCCGTGCGGATGTCGGCGTTGGCGGCGTCGACCTGGAACGCGGCTGCCGACAGGGACGGGTTGTGCTCCAGCGCAACCTGGACCCAGGCTTCCGGATCGTCCGGTGTCGGCCGATCCAGCGGCAGTTCCTCGCGCAGGCGCTTGAACTCTCCGGGCTCGCGATTGATCAGGCGACGCACCGCCTCGCGCGCGGTGTCGACGGCGTTCTGGTTGGAAATCACGCTCGCGACCGCCTGGTCGTGCTGTGCTTTCGCATCGTTGACGTCGGTGATGGCGGCGAGACCGACATCGAAGCGCTGCTGGGCCTGCTCGAGCTGGCGCGCGAGCGCCTTCTCGTTGGCTTGCGCGAACTTGAGTGCGTCGAGGGCGCTCAGCACGTCGAAATAGGCTTGCGCGACGTCGATCAGCAACTGCTGCTGGGCCGCGTCGTAGACGGCCGCGCCCGCCTTGGCGGTGTACTTGCTGGCCGACAGGGCCGTCCAGCGGCTGATGTCAAGGATGCTCTGCGAAAGCTGCGCGTTCAGCGACCGCCGGTACGACGTGACGTTCGTGCCATCGACTTCGATCGTTTCGTCCGGAATGCCGGGGATGCCCGGATTGGCGATGATCATCGAGCCGTTCTCGCCGCTCCTGGCGCGCGTGAAATCGAGGTTGATGCCGATCTGCGGCAGCAATTGCGCGCGTGCCTGGTTGACGTACTCGTCGGTGGCGAGCTTGGTCGACTCGGCGCCCGCGAGCGTGGGGTCGGCTTCGCGTGCCTCGTGGTAGACCTGCAGGAGATCGTCGGCGCGCGTGGTCGATGCAGCCGACGCGAGTGCTGCGGCCAGCGACAACGAAAGGATGCGGATCATCGGGATGTCCTCGAAGGGAAGGCAGCGTCGCTCGGTCAGAGCGTGAAGCGCCGCGGGGGTTCGGCGCCGTGGAGATACGGCAGGTCGGTTTCCAGAATGCTCTGCGACGTCCAGTGCGTCGCATCCGCGCGGGTGGCGAGTGTTGCCTGCAGCACCGGCGACTCGCCGACGAACGCGAACAACCGGCCGCCGGGGCGGACGCAGGCACGCACCCGGTCCGGGATGGACCAGACGCCGCCACCGAGCACCACCACGTCGAACGAATCGCCGGACGGCGGTGCCGCGATGCCGTCTCCTGCTTCCACGCGGGCGTTGCGCACGCCAGCCGCGGCCAGGCGCGCACGCGCGGCATCGGCGAGATCGGGATGAAGCTCGATGCTGACGACGCTGCCGGCGAGCCGTGCGATGCACGCAGTGAGAAACCCCGTGCCGGTGCCGATCTCCAGCACGCGATCCTCCGGCCGCAGGTCCAGCGCCTGCAGCAGGCGGCCTTCGATCACCGGCTTCAGCATCACTTCGCCGTGATCGAGCGGAAGGGCGAGGTCGGCGAATGCGAGTGCGCGGTGGCGCGCGGGCACGAAATCCTCGCGCGGTACCACGGCCAGTGCCTCGAGCACGCGAGCGTCGAGCACTTCCCAGGTGCGCACCTGGCTCTCGATCATGTTCCTTCTCGATTGCTCGATCACGTTGGGCATGGCGGTGGCATCGTTGCGGGATGGGCCGCAGAGGATAAGAACTCGTTGCGGTTGCGGCAATTGCATCGTTCGGGATCGATGACCGCCACCGAAGTGCCGGAAGTCACCGCGATGCGCCTCAGGCCGGAGTGGCCGATTCGCGCACATCGGCAGCCGTGCACGCCCGGCGTGAAGCATCTTCGATCCCCGCGAACGCCCCGTCCACGCGGAGCAACTGCGGGAGGGACCGTTCGCCGCGGCAACCGGCAGTCTGGCGGGCGAGCCAGCGCGACAGGCGGGCCTGGTCTTCGGCCGACAGCGCGATCCATGTGCGCCGGGCCTGGCTGCGCAGGCGCGCCAGGCGCAATTCACTGTCCTCGCGGGCATGCGCGGACGACTCCTCGATCAGTGCGGAAAAGGCGCGTTGTGCCAGCCGCAGCGCAAGGCTCGCCCAATGCGCGGCGCCATCGTGCGCGGACGCGGGAAGCGGCGTGCGCATCAGGATGTCCTCCTGTCGGCGGCCGGGGTTGCCAATGGATGCAGGATCGCGTTGTCGGGTTGCATCAACTGCCTCCGGCGTGAAGTCGGTTGCCGCGCCCGCCGGGCCTTCGGCCCGGCACGCGGGTTCCGGGTATGCTCTCGGCCGCACCGTCCGGTTTGCGGGGAGGGAGGGGCCGAACGGTGCGGCGAGAGACTTGAGCGGCATTCACGGATGGGCGTTTTCCCTTCGCCGGCAGCGGATCGCATAATCGGTGTTGCCGGCCTGCGGTACTCCGCGGCACCCATTTCATGAACTAGACGGTATAGTATAGAAACCCTAGAGGGGAGTCCAGCCAGTCCCATTCGTCATGGGACCCAAGCAAGATGAACGCAGCCATCCGCAGCAAGTCAAAGCCGACCGGTCCCGGGCGACCGAAGGATCTCGAAAAGCGCGCAGCCATCCTCGATGCCGCCAAGCGGCTGTTCCCGATCACGGGATTCGAGGGCACCAGCATGGACGCGATCGCCGCGGAAGCGGGCGTGTCCAAGCTGACCGTGTACAGCCATTTCCGTGACAAGGAAACGCTGTTCGTGTCCGCGATCGGCGTGCGCTGCGAAGAGCAGATGCCGGCGACCCTGTTCGACATCGACAAGGGCGCGCCGATACGACGCCAACTGGAGGCGATCGGTCGTGCTTTCTTCGAACTGGTCACGGCTCCGGAAGCGATCGCGTTGAACCGCTTGCTGACGTCCGGCTCGTGCGCGTCGGAGAAGCTCGTGCAGCTGTTCTGGGAGGCGGGGCCTCATCGCACGCAGTGCGCGATGCAGCAGTTCCTGCGCCATGGCATCGAGGCGGGTCAGCTCGTGATCGAGGATGTGCCGCGCGCGGCCTCGCAGTTCTTTGCGCTGCTGAAGGGCGACTGCCACGCCAAGCTGATGTGCGGCCGCTGCGAGGCTGCGCTCGAACTCGACGTCGAGGCGCACGTGCGCGCGACCGTGGAAATGTTCCTGCGGGCATACGCGGTGACGGCGGACCGGAAGGTTCCCCTGTAGGGATCAGGCGCCGCTCGGCAGGGCGGACGTGCAGCCGGCTCAGCCATCGAAATCGCGCGCATGGGTCAGCCATTCGCGCAGCATCTTCTCGTCGTCCGGCGCGATGTCGATGAAGCGGTAGCCGCTCCAGGTCTGTCCGTGCGCGCTGCCGTCGTCCGTCCACAGCTCGTGCACGCCGACCTCGATGGGATGCAGCCGACCGTGCGAATCGGGAAGGTGGAACACGAACTGGTACAGCGCATCCTCGCGCAATGGCCGCGTCGCCATCAGCATCATGCCTTCCGCGGAGAGGTTGCCGATGCGCCCCACGGTTTCGCCTGTCATCGCGTCCGTGACCTGCAGTGGCACGTCGGGTTGCTTGCGGGGAAGCCGGCGCTTGTTCTTCATGGCGTTGTGTCCGGTGCCTGCGCGCCGCGTGGATTCCGGCGCTTGCTCATGCGGGTACGGGCGCGGGAGCCGACGGCGGCGATCTGCGCTTGAGCGTGTCGACGATCGCGCGCCATGCGCGGTCGATCAGCGATATCTGCTCCGCCGGAGCGTAGCGGATCTGTCCGCGCACGATGTCGCGCGCGACCTGTTCCAGCGTGCGGTCGTCGGCCCGCACGCCGCGCGTGTTGACGAACAGGCAGTTGCCCGTGACGGGAGAGAACCAGGCGAGCTTGCGACGCACCGTTTCGCCCTGCTGGTTGACGACGAACTCGAACCAGGTGCCGAACGCCACATGCCTGAGCTTGTCCAGCGCGGCGCGCTCGGCCGCCGTCAGCGGCTTGGGTGGCGTTGCGGGCTGTGGCGTGCGCGTGTCCTCGGCTGCGCCGAGTCGCGCCTTTTCCTTGATCGTCTCGTAGACGCGCGCGACCTGCTTTTCCTTCTCGGCTTCTTCTTCGGGCGTGGCGCCGGTGCTTTCGCCGTACAGGTGCCGAAGCACTTCGTCTACGTCGTCGGCATGCAGCCCGACCTGGCGCAGGCCGCCCTCGAGTTCGCGGCGCAGGCTCGCATCGACCGCGTCGTTGTTGCCGCTGACCAGTTCGCCGCTGCGTGCCAGGTGCGAGGCGACGCTGACGCGCCGCCGGAATTCCGCACCATCCTCGCCCTCGCGCAGCGCGCTGAGGGTCAGTGCATCGGTCCATGCATGCTCGAGCAGCGTGCGCACGCGAGGTGCGGGATCCGTGCCTTCCAGTACATGCGTGATGGCGGCGCGTGCCGACTGGCGCGCGACCTCGAGCTTGTCGCGCCCTTTCGCCGCGTCCACGCTGCGCCGTTCCACGACGTCCGCGCGCCGCGCGAGCTGGCGCATGTAGGTGGTGAGGTCCTCGACGAGCTTCTCGAACACCGCGAGGTCGCCCTCGTAACCGGAGGTCACGTGGTCCACCACCATGCGGATGCGCTCGACGAGGCCATTGTCGGCATCGGACTCGCCCATCCACCGCGAGCCGGTCTCCGCGATCGTGTTCAGCAATTCCCGTGCCGGATGGTCACGTTTGGCGAAGAACGTCTTGTCCGCCAGCGCAACGCGCAGGATCGGCACGTGCAGCCGCGCGAGCAGGTTGCGCAGCGAATCGCCACCTGCGGTTTCGCGCACGATGTAGTCGAACAGCATGCCGACCAGTTCGACCGTGTCGGCATCCTCGCCGCCGAGCGTCAGCGGCTGTCCGGTTGAAGTCCTGCGCAACTTCACGAGCAGGGTGTTGCGGAAATGCTCCGCGTCCCAGGCTGCCTTCCGCGACGACGTGGCCGGGCTGCGCTGCATCGCGGCCAGCACGCCCTGCAGGTCATCCTGCGACGCGAACCGCGCCTCCGTCGGTCCGGGCGCTCTCGCGGACGGCTGCTGCGGCGAAACCCGCCCCAGCAGGCTGCGGAGCATTCCGAAAAGCTGCGGCCCCTCGGACGGGACCTCGCCCGGGTCCGACGCGGGCGGCATTCCCGATGGGGGTGCCACGCGCTGCCCCGCGGTCGCCGGATGCGGGGTGCCTGCTCGCGGCATCGGCATCCCGCGCGGAGATGGTGCGGCACCGCCGCCTTGCGTCATGCGGGGCGCGGGGCTCGGCGCCGGCGTTGCATCGTCGGGGGGGCTGGCAGCTTCGGGTGCCGCCGTGCCGGGCACGGGTGATTCGTTGGTGTCCTTGCGGGCCGGCGTCGCGCGCCGGAACGTCGAGGGCACGAGGTGCGGCAGGATGCGCAGGGCGACGAGCTTTGCATTGGCCGCCTCGTAGAACGCGCCGATCGTCGCGATGGCCGCGCGATCGAAGTGGCGGTAGAGCAGGACCCGGTGCTCGGTGTCGAGATCGATGTTGCCCACCGCGAAGCGGAGCGCATCGGCGATGTTCGCCGGGCCAAGCGGAAGCGTCTCGTTCGGGTAGACCGGCGAGCCGGCGATCACCGCAAGGCGCTGCGCCAGCGGATGAAGTTCGACGCTGTTGCGGACCTCGGCCTTGCTGGCGATCTCCTGCAGCGCGAGATCCTCTTCGAATGCCGCCGTGTCGACCAGCCCGAGCGTCGAGAGCCGCACTTCGCCGTCCGCAGCCGTCGCTTCCGTCTCGGCGGGTGTGCGGATCGTTGCCAGGCGCGACTCGATGTGCTGCAGGAAACGCGGAACGACATCCGCGCGCGCGACCTTGATTTCGCGCATGTACTCGAAGTGACGTTGTTGTTCCGCGCTCGATCCTGCCCGCTCGGCGAGGCCGAAGAGCGTGTTATCGAGCTGGTCGAGCGTGCGACGCAGGGCCGGTTCGAACCAGTTGCAGGTGTGCTCGAGCAGGCTCTCGAGCGCGCCGCGCACGCGTGGAGGCAGGTCGCCTCGCGTGCCCAGCAACGTGTTCGCAACGCGCGGATTCTTCCGCAAGCCGCCTGCCGTAACCGTCGGTCCGCCCGTGCTCATCGCAGAACGTGCCCTTCCATTGTGCCGTCCGCAACCGGGACTGGCCCTCACAACACCTCGGGTTCGGGCGTTGTGCCCCTTGCCGGCGTCTGGCGCGCCGTCCGGGCATTGTGGCATGGCGCGCCGGTCAGGCAAACCGGCGCGTCGCAGGAGTACCCGGTGCTCAGGCCCCCGGCTGCCAGGCTACGTCGATGAACCCAGAACGCCCGGAAGTGTTGTATCCATGCACGAATTCGTAGTTTCGATCACCCACGTTCTCGGCCCGGATGCCGATCGACCATGCCGGGGTTGCCTGCCATCTGGCACGAAGGTTCACGATTGCATAGCCGCCGAGTCGGACTCCCCCCACGTCGTCGCGCTCGCCGGCTCCGACCACTTCCACGCCTGCGGTGAAGTCGTTGCCGAAGCGACGCTCGGCGAGCAGCGCTCCCTTGTGGCGCGCGCGGCGCAGCAGGGTCTGGTCGGTATCGGCATCGCGCGGGTCCTGCCAGGTCCAGTTGGCGCGCAGCGTCCATGGCTGCAGGTCGAGTTCGTATTCCAGTTCCACGCCGTCCAGCGAGGCATGCGCGATGTTCTCCGCCTGGTTCTGCGGCCCGGTGAAGCTGACCAGATCGCGTACGCGCGTGGCGTACGCATTCGCGGTGAAGCGATGGCGTTCGTTGCCGATGCGGATGCCGACCTCGCTGCTCCGGGAGCGCTCCGGGTCGAGATCGGGATTGCCGGCGTAGTAGCCGCCGTAGCCCGGATCGTAGAGCTCGTTGAAGCTCGGTGCGCGGAAGCCCTGCCCGAAGCTCGCGTACACGCGAACGAGTTCGTTCACGCGCCAGCCGAGCGCGAAGGTGCCGGTGGTGGCATTTCCGAACGCGCTGTTGTCGTCGTGGCGCAGCGACGCTTCGGCGTCGAGCGCGCCGAACACGCCGCGCCAGTTGCCGTAGACCGCGCGGTTGGTCCGGCTCTCGTCGTAGCGGGCCACGCCGGCGTACGTGTCGATCGTCTCGCCGCTTTCCCGCAGGAGATCGATGCCGGCCGCGACCTGCTGGTGCTCGTCGATGCGGAACTCGTGTTGCCAGAGCAGGCTGGCGCGACGCGTGCGGTACTGCGTGCCGTATGCCGGCGTGTCCAGGTCCTCCCGCATGGTGCCGAGCGCGAGGCGGTGCGTCCAGGAGGCGGCCAGCGGGCCTTCGAGGTTCACGCCCAGAGTCTGCTGGCGCACGTCGGTATGGCCTTCGTCGAACTGCGATTGCGCCCGGTTGCGGTAGAGGGTGCCCGAAAGCACTTGGTTGCCGAGCGCATGCGCGCCGCGCAGCACGATGTCGGTGTTGCGATAGCCGTCGTCGTCCGGGTTGTAGATGCACCACGGATCGTCCGGCCCGGCGCAGATGCCGGGATTGGTGGCCGAGTAGCCGTCGGTATGGCGCGCGCCGACCTGCACGCTGAAGCCGTTCGTTCCGTTCCAGTGGCCGAAGCCGGCCGTGCCGCGCGCATCGCGATGCGAGCCGTAGCCGGCCGCGATGCGCGGACCTTCGAGTTTGCGTGTGAAGATCTGGATCACGCCGCCGATCGCGTCGGAGCCCCACCAGCTCGCGCGCGGGCCGCGCACGATCTCGATGCGCTCGATCGCCTCGACCGGCAACTGCTCGAACGCGAACGCTCCGGTGGTGGCGGCGGACACGCGCACGCCGTCGATCAGCACCAGCACCTGATTCGAATTCGTGCCGCGCAGGAACAGCGAGGTCTGCTGGCCCGCGCCACCGGTACGATACAAGTCGATGCCGCTCTGCAGGCGAAGCAGTTCCAGCACGTCCGGTGCGCCGCTGGCTTCGATTTCCTCGCGGGTGATCACGCTGACATCGGCGAGCGCCGCGCCCACCGTGCCCTCCACGCGGGAGGCGGTGACCTGCACCGTCGGCTGCCATTGCTCGTCGGCGGCACTCGCATTCGCACACAGCGCGGCCGACACCGCGACTGCCAGCAGGGAAACTCGCAACATGGGATTCTCCTTCGCACACCCGCGTGACCAGCCGCGGGAGGAAGGCGAACGCGCGCAGGACGCAGCGGCGGCCTGAGCCCGTTCGTTGCCCGCCGCAACGCTGGAGCCGACGCCGCCCGCATGGACGGCGCAACCACGGGCCGGTCTCCGGGCTCGCGAGCGATGCGCTGGTCGCATCGGCCGGAACGCCTTCCCGTCGCATCGCGACAGTGGCTTCGGTTCCGGTCGTACTCGCCTACCGTTGCGGGGGCAGCGCCGGACTTGCGGCAGCGCGATGCTGGATCGCGCCGCTGCGCACCGGCTTCCCGTTTCACCCGCCGCATGATCGCGGCGGACACCCGTGGCGGCGCGCAGTGTAGTGCCGTGCGGGAAGGGCATCAATCGAGCGCGCACGGTGCCGCGCT
>Ga0207868_1001366_pt1 | contig 17794 bp, 19 predicted proteins | sample Passage237B_FD_187370 | JGI IMG/M metagenome (GOLD analysis project Ga0207868, IMG submission 187370) | Cellulose adapted compost microbial communities from Newby Island Compost Facility, Milpitas, CA, USA - Passage2 37B (SPAdes) (version 3) ... | reverse complement strand
AAGCCTGCGCCCAGAGCTGGAATAACCTCACGCCAGAGCGAATCCAATCCATCACTAAAACACAATGGATAGAGCGCGCAAATTAAAGAAAATGCGTATAAGTCCAGATTACCTCTGCATTTGTTACGCCATCCATCAGGGGCAGGTTGGAAATGCATGAAAAAAGTGCGTTTCTGTCTCATTGTCCCATTGACATTACGACGATTTAATAGATTATTAAATCGTCGTAATGAATACTCGGGTCGGCTTTGCACGAATTGAGGTTTCATGTCTCCCACGATCAAGGACATTGCTTTACGCAGCGGCTTTTCAACGCCCACGGTCAGCTGTGTCCTGAACGACAAAGCTCATCTGTTCAAGCCTGAAACCCGCGAGAAGATCATTGCTGTAGCCCGGGAACTGGGTTACACGCCAAACGCTGCGGCCAAGGCGCTGCGTGGACAGCGTACCCGGACGGTGGGCTACATTGGCAATGCGTATTACATCGACGCGTTTGTGGATACCAACGGCTCACTGGTCATGGAAGGCAGCGACCGCAGGCTCAACGAGCTGGGTTACCGCATGCTGACGTCTTTTTGTCGCAGGCAGGAAGATCGTTTCCTTGAGAGTATGGGGTCTTATCGCGCCCAGCGGGTGGAAGGGCTGTTGTTATACGCCGTGCGGTTCTGGGGCCGGTGGGCCACCCCGCAGAGTGTGATGGAGGCTCTGCCTCCAGAGATACCTACGGTGACGATTCAGAACATCGGCCCGAAGTCTGAAGCGATGTTTCCCGCTGAGATTCGGACAGATAGTTCGACCGGTTTTTCGCAGCTTTTCGATCACGCCTTCAAACTGGGGCATCGCCGATTCGCGGTGGTGACCAGTTCGCTTTCGACCAACCGACAGAAGCTGGCGTCGTTGGAGCAGGCCATTGCGCAGTCGGGACTGTCTGATGTTTCCGTGCGGGCGATCGAAAAGATTTCTTCGTATCACAAGGCCGTGGATTGCGTGGACGAGATTCTGGCGATGAATCCGCGCCCGACTTTTGTGGTGTGTTTCAGCGACTTGCTGGCGATGGGGGTGATTCGTGGTCTGAGCAAGCGCGGCTTGCGGGTGCCTGAGGATATTTCAGTTTCGGGTTATGACAACAACCCTCAGGTTGAGATGTCAGACGTGCCTTTGACGACGGTGGAGCAGCCTTTTCTTGAGCTTGGCAGACAGGCTGTGGATCTGCTGCTGGAACTGATCGAAGAGGAAGCAGATGTGCCCGTTCATGAACGTCAGGCCCGGCGCAGGAAGGTATTCAGGGAAGTGCCAACTTCGCTGGTGGTGCGTGAATCAACGGGGCCTGTGAAAAAATAAACAAACCGGGTGGCGCTATTCGTGGCGGCTTTGAGTGGTTTGCTTTGAGGATCATTTCGTTTCTTTGCGTCATCGTGTGAAAGGTTTAGTAATGCGAGCATCGTCATCTTCGATTCGTCACACCAGTGGATTCACACTGATTGAGCTGCTGGTGGTGATTTCAATCATTTCACTTCTGGTTTCGATTTTGCTGCCTGTCCTGAGCAAAGCCAGATCAGCAGCCCAGGCGACGATGTGTCTCAACACCCAGCGTCAGCTCGGCTCGGCGACGCATATGTACATCAACGACAACAAAGGCCGGTTGTTTTATCGCGTGCCTTTGAGTGATGCCAATGCACCACTGTTCTGGAATTCCACGCTCATCAAAACCTATCTCAGTCCTGGTACCAACAGCGGTAGTGAAATCAATCAGGCGATGAACAAATTCGCCAACTGCGAAGCCGCCAAAGAATCCAGGATGCGCTACACCGATCTGGGGGGCAGCATGCGCTATGCCCTGATCGGATTTAACTGGAACCCCATCACTGCTGATCAGGTGCGTTTTGAATCGATCCGCAAGCCCAGCAGCACGGTGTTTCTAGGCGATTCGGTGAGGTCCACTGATACTTCGCTGGGGTGCTACCGCCTGTCGCGCACTACTTCCACCAGCGAGCTTGGTGTCGTGCATGCCCGCCACAATGGCGCGGTCAATATCATCTGGGGCGACAATCACGGCAGCGCTGTTCTTTCGCCTGACCGCTACGACCTCGCAGCCTTGTCAACAGTCCTTCCTGCAGTCCACTGGAACCCCTGATCGTTTTATCTGAAGGTCTGTTGTCCTGTTTTCCATCGTTCCTCAGGGCCCGCCATGGGCAGCAGGGGACGAGCAAGCTGTTTTCTTAATCATTTGTTTGAAGGAAGTGTTATGCAACGCTTTGTAATGTTTGTCCTGATCCTGTGTCTTGGCCTTTATTCTGCAGGATCAGCGTTCGCGGCTCAGGTGGTTGACGTACAACATGATCTGACCCGCTTGTCGCTGGCGGAGCAGAACGCTTCTGGCGATGGCGTTACCGACAACTCCGCAGTGCTGCAGGCGGCGATTGACAAACTCAAGGATGAACCAGGCGGAGCCACGCTGGTGTTCGGCCCGGGGGTATACCGGGTCAACAAGCTCAAGGTTTACCCCGGCATTCGTATCGTCGGGTCAAGCAGAGAGGAAACCATCTTCCGCGCCGCAGGCTCGGATATGCTCTTTGACATGATCGGCGGCGAACTTCACAACTTCACCGCCCATGGCTCCTTCACCCAGCAGGACACCGACAACTGGAACCCGGGCAAGGGTGGCGTAGGTAAGGGTGGCACTGCCAGGGCGATCCATGTCATCCGCGTTGGCAATATGGCGGATAACATCACGGCGTCCAATGTGCTCATCAGCAACGTCACCGCTGTCGAAGCACGATACGACTGTCTGTATGTGCGAGGCTCCAAAGGCCTGCGCGTTGTGAACTCCAGCTTCAACCAGGCAGGCAGAAACATCGTCTCCCTGGTGGGCAATGACGAAGACTTTATCTTCACCAACTGCCACTTCGGATCGCTGTGGGGCCTTTACCATGTGGACATTGAACCCAACGCCGGCCGTTTTGTCCGCGATGGTTCCTTCATCAACTGCACTTTCGATGGCACACAGGCCGGCGAAAAAGGAACCGACACCTGGGGCGCGATGCTCATCTTCTGTGGCACGTCTGATCTGAAGACCCGCAATGTCTCGGTCATCGGCAGCCGCTTTCTGGAAATCGCCGTCCGCGTTCGCGGCGTATTCCCCGAAGCGCAGTTCCTCTATAACCCCGAAGTCGGTGGCAAGAGTCGCGTCTTTGTGAAAATGCGATCCAACAAGGTCGGCGAACTGCGCGACGCAGTCCTTCGTGGCAACCGATTCGCCAAGAAAGATCAACTGCTCGAACAACTTGCCTACGGCGTCACCTTCACCGGGAATACACGCTCGGAAAACAACACGCCTGCCAAATTCAACAACATCAAGATCGATGAAGCCAGCACTGATGGCACATGGCAGGAAGATCACCCCGTCGTTCAGCAGGGTCCGCAGAAAGGAGCCCAGCCTGTGATCTCCGCAGTCACCGTCACAGGCATGGCCAAAACAATCACCCTGCCTCTGATGGGGCATCGCTACCGATTCAGCGATGGTGCTATCCTCAAGCATCAGGAAGACGGTCTGGCAGACATCGCGCTGCACCTTGACCCTCTCCTTGCAGAAGGCAATGCACGCATCACCCGCCTGGGCAAAGGCAAACTGGAAGACTTCATCTCCAGGACCACCCAGCCCGCAGAGCAGGTCATCTGGGGCGTTCAGCAGGGCCAGGTTCTGCAGATCACGACCAACACAGGCAGCACGCTTCTGCTGGAAGTCACCGACATGCAGGCCAAGGAAATCACCTTCCGCTACTACGAACTGCCCAAAGCAGCCAGCACGCCCGCCAAAGCGGGTTGAGCAGACCTGATCTGAATATTGCGAAAACTGGATTCATGGCCTGACAGTCACCCGATTGTCAGGCCATGATCTGTTTCAGCATGGCTGCATTGACGACGTCGGGGGCTTCGAGCGTGGTGAGATGGCCTGCGCCTGGAATTTCAACCACCTTGGCCATGGGAATTTCCGCAGCGACCTTGCGCATTTCCTCAGGCGGGGTGATGACATCGTCACTGCCCACGATGATGAGCGTGGGAATTTTGATGGATGACAGCCCTGGCGTGGAATCGGGCCGGCGGGCCATGGCGTCGAGGGCTGCAGCGATGGAAGCAGGGGGCTGATCCATCATGATCTCGCGGACCTGCTTCACCAGCTCGGGCTTACTGGCCTGGTTCTGCTTCGACAGCAGTTTGGGGATCATCGCATCAGCCACGACGCCTGCACCTTCGGCCAGAACCTGTTTGGCGAGCTTTGCACGCCCCTGGGCAGCTTCGGGGGTGTCAGGGGCGGCTTTGGTGTCTACAAGCATCAGCGAGGCTGCACGGGCCGGGAATTGACGCATGAATGCCAGCGCCACGTAACCGCCCATCGAGAAGCCCGCCAGATGCACGGGCTGGTTGATGCCCTTGTCTGTCAGCAGCGACACCAGCCCCGCGGCGTAACGGTCCATGGTCATCATGCCTTCAGGCAGCGGGCTGCCTCCAAAACCCGCCAGATCCACCGCCAGCACACGATGTTCGGCGCTGAGGGCTTTGATCTGCGGCTCCCACATGCGGTGGTCCAGTGGAAAGCCGTGAACCAGCACGACGACGGAAGCATTGTTTTTGCCATGGTCCTGACAGACCAATAGCGGTCCCGATGATTTACGTACGATCATCTAGCTCTCCCCCTGATGCGATGTTGGTCGCATGAAGCTGATATGAAAAAGCGTTAATGCAACCATGTTAAAGTGCTGCAGACACCTTTGCATCAGGGTAATTCCGACTCGTTGACAAAAGAGCCCGGAAATTAAAAAACCGCCGTGGTTTGCGGCCACGGCGGCGTTCAATCATGCATCTTCAGAGCAGGGGAGTTCAGTCGTCCTGAGCTTCCTTGTAGGCGTCGAATTCGCCACGCGATTCAGCTTCATCGAGATACTTCTGGAATTCACCCATCTTGTAGCTGATGAAGCAGAATGCATGATGAATGGCCAGCCATTCGATATCCGTAGGATCGCCTTCCAGGTCTTTACGCAGGCGGTTGAGTTCGGCGAGAAACGGTTCGATCTTCATGCGTCTGAATCCTGTGTGAAACGGTCGGCGAAACTCAGGCCTTGACCGGTTCGAGCACGGCGCTGGTGATCTTGCGGGCCGCGTCGGTCAGGTCGGTGCCAATCTGCATGGTGGGCAGGTCGGCAGTGGCTTCAGCCAGCAGCTTGCGGGCGGCGTCCACGTTGGTCCCTTCGAGGCGGACCACCAGCGGAACCTTGAAGCCGATGGACTTGGCCGAGGCGATGATGGCGCGGGCGATCAGGTCGCACTTGGCGATACCGCCGAAGATATTGACGAGGATGCCCTTCACGGCCTTGTCTTCGAGGATGATCTTGAAGGCTTCGGTCACGGCTTCTTCGGTGGCCGAGCCGCCGATGTCCAGGAAGTTCGCCGGTTCCTGGCCGTGGAGCTTGATGATGTCCATGGTGGCCATCGCCAGACCGGCGCCGTTGACCAGACAGCCGATGTTGCCATCGAGCTGGATGTAGGAGAGGTTGAACTTCTGGGCCTTGTGCTCGGCCGGGGTCAGTTCATCGGGGTCTTCGAGCTGCTTGATTTCCGGGTGACGGAACAGGGCGTTTTCATCGAAGGTGACCTTGGCGTCGATAGCCAGGACCTGACCTTCGGGGTGTTCAGCGGTGGGCTTGGTGACGACCAGCGGGTTGATTTCAACCAGCGAAGCGTCGGTCTTGAGGAACATCTCGGTCAGCTGGCCCATGATCTTGGCCGCAGCGTTGACCTGCTTGCCCGTGAAGCCCAGCTGGTAGGCGACCTTGCGGGCCTGGTAGCTGGTCAGACCGACGTTGGGGTTCACCGGTTCGCGGAGGATGGCGTCGGGGGTCTTGTGGGCCACTTCTTCGATGTCCACGCCACCCTGGTTGGAGGCGATGAGCACCGGGCTGCCCGAAGCGCGATCCACGGCCATGCCCAGGTAGTATTCCTTGGCGATATCCACACCCGAAGCAACGAGGACCTTCTTCACCGGCACGCCGGCGGGGCCGGTCTGCGGGGTGACCAGCGGCTTGGAGAACATGACCTTGGAAACTTCGACGGCTTCCTGGGCCGAGCGGACGAGCTTGACGCCGCCACCCTTGCCACGGCCGCCAGCGTGAACCTGAGCCTTGACCACGCCCAGCGTCACGCCGTTTTCCTTGTTCATCTTCTCAAATGCCTGGCCAGCGGCTTCGGGCGTTTCGGCCATGATGCCGGGAGGAACGGGAACGCCGAACTTGGCCAGAAGCTCACGAGCCTGATATTCATGGATTTTCATACGTTGAACACCTTCAGGTATATGGTTGTAAGACCAGCGATGATAGCGTCCGCAGGGCAAAATGTTAAATCGACCCCGGTGGAAGTTTGTCTCCGTCGCCGGTTTTTCGCAGCCTGAGCATGGCGGAATTGCGCCTGCGGATCGACTTTACCCAGGCAGGTCCTGACTGACATCCAGAACGGTGAAGAAAACCGCACACAGCAGGCCGTTACGGTTGACGCCGATGGTGGGGACTTCCTCGGACAGCACATACCATCGGCCGGCAGTGTAGAGCCTGCCTTTTCCGTCGGTCACCATATCGCCAATGAACCACGGGCCGCGGCCTTGAGCATCGCGAATCGGGCCGTGATCAATCGTTTCGCTGGGATTGGTCAGCGAACTGCTCCAGATGCGCGTCTCATGCTGGCCGGTGGTGGGCAGATGTTCCTGCGTGCGGCTGTTCCAGTAGAAACGCTTGTCATCCACCGCGAAATAGGACCAGTGCAGGCCGGGGGTATTTACTTTTTTCAGCAGTTTGAACGGGCCATCTGCGCTGCCGAACCGGCTGGCGTCGAAGATGTAGAACCCATCGGGAAAAATGACGAGTGACTGCTCGGGATTGGGCAGGTCGCGCTGGCAGTACCACTGCGGCGCATTGCCAGGCAGCATGCCATCGTAACGCTCGATTTTTCCACTGTCGTAGCGAGCGACAAACAGGGCGTGTTCGCCTCGCACAGTGAACCAGCAGTCGCCTCTTGGATCGACAAACATATGCTGGCAGGGCTGGCCATGGCCTTTACCATTCCAGGGGGCGACGAGCCCCAGATCCTTGTTCTCGCCGGTGGCCAGATCAATGCGATGCAGATGCGGACCGTCGCCTTTGCCAAAGGGCGTGGCGTAGAAGTAGGCGGTGATTGCGCAGGCGATCCACCGCGACGGCGGAATAGTTGGTGAAGTTGGGATGAATGACGCCGTAATCGCGGAATTTTCCGGTGGCCAGTTCATAGCCCACCAGATGCCCGCCGGTGTAGGCATGGCAGCCGGCGGGGGTGTAGTCGGACAGGTGAGTACCAAAATAGAGCCAGCCGTTGTGCTCCATGATGTCGCTGTGGACTTTGCCCTGCGTGGGCGTTTTCGTGGGATCTTCGCCACAGATGCGGGTCATGTCCTGGGCGATGATTTCGATGTCATGGGCGCTGGTGGCGCTGTCATTGCGGGCCGGGTCGTATCGGAAGAAGGGGGCACTGACGCCGGCGCTGTGTGAACCGCCGAAGAAGTAGACCTTGCCATCGGACGCCATATGGACGCCTTGCCACTGGCCGTCGAGCATGCGTACACGATGATTGAGCGTCGCATTGAATACCACTCGCACGGTTGATTCCTGTCTGTTGGGGTGGGATGGACGGTGAGCAGGGGAAAGTCCATCGGGGGGAGGGGGGCCGGAAGTTGACTCATTCTGATGACAGAACGGAGCAGGGGCAAGTTTATTTCCGCGGGGGAAATGTGGACACAAAAAAAAACCGTCGAAGATCGACGGGTTTTGTGGATTCGTTCTGGAGAAGCGATTATCGCTTGGAGAACTGGAAGCGACGGCGGGCACCGGCCTGGCCGTACTTCTTACGTTCAACCTTACGCGGGTCGCGGGTGAGCAGGTCGTGCTCACGCAGGATGGGTTCGAGGGCAGGATCGTAGTCCTTCAGAGCACGGGAGATGCCGAGCTTGACGGCGCCAGCCTGACCGGCGTAGCCACCACCCTGAACGTTGATGTACACGTCGACGTTGCCCTGAGTCTTGGTGAGCTTCAGGGGCAGGACGACGTCGTTCTGGTCGCGGGTTTCGGTGAAGTAAACGTCCAGTTCCTTGTCGTTGACAAGAATCTTGCCCTGGCCGGGCTTGAGACGAACACGGGCGACGGCGGTCTTACGACGGCCGGTGCCCCACCAGAAACCAGCCTTATCCGGAGCCTTGGGGGCAGCGGGGGCGGGGGAAGAAGCCACTTCAGTGCTGATGGAAGGCGTTTGCGACATCGATCCAGATTCCTGATTCAGGACAGGTAGCCGATCTGTGTCGGCCACGGTTTTGATTCGAAATTACAGGCTCACCGGCTGAGGGTTCTGGGCCTGGTGGGGGTGTTCCGCACCCCTGTAGATCTTGAGCTTCTTGAGCATCGCCGAGGCGAGCTTGTTCTTGGGCAGCATGCGGCGGACGCTGCGCTCCAGCAGGAGCTCAGGCTTGTTTTCAATCATCCACTCGTAGCTGAAACGCTTCTGACCGCTGGGGTAGCCGCTGTAGGTCTGGAAGAACTTCTTCTGCGGCTTGGAACCCTTGATGATCAGCTTTTCAACGTGGGTGACCACGACGAAATCGCCGGTGTCTGCATTGGGGGTGTAGGTGGGCTTGGTCTTGCCCATCAGGATCATCGCGAGCTTGGCGGAAAGCCGGCCCAGAACCTGATCGGTGGCATCAACCAGCAGCCAGTTGTGCTGGGCCTGGTCGTTGGTAACGATAGTTGTCTGACGGTTCATGCACACACCATGCGTAAAAGGCGTTAAAACAGTTCGCAGTCAATTCCGGCCAGCCGATATGCAGACGGAGCCGCATGCTCAGGCCGGTATCGAATCGGCCAGTTTAGCTCGAATGGTGGGCCTGTCAAGTGGCAGGGGCCATACGTCGGTGGGGAGGAAAACTATATCACCAATTCCCGCGACGGAAAAGCAGGGGGGGGAATTTTATCCCTCCCCGGGCTTGCATACCCACCATCCTTTCAGTCTGCGACCGCAGCTGCGTCTTATAAAACAGGCTGTTTTTTCAGGCTTCAGGCCCATCTGTGAAGATGGATGTCGATATCTTCCGCCATGTGTATGCAGAATTGACATTGCGAGGTGTCATCTGTACTCTCTCACGTCCTGCGACAAGGCTGGAAGAGGGCTTAATTTTCCAGTTTGACAGGCGGCGGATGCATGAACCCGTCGTGACACTGCTTGCGGTAACAGCCAACTGGACCCGCGATGAGTGAACTGCCACCACCTCAGAGGCCTGGGAACGATCAGGAGCCTGATCAGGACAGGTCTTCGGCCTCGCTGCCCACCCGACTTATGACGGTGGGAATTGAGTTCGCCGCGGTGGTGGCCATCCTCACCCTTGCAGGCTGGTGGCTGGATCAAAAGTGGGGGACGGGGCCCTGGCTGCTGCTGACAGGTATGTTCGTCAGCACCATCGGCGGGCTCTATAAAGTCTGGCGGCTGGGAAAGAAGTTTTTCTGACCGTCGCCGATCGCGTTTGAACTGTATTTAGCGGACTGTGTTTCGCATGACCACCACTGACCAAGTTCCAAGCCGATTCCCTCTGGGCTCATCCTTGAGCTGGATGATGGCTGCTGCGCTGCTGGCCGCTGTGGCCTGCGGGGCGGTGCTGAACTTTGTCGCCTCGGCGGTGGTCGATGCAGACCTGACCCTGGTGCTGCTGATGGGCGTCAACTGGGCCATCGCTTCGCTGGGCCTGATCCTGGTGGCCAGTGTCGCGAAGCAGGGGGCCATGGTGACCACGCTGGCCTACTTCGCCGGCGCTTCGGTGCGATTCATCGGTAACCTGCTGGCCATCGCCTTTCTGGTGCTTTCCCGGGAAGTTGATATCCTCACAATCTTCATCGTCCTGGCGTTCGCCTATCTGCCTCTGCTGCTGGTTGAGGCCGGGATGATCGGTGCGTATCTCTGGCGTCAAGACGGAGCGGCCCGGGCCCAGCAGGCCGACGCTCATTCCATCACGGAGGCTGTAGCGTGATCGACGGTTCCCTCTTTATCCTCACCGCTGCCAATCCGATTCACCACGTCACGGATAAGCCCCTGTTTGGCTGGGTCATCAGCAACTACACTGTCATGCTGGTGATCAACATGCTTGTTACGCTGGCGATCCTGGTTCCTGCTGCAAAGCGTATTGCCACGGGCAAGTCGGGCACGATTGATGACCTTCATGCCAAGGGCGTCCTGGCCAACATGGTCGAAGCCATCTGTGTCTACCTCCGCGAAGAAACCTTCCGTCCGGTGCTGCGTGAACAGACTGACCGCTTCACCCCCATGCTCTGGACGTTCTTCTGGTTCATCCTCATCAACAACCTGATGGGCCTGCTGCCCGTGCTGGACATCATGGCTGCAGTGTTCCATCTGCTGGGTAAGGACGGCCACGCCATCAATCATGGCCATGGCATCTGGGGTACCCCCACGCAGTCCATCTGGGTGACCGCGACTCTGGCTACCTTCGCCTTCTTCTTCATCAACGGCGTGGCCATCGTGAAGAACCCGATCGGCTTCCTCAAGCACATGACCGGCGGCGCTCCGATCTTCATGTGGCCCATCATGATCCCGGTGGAACTCATCGGCCTGATCGTCAAGCCTGTGGCTCTGGCGCTGCGTCTGTTCGCTAACATGACCGGTGGCCACATCATCGTGGCTTCGCTGCTGGGCTTCGTCCCGGAGCTGATCAAGGCTCTGGGTGGCGTGGGTGGTGGCATCTCCATCATCCCGATCCTGGGCACCACGGCCATCAACCTGCTTGAAATCCTGGTGGCGTTCATCCAGGCTTTCGTGTTCACCTTCCTGACCTGCATCTTCCTGGGGCAGCTGGTGGTGCATGACGAAGACCACGGCGAACACCACGAAGCTCACGAGGACAACCCTCACGCTCTGGGTGTGGATGTTCACCAGGTTGAAGCGAGCGAAAACCATCCTCAGATTGCCAACTCGCACGCTGCGGGCAAGCACTGAGTAAGACGTAAGAATCAAAACCCCGGTGCCAGTCGAGCAGGACGGCAGGACAGCCCAGTAGGGCGGGGCAAAAAGTCGACGCGGCCTGCGGCGTCAGAAAACTTTTCGGAGTAGATTGAGATGAAGACGTTTGCAATGTTTCTGGCGGTGGCCGCGGTGATGGGCCTGACCTCGGTGGCTTCGGCTCAGGCCGTTGACGCTGGTACGGCTGTTCAGACCGCCGGCTTCTTCGGCATCAACGGCGCCTACTTCGGCGCCGCCATCGGTGCTGGTCTGATCATCATCGGCGCTGCCGCCGGCATCGGCCGCATCGGCGCTGCCGCTGTGGAAGCTATCGCCCGTCAGCCCGAAGCTGGTGGTCGTATCTTCACCTCCATGCTGCTCTCGGCGGCTCTGATCGAAGGCGTTACGCTCTTCGCCATCGTGCTCGCCCTGCTGGTGGTGATCAAGTAAGTTTACGCATCTTGCACACGGCTCTCCGGCCGCGTGCCTGATGATCGTCGAAGGGGGTAAGGCCCTGTTGAACGGTTCTCAGGTATGCGGCCGGGGCAGACGACGTACTGCAACGTGGCGCTGGCGCAGCCGGCGCTGTGAATGGACAGTCTGTACACTGTCGGCGTGGGGCAGGGCGGTGAGAACATCACTGTCTGACAGGCTTGACCTGTGTCCTGACGCATTAATCTCAGAGGAATTCCCATGCGACTGACCAGTCTGATGCTTCTGGCGATCCTTGGCCTGACCGGCGTAGCCAGCGCTGCCGAGTCCGGCGGCGACGCAGGCCCCTTTGCGGGCACGATCTATCAGGCGATTGCCGCGGCCATTGTGTTCGGCCTGACGATCGTCATCCTCAAGAAGATGGCCTGGGGCCCGATCCTTCAGGGTCTGGTCGATCGTGAAAAGAAGATCAAGGACGACCTGCAGCAGGCCGAAACGGCCGCCAAGCAGGCGACCGCCACGCTGGAGCAGTATCGCAAGCAGCTGGCCGAATCTCATGCTGAAGCCCGCCGCATCATCGAGCAGGGCCGCGCTGACGCTGAAAAGCTCGCCGCCTCGCTCCAGCAGCAGGCTGAAGCCGAAATCAACGCGATGCGTGTTCGCGCTCAGGCGGAAATCGCCAATGCCCGCGAACAGGCTGTGGCTGAACTCTACGAACAGGCCGCCGGCCTTGCGACCACCGTCGCGGGCAAGATCCTGCAGCGTGAGCTCAACCCTGCCGATCAGCAGCGTCTTGTAGAAGAGTCGCTCGCGACGCTTCAGAAATCCGCGAACAACTGAATGAAACTGCCGCGAGCAGGGCAGCCCTGATCGGCTGTCTGCCCCGGCTGGAGCGTGATACGCATGGCCAGTGACAACAACAACGCTGTGGAATCCGTTGACAAGGTCTACGCCCAGGCTCTGTTCGAAATCGCTGAACAGGCTGGCCAGACTGATGCCATCGGTCAGGAACTCGGGGAGCTGGCTCAGCTGATCCAGACCCAGCCTGATCTGGCCAAGCTCATCAGCAGCCGCGTGCTGCGTGCTGAAAGCCTCGCCTCGGCCCTCAAGTCGATCTTCGAAGGCAAGGTCAGCGACACACTCTACCGCTTCCTGCAGGTGCTCAACCGCAAGGGGCGTATCGCCAATCTGCCCGGCGTGATCGTGGCCTACCAGCGTCTGGTTGAAGAAAAGCAGGGCGTGGTCGAAGTGGAAGCGTTCGTCGCTGCTCCGCTGGACGAAAGCCAGGCCAACCAGGTCGCCGCTGGCGTGGGCAAAGCCATTGGCCGCAACGTGTCGCTCAAGCAGCATGTCGATCCGTCGCTCATCGGCGGCCTGAAGCTGCGCGTGGGTGATCGTCTGATCGACGGCTCTGCCGCCACTCAGCTCAAGATCCTGCGTCAGCGTATCGTTCAAGAAGGCCGCGAGAAGGCCCGCAGCGCCCGCGAATCCGCCTGAATAACTGGCGACTCAACACCGTATTCAACCGTCTGAACCGAACACTGAAAGATCAATTAACACACCGGCGATCCAAGCAAGTCGCCTGCAAGCCCTGGGAATCAAAGCCATGAAGATCAAGACCGACGAAATCGTCAGTGTGATTAAGCAGGAAGTCCAGCGTTTCTCCACCGAACTGGAAGTCTCCCAGGTCGGTCAGGTCATCGAAGTGGGTGACGGCATCGCCCGCATCTACGGTCTGTCCCAGGCGATGGCCGGCGAAATGCTCGAGTTTGAAGTGGGCGGCGGCGAAGTGGTCCGCGGTCAGGTCTTCAACCTCGAACAGGACGTCGTCGGTGCGGTTATCTTCGGTGACTACCTCAAGATCAAGGAAGGCGCCAGCGTCCGCGCCACGGGCCAGCTCATGAGCGTGCCCGTCGGTGAAGGTGTGCTGGGCCGCGTGATCAACGCTCTGGGTGAACCCATCGACGGCCAGGGCCCGATCCAGTCCAGCGAATCCCGCAAGGTCGACATCATCGCCCCGGGCATCGCTGACCGTCAGCCCGTGAAGCAGCCGCTGCAGACCGGTATCAAGGCTGTTGACGCCATGATCCCGATCGGCCGTGGCCAGCGCGAACTGATCATCGGTGACCGTAAGACCGGTAAGACCGCCGTCGCTGTCGACGCCATCATCAACCAGGCTTACACTCACAAGACCGACCAGCCCGTGTACTGCATCTACGTGGCGGTGGGCCAGAAGGAATCGACCGTCGCCGGCGTGGTCCAGAAGCTGCGTGAGCACGGCGCCATGGCTTACACCACCGTGGTCGTGGCTTCCTCGGCCGACCCGGCTCCCATGCAGTACATCGCTCCCTACGCCGGCTGTGCGATCGGCGAATACTTCATGTGGAAGGGCAAGCACGTGCTGTGCGTGTACGACGACCTCTCCAAGCAGGCCGTCGCCTACCGTCAGCTGTCGCTGCTGCTGCGTCGTCCCCCGGGTCGCGAAGCTTACCCCGGCGACGTGTTCTACCTCCACTCCCGTCTGCTGGAACGTGCGACCAAGCTGTCGGACGAAAACGGCGGCGGCTCGCTCACGGCTCTGCCCATCATCGAAACTCAGGAAGGCGACGTGTCGGCCTACATCCCGACCAACGTCATCTCCATCACCGACGGTCAGATCTACCTCGACCCGGATCTGTTCTTCTCCGGCGTTCGCCCGGCCATCAACGTGGGTATCTCGGTGTCCCGCGTGGGTGGTAACGCTCAGATCAAGGCCATGAAGCAGGTCGCCGGTACGCTGCGACTCGACCTGGCTGCCTACCGCGAACTCGAAGCCTTCGCCCAGCTGGGTACGGAACTCGACAAGGTCACCCAGCGTCAGCTCGACCGCGGTGCCCGCATGATCGAACTGCTCAAGCAGGCCCAGTATCAGCCGCTGAGCGTGATCGACCAGGTCCTCCAGATCTTCGCCGGTTCCAAGGGCTTCATGGACGACGTCCCGGTCAAGGATGTCCCGTCCTTCGCTGCTGAACTGCTGGAATACTTCAACTCTGGCGGCGTGGCGGTCAAGGATGAACTGACCCAGAAGCAGGCGATCAACGATGAGCTGTCCAAGAAGCTCGAAGCTGCCATCAGCAACTTCAAGGCTCAGTGGCTCAGCTCCAAGGGTGTCGCCCAGGCCTGAGCAGGATGCCAGGCGGTGATTGAACCGCCCGCGGGCCGGATGCTTGTTCGCATAGACGGCCCATAGCATCTAGACTATTAGGCGGCTGATATCAGCCAGGCGGGGGATCGGATTTCGGGGGTCGGGAATTGTCCCGCTTTGAGCAGCACTCCCACAGGCAGCGACCTGTGGTCTCAGACGTTTTTACCAGCGGAGCAGGTATGGCCAGTAACAGCAGCGCGACGAACAGGACAGCGAAACTCGAACTCGATGGCAAGACGTATGAGCTGCCTGTGCATGTTGGCTCGGAGCAGGAGCACGCCATCGACATCAGCAAGCTCCGTGCGCAGACTGGTTACATCACCCTTGACGACGGCTATGGCAACACGGGCTCCTGCGAGTCGGCCATCACCTTTATCGATGGTGAAAAGGGCATCCTGCGTTATCGTGGCATCCCCATTGAACAGCTGGCCCAGAACAGCATCTTCACCGAAACGGCGATGCTGCTGATCTACGGCGAACTGCCCACCGCTGAACGTCTGGCCAACTTCCGCTCGCTGCTGACCAAGCACGAAATGCTCCACGAAGGGCTCTACCGTCACTTCGACGGCTTCCCCTCGTACGGTCACCCCATGGCCATTCTCTCGGCCATGATCAACGCCATGAGCTGCTATCAGACCGACCTGATGAACATGGAAGATGATTCCACGTTCGACTCGGCCGCCGCTCGGGTGATGGCCAAGGTTCGCACCATCGCTGCTGCGAGCTACAAGACCTCCATCGGTCAGCCGATTGTCTACCCCAAGCCTGACCTGGATTACTGCTCGAACTTCCTCCACATGATGTTCTCGATCCCCAACCGCGAATACGTGGCCGATCCTGACATCGTGCGTGCCCTGAACCTGATCCTGATCCTCCATGCCGACCACGAGCAGAACTGCTCCACCAGCACGGTGCGCATGGTGGCCTCGGCCGGTGCGAACCTCTTCGCCTCCTGCGCTGCTGGCGTCTGTGCCCTGTGGGGCCCGCTGCATGGCGGTGCGAACGTCGCGGTTCTGGAAATGCTCCAGGAAATCCACGACAAGAAGATTCCGCTCAAGGATTACGTCGCCAAGGTCAAGGACAAGACCTCCAACGTCAAGCTCATGGGCTTTGGTCACCGCGTGTACAAGAGCTTCGATCCCCGCGCCCAGATCCTCAAGGCCGCGGCCGACAAGGTGCTGGCCAAGCTCCACGTCAAGGACCCGCTGCTCGACCTGGCCCGCGAACTCGAACAGGTCGCCCTCGAAGACCAGTACTTCGTGGACCGCAAGCTGTACCCGAACGTCGACTTCTACTCGGGCATCATCATGCGTGCGATGGGCATCCCGGTGAATATGTTCACCGTGATGTTCGCCATCGGCCGCATGCCGGGCTGGATCGCCAACTGGCGCGAAGTGCGTCAGATGGGCAGCCGCATCTATCGTCCTCGCCAGCTCTACGTCGGCGAGCCGAAGCGCGACTACGTGCCGATCGGCAACCGCAAGTAAGCCTGATTCATCGCAATGCATACTTCCCGCAACGCCTCTGGTTCTCACCGGAGGCGTTGTCATTTGGGGCGTGATGTGTGCATCGGGCGTATGTTCTGCTGCGCTTCATTTCTGATGTGTGAGTGGAACAGCATGCTGCTGCAGATTACCCAGTTTAAACCTGCGGAGTCGTGTGCATATCAACAGGCCAAAATTTCTGCTGAAATCCATGGAATTTGATGCCCGCAATAAACAGCAGACCGATGTTTCGATATTGACTTCAGATATACTTCGGGCTCACGGATGTCTTCCGGGGGGCATGTTCATTCCACGTTGGCATGACACACCTCTACCCTTGAAGCTTCAGGTCAGAAAGGACCATGGATGCTGCGTCAACTATCAGGCGTGAGTGGGGCTGTCGCGTGCGCGTGCCTGCTGGCGGTTTCCTCACTTGCGCAGGCGGCTACGTTCAATCAGGCATATGTGATCACGAATGCTACAGGCGTGGAGTTGCTGCGGTCGGTGGATGGAGTGCCCACTTCTGTGCATCATGAATATGATGGACCTGTTCCGGTTTATCTGGGGCCGGGCGCACCGTTGGAACGCGGGGCGAAGATTGAAGCGATGGCCGAAGCTTCGGTCGCGGGTGGTTTGAAAACGAAAGCGTCGGTTGATCTTCATTTCGATCAATCGGTGCCGACGACAGCTCAGGCCCCAACCTTCGTTGCATACGGTATTGCGATGACAGGGGATTCCTTCATCGCACAGAATCAGGCAGGCGGCAGCTACGACTGGTCGGCGGATGATGAAGTGACGCTGAAGTTCGATATTTCCGGGCTGATCTCTCAGAATGTGGACAATATCACCGGCGGTAGTTCCTCTCCTCGCAACAATCTGGGCCAGACAATGCTCCGGGTGCTGGCATTTGATTCCGGTTATCTGCAGCAGGTCGAAGATGAGAATCAGCAGGCCAGTGATTCCGATGCTTTCTTCCAGGATCAATGGCATCTGGGGATGTATCTCTTCCCGCCTGATATGACCAACCCGGTCAGCAATCATCTCGTGCTGACGGATGACGGGTTCGGATATCTGGAAATTACGTTCAAGCCAGGCCAGGATTTCGATCTGGTCATTCAGCTTTTCAGCCATGTGGAGGTCAACCCCACCACGGCTTATGGCATCCTCGAACACGATTTTTCCCACACGGTGACCTTCAGCATTCAAGGCCCGCAGGGCGCTGTGCTCACTTCGTCATCGGGCGATTTCAACATCGTCGGCCCGCCGGTAGCGCCGTCTGTTCCCGAGCCGGTCTCGGCGAGCCTGCTGGCGATGGGCAGCGTGATGCTGATAGGGGCGATAAATCGTCGCCGCCGCTGAGAAAAATTGCGAGTCATCCACTCGCATCCTCTGAATCCATTCTTCCTCGCTCGTCTGGTGCGCCAGGCGAGCGATTTTTATTTGTGCGGCTCTGATGTACCTGTTACACGCTGCAGAATGGGCTTTGCGTGTCCTGGTGTTGCAATTTCCTTTGGTACTCCGCCGCTTCAGAATGAGGTACTCCCCGTCAACTGGGCGCATCCTACCCGGAAATAAGGTGGATTGATCCTGCCGGTGGTGCCGCCTCGGAGTGAGCCCGGAGGGCGAG
>Ga0207868_1001365_pt1 | contig 17799 bp, 11 predicted proteins | sample Passage237B_FD_187370 | JGI IMG/M metagenome (GOLD analysis project Ga0207868, IMG submission 187370) | Cellulose adapted compost microbial communities from Newby Island Compost Facility, Milpitas, CA, USA - Passage2 37B (SPAdes) (version 3) ... | reverse complement strand
CGGTGTGGCAGTCGTCGCCCATGCCGAGGAAACACAGGTCGTAGGCGCGGCCGGGGCCGGCGAGAATGAGCATCGTCTTGCGATAGGCTTCGGCGGCCTCGGCGACGGGCCACGCGACCATCCACGGGAGGCGGCGGTCGGTGGGCACGCCGAGCGGGGCGAGGAGCTGGCGCTCGGCGTTGCCGAAGTTGCTCTCGGGGCTGTCGAGCAGGACGTGGCGCTCGTCGCTGACGGTGAAGTGCGTGCCCTGCGTCAGGGTCTCGGGCAGCGCCTTGGTCTCGATGCACCACTTGTAGAACGCCGCGGGCGTGCTGCCGCCGGTGAGCGCCCAGATGAAACGTCCGGGACGGGCCTCGCTTTGCGCGGCGAGGGTGATTTTCAGGGCTTCGCCGAAAAGTTCGGCCTGGGTGCCGACGATGACTCGGCCGTAGTCGGAGGTGATTTCGCGCATGGTGATAAAAGGTGGGGCGCGACCGCCGGGCGCGCCGATTGAAAAACGAAACTCCAGCGCGGCGGGCCCGGCGGCCCCGCCCCGCCCGCTCAAAAAAACATCGCCTCGGCGAGCGCGGCCTCGGGGCTGAGCAGGCCGATGGCCGTCGACAGCTCGGTAGTGGAACCATCGATACGAGCCTCGAGCTGGGCCCGCCCCTTGGCGAAGTCGCCCTCGAAACGGAACCCCGGAACGCCGCCGTAGGAGAAGACCAGCTCGATCAACTCGTCCGCGGCCGCGGGATCGGCTTCGACGCCGGCCGGAAGCGCCTCCGGGGCCCCGCAGGCGACGAGCCGCGCGCGCGCCCATTCGGCCAACACGCGCGCCTCGGCGCGACGACCGGCGCCGTGTCGGACGGACACCCCGGAAAGGTTGGCGACGAGCGTGGACGGGGAATAGGCGCTGAGAAACTGGCCGAGCGTCTGGCGCACGGGCAGGAGCCGCGAGGCCGCCAGATCGCGCACCGCCTCCGGACGCGGCCAGGCGACCTCGCCCTGGTCCTCCGGCGGCACCAACGAGCGGTCGATCAGGACGCGCTTCGCCTTGGCGAGGAGAAACTGGTAGGCCCCCAGCTTGGCGGAGGAGGCGAAATTGTGCGCCCAGTAGTAAACCGGCAGGTCGGTCGAGAGGCAGGTCGTGACCTGGTTTTCGAGAAACACGCGCGCCGCGGTCGGATAGTTCAGGATGACGAACTCGCAGCAACGCAGGTCTCCACGGGTTTTGCCGGGATGGCACTCGCCGTAGATTTTGGCGCGGATCGTCGGGTCCTGGACGTTTTCCTCGCGCGTCGGACAGAGCACGACGACGCGGCAGGGATAGCGACGCGAGAAACGGACCGCGGTCTGGAACTGCGCGATGGCGTCGGGCGGCGTGGTGTGCAAGCCGAGATGCAGGACGAAATTGACCTGCGTGGCCTTGGCGTCCTCGCCGGGCTTGGCGGCGGCGGTGGCGCGTTCGTCGGTCGCCCACATGCGGGCGAGGCTTTTGGAGATGGAACCGACCGGGGTTTCCTGGCCGGGCAAAGCGTCGAATATGGAGGACATGACGCGGGGAACGCTCAGGGTTGGCGCCAGGCGTGGTTGTTCTTGGCGAGGAGGGCGTCGGCGTTGGCCGGCCCCCAGCCGCCGGCGACGTAGCTGTCCATGCCCTCGCGGCCGGCCGCGGCCCAGGCCTTCAGGACCGGCGTGTAAAGCTGCCAGGAGGTTTCCGCCTCGTCGCCGCGGATGAAGAGCGTGCCGTCGCCGATCATGGCGTCGAGGACGAGGCGCTCGTAAGCCTCGGGCGTGTTGGAGCCGAAGGTCGCGGAGTAGCGGAAGTTCATCTTCACCGGCTGGGTGCGGGTCTCGAGGCCGGGCACCTTGCCGTTGAGGATGAGCGAGAGGCCCTCGTCGGGCTGGATCTGGAAAGCGAGGGTGTTGGGGGCGAGATCGAAGCGATCGCTGCCGGCGAAGAGCGTGCCGGGCGGACGCTTGAACTGCACCGCGATCTCGGTGACGCGGCGGGCCATGCGCTTGCCGGAACGCAGGTAGAAGGGCACGCCCTGCCAGCGCCAGTTGTTGATCGAGAGACGCACCGCGGCGTAGGTCTCGGTCGCGGAGTCCTGCGGTATGTCCTGCTCCTCGAGATAACCCTTGGCGGGTTTTCCGCCGATCATGCCCGGGGCGTATTGGGCGCGGGCGACGTCGCCGCCGGGGCCGAGGTTGAGGGGCTGGATGGCCTTGAGAACCTTCACCTTCTCGTTGCGCACGGCCTCGGCGTCGAGCGACACGGGCGGCTCCATCGCGGTGAGCGCGACGAGCTGCATGGTGTGGTTCTGGATCATGTCGCGCAGCGCTCCGCTCTGGTCGTAGTAGCCGCCGCGGCTGCCGACGCCGACCTCCTCGGCCACGGTGATCTGCACGTGGTCGATGTAGTTGCGGTTCCAGAGGGGCTCGAAGATCGAGTTCGAGAAACGCTGCACCAGGAGATCCTGGACGGTCTCCTTGCCGAGGTAGTGGTCGATCCGATACACCTGATGCTCCTCGAGCACCTCGCGGATCACGCCGTTGAGGGCGACGGCGGACTCGAGGTCCTTGCCGAAGGGTTTCTCGATGATGACCTTCGTGTGCAGCGGCGTGCCGAGGCGACGCGCGGCGAGGCCGGAGGCGCCGAGGTTGCGCAGGATCGGCGCGAAAACGGAGGGCGGAGTGGAAACGTAGAAGAGAACCTGCAGCTCGCGACCGAGTTTCTTCTCGATCGCGTCGATGTGGCCGGCGAGGCGCCTGAAGGCCTCGGGCTCGTCGTAGCCGCCCGCGACGTAGCTGGTGTTGGCCGCCACGTGGCTCCACACGTCCTGGTTCAGCTCGCGGCGGGAGAATTCCTTGATCGCACCGGCGGCGATGGTGCGGAACTCGTCGTCGGGGATCGGCTTGCGACCGTAGCCGATGAGGAAAAAGTCCGCCGGCAGGAGATGGTCGAAGGCGAGGTTGTAGATCGCCGGGATGAGCTTGCGGGCCGTGAGATCGCCCGAGGCGCCGAAGATGACGATCACCGTCGGCGGGGTGCCGCGGTGTTTGCTCAGACCTTGGAGGAAGGGATGACGAGGCGCTTCGGACATGGCGTAAATTGGCCGAAACTACGCGCCCGGTGCCCGGCTCCGGCAAGGCTAATGCTGTGAATTATCAGCATGAAACCGATTAGGCGGGATCATCCCGTCCCGGCCGTCCGGCCGCGGGAGACCGGGGTCACCCGTGCCAGCCATGCCGATGGGAGGAACGGTCGGCGAACAGGGGCACGTCGCGATAGTGCCACACCTGCCGGCCGTCGCGCACCGAGGCTATGCGCGGATCGAGACGCATCGCCTTCATCGCGGCGTCGCGCCCCGGGTCGGCTCCGTGGACGACCTCCACGACGTCGAAACGCACGTGCGCCGGCGGCGGTCGGAGTCTCCGCATGTAGGCGGCGCAGGCGCGGCGCAGCGCGGCTTTTTTGCGTTTGTCGACCGCGTGGTAGCCGCCCACGCGCGCCCCCGCCACGCGCGCCTTCACCTCGACGAAAACCAGCACCGGCGCGCCGTCGCCCGGTCCCGCCGGGTCCTCGCACACGAGGTCGATCTCCTCGCGCTCGTCGGCCGGGTTGCGCCAGTTGCGCGCGAGCACGCGCAGGCCGTTCGCCTTCAGATGGGCTTCCGCCGCCCTCTCTCCCGCGACGCCGAGCGCGGCCAGACGCGTCTTCCCGGCCGTCCCGCGCAGGTCCAGGACGGCCTTCGTCGCGGCCCGGAGTTTTTGCAATATGGCGCGCACCACGTGCATCGGGGCTTTGTCGTTGCCGGAGCGAGGCCGCGACACAACCTCGCTTTGCTCGTTCCGAGCCCGCTCTCTTTCTCTTCGCCCATGGCCACGCCCGCCCTCGTCAACACCCTCCGCCGCTCGCTGCTCATCAAGGTCATCTCGAAACCGCAGCCCAGCCGCGAGGATGTCGCCCACGTGATCGAGCTCACCGCGTCGAAGGTCGTCGAGGCGCTGCAGGCGCAGTCGATGACCCTCTATCTGGTCGAAGGAAACGAGATCGCCTTCAAACAGGTCTACTATTCCCCCACCCTCTGGGGCGCGGACAAACAGGCCGAAGCCTCCTTCAAGGCCACCGCCGAAAAACTGCTCCAGGTGAAACTCCCGCTCGGCCGCGGCGTGGTCGGCAAGGTCATCGCCGAGGGCAACCCCGTCTTCTTTCGCAACAGCGAGAGCCAGGCGCCGTTCATGAACTCGATGTCGGACACGACCGGCTTCGACGTCCGCTCCATGCTCACCGTGCCGCTCAAGACGAGCAACGCGGTCATCGGCGCCATCCAGGTGCTCAACAAGGAGCTCTCCGCCGGCACGCGCGGCGAGTTCACCGAAGCCGACCTCGGCCTCCTCCAGGAGGTCGCGGAATACTCCGCCACGCTGATGCAGCGCATGCTGGACCCGAAGTTCCAGCTCGGTCCGGACGACACCGCCAAATTCGTCGCCCGGCTCACCGACCACCCCTTGGTCACCACCCTCGACCAACTCGGCGAAGTCGACGAGCAGTTGCTCGAAATCGTCGGCGACGCCGTCATCCGCCGCGAGGGCGTTCTTCCCTATCGTCGCATCGAAGGGAGCCGCGTCGCCGTGCTGATGAGCAACCCCCTCGACTTCGCGAAACGCGAGTCCTTCCAGCAGACGACCGAACTGGTCATCGACGAGATCAGCGTCGCCCCGGCCTCGTTCATCGACGCCCTTCTCAAGCGGTTTTTCCGGGAAACCAAACCCGGCCCCGCCTCCACCGAGGTCGATCTCGGATCCGTGACCGAGGCCATCAGCTCGGTCTACGGCGACGTCGCCTCGGGCGCGGACGTGAAGCCCGAGGACTTCGAACACGAGGACTCCGCCCCCGTCATCCAGCTCGCCAACCGCATCATCGAGGACGCCTACATCTCCGGCGCCTCCGACATCCACATCGAGCCCCAGGAAAAGGACCTGCTGGTCCGCTACCGCATCGACGGCCTCTGCCAGGAAAAACTCCGCCTCCCCAAGCAGGTCACGGGCGCGCTCATCTCGCGCCTGAAGATCATGTGCAACCTCGACATCTCCGAGCGCCGCCTGCCCCAGGACGGCCGCATCGTCTTCAAACGCTACACCAAGAAAAACATCGATATCGACCTGCGCGTCGCCACCGGCCCGATGAACCACGGCGAGAAGGTCGTGATGCGCATCCTCGACAAGCAGAAGTCCACCCTGCCTCTCCCCGCCCTCGGCTTTTCCGACGAAAACCTCGCCAAATACCGCGAGTGCATCCGCCAGCCCTACGGCATGATCCTCCACTGCGGCCCCACCGGTAGTGGAAAATCCATGACGCTCTACTCCGCCCTCGGCGAGATCAACACCCCCGACATCAACATCCAGACCGCCGAGGACCCCATCGAATACACCCTGCCCGGCATCAACCAGATGCAGATGAACCGGCAGATCGGCCTCACCTTCGCCCGCGCCCTCCGCTGCTACCTGCGCATGGACCCCGACGTCATCCTCGTCGGCGAGATCCGCGACGAGGAGACCGCGCAGATCGCCGTCGAGGCCGCCCTCACCGGCCACCTTCTCGTCTCCACCCTCCACACCAACGACGCCCCCAGCACCGTCGCCCGCATCGGCGAGATGGGCGTCGAGCCCTTCAACATCTCCGCCTCGCTCGTCTGCGTCTGCGCCCAGCGGCTTCTCCGCCGCGTCTGCAAGAACTGCAAGCAGCCCTACGAGCCCGCCGGCCGCGAGAAGGACCTGCTCGAACGCGCCATCGGCTGGTCCGGCCAGATCTTCAAGGCCAACCCCAACGGCTGCCCCGCCTGCAACGGCCTCGGCTACAAGGGCCGCATCGGTATCCACGAGCTCATGACAAACTCCGAGGAGCTCACCGCCGCCATCAACAAGGAGGCCGAGGTCGCCGAGCTGAAGCGCATCGCGATGAAGGACGGCATGAAGACCCTTCATCAGGACTCCATGCTCAAGGTGAAACTCGGGCTCACCACCATCGAGGAAGCCCTCGCCAACGTCCCCCCGGATCTCATTCTCTGAGCCCGCGTCCCGCCCGGGGATTCCCCCGCCCCGCCCTCCGGCGCCCATCCCGGGACGGTTTTGTCCACCTATTCCCCGTGAGCGGGCTTTACCTTCGCCCGCCCGCCCCGCTTGCTTCGCCCCCAACGCTCCACCTTGCCCATGGCTTCCAACGCCACCTACGTCATCGGCCACAAGAATCCCGACGCGGACTCCATCTGCGCCGCCATCGCCTACGCCGCCTACAAGGAGGCCCGCGGCCTCTACGGCTACGTGCCCGCGCGCGCCGGCAACTCCAACGCCCGCATCGACGCCATCCTCGAGCGCTTCCACCAGCCGCTCCCCGTCCTTCTCACCGATGTCACCCCGCGCGTGCGCGACGTCATGGTCACCAACGTCGTCACCGTGCCGCAGGAGGCCACCTGCGCCGAGGCCCTCGAGCTCATCGACGAGCACGACGTCCGCGTCCTCCCCGTCCTCACCTCCGACCAGCGCGTCGTCGGCACCATCTCCATCTTCCAGCTCGGCGGTTTCTTCGTCCCGAAGGTTCGCGCCCTCCGCGAAATGCGGAAGGTCAACACCTCGCTCAACCACATCGTCCGCGCCCTCCGCGCCCGCGTCGAACACCTCCCCGATCCCGCCCGCGAACAGGATCTTTTCGTCCGTGTCGGCGCGATGGACGTGAAGTCCTTCGGCAAGGCCGCCCACAGCGACGGCATCCTTCCCGAACAATCCATCATCATCGTCGGCGACCGCCGCGACATCCAGCTTCGCTCGATCGAGATGGCCGTGCGCCTTCTCGTCATCACCGGCAACCTCCCCGTCGACGAGGAGATCATCCGGCTGGCCCGGGCCAAGGGCGTCGCCCTCATCGTCAGCCCCTACGACACCGCCACCTCCGCCTGGCTCGTCCGCTCCGCCACCAAGCTCGACCGTCTCATCGACCGCAAGTTCGCCTCCGTCTCGCCCGACCTCCGCCTCTCCGACGTCCGGAAGAAAATCGCGAACAACAACACCCCCGCCTTCATGGTCCTCGGCGACGACGGCCGCCTCCAGGGCATCCTCACCCGCACCGACATCCTCAAGCCCTCCCGCACCCGCCTCATTCTCGTCGACCACAACGAAATGACCCAGGCCGTGAACGGCGCCGACGAGGTCGCCATCACCGAGATCATCGACCACCACCGCCTCGGCTCGCTCGCCACCCAGCAGCCCATCCTCTTCATCAACGATCCCGTCGGCTCCACCTGCACCATCATCGCCGAGCTCTTCCGCCGCGACGGCCTCGCCCCCTCGCCCGACATCGCCGGCGTCCTCATGGGCGGCATCATTTCCGACACGCTCAATCTCCAGGGCCCCACCACCACCGAGAAGGACGCCACGCTCCTCGCCTGGCTCTCGCGCCTGGCCGGCGTCGATCCGCGCCAGCTCGCCGACCTGATCTTCAGCTCCGGCTCCGTGATCCTCGCCAATCCCCCCGAACGGGTCGTCCGCTCCGATTTCAAGATCTACGACGAGGACGGCGTTCGTTTCGCCGTCTCCCAGGTCGAGGAACTCGGCTTCGGCAACTTCTGGAGCCACTCCAAGGCCCTCGCCCGCGCCCTCGACGATCTCTGCACCCAGGAAAGCCTCTGCTTCGCCTGCCTGCTCGTCACCGACATCAACACGCAGAACTCGCTCCTTCTCATCAAGGGCGACCCCGAAGTCGCCAAACGCATCACCTATCCTGGCGTCGAGGCCGACGAAATCTTCGACCTGCCGGGCATTGTGAGCCGGAAAAAGCAGCTCATCCCCTACATCGGCACCTTGCTCAAGGAGCTCGCCCACGACGGTATCGCGCCCGTCGCCCGTCGCGCCGCCACCGGCTCGCCGTTCAAGGTCGGCGCCCAAAGCGGCTGAGTCCCCTCCGTCCTCCGCAGTCTCCCCGCGTTGTTCACGCCCTCCGGCGATCCGGCCGGGGCCGTCTCATCCGTTCGCGTTGTAAACCACAGCGGCCCCGCCATGTCCCGCGCCCGGCGACCGCGCTCCGCGTAAATACGCCACGCAATGTCCGCCGTGTATTTACCGCCCCCAAAGCCCTCGCCAAAAGCGAATCTATTACCTTTATTTGACAATCAGGGAAAGCATCGGGCTTTCCTTCATTGCCGATGCCCCTCTCCCCCATTGCTGACAAGTTGCCCGTCGCCCTACGAGGACGTCTCGGTCTCGCGCTCGTTGGTGTCATCGGTCTCTCCGCCACGCTCTCCATCGTTTTTCTTCTCCGGGAGGCCGACTCGCAAGGGGGCCGAAAGGAATTCGAACGCCGCGCCGACCTGCATTACGAGCTCCTGCGCGCCAGCCTCCGGGAATACGACAGCGCGCTTTTCGCCCTGCGCCTTCTCGTCGAAAATTCGGACGAACTATCCCCGGCCGAATTCCAGCAAGCCGCCCGGCGCATCGCCCGGCGCATCCCCGGCGTCCAGGCCGTCCAATGGGCGCCCTTGATCCGCCATGACGACTTGCCCGCGTTCACCGTGGCGGCCCGTGAGCACGTCGCCCCCGACTTCACCCCGAGGGCGCTCCAATCCGACGGCACCCTCGCCCCCATCTCTGCCGCGCCGTCGGACGCCGAACACGCGATCATCAGCTACATCGAACCCCTCGAAGGCAACGACGCGGCCATCGGTTACGACGTTTACACCGCGCCGACCGCCTCGACGCTCCGCCGCGCGCGTGCGATTCCCGAAACCTCCGCCGTCAGCGCCGTCTTCCCGCTCATCCAAGGCGGCCAAGGCATCGCGTTTTGCCTCTTCGTCCCCCGTCCCGCATCCGACACCCGCCCCTCGCCCGTCGGCGGCGACGGTTTCCTGCAACTTATCCTGCGGCTCGACGCCGCCTCCGTCCGGTTCTTCCAGGTCGGCCTCCGCCCGATCCACGACACCCTCGTCCTCGACGTCACCGACGAGGCGCCCACCCCGATCTACCTCCGAAACGCGAATCACACCGAACCCGAGCTCCTGCCCGCGACCGCGCCGGCCGATTTCCTCACCCACGGCACCATCATCCGCGATCTTCCCGTCGGCGGCCGCCTCTGGCGCATCTATTTCCGCCCGAGCACGGAATGGATCACATCCCGCCGTTCCCTCGCTCCGCTCTTCACCCTGATCGGCGGAAGCCTTTCCACGCTCCTCGCGATCGCCTTTCTCAACACCCTCCGCCGTCAAACCGCGAGCATCCGCCGTCAGGTCGCGCTTCGCACCGCCGAGTTGAACGAAAGCCGCGCCCTGCTCGACGCGATCACCGACAACAACCCCAGCTCCATCTGGGTCAAAGACACCTCACTCCGTTACCAGCTCGTCAACGCCCGCTTCGCCCGCCTTCACGATCTCGACCGTTCCGAAATCGTCGGCCGCACCGAGGCCGATCTCCACCCGCCCGAAATCGCGCGCGAAAGGGAGGCCGACGACACCGAGGTGCTCACCACCGGACAAACCCGCCATTTCGAGCACGCCTCCGACCTGGGCGGACGCCGTCGGGTTTTCCTCGTCACCAAGTTCCCCCTCCTTCGCGCCGACGGCTCGATCTACGCCCTCGCCGGCATCGCGACCGACATCACCGCCCTGCGCGAAGCCGAGGCCCGCCAACTCGCCATCGAGCGCAATCTTCTCGAAACCCAGAAACTCGAGAGCCTCGGCGTCCTCGCCGGCGGCGTCGCCCACGATTTCAACAACCTGCTCACCAGCATCCTCGGCCACGCCAATCTACTTCGCCTCCAGCTCCCGGCCAACGCCGGCGCGCAGGCCTCCCTGCGGCAAATCGAGAAAGCCTCCCAACGCGCCGCCGAGCTTTGCCGCCAGATGCTCGCCTACTCCGGCCGCGGACGTTTCGCCCTCCAGCCGCTCGAACTCGGCCAGCTCGTGCGCGACTCCACCGCCCTCCTCGAGCTCTCCCTCGCCCGTCGCGCGCGACTCCACTTCGACCTCTCGTCCGATCTCCCGCCCATCGTCGCCGATCCGACGCAAATCCGGCAGATCGTGATGAACCTCGTCACCAACGCCTCCGAATCCCTCGTCGACGGCTGCGGCGACATCACCCTCCGCACCCAACTCGTCCACGCCTCCCCCGAACTCTTCTCTGGATGCGTCATCACCCCCGATTCGCCCGGGGGCGATTACGTCCGCCTCGAGGTGATCGACACCGGCGCCGGCATGCCGGCGCATGTCCTGAGCCGCATCTTCGATCCCTTCTTCACCACCAAGTTCACCGGGCGCGGCCTCGGCCTCGCCGCGGTCCTCGGCATCGTTCGCGGCCACCACGGCGGACTTCACGTCGAGAGCACGGTCGGCCAAGGCACCATCTTCCGGCTCTACTTCCCCGTCTCCCCGACGCCTCCCGCGCCCGCCCCCGCCCCGGAACCCGTCGCCGCCCCGCCCGAACCCGCTCCCGCCGTCCCGTCCCAGCTCCGGCTCCTCCTCGTCGACGACGAGAACGCCGTGCGCGAGACCGCCGCCGATCTGCTCAAGGCCAGCGGCTACGCCGTCGACTCCTGCGCCGACGGCGAAACCGCCCTCCGCCTTTTCACCCAAGCTCCTGAAACCTACCACGCCGCCATCCTCGATCTCACCATGCCCGGCCTCGGCGGCGGCGCGCTGATGGAACGCCTGCGCGAGATCCGCCCGGGCCTGCCCGTCCTCATCATCAGCGGCTACGACGCGCACGACAGCGCCGTGCTCAATCTCCTCGCCACCCCCGGGGTGGATTTTCTCGCCAAGCCTTTCACCCTCTCCGCCCTCCGCGAGAAACTCCAACGCCTTCTCCAGACGACCGGAAGCGCCGCCTGACCCGGCGCCGGCCTTGCGCCGGAAGCGACCTCACTCCCCGTCCGCCGGCGCCCTTCGCCCCGCCTTCACCGCCGCGCGTATCCGTTTTCCGGCGACAAGGATCGCCTTCTGTCGCGCGCTCCGGCCGCGGCTCTTCCGTCTCGCCTTGGCCGCCGCCGCGCGCCGCGAGGCCTCCTCCGCGCGCACCCGCGCCTCCAGCTTCTCGCAAAACAACTCCCAGGCCCGCGCCCGGTTCGCCGCCTGGCTGCGCTCCGCCTGACAGCGCACCTCCGTCCCGCTCGGCCCGTGCCGCAACACCACCGTCGACGAGGTTTTGTTGATCTTCTGCCCGCCCGCCCCCGAGCCCCGCGTGAAGACCTCCGTCACGTCGCCGGTCAACACCCCCAGCGCATCCAAGCGCTCCCGGATTTTAGGTGGTAAATCCATGCTCCCGTAATTTTCGTCACCCAACGCAACCTCCGCGACTCGCGCGAGTCCCAAATCCCCCTTTCCATTTTCCCTCCCAGGTTTCAGGTCTCCGCCCTCACTCTTTCTTCTATGCCCACCGGTCCCGCTTGGTCTGAAAAACTCCGCGCCGAAATCTCCAAGGCCGTCATCGGCCAGAACGACGTCGTCGAGCGGCTCCTTCTCGCCCTCCTGGCCAACGGCCACGTCCTGCTCGAGGGCATGCCCGGTCTCGCCAAGACCCTGTTGATCAAATCCCTCGGCACCGCCCTCGGCGTCCAGTTCGAGCGCATCCAGTTCACCCCCGACCTCCTCCCGAGCGACGTCGTCGGCACGATGGTGTTCTCCCCCAAGGACGCCGCCTTCACGCCGCACCGCGGCCCCGTTTTCGCCAATCTCGTCCTCGCCGACGAAATCAATCGCGCCCCCGCCAAGGTCCAGTCCGCCCTCCTCGAGGCCATGCAGGAACGCCAGGTCACGATCGGCGGGGAAACCCATCCCCTGCCGAAGCCGTTCTTCGTCATGGCGACCCAGAACCCCGTCGAGCAGGAGGGCACCTACCCGCTCCCCGAGGCCCAGACCGATCGCTTCCTCTTCAAGCTCCTCGTCGACTACCCCTCGCTCGACGAGGAAACCGCGATGATGACCCGCTGGGGCCAGGTCACCAAGGCTCCCGCCCTCCAGGCCGTCTCCTCCGGCGAGGAACTCCTCGCCCTCCGCTCCGAGGTCGACGCCGTCCACGTCGCGCCCGCCGTGCAGGCCTACATCCTCGCTCTCGTCCGCGCCACCCGCGACCTCGCCAAACCCTCGCCCAACGGCAAGGCCCGCCACGTCTCCTACGGCGCCTCGCCCCGCGCCTCGCTCGCCCTCTACCAGGCCGCCAAAGCCCTCGCCTGGCTCCGCGGCCAGGACTTCGTCTCCCCCTCGCTCGTGCAGGAACTCGCCCCCGACGTCCTCCGACACCGCATCGGACTCACCTACGAGGCCGAGGCCGAAAACCTCACCGCCGACAGCATCATCACCCAAGTCGTCGCGATGACGCCGATGCCCACCGGCGCCTGAGAACCTTTCCCCTCCCGCTTTCTCTTAATCTTTCTCCACCTCCCGCCTTGCCCGAGCCCGCCGCATCGCCAGCGTCCCCCGCCTCGCCCGCGTCCGCGACGTCCGCCGCGCCGCTCGCCACCTTGCGCCGTCTCGAATGGCGCGTGCGCCACGCCGTCGAAACCTCGCTCGGCGGCGGCTACCGCTCCGCCTTCCGCGGCCGCGGCATGGAGTTCGACCAGGTCGTGAAATACGCCTTCGGCGACGACGTCCGCGACATCGACTGGAACGTCACCGCCCGCCTCGGCGAACCCTACCGCAAAAAGTTCATCGAGGAGCGCGAGGTCACCGTGCTGCTCGTCTTCGAGGACAGCCCCTCGCTGCAATTCGGTTCGGGCTCCGTCACCCGCCGCGAGGCCTTGCTCGAACTCGCCGGCCTTCTCCTTCTCCTCGCCTCGGTCAACCGCGACCGCATCGGCCTCGCCCACCTCCGCCCCTCCGGAGCCGAGCTCACGCCGCCCGTCAACGGCCGCGGTCCCATCCACCACCTCGCCGCGCGCCTCTTCGCCGCCGAGCCCCCGCCCCTGACCGCCGCCTCCGCCTCGTTGTCCCCGTTGAACTTGAGCGCGCTCACCGCGCTCGCCCCCCGCCACACCATCGTCGTCTGGCTTTCCGACCATCCCGCCCGGCCCGTCCCCGAAGGCTGGTCAGCCTTCATCCGCCGCAACACCGTTCTCGGCCTCCGCGTCGACGACCCCTGGGATCGCGCCTATCCGGAAAGCGCCTCGGTCCTCACCGCCTACGATCCGCTCACCGGCCGGCTCGTCTCCCTCGGACGCGGCCACGCCGAACGCGTCGCGCACGCCCGCTGGCGCGAGGCCCGCGACGCCTCCTTCGCCACGTGGTTTCCCGATCCCTTCGGCCGCCACGTCGTCGGCACCGACGAAAACCGCCTCGACTCCCTAGTTCGCTTCTTCCGCCGTCGCGAAACACGTTGACGCCGCCGACCGGATCCCCGCTTCCCGCATCGTCGTGCCCGCTCTCGCCCAGTTGCTTCCCGATCTCTCGCTCCCCCTCTGGGGGCAGCTCCGGCTCGCCCAGCCGCTCTGGCTCGCCGCGCTTCTCGTTCTCCCGCTCATCGCCCTTCTCCGACGCCGGCGCCCCGTATCCGTTCTTTTAATACCACACGCCGCCGCCTGGGCCTCGCCCCGTCCCGCCCCCGCGCGCCGCTGGCCCGTGCGCCTCGCCTGCGCCGCCGCCGTCCTCCTCGTCCTCGCCCTCGCCCGCCCGCAGCGCGTCGAGGACACCCGCATCGTCCGCGGCGAGGGTTACGACATCGTCATCGCCATCGACCTCTCCACCTCGATGTTCGCCGAGGACAGCGTCATCGACGGCCAGCGCGTCAACCGCCTCGAGGCCCTCAAACCCGTCCTCGAGGCCTTCATCCGCCGTCGCCCCTCCGATCGCATCGGCTTCGTCGCCTTCGCCGGCCGCGCCTACACCCTCGCCCCCCTCACCCACGACCACGACTGGCTCGCGCGCCAGGTCGCCCGGCTCCAGATCGGTCTCATCGAGGACGGCACCGCCCTTGGCGACGGCCTCGGCCTTTCGCTCGCCCGGCTCCAACGCGCCCACGCCGATTCCGATGCCCCCCGCGCCGGCGCCTTCGTCATCCTCATGACCGACGGTGCCAACAACCGCGGTCAGCTCACCCCCGAACAGGCCGCCGCCCTCGCCAAGGCCCGTGGCGTGTCCGTCTTCACCATCGGCGTCGGCCGCGACGGCCTCGTTCCCTTTCCCGTTTTCGACGAACAGGGCCGCCGCATCGGCCTCACCCGCCGCATGTCCGACCTCGATCCCTCCACCTTGCGCCGCATCGCCTCCGAGACCGGAGGACGGTTCTTCCGCGCCGAGGATCCCGACGCCTCCAACGCCGCCTTCGCCGAGATCGACCGCGCGAAAAAAATCTCCTTCGACCAAAGCACCCGGATCCTCGCCACCGAGCTCTATCCTTGGCCCGCCGCCGCCGCCGCCGCCCTGCTCGCCCTGGGCGTTCTCCCTCTGATTCGTCGCACCGCCTAGGTCATGACCTTCGCCCATCCGCAACTCTTCTGGCTCCTCGCCCTCCCCGCCGCCCTTCTTCTCGGGAGTTTCCTTCTCCGTGCCCGCGCGGCCGAGCGTCCCCACCCCAAGATTCCCCGCGCCACCGTCCGTCCCGGACGCCGGACCTTCGTCCTCGGCGGCGATCGATCCTCCCAACGTCGTCCCGTCGTCGCCTCGCTCGCCCTCGCCTGCCTGATCACGGCACTCGCCCGTCCCCAGGGAGCCACCATCTCCACCCCGTCCCTCATCCAGGCCCGCGACGTCCTCGTCGCCGTCGACGTCTCCCGCTCCATGCTCGCCGACGACGTCGCCCCCACCCGTCTCGGCCGCGCCCAACTTCTCGTTCGCAATCTCGCCGACGAACTTCGAGGCGAACGTCTCGGCCTCCTTCCGTTCGCCGGCACCGCGTTCCTCCAAAGCCCCCTCTCGGCCGACTACGAGATCTTCCGCACCTTCCTCGACGAACTCGGCCCCGACATGATCCCCGCCGGGGGCTCCAATTTCGCCGCCCTCCTCCGCACCGCCGACGAGGCTTTCGGTCCGCCGGACTCCACCGAACCCGACGCCCCCGCCCGCCCCGACCGCTTCCTCGTCATTCTCAGCGACGGCGAAGCGGAGGACGATTCCTGGCGTCCGTTCGCCCAAAAACTCGCCGGGCGCGGCGTCCGCGTGCTCGCCCTCGGCCTCGGCACCGCCGATGGCGCGATGGTGCCCGACGGCAAAGGTGGTCTGACCAAGGACGAGCGCGGCGCCGTCGTCCTCTCCCGCCTCAATCCCGCCACGCTCCAGGAACTCGCCCGCGTCACCGACGGCGCCTACCGCGACGCCTCCTCCTGGGTCGATCTGCCCGGACTTCTCAAGGAAACCATCACCCGCGGCCGCGCCGCCCGCGTCGCCACCGACACCGCGCCCCGCCGCCAGGAACTCTTCGCCTGGTTCCTCGCCCCCGCCCTCGTCCTCCTCGCAGCCGCCCTGGTCCGCGAATTCCCCGCAACCCCGCGCGTATCCAAGAATTCGCTACGCGTCGTCCCCGCCGCCTCGGCCCGCGTTCTCCCCCTTCTTCTGGTGCTCCATTGCGCGTGCGTCCTTTCGCCCCGGTCGTCCGCCGCGGAGACTCCCCCCGCCGCCCCCGCCGATCCGTTGGTCGAACTTGTCGGCCGCCTCGCCGCCGCCCCCGAGCTAAGCGCCTCCGACTTCGCGCGCCTCGCCACCTTGACCGCCGAGCGGGGCGAACAAGCGATGCAACCCGGCGCCGCGCCCGGCGCGTCCGTGCCCGAAGGCGCCATCCGCGACGCCCTCGCCGCCGTCTCCGCCGGCCAGGCCGCCGACCCGCGCGCCGCCGATTGGCCCGCGTTGCGCAAACGTCTCGAAGCTCTCCTCGCCCCTCCGCCCGACCAACCGCCGCCGCAACAACAACCGCAGGAAAACCGGACGAAACCCGACGACGCGCAACAGTCCGACGCGGAGAAACCACCCCAGGAGCAATCGTCCTCGGAAAACACCGAGAACTCCGAGAATACGTCCGGCTCCGAAGACTCCCGATCCGGCGGCACTTCGCCCGACTCTCCGCAACAAGACGCAGGTTCCTCCGGCGAATCCACCCGGCCCTCCGGTTCCCAACCCCTCGGCGATCTCGCCAAGCCGGACGAAAAGCAACCCGGCTCCGATTCGACCGAAGCCGCTCCCGCGGAACAACCAGCCTCCGACGACGAGCCCACCCAGCAGGCCGGCGGCGTCTCCGCTTCCGGCCGCCCCGCCGACGCCGAAGCCGGCGCCGAACTCGACCCCGGTCTCGTGGTCCCGCAACAACGCCTCGAACGCGTTCGCGATTCCGACGCCCCCGCCCGCCTTTTCCAACTCATCCAAGAATCCGAGAATCCGTCCGAAGCCCGTGAACGCCGCGCCGCCGGCACCAAACAAACCTGGTAACCCGCGTCCGCCCGCCGTCTCTCCATGCCTCGTCTCCTTCGCTTTTTTCTTCTTCCGCTCTTCCTCCTCGCCGACCTCCTCCACGCCCAGTCCGTGCGCTGGGAACCGGCTTCGGGCACCCTGCCCCGCGATCAAATCTCGCAACTCGCGCTGATCTTCGAGGACGCCGAACCCAAGGACCCGCCCGTCCCACCCAAGGTCGACGGCCTCGACTTCCTCGGCTCGCCCGGCCGCAGCGAGCAAAGTTCCTTCAGCCTCAGCTTCGGGGCCAGGGCCGTCCGCCGCAGCACCGTCGTCTACACCTTCGCCGTGCGCCCCACCCGACCCGACGGAGAAGTGCGCATCCCCGCCTTCACCGTCGAGACCGACGCCGGCCGCCTCAGCGTCCCGCCCGCCGGTTTTCGCATCGCCGCCGCCACCGTCGGCAACAGCGGGCTCACCCTCGACCAGGTGGCACGCACCCGCCTCGCCATCTCCTCGCCCACCGTCTGGGCCGGCGAAGTCTTCAGCCTCAACCACATCCTCGAGGTAAACCGCAACCACCAGTTCCGCAGTTCCGACAACCTCACCTGGAACAACCAATCCGTCGTCGCCGAACCGTGGGGCGAACCGCTCCGCGCCTCCGGCACCGCCGGCGGCTCCTCCATCGCCAGCGAAACCCGAACCACCCGCGCGATGGTCGCCAATCCCGGCAACCGCGACATCGGCACCGTCTCCCAGGAGGTCCTCATCGCCACCGGCGTGAACATGTTCGGCCAGGCCGTCGGCAGCTCCTACACGCTTACCACCGACCCCTTCCCGCTGGAGGTCCGCCCGTTGCCCTCGCCCGCCCCCGCCGACTTCATCGGCGCCGTCGGCAAGTTCACCCTCGTCTCCAAGGTTGTTCCGGAAAAAGCCGCCGTCGGCGAACCCATCACCTGGACGCTTACCCTCGAGGGCATGGGCAACTGGCCCGCCATCGACAAACTCCGTCCGCGCTCCCTCTCCCGCGATTTCCGCGTCGTCACGCCGCACGCTCAAAAATCCATCCAGCCCGAACTGCTCTTCGAGGGTTCCCTCACCGAGGATCTCGTCCTCATCCCGCAAAAACCCGGCCGCACCGCCCTCGGCCCCTACACCGTCTCGATCTTCAACCCCGCCACCGGAGACTACGAAACGCTCCGGACCGAGCCCGTTACGATCGAGATCACCGGATCGGCCACGCCCTCGCCCGCCACCGTCCCCGGGCAATCGTCGACCTCCGCCCCCGCCGGCGACGATTCCGATAACGCCCCCCCGCCTCCGGCGCCCACGGTCCCCGCTCGCGTCGCCAAGCTTCCCGCCGATCCGCTTCCCCCCGGTCTCCTCGCCTCCGCTCCACACGCCGCATGGCCTCGCGCGCTTCTCCGGAGCCCGCTCGCGCTTCTTTTCCCGCTCGCGTTGTGGCTTT
>Ga0207868_1001363_pt1 | contig 17825 bp, 16 predicted proteins | sample Passage237B_FD_187370 | JGI IMG/M metagenome (GOLD analysis project Ga0207868, IMG submission 187370) | Cellulose adapted compost microbial communities from Newby Island Compost Facility, Milpitas, CA, USA - Passage2 37B (SPAdes) (version 3) ... | reverse complement strand
ACGAGCGCCGCCGTCAACGTCGTCTTGCCGTGATCGATGTGGCCGATCGTTCCCACGTTCAAGTGAGGTTTGCTTCGTACGAATTTCCCTTTTGCCATGTTCTCTTTATTCTCTCTTTCTTAAATCTCTAACGGTCGCTGGCTGCCGCGGGTCCGATCCTCACCCCCCGGTGATGCGGTGGACGATCTCCTCTTCGAGCGCTTTGGGCAGCCCCTCGAAGTGGTCAAAATGCATGCTGTAGGTGGCGCGCCCCTGGGAGCGGCTCCGGAGGTCGGTCGAATAGCCGAACATGGCCGCGAGGGGAACCTCCGCCTCGATGACCTGGGTCCCGGGTCCGCGCTCGTGCATGCCCTGGATTCGGCCGCGCCGTGAATTCAAATCCCCAATGACGTCGCCCATGTTCGCGTCGGGCGTAACGACCTCGACCCGCATGATGGGCTCGAGGAGCTGGACCCCGGCGCGCTTGGCCGCTTCCTGGAAGGCCATCGAGGCCGCAATTTCGTAGGCGGGCCCGGAGGAGTCGACGTCGTGGAAGCTGCCGTCGATGAGCTCCGCGTAGAGGTCCATGATCGGGTAACCAGCCAAAATTCCCCGGCCCATCGCGTCCCGAATGCCCTTTTCGACGGACGGAATGAACTCCTTGGGGATGATGCCGCCGACGATCTTGTTCTCGAAGACGAGGCCCTTGCCGGGCTCGCCGGGAGCGACGTTGATGACAACGTGGCCGTATTGGCCGTGACCGCCGGACTGGCGGATGAACTTGCCTTCGACCTTGTTCGCCGGGCCCTTGATGGCTTCGCGGTAGGAGACCTCGGGCTTGCCGACGTTGCACTCGACTTTGAACTCGCGACGCAGGCGGTCGACGATGATTTCGAGGTGCAGCTCGCCCATGCCGGCGATGATGGTCTGACCCGTGTCTTCGCTCGTGTAGGTCTTAAAGGACGGATCTTCGTAGGCGAGCTTGCCGAGAGCGAGCGTCAGCTTGTCCAGGTCGGCCTGAGATTTCGGCTCAATGGCGATGTGGATGACCGGCTCGGGGAAGACCATCCGCTCGAGCACGATCGGGTGCTTCACGTCACACAGCGTGTCGCCGGTGCGCGTGTCGCGGAGGCCAACAGCCGCGTAGATGTTCCCCGCGACGCAATCCTTGAGCTCCTCACGCTTGTTCGCGTGCATGCGCAGGATGCGCCCGAGGCGCTCCTTCTTGCCGCGCGTCGCGTTCAAGACCTGCGTCCCGGCCTCGAGAGAGCCTGAATAGACGCGGAAGAACGTCAGATTGCCGACGAAAGGATCATTGAAGACCTTGAAGGCGAGAGCCGCAAAGGGCTCATCGTCAGAGGCTTTGCGGGTGAGTTTCTTCGTCTCATCTTCCGGGTCAGTTCCTTCGACGGGGGGAACGTCGACCGGCGACGGCAGGAAGTTCACGATCGCGTCGAGCAACATCTGCACGCCCTTGTTCTTGAAGGCGGAGCCACAAAGCACCGGCACCCAAGCAAAGGAACAGGTCGCCTTACGAATCGCGGCGTAGATCTCCTCTTCCGTAATGAGCTCGGGGGTCTCGAGCAGCTTGAGCATCAGCCCGTCGTCGACGTCTGCGCAGGCCTCGAGCAGCGTCTCGCGCAGCTCTTCGCACTTTTCGCGGAGGTCCTCCGGAATCTCTTGCCACTCGTACTTCGTGCCGAGCGAGCTGTCGTCGAAGATCGCGGCCTTCATCCGGATCAGATCGACGACGCCGCGGAACTCGTCCTCTTGCCCAACGGGCCACTCAACAGCGACCGGGCGCGCACCGAGGCGCTCCTTGATCGAGTCGAGGTTCATCTGGAAGTCGGCGCCGATCTTGTCGAGCTTGTTGACGAACGCGATGCGCGGAACCTTATAGCGGTCCGCCTGGCGCCAGACGGTCTCCGACTGGGGCTCCACGCCGTTTCCGCCGTCAAAAACAGCCACCGCGCCGTCGAGCACGCGCAGCGAGCGCTCGACCTCGATCGTGAAGTCCACGTGCCCGGGCGTGTCGATGATGTTGACGCGGTGAACGTGACCTTTCTGAGGTCCGTAGTCCGTCGTCCAAAAGCAGTTCGTCGCCGCGGAGGTGATCGTGATGCCCCGCTCCTGTTCCTGCTCCATCCAGTCCATCGTGGCCGCGCCATCGTGGACCTCACCGATCCTGTGGGAGATCCCGGTGTAGTAGAGGATCCGCTCGGTGACCGTCGTCTTCCCAGCGTCGATATGCGCCATGATCCCGATGTTCCGGGTGCGCTCGAGACTGATTTCACGGATGGCCATGGGGAGTTACTTCGGGGGACGTAGGGATCAGAGTGTTCGGTCGGAAACTTTTCGGGCTCAATCACCCTCGCGCAGCGGAGGCGGGGTGGGGGCCCCAGGGAATTCACTTCCCTGGGGGAGGGGTCTGCCCCAGACCCCTCAACGAAAACAGCCGGGTGCGCTCGAGACTGATTTCACGGGTGGCCATGGGGAGTTACTTCGGGGGACGTAGGGATCAGAGTGTTCGGTCGGAAACTTTTCGGGCTCACTCACCCTCGCGCAGCGGAGGCGGGGTGGGGGGAGCTTGCCTCTCGTGCAGCGGAGGCGGGGTGGGACATCAGATTCTAGGGGCCAAGATGCACGAAACCCCTCCCGGGGCCTCGTATCGTTTCTCCGCTTTTTGGAGAGACGCCGGTCTCAAGGGAGACCGGGTTGCCCGGAAGGGGTCGGGGGATGACAGCCGTCTCCGCGCTCTTCGCGCGGGCGGGGACTCTCTTGGTCCCCGCGGTCTTCATCACCCGATCCTTATGTCAGGTCGTTCATCCTTATCGTTTCTTCGTTCGGACTATTCCTTCAGCATTCGGTTCGCGGGTTCGAGGCCGGGCTTGATGCCCGCGCCTGTTTACCAACGATAATGAGCGAAGGCGCGGTTCGCCTCGGCCATCTTGTGCGTATCGTCACGCTTCTTCACGGCATTGCCGCGGAGCTGCGACGCGTCGACGATCTCGGCAGCGAGACGCTCACGCATCGTCTTCTCACCGCGCGAGCGCGAGTAGCTCACCAGCCAGCGCATCCCGAGCGCGACGCGGCGCTCCGGACGAACCTCGACCGGGACCTGGTAGTTCGCACCACCAACACGACGGCTCTTCACCTCGAGCTTCGGCTTCACGTTGTCGAGAGCCTTGCGGAAGACCTCAAGCGGCTCCTCCTTGAAGCGCTGCTCGATGATGTCGAAAGCGCCGTAGAGGATTCCCTCTGCGGTGCTCTTCTTTCCGCCGATCATCAGCGAATTGACGAACTTGGCGACGAGCTTGTCGCGGTACTTGGGGTCCGGGGTGATGACTCGTTTGGGGACTTCGCGCCTGCGGGACATGACTATTCGTACTTTCGCGAGAGGTTAGCTCTTCGGGCGCTTCACGCCGTACTTGGAACGCTTCCGGTTCCGGGTCGCCTTGTTGGTGCTGCTCGGGCCCGCCGCGCCGGAGGAGTCGAGCGTACCGCGCACGACGTGATACCGAACGCCGGGGAGGTCCTTCACGCGGCCGCCGCGGATCAGAACAACGCTGTGCTCCTGGAGGTTATGCCCTTCACCCGGGATATAACTAATCACTTCCATCGTGTTCGTGAGACGAACGCGACACACCTTGCGCAAAGCCGAATTCGGCTTCTTCGGGGTCGTGGTGTAAACGCGCACGCACACGCCGCGCTTCTGGGGGCACGAGCGGAGCGCAGGAGAGTCGGTGCGAGCTTTCTGCAGCTGCCGGCCGGATCGAATGAGCTGTTGGATAGTGGGCATGAGGGCGTATCCCGTTTCGGGGGAACGGGAGGGTACTTACGGCCAACCCCCTGTCAAGTTCGAAGCCTCGCAGAAAATAGGGAATTTAAACTGTACCTTTGCGCAGCGCCGCTGAAAAGGGCCGCCCGAAGCGTCGAGATCAGACCAGCCTGAAATCGCCCGGCCGCCAACTGCCCTTCTCTTCCTCGGCTCCTCGGCCCTCCTCGGGCCTCCTCGAGGGCGAGCCAGGCGCAGCCGAACCGCCCAGACGGGCTAGCTCAGGCTAGCTCACTTCGGCCCATCTGCGTCGACGAGCGCGAAGCGAAACGCTCCCGCGAGCCCCTCCGAAGAAGCGGGGAATCCCTCCACTGCGAGATGCGCTGAGGCCGATAGGCCCCGCGCGCGTAGCTCCTCTTCCTTCGGCACCCCCACCAAGGCCACCCGTTTCCCGCCCTTCTGCCCGTAAGAATAGAGGCGAGTGTTCGAAACGAGGACTCGATCAGCGCGCTCGAGCACCAGCGCCGAAAAGAACCCAGGTTCTTCCGCCGCCAAGTTCATCACGTCCGCCGTCCGCTCTTTCTCTCCAAAGAGCACCACAGGCCACGGCGCCACATGTTCCGGGAATTGTCGCTTCAACTCCTTCAATCCCTCACGGAGCCGCTCCGCGTAAGGTCCGGAAGGCGGCCCCCATAGGCATACGAAAAACGCCGACCCACGCGCCCTTTCCGCGCGTTCACAGCCCTTTTCCGTAGCGGTGAGCGCTACCACCACCGGACGAGCCTCCCGGGCTCCGAGGGGAGCTCGAACAAGCGCACTGGAAATCCGAGTTTTCGGATGCTCTCTGAGCTCCTCGCCCGCCCTTGGAAGTGACTTTGCTTCGCATGCTTGGCAAGCAAAGGTCGCGCTGGCCGCAAAAAAGAGTAACAATCCTAATGGGGCAGGGCGACGAACCAAACAAGCCAAGGTGAGGGAGGAGACTACCACTCTTCCGAACCTGCCGCGCCTCGCACCCGTCCTTTCTTTTTGATTCTCCCCGAAAACTCTTCGACCGTTCATGCGTCTTGATCGATGACGCGCAGTTGGCCCCCCCGACGGACCTCCATCTCTACGAAATACCTCTCATGAGTCGACAAGCCCTGGCGCGTATTCTTGGCTACATCGCCCCCCCTCGTGGTGGTTCGGGGGGAGCGGACCAGGAATCTGCGCGCCTGAGCGGCATCGAACCGCTAAATTCTTGTGAGGTTAGGGGCCGTCTGCCACGATCCGGAAGCTTGCACCTCGACGAGAACGCTCTGCCCGCCGACGGACCTCCTGAGGTCCGCGCCGGCCTCGTGCTCGGTCGCTACGAACTCCTCGTACCGATCGCTGCCGGAGGCATGGCTCAGGTGTGGGCGGCGCGCATGAGAGGTGCTCGTCAGTTCCAGAAGATCGTCGCGGTCAAGACGATGCTTCCGAAGCTGAGCGACGACGCTCAGTTCGAGCAGATGTTTCTCGATGAGGCGTCCCTCGCCTCACAAGTTCGTCATCCCAACGCCGTCGAAATTTTGGACCTGGGCGACCAGGACGGCGTGCTCTACCTCGTCATGGAGTGGATTGAGGGTGTCCCCCTGAATCAACTCATGAAGGCGGCGAAGCCCGTCGGCGGAATTCCCCACAAGGTAGCGACACGTATCACCATCAACGCCTGCGCGGGCCTCCACGCCGCGCACGAGCTGAAGGACGACAAAGGTCAATCCGTCGGCCTCGTCCATCGCGACGTTTCGCCGCAAAACTTGCTCGTCACTTACGACGGCGTGACGAAGGTCGTCGACTTCGGGGTCGCAAAAGCGACGGCTCTCGGAGGAGGGGCGACCGTCGCTGGACAAGTCAAAGGCAAGGTCAGCTACATGGCTCCCGAGCAGGTCAACGGCGAAGGCCTCGACCGACGCGCGGATGTCTTTGCGCTCGGCATCGTGCTCTACGCGCTGACCACCGGAAAACACCCATTTCGCCGGGAATCCGAGGCCGGCACGATGTTTGCGATCTGTTCGCCGGATCCCGTCGTGCCTCCGAGCAAGGTCGTCCCTGACTACCCGCCCGAGCTCGAGCAGATTGTTCTCTGTGCGCTCGAGAAGGATCGCAACAAGCGCTTCTCGACTTGTGATGAAATGCTGAGGGCCCTCGACGCCCTCCCCTCGCACCTCCGAGCCAGCTCAGACGCCGACGTCGCGACCTTCGTGACGAACCTGATGGGTGATCGGCGCGCCGAACAGAAACAGCGCCTCGAAGCGGCGATCGCGCGCGCCGAAGCGGGCGGAGACACGAACCCCTGGGGCGTGAACTCCGACGGACCTCCTGGCTGGGGCGGTCGCGGGACCTACGGGACGCTCACCGGAAGCCAAGAGGTGAGCGGCTTGCCCGAAGGCATGGGCCGCTCGCGCAATCGCGCTGTCGGCATCGCAGGCTTGATCGCGCTCGCGCTCTCAGGAGGAATCCTGTTCCAGGCCTTCTTGAGTCGCACGGACACTCCCCGTGAGGTGCGTGTGATTGAAGTCCCCGAGACCCGCCCTGCGGCACAACCCGCGCCCCCGCCCGTTATCGAGGAGCCGAAGAAGCCCGCGACCCTCGAGAGTCTCGCCGCCGAGAGCGAGGACAAAGAGGACGCGAAGAAGCCCGAGAAGCCCGCCACGGGCGCCGCGACGACTCCGGCCCCCCAAAAGCCGACCACGCCCCAGAAACCCGCGACCCCGTCCCAGCCCGCTCAAAAGGACTGGCGCTACGACTCGGGATTTTAAGCGGCCGTTTTTTGGCCCCGGTCCATCACAAAAGGCTGAGCGGAGCCGAGCCTTCAGCTGAGCTCACCGCCGACCGCTTCGCTGCCCTGCGCCGCCGTCTCGTCCACTGAACGTCGACCGCCCTCGGAAGCGCGGAGCCGCTCCCCGGGCACACACCTGGCTCCCGGAGAAGTTCGCCTACGAAGCAGAGGTACACCCTCGCTCGCGCGAAGCGCTCGCATGCTACCGGCCCCCGAGCGCCTTCGACGCACAGTGAGGGTCAGAACGTTGCGCGCAGCGAGAGGCCAGCTTCGGTCCGCGGGGCGCTCGGAATCAGAGCAAACGGCCCGCGCTCGAAGGCGGCGTCCGGCTGTTTCTTACGCGTCGGGTCGATGAAGTAGAGCGTCGTCCCCACGGCGACCGCCGCAACACCGACGCCGATCAGAGACCAGCCTACGGCCTCCGTCGTCTGGGCGCCGCTCAAGATGTCGCGCACCCGCGCCTGATCGGCGGCAGATTTTCCGGTGCAGTCCTGATCCGGACAAATATCGTTCGCATCGCCGATCGAAGCTTGGCTGACCGGGAGAAGGATCACGCCCACCGTCGCGAGACCGAGTCCGACGCCTCCGACGATGTAAGGAGTGATTCCGTAGCCCTTCGGCGGCTCCTCCGGAGGCGGCTCATACTTCGGCGGTTCGACCGTCGGGAGGCGCACCATGTCGACCACGACTGTCACCGTCGAGGACTCCGTCGCTTCGACGGTTCCTGAGTAATCTTCATATCCGGGGGCGGTCGCGGTGATGGCGTGAGGGCCGGGATCGACGGGCACATCGCGCCCGATCGAAGCAGCGCCGAGCGAGACGCCGTCGAGTTCGATCTTCGCAGCAGCGGCACCTTTGCCGCGAGTGATCACGAGCTTCGGGATCCGCTCGCCGAGTCGCTCGAGAGCCGCGTCGACCTCCGCCAGAAAGTCCGGGGGCATGTCTTGTCCCTGAGCGCGCGCGAGCTCGTAGCCGCCATAGGCGGCGACGAGCTTACCAAGTCCCTCCTCACACCCAGCGATATGGTAGCGGACCTGAGGCGTCATTTTGAACTGACCCACCTCTCGGAAAAGGCTCAGCGCTCCGGCAAAATCTCCCGCTTGCTTGAGCTCGATCGCCCTCTGGAACTTCGCGCGCGCGGCGGTGAGCTCGGCGGCTTCGTCGGCGCGCGCAATGGGCACCATCCACGCCGGGGAAGCGAGCTCTGCGATCAGAAGGACCGCGACAAATCGAAAGCGAGTCATCTCGAGGTACTTCAGGGTATGCTACCTGAAGCAGGGGTGGAAGCGAACGAGCTCCGGTTCAGAAGAGGAGTGTGAGGCAAGAAGCGGTGTAGCCAAAGGTCCGAGGTGACGACCTGAGCGCGTCGGTCTATCGATCGGGCGTCGTGAAGAAGAAGTACCGCGCGTGGGTGGTGATGGGTCCGGCCGGCGCAGGAAAGACAACGCTCGGGCAGCGTCTCAGTACTTATTTAGGAGTCCCTTTCGTCGACGCGGACGATCACCACTCCGCGGAGGCGAAGGCGAAAATGGCCGCGGGCACTCCGCTCAACGACGCCGATCGCGCCCCCTGGCTCGCTCGCCTCCGCTCCCTCATCGAGGCCCATGACACCTCACAAGGAGGTCCGCTCATCCTCGCCTGCTCGGCGCTCACGAGGCGGTACCGGCAGGTGCTGGCCGGTCCCGAGGGGAGCTCCGAGGGGGACGTCCGCTTCATCTATCTCGACGTCCCGAGAGACGAACTCTCCCTCCGTCTTGAATCGAGAACAGAACATTTCGCCGGAGCTAATTTACTCGATTCTCAGCTCGCCACCCTCGAGCGACCGACTCCCGAGGAGGCCCTGGTGCTCGACGGAAGGTTATCTGTCGAAGATTTGTGTATGGCCGTCATACACGCACTCACAATGGAAGCGGATCCCCCCAAATTGAGGGACAAATTCGTCCCTTGACTCTGATCGAAAAGCCTGACTACTCCATTTGACGCGGAATTTCTTCGCTTCCACGATCTTTCATGGCCTCTACAATCTACGACATCGCCGAGCGCGCCGGGGTCGGCATCGCCACCGTCAGCCGCGTCATCAACGGATCCTCCAGAGTCTCGGACCGCACACGTGCCCAGGTTCAAGCAGCAATGAACGAACTCGGCTTCCGCCCGAACGCCGCCGCACGGCGGCTCGCGGCTGGTGCACCCAGCCGCCCGAGGGTTGCTGCCCTGGCTCCTTTCTTTACCTCTACGTTCTACTTCAACGTGTGCAAGCCGATGACAAGCGAGCTGCGCCAAGCAGGCGTGGATTTCGTGCTTGTTAACGTGCGCGATAGCGAAGATGCCGATCGTCAGCTGGAGCGACTGCTCACCGAGCGAGGCTGCGAAGGTGTGCTCCTTTGCTCCGTGGAGCTGAGCGACGAGCGCCAGGCTCAGTTCGAAAACCTTGGAATTCCGATCATCGCCCTCGACTGCGATCGCGCGAAAGTTCCCCACGCCCGCGTCGATAACGTGGAAGGCGGGCGCATCCTGAGCCGCACCCTCTCCGAGGGAGGTTCTCAGAATCAGGTGCTCGTGCTCGGTACGCGCAAGTCCCGCGTCCTGTTGGACCGGGAAAAGGGTTTCCTCGAGGCCAGCCCGCCATCGAGCCGCGTCTTCGAGGCCGACGCGCTCGATATCGAAGCTGGCGCGAGCATGGTGGAGCACCTGCTCCGCGAGGTGCCGAACGTCGATGGCATCGCGTGCACCTGTGATACGCTCGCGGTCGGGATCGTCCGCGAACTGCAGAAGCTCGGACGCAAGGTCCCTGAAGAAATTCAGGTCGTCGGTTTCGACGATCAGCCGCTCATGGATGTCATGGGACTCACGACCATCAAGCAGCCGATGCAAGAGTTCGGAACCTGGGGCGCTCGCGCGGTCGCCGCACTGATCGCGGACCCGTACAAGGAAGTGAAGAGCGAGACGATGCCCCTCGAGGTCATGCACCGGAAGACGACGCGCGCTCCGAAGAACGCGAACTGAGCCGCGCGCTCCCGACCTCATGAGTTCAGACGCCGAGCCCCGACGCACCTCTACGCTCGAAGAGATCGGGGCTACGACGCTGCATTTGATGCGCGTCGCCGGAGGGCTCGGGGTCACCTGGATCTCAGCCTTCCGCGCCGCGCGCGCGCCCGGCGCGGGCGCGCGCGCTGTGTGTCGCGGGATCGCCCTCCGCCAGATTTTTTATACGAGCTTCCAGGCGCTCGGCCTGATCAGCGTCGTCGCCATGTTCATCGGCGCGACCTTGATCGTGCAGACGGAGCTGCTCGCGGGGGCTTTCGAACGGGAGACCGCTGGCCGCGTGCTCGTTGCCATTGTGCTCCGAGAGCTCGCCCCTCTCGTGACGGCGATCCTCGTCGCCGGCCGGAGTGGCACCGCCATCGCGACCGAGCTCGGCGTGATGCGCGTGAACTCTGAGGTGCTCGCGCTGGCTTCCCTCGGCATCGATCCGCCGCGCTTTTTGGTCTGGCCGCGCATCGTCGCGACCATCGTGAGCCTGCCAATTCTGACCGTTTACTTCTCGGCCATGGCCGTCGTCGGTGGCTCGATTGCCGCCTTCGCTATGGATCCTCACGGCGCGCCCGACTGGCTCGCGGGCATCAGCGCCGGACTCACTCCCGTCGACCTTCCGCTCTTTCTGACGAAGGCCGTGGGCATGGGCGGGATCGTCGGCTGGCTTTGCTCCTATTATGGTCTCGACGTCGGAACCTCTCCGACGGAAGTTCCGATCAAAGCGAGCCGCGCCGTGGTTCAGACTCTCCTCGCCTGCATCATCTTCAACGCAGTTGCGACCGTCCTTTTCTACTGGGTCTCGGGAGCCCGTCTCGCATGATCGAGCCGCCTCTGCCTCCGGGCGTGATCGCACGGCATTCTGCGCCCCAGTCTACTCGGAGCGCTCGCACAGAACCCTCTGAACCGGGCATCACCCTCGACCGGGTTCACTTCAGCTATCCGGGCGGCCAGAAGATCTTGGTCGATACGAGCTGGGAACTTTTACAAGGAGAGTCCGCGGTCGTCACAGGCGGCGTCGGCAGCGGCAAGTCGACGCTCCTCTATCTCTGCGCGGGATTGCTCGCGCCTGTGCAAGGGAAAGTTCTCCTCTCCGGCTTTCCGATCACTCCGCTCCTGCCGAGCGAACGTTTCCGTCATGGTCTCCGCGTGGGCTTCGTCTTTCAGGAAGGCGGATTGCTCGCGAACTTGAGCGCGCGCGCGAACGTCTCCCTCGCACTCCACTATCACGCGGACGTCCTCGGGATGACCGAGGCGCAAATCGAAGACCGCACGACCGAGGTGCTCGAGCTCTGCCGCATTGACCGGAAGGACTGGAGCGAGCTCCCGGCCCACATGTCCTTCGGGAACCGGAAACGGGTGGCCCTGGCCCGGGCCATGGCCATCGAGCCGACCTTCTTTTTCTTCGACGACCCGGACGTCGGCCTCGACCAGCGCACGGCCCTCGTCATCCACGAGCTGCTCTGCAAGCTCCGCGACGACCCCAAGGTCACCCTGGTGGTCGGCACAAACCGTGGAATTTTAATGGAAAGACTCGGGGTTCCCGGATTCCGCCTCGCCGGGGGTCAACTCACCACCCGAACTGAAGTACACTCCCTCGTCCCGCCGAGCCCGGCTTCGGGAAGCTGGCACCCAGGATAGGAAAGAATTCGGAAAAGTGCGCATCTGAAAGCGCTTCCAGTTCTCGGTTTCTGCTGATATGGACACGCCGTGTCCAGTCTTCTCAGAAATCGTCGAATTCTTCTCACAGGCGTCTCCCGCGGCGTAGGTCTCGCCAGCGCTCGACTTCTCCTTCGCGAAGGTGCTCGAGTGATTGGTGTTGCGCGCGATCCTGCTCGGCTCGAGAGCGTTCGCGCTGAGCTCTCAGGGCTCGGCGAATACCACGGCATCTGCGCAGATCTCGCCAGTGACACTGCGGCGGAAACGATCCGGAAAGGTGTCGCGTCGATCTTCGATGGCCTCGATGTGATCGTTAACAATGCAGGAGTCATGCTCTCCCACGAGCCTGAACTGACGGCCGAGCCCGAGGGAAAGCTCGAAGAAACCCTCGCCATCAACCTGCTCGCCCCCTTCCGCATCACACGCGCTCTGCTTTCGTTGCTCGAACGGGGCACTGAGCCGCGCGTGATCAACGTTTCCTCGGGCGCTGGAACTTTTTCCGGCATGCTCGAGCCGAAAATCGCCTCCTATCGCTTGAGCAAATGGTCTCTCAATGGACTCACGATGCTCCAAGCGAAAGAGTGGGCCGGGAAGATCTCGGTGCTTGCCTTTGATCCCGGTTGGGTCCGGACCGACCTCGGTGGTCCAAAGGCCCCCGGCGTCCCCGAAGACTCCGCCGCAGGCCTGCTCAAGACGATCTTGCTCCCTTCCAGTGTCACCGGTCAGTTCGTGAAGGACGGAGAGATTCTGCCCTTCTGATGGTGCCAGTGCCCCTCTGACCATTTCGCGAAGAGCGTCGACTTCCGCGTCCGGTCGACGTTCTTCCGCGCGCACTTTCTCCCACCAGTTTCATGGAGCGTCCCCGCGGTTTCGTCTCCGCCTTTGGTGGACAGGGCGCGCCATGACATAAAAACCTTAGATTCCATGGCTTCTAAGGCGCGACAGAAGGTCTCGCGAGTCAGTCTCCCGGACCATATCCCGCTCGTCGGAGGAAAACTTCCGCCGGTCCAGGGCACCGAGACCTACATCAACCGGGAGCTCTCCTGGCTGGAGTTCAACGCGCGCGTCTTGGCCGAGGCTGCCTCTGATGAAGTACCGCTCTTTGAGCGCCTAAAGTTCCTCTCGATCTTCGCCTCGAACCTCGATGAGTTCTTCATGGTGCGCGTCGCGGGGCTCCAGGCCCAACGCCACGGCAACGTCACGGAACAATCCCCCGACCGACTGTCCCCCGAAGCGCAGCTCTCCCTCATCGCGCGCCGAGCCCATGACCTCTGCGAGACGCACTCGTCGATCTGGCTGAACCAAGTCCACCCGGCGCTCCGCGCTGCCGGGCTCGGAACTGTCTCGCCTGACGAGCTCTCCCCTGAGGGAGTGAGCTCGCTGTCGACGACCTTCGAGGCGAACGTCTTCCCGGTCCTGACGCCGATCGCCATCGACCCGGCGCACCCGTTCCCCCACCTGCGCAACAAGAACATCAACGTCTGTTTCCGCTTTGAGCAGCGCGATCGAGCCGAACCCGCCTTCGGCATCGTCCAGCTTCCCGCGAGCTTGCCGCGCCTGGTCCCGGTCACGATGCCGAACATGCGCACGGCCTTCGTGACCCTCGAAGAGGTCATCTTCCGCCAGGCTGCGCGCCTCTTCCCGAACCAACCGCTGCTCGGCTACTTCGCCTTCCGCGTCACACGTAACTTCGACATCGACGTCGACGAAGACGAGGGCGAGGACCTGCTCCTCACGATCCAGACCGAGCTCAGGAAGAGAGAGCGCGGTCAGGCCGTACGTCTCGAGATCTCCGGCGAGGCGCCCCGCGAGTCGGTCCAGTGGCTTTGTGATGAGCTCGAGCTGAATCCGGAGCTCGACGTCTACACGTCCCAGGCCCCGCTCATGCTCGACGCCATGGCCGCGCTCACCCGCGGCGAAGATCTGCCCGAGTACAAAGACCCGCCCTTTAGCCCGGTCTACGTCCCTCCGCTCCGGGACAGCGAGGACTTCTTCGAGACGATCCGCGCCGGAGACGTCCTTTTGCATCATCCCTACGAGTCCTTCGAGGCGGTGATCGATTTTGTCATGCAGGCGGCGGAAGACCCGGACGTCCTCGCCATCAAACAGACGCTCTATCGAACCGGTGGTGAGTCACCCCTCGTCCGCGCGCTCCAGCGAGCGGCCGAGCTCGGAAAACAAGTCACCGCCGTGGTCGAGCTCAAGGCGCGCTTCGACGAGGCCTCGAACATCCAATGGGCTCGCGCCCTCGAGCGCTCGGGCGTGAACGTGATGTACGGGCTGCTCGGCTTCAAGACCCACGCCAAGGTGCTGCTCGTGGTGCGCCGGGAAGGTGACGTGCTCCGCCGCTACGTTCACCTCTCGACCGGAAACTACAACCAACAAACGGCGCGCCTCTACGCGGACATGTCGCTCTTCACCGCCCGGGACGACATCGGCGAAGACGTCACGAGCCTCTTTAACCTGTTGACGGGTTACTCCGCGCCCGCTCGCTGGCGCCAGCTCCTGCTCGCGCCCCTCGGGCTCCACGAAGCAATGCTCGGCTTCTTGCATCGTGAGAAGACCCACGCCGAAAACGGGCGCCCCGCTTACGTGATCGCGAAGATGAACTCTCTCGTCGATCCGGACATCATCGCGGGCCTGTATGCCGCCTCGAACGCCGGAGTGCGCATTGACCTGCTCGTGCGGGGCATCTGTTGTCTTCGCCCCGGTGTCCCAGGCCTCAGCGAAAACATCCGCGTCCTAGCCCAAGTGGACCGTTTCCTCGAGCACGCGCGCATCTTCTATTTCGAAAACGGCGGGAGCCCCGAGGTCTACCTGGGCAGCAGCGACTGGATGCCGCGGAACTTCAGGCGCCGGGTCGAGACTGTCTTTCCGATCCTCGACCCAAAGCTCCAGCATCGCGTCCGTCACGAAATCCTCGAGCTGATGCTCACCGACAACCAGAAGACCTGGCAGCTCGAGCCCGACGGGAGTTATCGCCGCGTCCCTGTCGAAGAAGGAGAGCCCCCGCGCCGGAGCCAGTCTCAGTTCATCGAAGACGCGCGCGCCCTCTCCCGCGGCTCCCAAACCACCCTCAAGACGCAGCGCCTCCGCCCCGCCCCGCGCGCGACGAGTGTCTACCCCATGCCTTATCGCAAGCCAGGTGGACGAGACGAGGGTTAGGGTGCTCTCATCACCCGCCGAGCCGGGACATCTCCGCGCGAGCTCCCCATGCGAGAGGGAGTCGCCTCTGCTTGCTCCGCTCTTCCGAGTAGCGATCGGCGCGCGCGCGCCAATACCGCGCGATCGTGTCCGCGAGTTCTCGTTCTGAGTCAGCGCTTCCGCGAAGAATTGGCTTCAGATCGACCAGACGAGGCCCAAACAAACATCCGTAGAGCCCGCCATCCGCGGCCACCCGCGCTCGACTGCAGCTCCCACAGAAAGGCGCACTCACGCTCGAGATGAACCCGAGGCGCGCGCCGCGAAATTGGTACTCTTCGGCGACGTCGCTCGCTCGCTCCCGCGGCAACGGGATCAGCTCGCCGAGCTCTTCGAGTTTTCGCTGGAGCTCGGCTGTCGGGAGAACTTCGCTCCTCCGCCAGCCGTTCTGCGTCCCGACGTCCATATACTCGATGAAGCGAAGGACATGCGGAGTGTGAGCGAAGCGTTCGATGAGCCGAGGGACTTCGCTATCGTTCACACCCCGGCGCACCACACAGTTGATCTTGAGCACCGTGAACCCCGCTCGCTCCGCCGCCTCGATCCCCGCGAGGACATCTGCGGGCCCGAACCCCGGCGCGTCGCTCATCGCCTGAAACACCTGCCCGTCGAGCGCGTCGAGACTGACCGTCACCCGATCGAGCCCCGCCTGCCGGAGCTCACGCGCAAAGCGCGGCAGGAGCACGCCGTTCGTCGTGAGGGCAAGCTCCACATCGAGCGCGCGCAAGCGCTCGACCAGCCGCGGCAAGTCCCGGCGTAAGAGCGGCTCACCTCCCGTCAGCCTGATCTTCCGCACGCCCAGCTCTCGGAACACTCTCGCGACGAGAGTGAGCTCCTCGAAGCTCAAGATCTCTTTCTTCGGCAGGAACGAAGATGACCCCGGTGCCCCCCGTGGCATGCAATAGGGGCAGCGAAAGTTGCACCTGTCCGTGACGCTCAAACGCAAGTCGGACAGCGGTCGGCCCAGCCGATCCGTCAGCATCGCCACGAGCCAACGTTAGCTCGCGCGCCCTCTGCTCGCACGGCCCTGTTTCCTCCAAGCCGAAAGGTCGCCTCAGCCGACAGCCGCTCAACCTCGAAACCCACGAAACAACACCGCCGGACTGGCGTCCGAGGCTGCGCCCTTCCGCGCGCTCCGCTATCGTCAGCGCGTGAAGGTGTACAAGTTTGAAGGTCCCGAAGCTGGGGATTCCCTCATGTCCCTGAGCGCCCGGCGCGCCCTCGATCGCGCGGGACTCAAGCTCTCCCTCCCTTCATACCAAGCGTTGCCTCTGGAAACGCGCCGCTCCCTCTCGGAGCTCGGCGAAGCGCCCCTCGTCGACGAACGCGCTGTCAGCGAGCTCCTGAAAGGCGCCACGACGGAGCCGCTCGACAAGATCTCAGAGCCATCCCCGAGCGCCGCCCCCGACCACCTCATCGAAGCTCTCGGCCCCGAGCGCCCCCTCGCACCCAAAGTCTGGCAGAGCCTGAGCCCGCTCGATCGCTACGCGCTGGTCAAGTGTGAAGCGCGGGGGCGCGCCCGCTCCGACCTTTTTCGACTTCATCTCGCCTACGAAGAGATCGTCGGAGCCACCGCGCTCTCGACACACCTCGGTCACGACGGAGCGCTGCGCATGGTGCGCATCACCGACAAACCCGAGACCAAACGTCGCGCAGTCGCTGAGTCTTTTGTGACAATGTCTGAGGTCGCTTTCAGCGCTCTCGAGCGCAACGATGCCCCGAAAGGGAATGTGCTCGAGGTGGCGCGTTTGGCCGGAATCATGGGCGCGAAGAAGACCTCCGACTGGATCCCGCTCTGTCATCCGCTGGCCCTCTCCCACGTCAACATCTCCTTCAGCCCCGCTGAGAACAGAAAGAACACCCTGCGGATTTTGTGCGAAACGGAGGTTCGAGCCGGGACCGGCGTCGAAATGGAGGCGATGGTCGGCGCCTCCGCTGCCGCCCTGACCATCTACGACATGCTCAAAGGCATCGACCGAGCGATGACCCTCGGGCCCACTCGCCTCATCTCCAAGTCGGGGGGACAAAGTGATTTCTTCGTGCGCGCCGAGGACCCATGATCCGTTTCATTGTTCAAACCGAGCCCCTCGACGTCGCCCGAATGCTCGCCCTCGTAGCGGCGCCTGAGTTCGGAGGCGTCGATCTTTTCCTCGGCGTGGTGCGCAATCATGAGGACGGTCGCCCCGTGACGCTGCTCGAGTACCACGGCTATCCTTCGATGGCGGAGAAGCAGCTCGCGCGCATCGGAGCAGGCATCGAACAAGAGATCCCTGGCGTGCGCGTGGCAGCGGCCCATCGCCTCGGCTCCCTCGAAGTCGGTGAAGCCGCCGTCATCTGCGTCGCCGCCGCGCCTCACCGGGCGGAGGCCTTCCGCGCCTGTCGTCTGCTCATCGACCGCATCAAACACGACGTGCCGATCTGGAAGCGGGAGCATGGGCCCGACGGGCCTTACTGGGTCGGGTGGAGAGATGCTCGCTGCGGCCATGGCGGACACGATCATTCCTCGTCATCCGGGGATAATTCCGATTTCTCTGGAAACGACGAACATCCTCACGCTCACCGCGGCTCTGAGCAGTAATCGAGCGTCTGGCGCGACGAAAATGCCGTGATAGCTTCCGCGCCGTCGAGCTCCGGGGCGGGAGAAGAGCCCGGGGGTAACCCCTTCTTTGTCCTCGCCCCTCGGCTTGCGGCCTTCTCTTGTTTTTTTGCGCAACGGGCGGGAGCTCCGGCCGAACCACGCCGCACCTCGGGGCAATCTCTGAAGAGGCCCCTTCGTTCTTCCCCCTCGAAGCACTCACGGAGTCGTCATGAATCTTGAAAACCGTCTTTCGAAAATGATCCGCCGCTCCCAGCCGGGAGTTCTCGCCGTCGTCCTCGCGTCCGCCCTGGCGACCGTGGCCTGTGAAGAAAGCGACTTCTGCGCTGAAGACGGCTGCGCAGACGATGCCGGCGGCGACCGCGGGAGTGACGACGACACCTCCGCTGGCGGCAAGGCCTCGGGTGGCAAGGGCTCCGGCGACAGCGGCTCCGGGGGAAAGAACTCCGGCAAGGGCTCCGGCGGTCTCGGCGGTGCCAACGGCTCCGGCGGCAAGAACGGCACAGCGGGTGGCGATTCCGGAAGCGGCGGGAAGAAAGCCAACGGAAGCGGCGGACAGCCAGAAGCTGAGCCCGATCCCGGCGCGATCGACGGGCGCGTGAAGGGCACGCTCTTCGATGTTCTGCCCGGCGGCACTGTGGATGTGAACGTGCTCATCGAACGCCAGGGCGCCTTTGAAGGAACCGTCATCGTGAGTTTGAAGGACTCCGACGAGTTCACGGGCACACGCCTCTTCGCCGCACCGAAGGAGGACGAAGTCTCCCTCAAGGTCGCGGCGGCCTTTGACC
>Ga0207868_1001362_pt1 | contig 17826 bp, 12 predicted proteins | sample Passage237B_FD_187370 | JGI IMG/M metagenome (GOLD analysis project Ga0207868, IMG submission 187370) | Cellulose adapted compost microbial communities from Newby Island Compost Facility, Milpitas, CA, USA - Passage2 37B (SPAdes) (version 3) ... | reverse complement strand
TGGCGGCCGAGCTCGAACAGACGATCGCGGCTGCGGGCGAAGGAACGGTGATGGCGTTCATGGCCGAGACGGTCGTCGGGGCGACCACCGGCGCGGTGCCGCCGGTCGCCGGCTATCTCAGGCGCATGCGCGAGGTCTGCGACCGGCACGGCGTGCTCCTCATCCTCGACGAGGTGATGTGCGGCGCCGGCCGGACCGGCCGTTACCACGCCTTCGAGGCCGAGGGCGTGGTGCCCGACATCCTCACCGCCGCCAAGGGCTTGGGCGGCGGCTACCAGCCGATCGGCGCCGTCTATCTCTCGGAGCGGATCGACGAGGCGATCCGCGATGGCTCGGGCGCCTTCAAGCACGGCCACACCTACAACGCCCATCCGGTCGCCTGCGCCGCGGCCCTGGCCGTGCAGGAAGTGATCCGCGACGAGGGGCTGGTGGAGCGCTGTGCCGCCAGCGGCGAGAAGCTGCAGCGGATGCTGGAGGAACGGTTTTCGGGGTCCGCGCATGTCGGCGACATCCGCGGCAGGGGCCTGTTCCGGGCGCTTGAGTTCGTCGCCGACCGCGCCGACAAGCGCCCGTTCGACCCGGCCGAGGACATCGGCGTCCGGCTGAAGGCCGAGGCCCTGCGGCTGGGGCTGTGCATCTATCCTGGAAGCGGCACGGTGGACGGCGTGGCGGGCGACCATGTGCTGCTGGCGCCGCCCTTCAACATATCCGACGGCGACCTCGAGCTCGCCGTCGACCTGCTCGGGACGGCCGTAGACAACATCCTGCCGCCCGCCTCGCGCCGTCGCGGCGGCGCTGCGTGACGAAACCAGAAGGAGACGAATGATGACGAAGCAACGGGACCGGCTGCCGCGGGTGACATACTCGAACGTCGGAGAGGACTTCTCCGGCGTCCATGCCGTTCTGGACGCCGTCATTCCGAAGGCGCGCGCGGACATGCTCGGAAAGGAGCGGCCCAACCTGATCGACGGCCGCGACAGCAGGGACGGCACGGCCTACACTGCCCCCTGCCCGATCGACCGTTCACGATCGCTCGGCACCTTCTTCAAGGCCGCGCCGCGCGCGATCGACGAGGCCGTGGCGGCCGCGCGGCGCGCGCAGCCTGCCTGGCACCGCGCCGGCTGGCGCGAGCGCGTCGCCGTGGCGCGGCGGGCCGCCGACGCGATCGAGGCCGGCAAGTTCGAGCTGGCCGCGGCCTGCCTGCTCGAGGTAGGCAAGTCGCGCATGGAGGCGATCGGCGAGGTCGAGGAGGCGATCGACATCATCCGCTTCTACGCCGGCGAGATGGAGACGAATGCCGGCTTCGTGCGCCCGCTCCAGCGGGCGAGCAAGCGCGAGGAGACGGTCGACGTGCTGCGCCCGTTCGGCGTCTTCGCGGTCGTGGCGCCGTTCAACTTTCCGGTCGCGTTGTCGATCGGCATGTCGATCAGTGCCATGCTCGCCGGCAACACGGTCGTCTTCAAGCCCAGCCCCATGGCGGGCCTCACCGGCCGGCTGATCGCGGAGCATTTCTCGAAGGCGGGCCTGCCTGCCGGCGTCTTCAATCTCGTGTGCGGCGATGCGGAGACGGGTGCGGCGCTCGCCCGCCATCCGGGCATCGACGGCATCGCCTTCACCGGCTCGCACGCCGTCGGCATGGGCCTGCTGCGCGAGTTCGGCGTCGCCGGCCGTTACGTCAGGCCGGTGCTCGCGGAGATGGGCGGCAAGAACCCCACCTACGTCACCGCGACGGCGAATCTCGACGATGCCGTCTCGGGCGTGGTCCGCTCCGCCTTCGGCCTGCAGGGCCAGAAATGCTCGGCCGGGTCGGTGGTCTTCGTCCACGACGATATCCGCGACGCCTTCCTCGACCGGCTCGTCGCCGCAGCCGGCAAGCTGAAGGTCGGCGATCCCGCCGGGCAGGACGTGTTCGTCGGGCCGCTGATCGGCGAGGCGGCGAAGCAGCGTTTCCTCGATGCCTGCGCGGCGGCCCGCAAGGCCGGCGCCAGGCTGGAGGGTGGCGATATCCTGTCCGGCGGCGTCTACGATGGCGGCTTCTACGTCAGGCCGGCCATCGCCATCGGACTTCCCGACGACCACGCTTTGCACCGCGACGAGCTGTTCATGCCGTTCCTGACGGTCCGCGGCTTCACCGACCTCTCCGACGCGATCGCCCGCGGCAACCAGGTGGATTACGGCCTGACGGCGGGCATCTATACCGGCGAGGAGGCCGAGCTGAACCTTTTCCTCGAGACTGCCGAAGCCGGCGCCCTCTATGCCAACCGCGCCAGCGGCGCCACCACCGGCGCGTGGCCGGGCATCCAGACCTTCTGCGGCTGGAAGGGGTCGGGCACCGGATCGAAGGGAGGGCTGGGCTCCTGGTATCTCCCCCAGTTCATGCGCGAGCAGAGCCACACCATCATGCGCTGAGCGCATGCAGACCGCCGGTCCGCGGGGCCGGCGGCCTGCGGGATCCCCTGCGGCAAGCCGCAGCAAAAAAGGCCCGGAGCGATCCGGGCCTTCTTTCGTTCGGTGCTGCGGTCGCTGTGCTCAGGCGAACCACCAGCGGTCGATGCAGCGATGGCCGTCGAGCGGCCAGTTGCCGGCGAGCGGCGCATGCTGGACCTTGTCGGACGCGGCATCGACGATGCTGGGGAAGGAATGCACGATGGTGCCGCCCTCGTCGCGCACGAGCTGCTGCATCTCGAAATACATCTCCTTGCGCTTGGTCTCGTCCAGTTCCGCGCGCGCCTCGCGCAGAAGCTGGTCGAAGCGCTCGTTCTTCCAGTGCGTGTCGTTCCAGGCTGAGGCGGAATCGAACGAGGTGGAGAACATCCAGTCCGCGGTCGCGCGGCCGCCCATATATCCCATCGAGAACGGCTTCTTGCGCCAGACATTGACCCAGTAGCCGTCGTCGGGCTCGCGCCGCACATTGACGTTGATGCCGGCTGCTGCGGCGTGCTCCTTGAACAGGACCGCCGCGTCGACGGCGCCGACGAAGGCGGCGTCGGCAACCGAAAGCTCGACGTCGATGCTGTCGTGGCCTGCCTGCTTGAGATGGAACTTCGCCTTCTCGGGGTCGTAGACGCGCTGCTCCATCTGGTCGTTGTAGTAGCGGTAGGACGGCGTGATCGGGCTGTCGTTGCCGACCTTGCCGTAGCCCCTGAGCACCGACTTGACGATGGCTTCGCGGTCGATCGCGTATTTGAGTGCGAGCCGCACATTGTTGTCGGTGAAGGGCGCCACGTCGGTGAACATCAGCATCGAGTAGTACTGCGTGCCGGTCACCTCGAGGATCTTGATCCCCGGCCTGCGGGCCAGCAGATGGATGGTGCTCATGTCGCAGCGGTCGATGGCGTCCACCTCGCCGGTGGTGAGCGCGTTGGTGCGGGCCACCGCGTCGGCGACGAACAGGATCTCGGCGGAATCGAAATTGCCGCGATCGCTTCGCCAGTAGTTGGGGTTGCGCTCGAAGCGGGCGCGCACGCCCGGGTCCCAGGCCTGGATCGTGTAGCCGCCGGTGCCCACCATCTGCTGCACGTCGATCTTGTCGCCGTCGGCGGCGAAGATCGGCAGGTGATAGTCCGTCATCATCGACGGGAAGTCGGCGTTGGGCGCCTCCAGGGTGAAGATCACCGTATCCGGGCCGTCGGCCGCGATGTCGGTCACCTGCGCCAGGATGGACTTGACCGCCGAGGTCGACGCCTCGCCGCGGTGATGGTTGTAGGAGGCGATCACGTCGTCGGGACCGAACGACTTGCCGTTGTGGAACTCGACGCCCTTGCGCAGCTTGATGACGAAACGGGTGCCGCCGTCGGTGGCCTCCACGCTTTCGGCCAGCTCCGGCACCGCCTCGCCGCGGTCGTTGATCTCCATCAGATAGTTGCAGACGGAGCTTGCCGTCATGCGCATGAAGCCGTTGTTGTATGTCGCCGGGTCGAAGGAGTCGGTGGTCGCTCCGTTGGAGGAGCCGACGCGGAAGTGGCCGCCCTTCTTCGGCGCCTGCGCGAACAGCCGGCCGGCCGAGGACAGCGACAGCGCCGAGCCGATGCCGATCGCCGATGCCGCCTTCAGGAACGATCTCCGGTCGAGCCGCCCGAGCCGCGCGTCGCGTTCCAGTTCAGATAATCTGTTCATGTGTTTGCTCCAGCTTCCCCATGGATTGGTTGGAAATGTGGCTGCGGCGTTTTCCCGCCGCTTTGCCGGCTTCGGACTCTTCCAAGACCCGTTTTCCGGTTCAATATCCCTATTTTCGATACAAACTTCCAGAGAAACAAGGGATTGTCAAGATTTCCGCGGCGGCCCTGGCGTTGAAGACTCCGTGATATCGGCCATGGCCGTCGTCTCGCGCTGCCGGGACCACCTACGCGTTGACGGTGCGGGAGGGTGGCGATAACATCCCGGAAATCGCTATATCAGATCGAAAATCGGTACTAAGTATGCCCCCTGCATCCAGCGCTTCCGGCACCGGGCCGGATCATCCCGGCTTCCGCTATGTCGAAAATTGCTGGATCGGGCTCGCCGACGGCGTCAGGCTCGCGGCGACGCTGTGGATCCCCGATGGCGCGCAGGACGCGCGGTTCGATGCGATCGTCGAAGTGCTGCCCTATCGCAAGCGGGACCACACCGCTGCCCGCGACTATCAGAACCACGGCTTTCTCGCCCGCGAGGGCTTCGTCGGCGTGCGCGTCGACATGCGCGGCTGCGGGGATTCGGAAGGCGTGTTCGATGCCGCCCGGACATACGACGACATCGTCGAGGTGATCGCATGGGTCAGGGCGCAGGCCTGGTCGTCAGGATCGGTGGGCATGATGGGGCTGTCATGGGGCGGCATCAACGCGGCGATGGCCGCCGTCCGGCAGCCGCCGGGCCTCGAGGCGGTGGTGGCGTGCAGCTTTTCCGCCGACCGCTACGGCGTCGGCATGATCTGGAAGAACGCCTGCATGCTGAACGAGAATTTCGGCTGGTCGACCGCGGTCGCCGGATTCTGCAGCCGGCCGCCCGATCCGGCCGTTATGGGCGAAGGCTGGCGCGCCGCCTGGCTGCAGCGCCTCGAAGGGCTGTCGCCGCCGGTCGCCGATTATCTCGGCAGGCAGCGGCGCGACGACTACTGGGCCGAGCACCGCGTCGCCGATCCGTCCGCCATCGAGGTGCCGCTTCTGATGTATGCCGGCTGGGCCGACAGCAACTATGCCCAGACCCTGCCCGCCCTGATGGCGGGTGCGAGCGGGCCGCGGCGGGCGATCTTCGGCCCGTGGGGCCACAAATATCCGCACCTTGCCATTCCCGGTCCCGGGCGCGACTTCCTCGGCGAGGCGGCGGACTGGTTCCGGCGCTGGCTCGGCAAGCCGCCCTCCGGCACGGCGCCCGACGAAGCCGGCTATTGCGCCTACGTCATGCAGGACATGCCCGCCCGGCCCGCCTTCGCGACGGTCGCCGGCCGCTGGGTCGAGGAAGCGGCCTGGCCGCCGCAGGGAGGCGCCGAGCTCGCGCTGCATCTGGGGACCGGAAGCCTGTCGCGGCGGCCCGGCCCCGGCCTGACGCTCGCCCACCGGTCGCCGCTGGTCACGGGCCTTGCCGCAGGCGAGGTGATGCCGTGCTTCAACGCCGGCGTCGAGCCGGAGCTCCCGGGCGACCAGCGGGAGGACGACGGCAGGTCGCTGATCTTCGACACCGCACCGCTGGAGGACGACGTCGAGAGCATCGGCGCGCCGGTGCTCGACCTGAGCTTCAGCGTCGACCGCCCGGTCGCCTTCCTCGCCATCCGGTTGTGCGAGGTGGCACCGGACGGCGCGTCGGCACGCGTCAATCTCGGCCTGCACAATCTTACGCGCCGGACCGGCGAGGACGCGCCGACGCCGCTGGTGCCGGGGCAGGTCTACAACCTGTCGCTGCCGCTCGACTTCAAGGCTTACCGGTTCAGAAAAGGCAACCGCATCCGCCTTGCCGTCTCGACCAGCTACTGGCCGATGGTATGGCCCTCGCCGCAGCCGGTGACGCTGACGGTCCACACCGCGGAAAGCCGCCTGCGGCTGCCGCTGGGCGGGCAGGCGAAGCCTGCGCAGGCGCCGCGCCCGCCGCGTCTCGGCCCGTCCCTGGCGCGGATCGAGATCGAGCCGCCAGCGCGTGAGCGCGTCGTGTCGCACGATCTCGTGGCCGGGGAGACCAGCGTACGGATCGTCGAATCGGCCGGCACCTACCGTCTCGACGACCGCGACTGGACCGTCAGCTCGCGCAGCGAGGAGACGCACCGCATCCGCGACGGCGACCCGCTGAGCGCGCGCGCCGACATCCGCTGGGACTGGCGTTTCTCGCGCGGCGAATGGACGGCAAGGACGGAGACGGTGGCAGGGATCACCTGTTCGGAGACGGCCTTCCATACCACGCTTCTCATCCGCGCCTTCGAAGGCGGTCGGCAGGTCTTCGAGCGCCGGTGGGACCACGAGTTCGCACGCGACCTGCTGTGAGGAAAAGGGAACGGACATGCTGGACACGACCGGAAGACAAGCCGGGCCGCACCTCGCGGCGCGCGAGAAGACCCTGCGCGAGGAGCTTTCCGCGGCGTTCAGGCTGACGGCGCAATTCGGCTGGAACGAGGCGGTCGCCAATCATTTCAGCGTCGCGCTTTCCGACGACGGCCGCACCTTCCTGATGAATCCGCGCTGGCGCCACTTCGCCGCCATCATGCCCGACGACCTTCTCGTGCTCGATGCGGATGCCGCCGGGACCATGCAGCGGCCGGATGCGCCCGATCCGTCGGCCTGGACGATCCATGGCCACATCCATTCGGCGCTGCCGCACGCGCGTTGCGTCCTGCACGTGCATCCGCCCTACGCCACCGCCATCAGCGCGCTCGCCGATCCGGAGATCAAGCCGGTCGACCAGAACACGGCGCGCTTCTTCGGGCGGGTCGCGGTCGATCTCGACTATGGCGGGCTCGCCGACAACGAGGCGGAGGGGCGCCGGCTGGTCGAGGTGCTGGGCGACAAGGCGGTGATGATGATGGGAAATCACGGCGTGCTCGTCACGGCCCGGACGGTGGCGGAGGCCTTCGACGAGCTCTACTATCTTGAGCGGGCCTGTCAGACGCTGCTTCTCGCCTATTCCAGCGGCCAGAAGCTCAGCATCCTGCCGGACGAGCTGGCGGCGAGGACGGCGCGCGAATGGGATGCCTATCGCCCGTCCGCGTTCGATCACTTCCGCGAGCTGCGGTCCCTGCTGGAACGGGTGCCGCTCCGCCTGACGTGAGCGCGCCCGGGATCGGACGGCGCCGATCCTCGCGCCTCGCCAGGCGCTTCCTCGCAGACGGGGCGCGGCCAGGCGGGAGGCGCGTCGCCACCGGTCTGGCGGACGCTGCCGTCCGCCAGCGACAGGGTCACCCGGAGCGGGCTTCCCTTCAGGGCTGGCGCGGCGCCGGGTGAAAACAGGCAGGCCAGGCACATCAGGGGAGGTCCGCGGTCGGGCCTCGCCCGGAACCGGAGGAGGACAGACGATGCAGACCGCCGGACATGCCGCCGCCGGCCCGGACCGCTGGGCGGTCTTCGCGCGCTGGCTGCCGGCCGCGGACGGAAGCCGCAGGCTGCTTCAGAACCAGTATGTCCATATCCGTGGAAATACGATCGAGGCGGTGTCTCCCGACCGGCCCGACGCGCATGTGGACGTGCTGCGGGAACGGGACGCGCTGGTGATCCCCGGTTTCGTCAACCTGCACAACCACTGCATCAACGGCTCGATGTTCAAGTGCCTGCGCGACGATACCCCGTTTCCGGAGCCGGTGATAAACCGGCTGATCTACGACCTGCTCCAGCCGATGAGCGAGGTCGCCCAGACGGCGCTCGACCAGAACGACGTCGTCGCGCTGACGACGCTCGGCCTCCTCGACGTGCTGAAGGGCGGCTCGACCACCATCCTCGACCAGTGGAACATCCGCCAGGAGAGCTGGTTCGAGGCGGCGGCCGCGACCGGCGTCCGCGGCTATGCCGCGCCCTCCGTCATGTCGGTGACCGACGTGCAGGTCGGCGCCGGCGAGGTGACCTATACGTTCGGGGCCGACGAGGCCGCGATGATGGCCGAGCTTGCCCGGCTTCACCGCATCCATGACGGCAGCGAGGACGGGCGCATCCGGGTGATCATGTCCGGCCATGCGCCGGACACCTGCTCGCCCGAGCTGCTTGCCGCCCTGCGGGCTGAGGCCGATGCGCTGGGCTGTCCGGTCACGATCCATCTCAGCCAGACCGAGGACGAGGTGCGCATCGTCCAGGGCCGCTTCGGCAAGACTCCCGTCGAGCTGCTGGACAGCGTCGGACTTCTGGGCCGCGACCTGATCGCCGCCCATTGCGTGCACCTGACCGAGCGCGATCTCGAGCTCCTGCGCGGGTCCGGGACCACGGTCGTCAACTGTCCGGTCAGCTTCATATGGGGCGGCGAATCGGTGCCGTTCAGCCGCACCGCCGCGCGCGGCATCCGCACCTGCTTCGGCACGGATTCGCACGGGCTCGCCTTCCTCAACGAGGCCCGGCTTGCCGGCTGGCTGTCGAAGCTGCACGACCGGCGGCCGGACAGCGCGTCGGCCTACGACATCCTCGATGCCGGCACGCGCCAGGCCGCCGACGCCCTGGGGCGGCCCGATCTCGGCCGCATCGCGCCGGGCTGCCGGGCCGATCTGCTCGTCGTCCCGCTCGACCGAACCCAGTTCCAGCCGGTCTGGGACCCGGTCAAGAGCCTCGTGTGGAAGTCGCATGGCTGCGATCACCACCTTGTCGCGGTCGACGGCCGCATCGTCGTACGGGAGGGGCGCAGCACGCTGGTGGACGAGCGCGAGCTCATCGGCACCGTGGCCGAGGCCGCCGGCCGTTTCTGGGCCATCGCGGAAAGACAGGGGCGTATGGACGCCATCAGGACGACGCGCGCGGCGCTCGTCTGAGGCTTGCCCGTCAGCCCGTGGCACCTGAGCGCGCGGCCAGCAGCCGGTCCAGCCAGTCGGGGTCCATCTGCGGCACGGAGGACAGCAGCAGCTCCGTATAGGGATGGTGCGGCGGCGCCAGCACCGTCTCGCGGGCGCCCTGCTCGACCACGCGGCCGTTCTGCATGACGATGATCTCGTCGGCGATCGCCTTCACGGTGACCAGGTCGTGGGTGATGAAGAGGAACGAGACCGAAAGCTCGTCCTGCAGCCGCTGCAGCAGCTTCAGGATGCCCTGGGCGACGAGCTGGTCGAGCGCCGATGTCACCTCGTCGCAGATGATGAGGTCCGGCTCGGCCGCCAGCGCGCGGGCGATGCAGACGCGCTGTTTCTCGCCCCCCGAAAGTTCGTCTGGGAAGCGCTGCCCGTAGTCGGGGTCGAGCTCGATCATCTCGAGCAGCCGGTCGATGCGCTCCTGCCGCTCCCTGCCGTTCAGGCGAAGGTAGAATTCCAGCGGCCGCATCAGGATCTCGTTCACCCGCTGTCGTGGATTGAGCGCGGTGTCCGGCGATTGGTAGATCATCTGGATGCGTTTCAGATGCGCGCGCGACCGCTGGCGCATGCGTGGCGGGAGCGGCGCCCCGTCGAACAGGATGCGGCCTTCCGAAGGCGGCAGCAGCCCGGTTATGACGCGCGCGAGCGAGCTCTTGCCGCTGCCCGATTCTCCCACCACGGCGACGGTGCGCCGGCGGCCGACGGCGATCGAGACGTCGTGCAGGATCTTGAAGCCGCCGCCATAGGCCGCGCTCACATTGTCCACCCGCAGCAGCGGCTCCTCGCCGGCTTCTGCGGGCACTGCCGGGCGGGCGGCCGCCCTGAGGCCGAGCAGGTCGCGTGTATAGGCTTCGCGGGGCGTCGACAGCATGCGCCGCGTCTCGCCCTCCTCGACCACGCGCCCGTGGCGCAGGACCATGATGCGATCGGCCATCTGCGCCACGACGGCCAGGTCGTGCGTGATGTAGAGCGCGGCGGTGCCGAACTTCTCGACGATCAGCTTGATCGCGGTCAGGACCTCGACCTGCGTGGTGACGTCGAGGGCGGTCGTCGGCTCGTCGAACACGATGAGCTCGGGCTGGCAGGCCATCGCCATCGCGATCATGGCCCGCTGGAGCTGGCCGCCCGAGACCTGGTGCGGATAGCGGTAGCCGATGCCGCCAGGGTCCGGCAGGAGCAGGGTGCGGTACATCTCCTGCGCCTCGGCCTGCGCCTGCCGCCGCGACTTCAGACCGCGCCCGACCGGAATCTCCGCATACTGGTCGATCAGGTTGTGGGCGGGGTTGAAGGAGGCCGCCGCGCTTTGCGCCACATAGGCCACCCGCAGGCCGCGCAGGGCGCGCAACTGCCGTTCCGGCGCGCCGACGAGCTCCTGCCCGTCGAAGCGGATCGAGCCGGCCGAAAAGCGGCTGCCGTCGCGGGCGAAGCCCAGCGCGGCAAGGCCGAGCGTCGACTTCCCGGCGCCCGATTCGCCGATGAGGCCGAGGATCTCGCCCCGCCTCAGCGTCAGGTCGACGCCGTGGACGACCTCGCGCGGGCCGTCGTCGGTCGTCACCTCGACGCGCAGACCGGCGATCTCGAGCAGCGGCGCAGTGCCGGCGTTCGTGTTCATTCCTTCAATCCGCTCGATGTGTGCAGGAACCAGTCGACTGCGAGGTTGATCGCGACGGCGAGCACCGCGATGGCGCCGGCCGGCAGCAGCGGGGTGATGTCGCCATAGACGATGAGCGCCGCGTTCTCGCGCACCATGCTGCCCCAGTCGGCCGTCGGCGGCTGGATGCCGAGGCCGAGGAACGACAGGCTGCTGATGAACAGGAAGACGAAACAGAAGCGGATGCCGAACTCCACGATCAGGGGCGCGGTGATGTTGGGCAGCACCTCCCTGCGGATGATCCACAACAGCCCCTCGCCGCGCAGCCTTGCCGCCTCCACGAATTCGAGCGCCAGCACGTTCATCGACACCGCCCGCACCAGCCGGAACACGCGCGTGGCGTCGACGACCGCGATGACGAGCACCAGCGAGGTGATCGAGGTGCCGACGATCGTCAGGATGAGCAACGCGAAGATGAGCTGCGGGATGGCCATCAATATGTCGACGACGCGCCCCATCGCGGTGTCGATCCAGCCGCCGATGGTGGCTGCGAGCAGGCCGGCGGCAGCGCCCGCGGCGAAGCCGAGCGCCGTCGCCACGGCCGCGATCGATATGGTGTTGCGGGTCGCGAAGATGAGGCGGCTCAGCATGTCGCGGCCGAGATTGTCGGTGCCGAGCACGAAATCCGCGCCCCACGGCTCGTATTCGGAGCCGACGATGGCGGCCTCCGGATAGGGCGCGAGCAGCGGGGCGAGCGCCGCGATCATCGCATAGGCGAAGGTGACCGCAAGCCCGATCATCGCCGAAGGCGGCGCCTTCCGCAGCGTCCGCCATTGCCGGGCCGCCGTCAGCACCGTCACGTGCAGGATGGCGAGGCCGACGAGCCCGGATCCGGGAAAGGCGGCGAAGCGGCTGTGCAGCGCCAGCGCGCCGGCGCCGTAGACGACGGTGGCCAGCAGGATCGCGGTCGCGGCCGACGGGGTGGCCGACGGCCTCAGAAGCGCCCGGGCGAGCAGGACGAGATGGAGGGCCGCGGCGGCGCCGACGGCGAGGCCCGCCGTTTTGCCGGACGCCAGTGCCGCAGCGGCAAAGGCCGCAAGCACGAGTCCCGCTGCCAGGACCGCCGTCAGCGCGCCGGCGCCGCCGATACCGCCGTTCCGCCCGGTCATGTGGATGGCCATGCGTGTTTCCTTCGGCATCAGCGCGGATGGAGCAGGCGTGGATTGGTGGCGATCGCCAGGATGTCGGCGATCAGGTTGAGCAGCACATATGTGAGGGCGAAGAAGAGGCTGCAGGACTGGACGACCGTCACGTCGCGGCGCGCGACGGAATCGACCAGGAGCTGCCCGACGCCCGGATAGACGAAGATGACTTCGACGACCACCACGCCGACGACGAGATGGGCCAGGCTGAGCGCGACCACGTTGATGATCGGGGCGAACGCGTTGGGCAGCGCATGCCGCACGATCACGCTGCCCGGCGATGCGCCCTTCAGCCGCGCCATCTGGATGTAGGGCCGCGCCAGCAGGTTGGTGATTGCCGCCCGCGTCATGCGCATCATGTAGGCCAGCACGCCGATTGTCAGCGCCAGCGCCGGCAGCACCGTGCGGAAGGCGCGCTCGGCCAGGCTCAGGTCGGCGCTGATGTTGGAGATGCTCGGGAATATGCCGAGATTGACGCTCAGCCACAGGATCAGCACGTAGCAGAGGAAGAATTCGGGAATCGAGATCGACCCCAGCGCGCCGATATTGACGACGCGGTCGAAGACCGAGTTGCGGTAGACGGCGGCCAGCACGCCGAGCCCGAGCGCGAGCGGCACGGCGATCGCGGCGGCGAAGCCGGCAAGGAACAGCGTGTTGAGGATGCGCGGCCCGATGAGGCTGGAAATCTCCCGCCCGGTCGCCAGCGAACGGCCGAAATCGCCGTGCAGGACGCCGCCGAGCCAGTCGAGATAGCGCTGGGCGGGCGGCAGGTCGAGGCCGAGCTCCCGCCTCAGATTGGCGACGTTGTCGGGGCTGGCGTCCTGCCCGAGAATGGCCTGCGCGACGTCGCCGGGCAGCAGCTCCACGCCCAGGAACAGGATCAGGGAGACGACGAGAAGGGTGGCCACGCCCAGTGCGGCGCGCTTGGCGATCAGCATGAGAATCGTCTTCATCGCATGGCCTCGTCGGCGGCCGGCCGCCGTCATGGTATCGTGCAGGCTACAGCCCGGATATCCGGATGTTCAATGCCGGTTCGATCGCCATCAGGTCGTCGTGGCCGATGTCGCGGGCGATCACCACGAGCGCGTCGTCCCGCGCCTGCCCGCCGGGGGCCTCGCGCGGCGGGTCGAACGTGGCGCCGACGCCCTGCAGCAGCACCTGCTGCCCGGTCTCCGCGATGCGCACGAAGCCCTTGGTGCGCAGCAGGCGGTCGCCGCAGAAGCCCGCGAGGTTCTCGATCCACTCGACCAGGGCCTGCCATTGCGGCGCGGCTTCGAAGCGGACCAGGAAGACCTTCGTGCGCGCGTGCTGAAGGTCCCGCGGCTGCTGGCGGGGCACCGAGGGGAAGCTGGAGCGGAGCGGCCGCTCGATGCGCCCGAAGGCGGCGCGGGCCCGCCGGGCGCGGTCGTGCTCGTTGACCACATGGGCGAGCGGGTTCAGGAACGCCGCCGCCGCTCCGGCCTTCTGCGACGCCTCCTCCTCGACCCGATCGGTCTTGGTCAGGACGATGGTCTGGGCCGCGGCGAGCTGCGCCACCGCCTCCTCGAAGCGCGGCGCGGTGGCGGGGCCGTTCTCGCTGTCGTAGGTCGACACGATCGTCGTGCGCACCGGCGCCTTGATGCTCAGCAGCGAGCGCATGACCGGCGACGGCTTCGAAAGGCCGCTGGTCTCCACGATGATCCGTTCCAGCGGCTGCTGGCCGGTAGCCTCGCGCTCGGCCAGGAGCGCCTGGATCGTGTAGGGCAGGTCGTTCGTCAACGTGCAGCAGACGCAGCCGTTGCCGAGAACGGCGAGCGGGAGCCCCGACCGCTCCGAGGCGATCACCGCGCCGTCGACGTCGGCCTGCCCTACCTCATTGACGATCACTCCGACATTGCGGGTCTCGCAATCGCGCAGATGATCGACAATGAGCGACGTCTTCCCGCTGCCGAGGAAACCCGTCAGCAGGAAGACATCGGGATAGGGGCGCTCGGCGTCGACGCTCATGCCTCGTCTTGACCGAGCTTGGTGTCGATCGACGTCCCGTCCCAGCTCCGCGCCACGATTTCGCGGACGTCGGCCAGGAGCTCGGCCGGGTCGTAGACCACGCCGTTGCAGATCGTGTATTGCAGCCCGCGCCGCCACTCGGTGCGCCCCTTGTCGTCGTTCAGGCGCAGCGCCCCGGTCCCGTAGAGATATTTCAGGTCCTCGAGCGGGTTCTCCTGATGGACGAGGAGATCGGCGCATTTGCCCGTGGCGACGGTCCCGGTCTCCTCCGTAAGCCCCATCAGCTCGGCGCCCGACAGGGTCGCTGCGCGGATGATCTCCAGCGGATGGAAGCCCGCTTCCTGGAACCATTCGAGGTCGCGGATGAAGCCGAAGCCGTAGATCTGGTAGATGAAGCCCGCGTCGCTGGCCGGGCAGACGCGCCCGCCTTTGTTCTTGTAGTCGCGCACGAAGGCCGACCAGCGCCGGAAATGCTCCTTCCACTCGACCTCGTTGCGCGTCGACCACTCGTACCAGTACGAGCCGTGGCCGCCGCGCTGCGGCTCGAAATAGTCCCATACGTTCTTGTGCGTGTACTTGTCGTGCCAGTCGGCGCGGCGCGCGCGCATCAGGTCGCGGTTGGCCTCGAGGATCGCCAGCGTCGGCACGAATGTGTGATCGAGGTCGAGGAAGCGGTCGAGCGTCTCGTTCCATCTGGCGCTGCCCGGCTCGGCCGCGGACAGGAAGTTCTGGCTGCTGGAATTGTAGCGGACATACTCGTCCATGAACTGGTAGTTCGGCGGGTAGGCCTGGATCCGCGAGCGCTCGAACATCGCCTCGGGCACGCCGTAGAAATGCTCGGTGCTGGTCAGGCCCCAGCCGGCGGTGGTCAGCGCGTTGAGGCTGGCGAGCGCCATGTGCTGGTGGTGGCAGCCGGTGCGCAGGCCCACATCCTTCGCCTCGGCAAGTGCGGCCTTGAAGATGGCCGGCGGCGCGCCGAAGAACTTGACCCCGTCGGCGCCGCGCTCGGCCACCGCGCGCATCCAGGCGCGGCCCTCCTCCGGCGTGTGGAGCACCTTCAGCCACTCGTCCACGGCGGGGAAATAGGCATAGGCCATGATGCGCGGCGCGACGATCTCGTTGGCCTCCGACGCCGCCTTCTGGCGCAGGGTCCAGCCGAGCCCGTTCATGGAGCCCATGTCGCGGACCGTCGTGATGCCGTGGGCCAGCCACAGGCGGTAGACGTAGTCCGCCGGTGCCTGCTCGCCATTGGCCGCATGCAGGAAGATGCCGGTATGCACGTGGCAGTCGATGAAGCCGGGCGTCACCCACTTGCCGTGGCAGTCGATCTCGAAGTCGCCCTTCGCCGGCCGCCGCGCCGGATCGATCTTCATCTTCGGGACGCCGACGAGCACCATCTCGGTGATCCGGCCGTTCTCGACCACGATGTCCATCGGCCCGTTGGGCGGCGAGCCGGTGCCGTCGATCACCGTGGCGCCGCGCAGCACCATCCGGCGGAACGGCCCCTTGCCGCGGTCGCGCGGGCTTCCGGCCTCGATCGGCGGCATGCCGCGCGCCGTCATGGTGACGGAAATCTCGTCGCCGGCCGGCGTTTCTGCGGGAGGGCGAATTGCGTCGGACATCTGCGCCTCTTTCCATTTTCCGGTTTTTAGAACCGTTTTATGGACTTTATTTTGGCCCATCGGGCAAGTCAAGCCGGCTGTCCGGGCGCATGCAAGGCGTTGGCACGGCGATCCGGAGGAGGCCGGGTAGCCGGCCAAGTCCATTGTTTCCATTGGCTTTCAGATCGGGATGCGGCCTGCCGGGCATCCTCACGGTCGCTCTTGCCGCCGCCGAAAAAGGACGGCGCGAGACGGGCGCAGGCCACGCCTCCGGCGAGGCTGCGCGGTGGCCGCCCGTCGCCCTGCAGATCGGTATTGCCGGTGCCGCCGGCGGCAGAAGGGGCGCGCGCCGCGGCAGCGCTACTTGCGGTCGGCCTTGGGGAAATGGCGCGAGGCGCCGCCGTTCATCTTGATCAGCTTGTTGATCAGCTTGACGAACTGATCCTGTTCCGCCGGCGTCAGCGGCGAAAGTATACGTTCCTGCGCGCGTTCGACCGCCGGTTCGATCGCCTCCAGCAGCTTGGCGCCCGCCGGGGTCAAATGGAGGACCTTGATCCTGCGGTCCTCGCTGCTGTTGGAGCGCACGATGAGTGCCTTTTTCTCCAGCCTTTCCAGCACGTTGCCCAGGGTCGACCGGTCGAAGGCGATGAGCGCGGACAGGCGCGTCGCATCCGCGCCGGGATTGCTCTCGATGGCCCGCAGCGCCGCATATTGGACGGGCGTCACGTCCGAAAACGAAACCTCCTCCATGAATATCGCCACTGCGATCTGCTGGGCGCGACGGATCAGGTGTCCGGGTTTTGAATATATCGACTGCATGAAACCGAGCCTTACGTCGCGCCGTGGAGAATCGCCACAATGCATCGCCTATCAGTTGGTCCCTTGGTTTTGCAAGGAAGTGCCTGCCGCGCCGCGGCCGCGGCGCCGACCGCGCGCGGAATTGTTGACAAGCGCAAATCTGTGTGCATTCTGATAATCAGTGTACGGTCAAACTAGCAGGCGCGTTCGGCCGGCGATACGCTGCACTGACGCGAGCGGCGCGGGAGGAAGCATGTTCGTGGGTGCCACCTTTGCGTCGGCCAGACAGGAAGGCGCGGCCGCCGCCGGCCCCTCCGCCACGGTGCGGCCGGCTGCTGCGGCGCCCACGGGGGCGGGATGGATCGGTGGTCCGGTCCCGAGGAACACCCCCATTCCGGCGTGGCCCGAATTGCTCGCACGCGGTGCTCGCATGCTGTGGCTGCAGGCGGGCGGCGCCGGCCAGGAACCGGTAAAGACAAGCTGGAGCGACGCGCATTGGGACTATCGGCACCGGCTCCTGGCACCGATCAAGGTGAGTGACGGCTGGTCCCCCGACAGGACCGATTGCCTGTGTACCGTGGTGATGAACGTCGAGCCTGAACGGGAGGAAGAGTTCAACGAATGGTACGACACCGAGCATACGGAATATATCGGAAATGTCCCCGGTGTCGTTTCTGCAAGCCGCTTCAGATTCGTGGACGGGGAGCCCAGGTACATTGCGATATATCAGGTGACTGGCCCCGAGATACTCATGTCGCCTGAATATGCATCCGCGACGGAAACGCCGTGGACCTTCAGGGTGCGTCGTTCCATGCGGGATGTTTCCCGTATCGTCTACCGACGCATGTCGTAGCGGAACCATCCGCACATTGCCGCTGACTTCTTTTTGGGAGGACTTGAAGTGAGAATTCCGGGATTCAAACAATGGGCGGCCGCCGCCATACTCGCCGCCGGAGCCTTGACGTCGTCGAAAGCCTATGCCGAGATCGCCGAGGTGCGCATCGCGGAAACTTTCGGCATCGCCTTCCTGCAAATCCAGGTGATGAAGCATGAGAACCTGATCGAAAAGCACGCGGCGAAACTGGGGATCTCCGACCTCAAGGTGACCTGGCAGCAATTTGCCGGCGCCGGCGCCGTGAACGACGCGCTGCTTTCCGGATCGGTCGAGTTTGCCGCCGCCGGCGTGCCCGGCTTCCTGGTGCTGCACGACAGGACGAGGAACCTGCCCAACCCCGTCGTCGGAGTGTCGTCGTTCGGCTCGATCCCGAACCTCCTCAACAGCAACGACCCCAACGTGAAGTCGGTGCGCGATTTCAACGACACCCACAAGATCGCCGTCCCGTCGCTGAAGGTGTCCATCCAGGCCATCCTGCTGCAGATGGCGGCCGCGAAGGAGTTCGGAAAGGAGAATTTCGCGAAGTTCGATCACCTGACGGTTGCCATGCCGGCGCCGGAATCGGCCGCGGCACTGGCCAGCGGGGTCATCAGCGCGAGCTTCTCGACGCCGCCGTTCCAGAACCGCCAGCTCGAGACGCCCGGCGTCCACACCGTGACGAGCTCCTTCGAGATCCTGGACGGTCCCGCTTCGCTGATCATCCTGTATTCGGCGGAGAAGGTGCGCTCGGACAACCCGAAGGTCTTTGCCGCCGTCCTCGGCGCAATGGAGGAAGCGACGGACTTCATCAATGCGGACAAGAGGCGGGCGGCCGAGAT
>Ga0207868_1001360_pt1 | contig 17844 bp, 15 predicted proteins | sample Passage237B_FD_187370 | JGI IMG/M metagenome (GOLD analysis project Ga0207868, IMG submission 187370) | Cellulose adapted compost microbial communities from Newby Island Compost Facility, Milpitas, CA, USA - Passage2 37B (SPAdes) (version 3) ... | reverse complement strand
CGAGCGGGTGCAGGCGGCGCTGCATGCGTCAGGCCTGTCGATGCCGGCGAAGAAGGTCACCGTCAATCTCGCGCCGGCCGACCTGCCCAAGGAGGGCAGCCATTACGACCTGCCGATCGCCCTCGGCCTGATGGCCGCGCTCGGCGCCATTCCCGGCGACCAGCTTGCCGGTTACGTCGTGCTGGGCGAGCTGTCCCTGGACGGCGCGATCGCGCCGGTGGCGGGTGCGTTGCCGGCCGCCATCGGCGCCAATGCCGACGGCAGAGGCCTGATCTGTCCGCATGCCTGCGGCCCGGAGGCAGCATGGGCCGGCGCCGATATCGACATCCTCGCGCCGCGCAGCCTGATTGCGATGGCCAACCACTTCCGCGGCACGCAGGTGTTGTCGCGGCCCGAGCCGGCGGTGCGCGGGCCCGGGGCGGCGCTGCCCGACATGGCCGAGATCAAGGGGCAGGAGAGCGCAAGGCGGGCGCTGGAGGTGGCGGCGGCCGGTGGCCACAACCTGCTGATGGTCGGCCCGCCCGGCTCCGGCAAGTCGATGCTGGCGCAGCGCCTGCCGTCCATCCTGCCGCCGCTGGCGCCGCGCGAGCTGCTGGAGGTCTCGATGGTGGCCTCGATCGCCGGCGAGCTTGCCGATGGCCGCCTCTCCGACCGGCGTCCGTTCCGCGCGCCGCATCATTCGGCCTCGATGGCGGCGATGGTCGGCGGCGGCTTCCGGGTGCGGCCGGGCGAGGTTTCGCTCGCCCATCGCGGCGTGCTGTTCCTTGACGAGTTTCCCGAGTTCCAGCCCGCCGTGCTCGATTCGCTGCGCCAGCCGATGGAGAGCGGCGAGGCGGTGATCGCGCGCGCCAACCATCGCATCGCCTATCCGGCGCGGTTCCAGCTCGTGGCCGCGATGAACCCGTGCCGCTGCGGCATGGCGGGCGAGCCGGGACACCGGTGCCTGCGCGGCCCCCGTTGCGCCAGCGATTATCAGGCGCGCATCTCCGGGCCCCTGCTCGACCGGATCGACCTTCGCGTCGAGGTCGCGGCCGTCAGCGCCGGCGACCTGATCAGGCCGGGCCAGTCCGAGCCGAGCGCCGCGATCGCCGCCCGCGTGGCGCGTGCGCGCGCGATCCAGGGCGAGCGCCACGCGGCGCTGGGCATGTCGCCGGCATTGACCAATGCGCATCTGTCGAACACGGTGGTCGAGAAGGTCGCCGCGCCCGATGCGGCCGGCGTCGCGCTGCTGGCCGACGCCTGCGAAAAGCTCGGCTTTTCGGCGCGCGCCTATCACCGCGTCCTCAAGGTGGCGCGCACGCTGGCCGATCTCGACGGCGCCGGGTCGGTGGGGCGCATCCATCTGGCCGAGGCGATTTCCTACCGCATGGCCGGCGAACGCCTGTCCGCGCAGGCGGCCTGAACGGCCGGGCTCGCCCTTGCCCGCGCGCCGGGCGGACAGGACGCAAGGGACACCGACTGCCGCTCGCCGCCGCTGGGGGCGCCGGCTGTCGCCGGCCTGCGCCGGGTGCAGTCACGGCCGCTCGAAAGGGCGTTGAAAAAGCGCAGGCCGGTCTGGACGAGGGATAGTGGCCGCCAGCCACGCCGGAAGTGCTGCCTCTGGCGTCGGCCGCGCGGTGCGGACCGGGGCCGCTCGAAAGGCGTTGGAAAGGCGTAGGCCGGCCTGCGCGAGGGGTCGCGAGGGATGGTGGCTGTGGCCGCTCGCCGGCTGCCGCCAGCCGGCCCGACCTTCCAGGACCTGTCCGCGCAGGATGGTCCGTGGCAAAGCGACCATATTCGCCCGACCCCGCCGGGCGCGGTGGAACGGGCGTTATTTCAGCGAGCCGACCAGCGTCGCATTGTCCTCGATCAGGCTCACCCAGCGGCCGGCATGCGTGCTGGCCTGCCGCTTCAGATATTTGTAGCTCGTCTCGCGCCATGGCTTCACGGCGTCGGTGAGGTTATCCAGGATGAAGTCGCCCTCGGTCGAGCGCAGCGTGAGCACGGCGTGGCCTTCCCCGTCCGGCTTGCGCACCACCGTCAGCAGCAGATTGGCGAGCGAGATGCCCTGTTCGTTGAGGCGGCGCCGCTTTTCCAGCGCATAGTCCTCGCAGTCGCCCTTGCCGTTGTCGGGATAGGTCCAGACCTCATCGAGCCCGTAATTGTCGATGTCGCTGGCCGGCTTGACCGTCCTGTTGACGTCGAGATTGACGGCCGTGACGAGGCTCCACACCGCATCGGTCATCGCGACGGCCGTCGTGTCGGCGGGGCGGATGGCGCATTCGGCGGGGTTGGCCTTGCAGAACTCGTAATGGCCGATCGGCTGCGACGTCTGCCGTCCCACCGCCATCGCGTCCGGTGCGGCCTCGCCCTGCCCGGTCACGGCGAGCAGCATCAGCGTCAACGCCGCGCCCAACCGCGCGCCTACGGCTCCCCTGCCCAGTTCCATCCGCGCCCCGATCCCCGATCCGCACAATCGCTTGGTTAAGCAAAGGTTAAGGGGCGGGTCCGCCGAAAGTCAATTCGCCGGGCGCCGTGACAGCCGCGCATGGTTACCGCTTGCGCGCGACTGTGGCCGATTGCGCACAGATGGAAAGCGCGGCAGACAAGGCGCATGGTGCGGTCCTGGCAGGAAATTCCCGCTGAAACAGGGGCTTGCGGCAGGTGCGGGGTGCCGTCCCCGGCGCCGCCGCCGGCCGGCGGATCAGCCGCTTCGCGCCGGTGCGGCGCGCCGCCTGCCGGCCGTATTGGCCGTCTTGCCGTGCGAATGCATGAAATCGTTGATTCGCGGTGCGATCTCGGCGCGGAAGCGCGAGCCGTTGAAGACGCCGTAATGACCGACCGCCGGCTGCAGGTAATGCGCCCGCCGCGCATCGGGAATGTTGACGCACAGATCGTGCGCGGCGCGGGTCTGGCCGACGCCCGAAATGTCGTCGTTCTCGCCCTCCACCGTCAGCAGCGCGACGTTGCGGATGGCGGCGAGGTCGATCCGTTCGCCCCGGTGGCGCATCTCGCCCTTCGGCATCGCATGCCGCACGAACACCGTCTCCACCGTCTGCAGGTAGAATTCCGCCGTCAGGTCCATCACCGCCAGATATTCGTCGTAGAATTCGCGGTGCTTTTCGGCCGGCTCGCCGTCGTTCTTGACCAGATGCAGGAAGAAATCCTTGTGCGCGATGATGTGGCGGTCGAGATTCATGGTCATGAAGCCCGAGAGCTGCAGGAAGCCCGGATAGACGTCGCGCCCGAAGCCGGGGTGCGGCCACGGCACCGGCATGATGACATTGTCGCGGAACCAGTCGATGCCCTTCTCCTGGGCGAGCATGTTGACGGCGGTGGGGTTGCGGCGCGTGTCGATCGGCCCCCCCATCAGCGTCATGGTCGCCGGCGCGCACGGGTCGCCCCGCTGCTCCATCACGCCGACCGCGGCCAGCACGGGCACCGAGGGCTGGCACACCGCGACGACATGCGTGTCCGGCCCCAGCCAGCCGAGCATATCGATGATGTAGTCGATGTAGTCGTCGAGATCGAAGCGGCCCTCGGAGAGGGACACCATCCGGGCGTCGGCCCAGTCGGTGATGTAGACCTCGGCTTTCGGCAGGAATGCCTCGACCGTGCCGCGCAGCAGGGTGGCGTAATGGCCCGACATCGGCGCCACGATCAGCATTTTCGGATCGGGCCGGCGGCCCGCCGGCAGCGCGCGCTCGAAATGGATCAGGTCGCAGAACGGGCGCGACCATGCGACCTTTTCCTGGACCGGGACCGGCTGGAAGTCCACCGTCGTTTCCGCGAGCCCGAAGCCGGGCTTGCCGTAGCGGCGCGTCGTCCGCTCGAACAGCTCCGCCGCGCCCGCCACCGAGCGCCCGAACGTCGTTCGCGAAACCGGATTGAGCGGATGGGTGTAGAGCAGGTGGACGGCGTCGGCGAGGACCCGGTAGGGCTGGAGCGCCGCATGGTTCATTTCGTAGAGCTGGTAGAACATCAATACCCCGCACCGCCTCGGCCGACAGGGCGTTGTCGGTGCCGGTCGGGGCATTTTGTCACGCCGGCAAAGCTAGCAGCGTTTTGCTGCGACGCAATACGTTTTGCACGACCTTGGGGAAGCCATGCTGCGCCGAACCTGTTGACAATTGGTTGGCGTGGGCGGTTGCGGACGGCCCGCATGCGCGCGTCCCCGACGATCGCGGCGCGCTCGCTTACGCGGCGCCCTCGACGATCACCATCTCGGCGTCGGCTACCGTAAGGCGGATCGCCTTGGCGGCCTGGTATTCGGCCGAATTGTAGCAGTCGAGTGCGGCCTGCATCGACGGAAACTCGATGACGACGTTACGGCCACGCCCCTTGCCCTCCATCGCCTGCCAGGCGCCGCCGCGGGCGAGAAACCGCGCGCCGAAGCGTTCGAAGGCGGGCTTCGCCGTTGCCACATAGTCCTTGTACCGCTCCGGGTCGCGCACATCGACATGTGCGATCCAGTATCCCTTGGCCATTGCATCCTCCCTTCGCTCGACCATGAAGGGCGCTGGCTTCCTCAGCCCGCCGCCATCTCCGCAAGAATGCCGCGCGCCGCCGCGAGACGGTCGCGCGCCGCCACCACCGGCCGCGCCACGACCAGATGGCTGGCGCCGGCGGCCAGCGCCTCGGCCGGCGCCATCACCCGCTTCTGGTCGCCATGCGCGGCGCCGGCGGGCCTGATGCCGGGGGTCACCACGGCCATGTCCTGCCCGACGATGCGCCGCACGGCCGCTGCTTCGGCCGCCGAACAGACGATGCCGCCCATGCCGGCCGCCAGCGCCTGCTCGGCGCGCCGCAGCACCAGCGTGCGCGGGTCGCAGGCATAGCCGGCCTCGGCCATGTCCGGCGCGTCCATCGAGGTCAGCACGGTGACCGCGAGCAGGCGCAGCGGCGCGCCGCGCGCGGCCTCCACTGCGGCGCGCATCGCCTTCGGATAGGCGTGGACGGTCAGCATGGCGACGCCCATCCCGGCGACCGCCTCGACGCCCCTGGCCACAGTGTTGTCGATGTCGAGCAGCTTCATGTCGAGGAAGACCTGCTTGCCGTCCGCGACGAGCCGGCGCGCCAGCTCCAGCCCGCCGGCAAAGGCGAGCTGGTAGCCGATCTTGTAGAAGGAGACGGTGTCGCCGAGCTCTTCGACGACGGCCAGCGCCTCGTCCACGGACGCCACGTCGAGCCCGACGATCAGCCTGTCGCGCATGGCCGTGTCTTGGCTCATCCCTCGGCCCTCAGCGACAGTGCGCGCGCCATGTCGACGAGGCTGGTGCAGACCCGCTTCATCGAACGGGCGTGACGCTCCTCGCGAAAATGGCCGGCCTCGTCGAAGGCTTCCCCGCCATAGGGGATCGAGCATTGCGGCGCGATCACGTCCATCTGGATGTGCGACAGCACGGCCCGCAGATGGGCGGCGCTGCGGATGCCGGCGAAATGGCCGTCTGAGGAGGAGCAGATCGCCACCAGCCTGCCGGGCAGCGGTCGCAACGGCCGCTCGCCGTCGCTCTTGACCCGGCTGATCCAGTCGATCGCGTTCTTCAGCAGCGGCGGCATCGAGCCGTTATATTCGGGCGTGGCGATCAGGATCGCGTCGTGCGCGGCAAACAGGCGTGCGAGCCTGACGGCGTTTTCCGGCACGCCCTTCTCCCGCTCCAGGTCCTGGTCCATGATCGGCAGCGGGTAGTCGGCGAGCGAGATGCGCGTCACCTCGGCGCCGGCCAGCGCCAGCTCGCGCTGCGCCATGTCGGCGGTCTTGCCGGAATAGGCGCCGGACCGGGTCGATCCGGCGAAGACGAGGATTCTCGGCGTCATGCCCTGCGCACTCCCGTTTCCCTGCCTATAGGCCAGGCCGGCGCCCGGTGGAAGGATGCGCGGCGCCTTTCAGCCGTGCCGGGGGCGCGAATAGATCCACAGCGTGGTCGGGGGGATGTTGCGGATCACGAAATCCAGCCTGCGCGCCTCGTAGCTGCCGCCGCGCGGCGACACCGGCGAACGCGGCCCGTAGGTGATCTGGACCACGGGGCGGCCGGGCGGGATGCGGGAAAGCAGGTCCTCGACATAGGCGATGCGCCGTTCGGTCGGGAAGTTGAGCAGCGGCACCGCCGACACCACGCTGTCGAAAACGAGGTCGCGATGCGCGCCGAGCGTGGTGTCGAGGTCGAAGGCGTCGCCCTGGATGAAGTTGACGCCCGGATAGGCGTTGCGCAGGAAGCGGACGAAGTCCTCGGAATATTCGACGGAGTAGAGGCGGTCGGGCGCGATCCCGCGCGCCAGGATCGCCTTGGTGATGACGCCGGTGCCGGGACCGAGCTCGAGCACCGGCAGGCCGGAGCCGGGCTCGACCACGGAGGCCATCCGCCGCGCCGTGACCGCGCTTGTCGGCAGGATGGCGCCGACGGCCTTCGGCTTGTCCACCCAGCCCTTGAGGAACCTCAACTCCTCGTCGAACCGTTCGCTGATCGCCTTGCGCAGTCCGTGACGGGCGTTCATCGGCACTCCTCTCCTCGCGGCCGGCGCCGCGGCCACCATTTTCTTGCGCTCTGACGCAGCGGAAACAAGGCGTGGATATGGCGCCCGGGCGCTTATTCACCGAAGGATTCGAAAAAATCCTTCATCCGGCTGAAGAACCCGCTCGACTGCGGGCTGTTGTCGTTGGACGAGAGCTGCTCGAACTCCTCCAGCAGCTCGCGCTGCCGCTTCGACAGGTTCTGCGGCGTCTCCACTGCGACCTGGATGTAGAGATCGCCCATCTGCGGCTGCCGCAGCACCGGCATGCCCTTGCCCTTGAGGCGGAACTGGCGCCCGTTCTGCGTGCCTTCCGGCACCTTCACCCGCGTCTGGCTGCCGTCGAGCGAAGTGACCTCGAACTGGCCGCCGAGCGCGGCCGTGGTCATCGAGATCGGCACCTTGCAGTAAAGGTCCGCGCCGTCGCGCTGGAACAGCTCGTGCGGCTTGACGGAAAGGAAGATGTAGAGGTCGCCGGCCGGCCCGCCGCGCTGGCCGGCCTCGCCTTCGCCGGCGAGCCTGATGCGGGTCCCGTCCTCGATGCCGGCGGGGATGTTGACCGAAAGCGCGCGCTCTTCCGTCACCCGGCCCTGGCCCGAGCATTTGGGGCACGGGTCCTTGATCGTCTGGCCGCGTCCGCCGCATTGGGGGCAGGTGCGTTCGATCGAGAAGAAGCCCTGGCTCGCCCGCACCCGGCCCGAGCCGGCGCACATGGCGCAGGTCGTCGGCTGCGTTCCCGGTTTCGCGCCGGAGCCGGAGCAGGCGTCGCAGGCGATCGCCGTGGGAACGCGAATCTGCGCCGTGCGGCCGCTATAGGCCTCCTCCAGCGTGATCTCCATATTGTAGCGCAGGTCCGCGCCGCGCTCGCGCCCGCCGGAGGACCGGCGGCGCCCGCCGCCCATGATGTCGCCGAAAATGTCCTCGAAGATGTCCGCGAAGCCGCCGGCGCCGGCGAACGGGTGGCCGCCCGCGCCGCCCATGCCCTGCTCGAAGGCCGCGTGGCCGAAACGGTCGTAGGCGGCGCGCTTCTGGGGGTCCTTCAGGACCTCGTAGGCGAGATTGATCTCCTTGAAGCGCATCTCCGCCTCGGCATCGCCGGGATTGCGGTCCGGATGGAACTTCATGGCCAGCTTGCGGAATGCCGCCTTGAGCTCCTTTTCATCGGCGCCCCGCGGCACGCCGAGCGTTTCGTAAAAGTCCGCCTTCGCCAAGAGTCTCGTCTCCGAACCGCAAGCCGGCGGCACGGATCGCCCGCCGGCCGGAAGCCTGTGCCCCAGATGGCGATTCGCGCGCCGCCGCGCAAGATGTGGACGGTCAATAGCAGGCCGCCCCCGCAAGACAAACCCGTTCCTGCGCGCCTGAACAGGCGTCTTGACGCGTTTATATATGACTAAGATAGTCGACTTATGTCGGCCGATCCGGGAGCAGGGACGGGAGAGCTGCCGCGCCACCGTCTGTCGGGCGAGGGCGGCCCGCCCGTTGTGTTGCTCAACGGCGCCGGTGCGCGGCTGGGTTACTGGAGCCGGGTGCAGCCGGATCTGGCCCCGATCGCCGCCACGCTCGCCTATGACCGCCGGGTGCCGGAAAATCCCGGCCGGGCCGATTTCGGCGCCGCCACGATCGAGGAATTGCGCGGCCTCGCCGCGGCTCTCGGCCTTGCGCCGCCCTGGATCCTGGTCGCGCATTCGATGGGCGGCCTCTATGCCAACCTCCATGCGCGCCTGTTTCCGGATGAGGTCGCCGGCGTCGTGCTGGTGGACGCCACCCATCCCGAGCAGGAGCGGCGGTTCGCGCCCGGTGCGAACCTCTCCACGCGCGGCCTGCGCGCGGCGGTGGCGCTGTGGGACCGGCTGCTCGGCCCCGGCGCGATGACGGAGGTGGTGCGTCTCGAGGCGATCGCCGACGAGATCCGGCGCGCGCCGGCGTTCCCCGCGATTCCGCTGACGGTGGTGACGGCGGGCATCGCGCCGCCGCGCTGGCAGGTGCCGGCGCATCTGTGGGAGATCCATCTCGCCAACCAGCGCGAGCTCGCTGCGCTGTCGCCGCTGGGGCGGCAGGTGGTGGCCGGGCGATCCAACCACTACATTCCCAGGCGCCAGCCGCAGATCGTCGTCGAGGCGGTGCGCGGCATGGTTGCCGGCCTGCGCGGCAAAGGATCCGGCGACGCTCCGGGAGCCCGGAGCTCAGGGCGCCCGCACCACCGAGATCCATGAATAGCCGCGGTGAAGCCTGCGTTCGCGCGCGCTGCCCCCCAGCGAGGAGGCGAGGCTGGAGGCGACTTCGAACAGGTCGGGGCGCGGCGCGACGTGATGCCAGCCGAGCCAGCCATGCATCGCCGCCTTCGTCCATGCGGGAAGGCCGGCCATGTCGCCGAAATCGGCGACGTGCAGCTCTCCGCGCGGCGCCAGCCGCCGCACCGCCTGCGCCATCACCGCCCGCCACTGCGGGATCATCGAGACGGCATAGGAGATGAAGATGCGGTCGTAGCTGTCCTGCCGGAAGGTCCGCTTGGTGTCGAAGGCCGCAGCATCCGCGTGGGCAAGCCGCACACGCCCGGCCAGCCCCGCTCTTTCCACCGCCCGCCCGGCGGCGGCCAGCATCTCGGTCGAGATGTCGATGCCGTGGAAGGCGGATTGCGGGTAGCGCCGCGCGGCCAGGACGAGGTTGCGCCCCGTTCCGCAGCCGATCTCCAGCACGGCGCCGCCCTCGGGCGGGGCGAGTGCCGCAATCAGCGGGTCGCGGCCGAGCAGGTAGTATCGGCGTGTGGCGTCATAGATGCCCCATCGCCGCTGCCAGCGGTAGACGCGGTTCATCAGGGCCGCATGGTCGAGCCCGTCCGCCATCGCGGTCATCCTTTCAGGACGAGAAGGTGGAACCCGCCATAGATCGAGGAGCGGTCGCGCGCGTGCAGCGCGCGCGATTCGGCGGCGCGCTCCTCCCACCGCGCCAGAAGGGCGGGCGCGACCCGGCCCGGCAGCGGGCTTTCCGCGGCAGCCGTGCGGAAGATGACGCGGGCGCCCGGCGCGGCGACGCGGGTGATTTCGCGCCACAGCGCCTGCAACTGGGCCTGCGACATCCAGTCCTGCGCGTCGAGCAGGGCAAAGCGGTCGATCGAGGCATCGGGCCTGGCGGCGAGCAGCTCTGTCACCGAGGCGTTGGCGATCGAAACGCGGTCGGCCCTCGCCTTGACGACATCGTAATTGGCCTGGCGCAGATAGGGCGGCAACGGCGCGTCCGCCGCCGTTCCGTAGCCGCGCCCGAAGGCCTGCCAGGCGAAGTAGTTGTCGGCAAGCGGGAAGCCGCAGGCGAGCCGTTCGAGGCGGTTGCGCAGCACCTGTGTCATGGCGCCGCCGCCGGCCAGCGCCTCGTATTGCTGCGGCGGGATGCCGAGCCCGAACAGCGAGGCCTTGCGCGCCACGATCCAGCGCAGCAGCGGCCGCTCGAACAGCGGCGCGATCTCGGCGTCGAAGATGCGCCGTTGCTCCGCCGGCGTCGTCGCCGACAAGAGCCGCTGCGGATCGACGCCGTGGAGGCGTGCGACCGCGTGGCCGGCTCCGATGAAGGCGCCGAGCAGGCCCTGGCGGTAGAGCCCGCGGGAGAACGCCGCGATGCGGCGCCGGCCGGTCGGCCCGCGCCCTTCCCAATAGGCCCGGCTCTGCGGATCGAGCAGCGGCCTGACATGCCTCGCATAGGCGTCGAGATTGGCGGGATCGGCGCCGTGGCCGTAGAAACGGAAGAACGCCGCATGGTCGGGCAGGCCGGCCAGCGCCGCGAGCTTCAGCCGGTTGAAGGCGACATGGGCCGGATTGAGGTCGACCGTCTCGATGCGCGCCGGGTCGGCGACGAGATAGGACAGCGCGTTGCAGCCGCCCGAGGCGATGGCGACGATGCGGTGGCCTGGGGCGATCCGAAGCGCCTCCATGTCGACCTCGGGGTCCTCCCAGATCTGGGCGTAGACGAGGCCGTGGAAGAGGCGGGAGAAGACATATTCGCCGATGCCGCCGGCCGACAGCAGGGACGTGCGGCGGACCGCGCGGTCGAGCCGGCGGCCGGCCTTCCGGCGCCCCTCCGGCGACCAGAACTCCTCATACGCGGCGGTGTTCATCCGTGCCCTCCATTTCGGTGCGGTTCGCCCATGCGGCGCGGCGGCGCAGCCGCTGCCGCCCGTTGAGGGCGGGCGCGCGGCTGGCATTGAGCGCGCGGCTCAGCGTCGCCCAGCTGATGATCTCCATGCGGCCGTCCCGGTGCTCGACCACCGCAGTGCAGCTTTCGACCCAGTCGCCGGTGTTGATGTAGGTGAAGCCGTCGAAATCGCGCATCGCGGCCGAATGGATATGGCCGCAGATGACGCCGTCAACGGCGTGGCGGGCCGCCTCGGCGGCAAGCACCTCCTCGTAGCGGCCGATATAGCTGACCGTGTTCTTGACCTTCAGCTTGGCCCAGGCCGACAGCGACCAGTAGGTGAAGCCCAGCCGCCGGCGCACCCAGTTGATGCGCACCGACAGCGCCAGCGCGATCTCGTAGGCCCAGTCGCCGAGATAGGCGAGCCACTTGGCATGCCGCACCACCATGTCGAAGGCGTCGCCGTGGATGACGAGATAGGTCTTGCCGTCGGCGGCCTCGTGGATGGCCGTCTCGCACACCTCGATGCCGCCGAAATGCGTCCCGTAGAAGTCGCGCAGGAACTCGTCATGATTGCCGGGGACATAGACGACACGCGCGCCCTTGCGCGCCTTGCGCAACAGCTTCTGCACCACGTCATTGTGCGATTGCGGCCAGTACCAGGCCGAGCGCAGCCGCCAGCCGTCGACGATGTCGCCGACCAGATAGATCGTATCGGCGTCGTGCTCGCGCAGGAATTCCAGCAGGGCGTCGGCCTGCGCGCCGCGCGTGCCCAGATGCAGGTCGGAGATGAACAGGCTGCGGTAGCGCGTCACCTGCGCGTCACCCCGCGATTCGTCCTGCTGGAAGCCCACCGTCATGGCGGCTTATGAGCAGGCGCCGATGACACCCAGATGACGGCCGCCGCGGGCAGGGCCCGAAAGCAGACGGCCCGGATCGCTCCGGGCCGTCTGCAAGCTTTGGAATGCGGCTTCGGCGTCGCCTCAGGCCGACTTCTTCTTGTCGTCGTCGTCGATCTCCTCGAAATCGGCGTCGACGACGTCCTCGCCGGCCTTGGCGGCATCCGCCTGGGCGTCGGCCTGCGCGGCCTCGGCCTGGCTCGCCTCGTACATGGCTTGGCCGAGCTTCATCGAGGCTTCGGCCAGCGTGTTGGTCTTGGCCTTGATGTCCTCGGCATCGTCGCCGGCGATCGCCGTCTTCAGCTCGGCGATGGCGTCCTCGATGGCCTTGCGGTCGTCGGCGGAGACCTTGTCGCCGTAGTCGGCGAGCGACTTCTCGGCCGAATGCACCAGCGCCTCGCCCTGGTTGCGGGCCTCCGCGCTCTCGCGGCGCTTCTTGTCGGCCTCGGCATTGGCCTCGGCGTCCTTCACCATCTTCTCGATGTCGGCGTCGGAGAGGCCGCCGGACGCCTGGATGCGGATCTGCTGCTCCTTGCCGGTGCCCTTGTCCTTGGCCGACACGTTGACGATGCCGTTGGCGTCGATGTCGAAGGTGACCTCGATCTGCGGCACGCCGCGCGGCGCCGGCGGGATGCCCACCAGGTCGAACTGGCCGAGCAGCTTGTTGTCGGCCGCCATCTCGCGCTCGCCCTGGAAGACCCGGATCGTCACCGCCGACTGCGAATCCTCGGCGGTCGAGAAGACCTGGCTCTTCTTGGTCGGGATCGTCGTGTTGCGCTCGATCAGGCGGGTAAACACGCCTCCCAGCGTCTCGATGCCCAGCGACAGCGGGGTCACGTCGAGCAGCAGCACGTCCTTGACGTCGCCCTGCAGGACGCCGGCCTGGATCGCCGCGCCGATGGCGACCACCTCATCGGGGTTGACGCCCTTGTGCGGCTCCTTGCCGAAGAACTGCTTCACGACCTCCTGGACCTTCGGCATGCGGGTCATGCCGCCGACCAGCACCACCTCGTCGATCTCTCCGGCCTTGACCCCGGCATCCCTGAGCGCCGCCTTGCAGGGCTCGATGGTGCGGTTGACCAGATCCTCGACGAGCTGCTCGAGCTTGGCGCGCGACAGCTTCATGGTCAGGTGCTTCGGGCCCGAGGCATCGGCGGTGATGAAGGGCAGGTTGATCTCGGTCTGCGTCGAGGAGGACAGCTCGATCTTGGCCTTCTCGGCGGCTTCCTTGAGCCGCTGCAGCGCCAGCTTGTCGCCCCTCAGGTCGATGCCCTGCTCCTTCTTGAACTCGTCGGCCAGATAGCCGACCAGACGCATGTCGAAATCCTCGCCGCCGAGGAAGGTGTCGCCATTGGTCGACTTCACCTCGAACACGCCGTCGCCGATCTCGAGCACCGAGATGTCGAACGTGCCGCCGCCGAGGTCGTAGACCGCGATCGTGCCGGTGGTCTTCTTGTCGAGGCCGTAGGCGAGGGCTGCCGCGGTCGGCTCGTTGATGATGCGCAGCACCTCGAGCCCGGCGATCTTGCCGGCATCCTTGGTGGCCTGGCGCTGGGCATCGTTGAAATAGGCGGGAACGGTGATGACGGCCTTCTCGACCTTCTCGCCGAGATAGCTTTCGGCCGTCTCCTTCATCTTCTGGAGGATCATGGCCGAGATCTGCGAGGGGGAGTAGGCCTTGCCCTGCGCCTCGACCCAGGCATCGCCATTGGGGCCCTTGGTGATCTTGTAGGGAACGAGGTTCTTGTCCTTTTCCACCATCGGGTCGTCATAGCGGCGACCGATCAGCCGCTTGATGGCGAAGAAGGTGTTTTCCGGGTTGGTGACCGCCTGGCGCTTGGCAGGCTGGCCGACGAGGCGCTCGTCCGAATCGCTGAAGGCCACGATCGACGGCGTGGTGCGGGCGCCTTCCGAGTTCTCGATGACGCGTGCGTCCTTGCCATCCATCACGGCGACGCAGGAATTGGTCGTTCCAAGGTCGATGCCGATAACTTTTGCCATTGTCTTCTCTCCGTCTGGCAGGCTTTCAAGGACCCGATCCCGGCGTTCCGGTGAAAGCCCCCGTTCTCACGAAATCCGCGTTTCCGGCCCGTTCCGGCCGGACCACGGTGGTCGCCGCGTATATAAGAAGCACCCATTTGCCGTGCAAGTCGGCTCAGCGGCCGTCGCGCCGGTACTGGGCGCGCTCGAACAGGACGATGGTGACCAGCGAAAGCATGAACGGAATGATGAGATAAAGGAGCCGGAACACGATCAGCGCGGCCAGCACGTCGGCCGGATCCATCTCCGGCAGGCCGGTCAGGAAGGTGATCTCCAGCACGCCGATGCCGCCCGGCGCATGGCTGATCAGCGCGATCGAGAAGGAAATCAGGAAGATGCCGAGCACGATCGGGTAGCCGGGGTTGCCGGCGGCCGGGAGGGCGAAATAGACGATGGCCGCCGCCGCCGCGATCTCCAGCGGGCCGATCAGGAGCTGCCGGACCACGATCGGCAGGCGCGGATATTGCAGCTCGAAGCTGCCGATCCTGAACGGGCGCAGGCCCAGCCAGCTGCCTGCGACATAGAGCGCCACCAGGGCGAGGATCGCGCCGCCCGTGGCCGCCGATGCCTCGACCGGCAACAGCCCGACGAACCGCTCGGCCACTTCGGGTTCCAGGATCAGCACCAGCCCGGTCAGCAGCAGCGTGCCGAGCGCGAAGGTGAACGAGCAGAACGCGACCAGCATGCCGATCTCGCTGGCTGTCAGCCCGCGCGAGGAATAGGCGCGGTAGCGCACGACGGCGCCGGAAAACACCGAGGCGCCGATATTGTGCGACAGCGCATAGGCGGTGAACGAGGCAAGCGTCACGAACAGCCAGCTGACAGGCCGCCTGAGATGCGTCAGCGCGATATGGTCGTAGCCGGCGAGCGCCGCATAGGCGACAAGGGTCGCGCCGATCGCCATCGCCCAGTCGCGCGTCTGGATGGCGGCGAAGCTGTCGCCGAGCTCCGCGAACGAGATGTCGCGCAGCTCGTGATACAGCAGCCAGATCGATACGACGACCGCCACGAGCCCGATTAACGGCCAGATCTTCTTGCTCAGCGCCAATTCCCCTTTTGGAATCGCGTTTTGCACATGCGGCGGGGGCTGGCAAACCGATAATTTCGCCGCACCCCGCATTCGGCCTTGCAGCGGCGGCAAGGGCCGGCGGCCTCCTCCGCCGATCGAAGAGGCGGCCCTTGTCCCGTCATCCTCGCCGCGGGGCCGAAGGGCTGGCGAGGGCGGTCGGCGCGCGCGGATCCCTATCCCCGCAGCACGCCGCCGGTCTGCTTCGCCACATTCTCGACGATGCGGGCGGCCAGCGCCTCGAAATCCTCGTCGGTCAGCGTGCGCTCGACCGGCTGGATGGCGACCTCGATGGCGATAGACTTGTTTCCCGAGCCCACCGACGCGCCCTCGAAGACGTCGAAGACGCGCACCCCGGTGATCAGCTTCCTGTCGGCGGCGGCCGCCGCGCGCGTCAGGCTTGCCGCCTCTACCGCGCGGTCGACGACGAAGGCGAAGTCGCGCTTCACCGCCTGGAACGGCGACAGGTCGAGGCGCGGCCGGGTCCGTGTCGGCTTCGCCCTGGGCTCGGGGATCGCGTCGATGAAGATTTCGAAGCCGCAGAGCGGCCCCGCCGCGTCGAGCGCTTCCAGCGTCTTGGGGTGGAACTCTCCGAACGTGCCGAGCACGGTCTTCGGGCCGAGCTTGATCGTCCCCGAGCGGCCGGGATGGTACCAGCCCGGACCGCCGGCCTCCACGCCCAGCCTGTCGACCGGCGCGCCGCATGCTTCGAGCGCGGCCAGCGCATCGGCCTTGGCGTCGAAGACGCCGACCGGCGCGGCGTTGCCGGCCCAATGCCGGCCCTGGCCGTCCATGCGCGCGGTGCCGCGGCGCACGCCGGCTGCGGCCCGGCGCTGCGCGTCCGGCGTGTCGCCCTCATAGATGCCCGACACCTCGAACAGCGCAACGTCGGCGAAGCCGCGGTCGGCGTTGCGCTGCGCGGCCGCGATCAGCCCCGGCAGCAGCGAGGGGCGCATGTCGGACATGTCGGCCGCGATCGGGTTGGCAAGCTTCAGCTCGGGCCTGCCGCCGCCGAACAGCCTGGCGTGCGCATCGGGGATGAACGACCAGGTGACGGCCTCCATCATGCCGCGCACGGCGAGCGCCCGCCTGGCGTCGCGGGTCCGCACCTGCAGCGTCGTCAGGATGCGGCCGTTGACGGCGCCGGGGCTGGCGAGCGGCCGTGGCGCGATCCTGTCGACGCCGGCGATGCGCATCACTTCCTCGACGAGGTCGGCCTTGCCCTCGACGTCGGGCCGCCAGGACGGGACGACGAAGCGGACGGTCTCGCCGCTGCGGTCGCCTTTCGGCGTGAAGCCGAGGCGTTCGAGGATGGCGATGGTCTCCTCGCGGCCGATCTCGAGACCCGTCAGCCGGCGGGTTTCCGACAACGGGAAGTCGATCTCGCGATAATGATGGCCCGACCTGCCGACCAGCTCCCCCGTCGCCGAGGTCGGGTTGCCGAGCACGATCTCGGGCTCGCTCGGGCTGCCGCCGCACAGCTCCACGACCATCTTCGTCGCCAGCTCGATGCCCGGCACCATGAACTCCGGATCGACGCCGCGCTCGAAGCGGTAGCGCGCATCGGTGATGATGCCCAGCGCGCGGCCGGTGCGGGCCGTCGCCAGCGGATCCCACAGTGCCGATTCGATCAGCACGTCGGTGGTCCCCTCGTCGCTGCCCGACAGCTCGCCGCCCATGATGCCGGCGATCGACTCGATGCCGTTGTCGTCGGCGATCACGCACATTTCCGGCGTCAGCGCGTATTCGCGCCCGTCGAGCGCGAGCACCGTCTCGCCTTCCCTTGCGCGCCGCACGACGAGGTTGCCGGCGACCTTCTTCGCGTCGAACACGTGCAGCGGCCGGCCGCGGTCGAAGGTGATGTAGTTGGTGATGTCGACCAGCGCGTTGATCGGGCGCTGGCCGATGGCGATCAGCCGCCGCTGCAGCCATTTCGGCGAGGGGCCGTTCTTCACGCCGCGCACCAGCCGGAGCGCGAAGCCGGGGCACAGGTCCGGCGCCTCGACCGTCACCTTGACCGGGCAGGCGCCCTGGCCGGGGACCGCGCCGACATGGCCGTCGATCAGCCGCCCGAGGCCGGCGGCGGCGAGGTCGCGCGCGATGCCGTAGACGCCTGCGGCGTCCGGGCGGTTCGGCGTCAGGTTGATCTCGATCACCGGGTCGTCGAGATGGGCGTAGGCGGCGAAAGGCGTGCCGACCGGCGCGTCTGCCGGCAGATCGATGATGCCGCTATGCTCGTCGGAGAGCTGCAGCTCGCGCTCCGAGCACATCATGCCGTGGCTCTCGACGCCGCGGATGTTGCCGACCGACAGCGTCACGTCGATGCCGGGCACGTAGGTGCCGGGCGCGGCGAAGGCGCCGATCAGGCCGGCGCGCGCGTTGGGGGCGCCGCAGACCACCTGCACCGGATCGCCGGAGCCGGTGTCGACGGTGAGCACCTGCAGCCGGTCGGCCTGCGGGTGCTTGTCGGCCGTCAGCACCCTGGCGATGACGAAGGGCTTCAGCGCCGCCTTGTCGTCGACATGCTCGACCTCGAGGCCGATCATGGTGAGCCGGTCCACGATCTGTGCGAGCGGGGCGTCGGTCTCGAGGTGGTCCTTGAGCCAGGAAAGGGTGAATTTCATTGTCGTTTCTGCTGCCTGTTACGCGGCTCTGCGCGGTTTCTTCGCTTCCGGCGCCTTGACGCCGAGGAACATGCTCTTCACGGCGATGCCTTCATCGACTGCGGCCACCGGATTCCTTCGTACATCAGCTCGATGTCGTTGAGCTGGGCTGGTCGAGATTCGTCAGGAAGGGATACCGCCACGGAGGCGTCACGATGGACCGGCCGTCGGCCGGCGTGACGCGAACTTCGGTCTGCGTGCACCGTGCACCATGCCTCGACCGGCCGCATATCGTCGGCCTCAAATGCCAAAGAAGTCATTCCAATCACCCATCCAACCGTCCCGGCGCTTGGCGACGATCGCGAGCAGCCGGGCAATTTCCTGGTCAGTGTATCCCTTGTTGCGGGCAACCTCCACGCTTTGCAGCCATACCTTCAGCGACTGGCCGTCCTTCACGATGTGCACATGGGGCGGCTCGCCCGTGTCGAGGGCGTGGAAGCGGAACTTGTAGCCGCGTCATGTGAGAAGCGTCCGGCACGACCTAGCGGCTCAGCCCCCCGAACAGCGTCGGCAGGTCGAGCGGGCGGAAGCCGTAATGCGAAAGCCAGCGCACGTCGGCATCGAA
>Ga0207868_1001357_pt1 | contig 17882 bp, 14 predicted proteins | sample Passage237B_FD_187370 | JGI IMG/M metagenome (GOLD analysis project Ga0207868, IMG submission 187370) | Cellulose adapted compost microbial communities from Newby Island Compost Facility, Milpitas, CA, USA - Passage2 37B (SPAdes) (version 3) ... | reverse complement strand
CCGCCGCCGCTGGCCGAAGCCGCATCCGCGACGCGGCCCGTGCGGCTTCTCGCCGATGGCGGCCGCAGCTTCCTCGACATCGCCGACGGGCCGGGGCCCGCTGCGGCGCGGCCGGTGGTGGCGCCGTGGGCGCGATACCTGCCTTGCTTCGACCTCGCCGCGGCGGATGCCGCTGCGGCGCTGCTCGGGTCCGCCCCGGTGCCGCTCCCGCCTTTTCGCAGACATAATGACCGGTCAGCTTAACCGAGACGGGAGGTCGCGCTTGGCAAGGAAGCGGCCTCTACCTATGTTAGCCGCAGACCTACACCGCGCTCGCGCCCGGCCGGCGGCCGGCGCAGACTTCAGGACATGGCATGAATCCGAACTATCGCAATCTCGCGCTCTGGGCCATCATAGCGGTGCTTCTGATCGCGCTGTTCAATCTTTTCCAGACGCCGCAGCAGCGGGGCGTCTCGCAGGAGATCGCCTATTCGGAATTCCTGCAGGCGGTGGATGCCGGCAGGGTGCGCACGGTGACGATCGTCGGCCCCAAGATTTCCGGCTCGTTCAACGACAACAGCCAGGGCTTCCAGACCTATTCGCCGGGCGATACCTCGCTGGTGGAGCGGCTCGAGGACAAGGGCGTCACCATCAACGCCCGGCCCGAGTCGGACGGTTCCAACTCCATCTTCGGCTACCTGATCTCGTGGCTGCCGATGCTGCTCATCCTCGGCGTGTGGATCTTCTTCATGCGGCAGATGCAATCGGGCTCCGGCCGCGCGATGGGCTTCGGCAAGTCCAAGGCGAAGCTTCTGACCGAGGCGCACGGCCGCGTCACCTTCGCCGACGTCGCCGGCGTGGACGAGGCCAAGCAGGATCTGGAGGAGATCGTGGAATTCCTGCGCGACCCGCAGAAGTTCCAGCGGCTGGGCGGCAAGATCCCGCGCGGCGTGCTTCTGGTCGGGCCTCCCGGAACCGGCAAGACGCTTCTGGCGCGCTCGGTGGCGGGAGAGGCGAACGTGCCCTTCTTCACCATCTCCGGCTCGGATTTCGTGGAGATGTTCGTCGGCGTCGGCGCCAGCCGCGTCCGCGACATGTTCGACCAGGCCAAGAAGAACGCGCCCTGCATCATCTTCATCGACGAGATCGACGCGGTCGGCCGCCATCGCGGCGCCGGGCTGGGCGGCGGCAATGACGAGCGCGAGCAGACGCTGAACCAGCTTCTTGTCGAGATGGACGGTTTCGAGGCGAACGAGGGCATCATCCTGATCGCCGCGACCAACCGGCCCGACGTGCTCGATCCGGCGCTGCTCAGGCCCGGCCGCTTCGACCGCCAGGTCGTGGTGCCGAACCCGGACATCGTCGGCCGCGAGAAGATCCTCAAGGTGCATGTGCGCAACGTGCCGCTGGCGCCGAATGTCGACCTCAAGGTGCTGGCGCGCGGCACGCCGGGCTTCTCCGGCGCCGACCTCGCCAACCTCGTCAACGAGGCGGCGCTGATGGCGGCGCGGCGCAACAAGCGCCTGGTCACCATGGCGGAGTTCGAGGACGCCAAGGACAAGATCATGATGGGCGCGGAGCGCCGTTCGTCGGCGATGACGCAGGCGGAGAAGGAGCTGACCGCCTATCACGAGGCCGGCCACGCCATCGTGGCGCTCAACGTGCCGTCGGCCGACCCGCTGCACAAGGCGACGATCATCCCGCGCGGCCGCGCGCTCGGCATGGTCATGCAGTTGCCGGAGGGCGACCGCTACTCGATGAGCTACAAGTACATGGTCTCGCGGCTGGCGATCATGATGGGCGGGCGCGTCGCCGAGGAAATGAAGTTCGGCAAGGAAAACATCACCTCGGGGGCCGCTTCCGACATCGACCAGGCGACCAAGCTGGCGCGCGCGATGGTCACCCGCTGGGGCTTTTCCGACAAGCTCGGCCAGGTTGCCTATGGCGACAACCAGGAGGAGGTGTTCCTCGGCCATTCGGTGGCCCGCCAGCAGAACATCTCCGAGGAGACGGCGCAGATCATCGACGCCGAGGTGCGCCGGCTGATCGACGAGGCCTATGCGACGGCCCGTTCCATCCTGACCAAGAAGAAGAAGGGCTGGACCGCGATCGCCGAAGGCCTGCTCGAATACGAGACGCTGTCGGGCGACGAGATCAGGCAGTTGCTGGCCGGCCAGAAACCCTCGCGCGACCTCGGCGACGACACGCCGCCCAGCCGGGGCTCCACCGTGCCCAAGGCGGGCGCGGCGCGCGGCAAGAAGAAGGGGCCGGAGCCGGAAGGCGGGATGGAGCCGCAGCCGCAGGGCTGAGCCGTTCCGGCCGGCAGGGTGCATGAGGCGCCGTGCGGAGGCCCGCGCGGCGCCTTGGATTCGGCCCGGTGACGCGGGGCCGGCGGCCGCTGCGGCTGAAGCATTTCGTAACATTTTCTCATATAATGTGATCGGCTGGACCACCCGCCTTGTGGCAGAACGCTGCGGGGACAATTTCCGGACACGTCAAGAAGCATGTCGAAGCGCTATTTCGGGACCGACGGCATCCGCGGCCGTGCGAACACCTTTCCGATGACGGCCGAAGTCGCCATGAAGGTCGGCATGGCGGCGGGCATGGCATTCCGCAACGGCAGTCACCGTCATCGCGTGGTGCTGGGCAAGGACACGCGCCTGTCGGGCTACATGATCGAGAACGCGATGGTGGCCGGCTTTTGCGCGGCCGGCATGGACGTGTTCCTGCTCGGCCCGGTGCCGACGCCGGCCGTTGCCATGCTGGCGCGCTCGCTGCGCGCCGATATCGGGGTCATGATCTCGGCGTCCCACAACGCCTATTCGGACAACGGGATCAAGCTGTTCGGCCCGGACGGCTACAAGCTGTCCGACGAGATCGAGGACCGGATCGAGGCGCTGATCGAGCCGGACGGGGCGCTCGCGCTGGCCGATGCCGCCGCGCTCGGCCGCGCAAAGCGCATCGACGGCGTGCACGACCGCTATGTCGAGTTCGCCAAGCGCACGCTGCCGCGCTCGATGTCCCTGTCGGGCCTGCGGGTGGTGGTCGATTGCGCCAACGGCGCGGCCTACAAGGTGGCGCCCGCCGTCCTGTGGGAGCTCGGCGCCGAGGTCGTGGCCATCAACGACGAGCCGAACGGCTTCAACATCAACGAGGATTGCGGCTCGACCGATCCGGCGGCGCTGTGCAGGAAGGTGCACGAGGTGCGCGCCGACATCGGCATCGCGCTCGACGGCGACGCGGACCGGGTGGTGATCGTCGACGAGACCGGCACCGTGGTCGACGGCGACCAGATCATGGCGCTCATCGCGCAGAGCTGGCTCGAGGCCAACCGGCTGGCCGGCGGCGGCGTGGTGGCGACGGTGATGTCCAATCTCGGGCTGGAGCGCTTCCTCCGCGACCTGAAGCTCGATCTCCACCGCACCAGGGTGGGCGACCGCTACGTGGTCGAGCACATGCGCGCGCACGGGTTCAATGTCGGCGGCGAGCAGTCGGGGCACATCGTCCTGTCGGATTTCTCGACCACCGGCGACGGGCTTCTGGCGGCGCTGCAGGTGCTGGCCTGCCTGAAGCGGCAGGACAGGCCGGCCAGCGAGCTGTGCCGGAAATTCGAGCCGGTGCCGCAATTGCTGAGGAACGTGCGGTTTGCCGGCGGCAAGCCGCTGGAGGCGGCGCCGGTCAAGGCGGCGATCGAGGACGCGCGCAGCCGGCTCGGCAAGACCGGCCGCCTCGTCATCCGCCCGTCCGGCACCGAGCCGCTGATCCGGGTGATGGCCGAGGCCGACGACCCGGGCCTGGTCGAGAAGGTGGTCGAAGAGATCGTCGACGTCATATCTGGCACGCGCAGCGCCGCCTGACGAGCGCCTCCCCGCATTTCCGGCAGATGTGGGCCCGCCTTCGGCGGGCTTTTCCTTTGCGTGCCGAAGCATTTGCGAGCGCGCGCATGGTTAAGGAACACGGTTAAACCCCCCTTAACCATTCCCCGACAATATGCGGCATCGAGTTCAAGCGTACCGCGCATTCCGCGCCGGGGAAGACGAGGATTCTCCCATGCTGAAACTGGCATTGCCGATCATGATGGGCGCTGCCGTGCTTGCCGGCGCCATGCCGGCGGCGGCGGCCGATCTCTACCAGCCGCCGATCGTGGAAGCCCCGCCGCCGATCTACGTGACGCCGGAGCCGGCGCCTTCCTTCAGCGGCTGGTACATCCGCGGCGACGTCGGCTATGGCCTGCTCGGCTTCAGGGGCGCCAGCTACATCACCTATGGCTGCCCGGTCGGCTCGCCCACCTGTACGCCTCCCGGCCCGTCGCCCGACGTGCAGCCGCTTTCCGGCAGCCTGCGCGGCGCCTTCACGGTCGGCGTCGGCGTCGGCACCCAGGTGAGCAAGCACGTCCGCGTCGACCTGACCGGCGACTACTTCTTCAAGGCCGACTTCCGCGGCAGTTCGTCGGGCACCGGCTGCGGCGCCGGACCCTGCACCTCGACCGACACCGCGACCTTCAGCGCGCTGCTGCTGATGGCCAACGCCTATGTCGATCTCGGCACCTGGCACGGCATCACGCCGTATGTCGGCGCCGGCATCGGCGGCGCGCACGTGTCATGGGGCGACCTGCACAACATCACGACCGGCACCGCGGTCCACAAGGGCGCGGCCAACTGGCGCTTCGCCTGGGCGCTGATGGCCGGCGCGTCCTACTGCATGACCGACAAGCTGAAGCTCGATGTCGGCTACCGCTATGCCCGCGTCAATGGCGGCCGCATGTTCGAGTGGGGTCCGGCGGGTGCTGCCGTCGGCGCCGGCCCCGGCTTCGACCGCGGCATCGACATCCACCAGGTGCGCGGTGGCCTGCGCTACTCCTTCGGCGGCGACGCGAGTTGCGGATCGAAGGAGTTCGTCTCCTACGACCCGCCGGAGCCGCTGCCGATCTACAAGTAAGCGCCGGTCGAATGGCCGGAAACGAAGGGCCGGTGGGGCAACCCGCCGGCCCTTCGGCCATGGCGCGGGAGATTGCGGGCCAGGCGGCGCATCCTTAACCGACACTTAACCGATATGGTTAACAATGCTGCTCCACGACCTGTGACGGGCATTCGGGCCCGCGGTTGCCGGAGTGTGCGATGAGCTTTCGACAGCATCTTCTCCTGCCCGTTCTGCTGCTGGCAGCGGGCCCGATGCATGCCGGCGCGGCGGATTACGAGCCGCCGATCGTCGACAGCTTCCCCATCGACCAGACCGCGCCGGAATTCGTTCCGGTCGAGATCGGCTCCGGCTGGTATCTGCGCGGCGATGTCGGCTACGCGATCACCGGCGCGACGGGCGCCTTCCGCTTCCGCGCCTTCGATACCGGTACGTACACGCCCGGCACCTTCGCGTCGGCCGCCTATAATGGCGATCTCAGCTTCGGCGTGGGCTTCGGCTACCGCTTCACCGACATGTTGCGAGCCGACCTCACGGCCGACAATTTCAGCCTGCGCTTCAACGGCGCGCGGACCTTCGGCTCGCCATGTCCGGGAGCGGGCGCCGGCACCACCTGCTCGGCGAGCGATGCCGCCTCGGTCAATGCCTGGTCGATCATGGCCAACGGCTATGTCGATCTCGGCACGGTCGCGCGCTTCACGCCCTATGTCGGCGCCGGCGTCGGCCTGACCTATGCCAACTGGGGCGCGGCATCGACGACCTATACCTGCGCGAGCGGTGCCTGCGCGGGCGCGACGCAGGTCCTGCCGCATGCCGGCATCGACAGCTGGCGCTTCACCTATGCGGCGATGGCCGGCTTCGCCTACGACGTCTCCAGCAACATGAAGCTCGACGTCGGCTATACCTTCCGCCACGTCGCCGGCGGCGACATGTTCGCCTTCCCGGCCGTCTCGCAGGCGGCCGGCGCCTCCGGTGCCGAGGCGAGCGACCCCGGCTTCAACCAGCACGTCTTCAAGATCGGCCTGCGCTACGAATTGTGGTGATGCCGCCGCATCCTGCCGTCCGCTCCCGATCCCGGAGGAGGTCGCGGGCGATGCGGCGGGGTGCTTTCGTTGCGCGTGGAAAACGGCGCATGCAACCGGAACACAACCATCGGCTGTTGCCGGTTGTATCTGCAAGTATCTGAGATCGTTGTGGTTCGCCTCCCGCGCCGGCGGGCGGGGGGACAGCCCGCTGCGATCCGTTGCCCGACAAGATAAAGCGGGATCGAAGCTAGAAATGTTCCGGTAAGGGCGTTTCGTCGGCCGATCTGGCGGGCGAATGCGGCCGCGATCACCATGCCGTTGCCATCGGCTCAATACAGGAGGCAACGAACATGGCTTCGATCATCAGAGCGTCGATCATCAGGAACCTGTCGATCGCAGTGGCGGCCGCGGGGCTGGCAGCGGGCGTCGCCATGCCGGCGGCCGCGGGCGATCCCGGCGGCCTTGGCGGTGCGCTCGGCGGCATCGGCGGCGCGCTCGGCGGCGCGGTGAGCGTGGACACGTCGAACGGCATCAGCGTCAGCATCGGCGGCGCCAACGGCGTCAGCGCCTCGGTCGGCGGATCGGGCGTATCGGCTTCCGTCGGCGGTGTGGCCGATGCCGGCGTTTCGGTCGGCAATGGCGGCGTCGGGGTCGGCGCCTCGCTCGGCGGCGGCAGCGTGGCCAGCGTCGGCGCCAGCGTCGGGGCGGGCGGCATCGACGCGAATGCCTCGGTGGCCCGCGGCTCAGTCGCGGATCTCGGCGTGTCGGCCGGCCGGCGCGGCATCGGGCTGTCGGGCTCGGTGCTCGGCATCGGCATCAATCGCCATGCGCCATCGACCGACGGCCGGACCCCGGGCGCAAACGGCCCGGCGGCCGCAGCGCCGGGTGCCGGGGCCGATCGTCCCTCGATCAGCGCCGGCCGCCTGGGAGCGGCGCTTGCGGGCCTGTCGCCGCAGGAGGTCGCGCGCATGAAGCGGCGCTGCCGCGATGTCGTGCGCGGGCCGGGCGGCTACGACCGCGGGCTTGTCGACCTGTGCCTGATGCTGCGCCAGATGGCGTCGCGGTAGGGCGTTTCGCCGCCCGCCTCGCGGCCCCGGTCCGGGGTGCGCCAGGCTTGGAACCTGCAGCGGCCTGCCCGGGCGGGCCGCTTTTTTCGTCGTCGCCGGGACCACGTGACGCAGCCATGCGGATTCTTCTTGCGGCGCGCCGCGCGTTCGCGTATTCGCCGCCGCGGGCCACCCCTTCCCAACGAGGGGCGCGCCATCTGAAAGGATGGAACCACGATGACGACTCTCCCCATGCCGGACGTGCGTCCGGCCAATCCCAATTTTTCGTCCGGTCCCTGTGCGAAGCGTCCCGGCTGGTCGCTGGAAGCGCTGAAGGATGCCGCGCTCGGGCGCTCTCATCGCGCCAAGGTCGGCAAGACCAAGCTCGCCCGGGCGATCGAACTGACCCGCGACGTGCTCCAGGTGCCCGCCGACTGGCGCATCGGCATCGTGCCGGCTTCCGACACCGGCGCCGTCGAGATGGCGCTGTGGTCGCTGCTCGGCGAACGCGGCGTTGACATGGTCGCGTGGGAATCCTTCGGCTCCGGCTGGGTGACCGACGTCGCCAAGCAGCTCAGGCTCGCGGACGTGCGCACCTTCGAGGCGCCGTACGGGCAGTTGCCGGACCTGTCGAAGCTCGATTTCGACCGCGACGTCGTGTTCACATGGAACGGGACGACCTCGGGCGTGCGGGTGCCGAACGGCGATTTCATCCCGGCCGACCGCGCGGGCCTGACGATCTGCGACGCGACCAGCGCCGCCTTCGCGCAGCAGCTCGACTTCGCCAAGCTCGATGTCGTGACCTTCTCGTGGCAGAAGGTGCTGGGCGGCGAGGCCGCGCACGGCATGCTGATCCTGTCGCCGCGTGCGGTGGCGCGGCTGGAAAGCTACAAGCCGGCATGGCCGCTGCCGAAGATCTTCCGGCTCACCAAGGGCGGCAAGCTCATCGACGGCATCTTCCGGGGCGAGACGATCAACACGCCGTCGATGCTCGCGGTCGAGGACTATCTCGACGCGCTGGAATGGGCTCGCAGCATCGGCGGCCTCGACGCGCTGGTGGCGCGCGCGGACGCAAATGCGGCGGTGATCGACCGCTTCGTGGCGGACAGCGCGTGGCTCGGCCATCTGGCCGTGGATCCGGCGACGCGCTCCAACACCTCCGTCTGCCTGTCGATCGTCGACCCGGCCGTCACCGCGCTGCCGACCGAGGCCCAGGCCGCCTTCGCCAAGGCGATGGTCGCGGCGCTGGACAGGCAGGGCGTGGCCTACGACATCGGCCATTACCGCGACGCGCCTCCCGGCCTGCGCATCTGGGCCGGCGCGACGGTGGAAGCGTCCGACCTGGAAAAGCTGATGCCGTGGCTCGACTGGGCTTTCGCGACGCAGAAGGCGTCGCTCGAGGCCGCCGCCTGAGCGCCGTCACCCTCCCCGTTGCCGGGAGGGCCGGACCAGAGGTCCGGGGTGGGCGTATAGCCCCACCCTTTTCAGATCATCACCCCCACCCCCGTCGCTGCGCGACGACCCTCCCCACAAGGGGGAGGGTGAGGTGCCCCACCTGTCGAAGGATTATCCCATGCCTCGCGTACTCGTTTCCGACAAGCTTTCACCGACCGCCGTCCAGATCTTCAAGGACCGCGGCGTCGAGGTCGACTACATGCCCGATCTCGGCAAGGACAAGGACAGGCTCGCGGCCGTCATCGGCCAGTATGACGGGCTGGCGATCCGTTCGGCGACCAAGGTGACCGAAAAGCTGATCGCCGCCGCGACCAGGCTGAAGGTGATCGGGCGGGCCGGGATCGGCGTCGACAATGTCGACATCCCCGCCGCCTCGCGGCGCGGCATCATCGTGATGAACACGCCGTTCGGCAACTCCATCACGACCGCCGAGCACGCCATCGCCATGATGTTCGCGGTGGCGCGCGAACTCCCGGCGGCCAACGCCTCGACCCACAGCGGCAAATGGGAAAAGAACCGCTTCATGGGCGTCGAGATCACCGGCAAGACGCTGGGCGTCATCGGCTGCGGCAATATCGGCTCGATCGTCGCCACGCGCGGCGTCGGGCTGCGCATGAAGGTCGTCGCCTACGATCCCTTCCTGTCGGAAAGCCGGGCAAGCGAGCTCGGCGTCGAGAAGGTGGAGCTGGACGAGCTTTTCGCACGCGCGGACTTCATCACGCTGCACACGCCGCTGACCGACAAGACCCGGAACATCATCAACGCGGCGGCGATCGCGAAGATGAAGGACGGCGTGCGCATCGTCAATTGCGCGCGCGGCGGGCTGATCGTCGAGGCCGATCTCGTCGCGGCGCTGAAGAGCGGCAAGGTGGCGGGTGCGGCGATCGACGTGTTCGAGACCGAGCCGGCGACGGAGAGCCCGTTCTTCGGCATGGACAACGTGGTGTGCACGCCGCATCTGGGCGCGGCCACCACCGAAGCGCAGGAGAACGTGGCCCTGCAGGTGGCCGAGCAGATGGCGGACTATCTCATCCGCGGCGCGGTCTCCAACGCCATCAACATGCCGTCGATCACGGCGGAGGAGGCGCCGCGGCTGAAGCCGCTCGTCAAGCTGGCCGAGGTGCTCGGCGCCTTCGTCGGCCAGGTCACCGAGGAGCCGATCCAGGAGGTCGAGATCCTGTTCGACGGCGCCACGGCGCAGATGAACACGCGGGCCCTGGTGAGCGCGGCGCTCGCCGGGCTGATCCGTCCGCAGGTGGCCGACGTCAACATGGTTTCGGCGCCGATCATGGCCAAGGAGCGCGGCATCATCGTGTCCGAGGTCAAGCGCGACAAGTCGGGCGTGTTCGACGGCTACATCAAGCTGACGGTCAAGACGCAGGAGCGCACGCGCTCGATCGCCGGCACCTGCTTCTCGGACGGCAAGCCGCGCTTCATCCAGATCAAGGGCATCAATCTCGACGCCGAGGTCGGCACCTACATGCTCTACACGACCAATGCGGACGCACCGGGCATCATCGGCATGCTCGGCACCATCTGCGGCGGCAACGGCGTCAACATCGCCAACTTCCAGCTCGGCCGCGACAGGCCCGGCGGCAATGCGATCGCGCTGCTCTATCTCGACGAGCCGTTCCCCGAAAACGTGCTTGCCGAACTGCGCGCCAACCCGGCGATCCAGTCGGCGAAGCCGCTGCGCTTCGACATCGGGGCCTGACGCCGCGCCGCATGCAAGGCGGGCCGCCGCGGCGACCCGCCCGCAGCGGGTCAGCCCGCGCCGCGCGCCATCTTCCTTCCGCTGTGCTCGGCTATCCAGATGCCGCCGAGCACCAGCACGATGGCAAGCGCGTGGTACAGATGGAAGGCCTCGCCGAGAAAGATGATCGCCAGCACCGTTCCGAAGATGGGCACGAGATTGACGAACAGGCCGGCGCGGTTGGAGCCGATCAGCTCGACGCTGCGGATATAGAAGGCTTGTGCGAGAACGGAGGGGAAGACGGCGGTGAAGATGCCGATCGCCCAGCCATACGCGTCCGGCCAGGTGGCGCGGTCGGTGACGACCTCCCACACGGCGAAGGGGATCGACATCAGGAAGGCGGACGCGCACAGGACCAGCATCAGGCTTTGCCAGGAGAGCGCCGGCTTGTAGCGCAACGCCACCGTGTAGGCGCCGTAAAGGACCAGCGCGATCATCATCAGCCCGTCGCCGGAATTGACGTCGAGGGCGGCGAGCCGGGCGATCTCGCCATGGCTGGCGGTCAGCGCGATGCCGGCCACCGAAAGCACGAGGCCGAGCATCTGGGCCCAGCTGACCCTGAGCGAGAACAGCAGGAAGTTGATCAGGAAGATCACCATCGGCAGGCCCGCCTGCTCGATCGAGATGTTGATCGCGGAGGTGAAGGTCAGCGCGCTGTACATCAGCGCGTTGAAGAGGGAGAAGCCGACGGCGCCGAGCGTGCCGAGATAGATGAGGCGCGGGCGCACGGTTCGCCACTCGGCCCGGAACTGGCCGCTGGCGAGCGGCACCAGGATGACGAGCGCCAGCCCCCAGCGCATCGTCGTCAACAGCATCGGCGAGACATGGCCGACCGCGAACTTGCCGGCAACGGCGTTGCCGGCCCAAAACAGCATGGTCAGAAGCAGCAGGAGATAGGCATTGCGGTGCATCGGCGGCTCGTTGCCAGGCCCTCGGCAGGGTGAAGCTGCGGCCTAGCCGCTCGTGCGGGCCAAGTAAATGACGCCTGCGGCGGTTTTTGTTGTGCCTGCGACCCGTTGCGGGGCCGCCGAGGGTCGCGCGCGCGGCGCGCAGGGGTTATGAGAGGCCGGTCAAAACGGGTCCGGGGCGGGCCCTGCGCAGGAGTAGCATTCATGGCCAATGTGGTGGTCGTCGGTTCGCAATGGGGCGACGAGGGCAAGGGCAAGGTCGTCGACTGGCTGTCGGAGCGTGCCGACGTGGTGGTGCGCTTCCAGGGCGGCCACAATGCCGGCCACACGCTGGTGGTCGACGGCAAGACCTACAAGCTGTCGCTGCTGCCGTCGGGCGTGGTGCGGTCGGGCAAGCTGTCGGTGATCGGCAACGGCGTCGTGTTCGATCCGCACGCTTTCGTCGCCGAGATCGAGCGGATTCGGGCGCTCGGCGTCGAAATCGGGCCGGACCGCCTGAAAATCGCCGAAAACACTGCGCTTATCCTGTCGCTGCACCGCGAGCTCGACGGTTTCCGCGAGGACGCCGCGTCGAACTCGGGCACGAAGATAGGAACCACCCGCAGGGGTATCGGGCCGGCCTATGAGGACAAGGTCGGACGCAGGGCGATCCGGGTGATGGATTTGGCGGATACGGAAACGCTGGCGGCGAAGGTCGACCGGCTCTTGACCCACCACAACGCGCTCAGGCGCGGCCTCGGCCACGCCGAGGTCGGCCATGCGGCGGTCATGCGGGAGCTCGATTCCGTGGCGGACAAGGTGCTGCCCTATATGGACCGCGTCTGGAAGATCCTCGACGAAGCGCGCCGGGCCGGCAGCCGCATCCTGTTCGAGGGCGCGCAGGGCACGCTGCTCGACATCGACCACGGCACCTATCCTTTCGTGACCTCGTCGAACACGGTGGCGGGACAGGCTGCGCCCGGTTCGGGCCTCGGCCCCGGGGCGATCGGCTATGTGCTCGGCATCACCAAGGCCTATACGACGCGGGTAGGCGAGGGGCCGTTTCCGACCGAGCAGGCCAACGAAGTGGGCGATTTCCTCGGGACGCGCGGCCACGAGTTCGGCACGGTGACGGGGCGCAAGCGCCGGTGCGGCTGGTTCGACGCGGTGCTGGTGCGCCAGGCGGTCGCCGTCAACGGCATCGACGGCATCGCCCTGACCAAGCTCGACGTGCTCGACGGGCTCAAGGAGATCAAGGTGTGCATCGGCTACCGGCTCGACGGCGAGAGGATCGACTACCTGCCGGCCAGCCAGGCCGCGCAGGCGCGCGTCGAGCCCATCTACGAAACGCTCGAAGGCTGGTCGGGCACCACCGCCGGCGCGCGGAGCTGGAGCGCGCTGCCGGCGCAGGCGGTCAAATATGTCCGCTATGTCGAGGAACTCATCGGCGCGCCGGTGGCGCTGCTTTCGACCAGCCCCGAGCGGGACGACACGATACTTGTGACCGACCCCTTTCAAGATTAGGCTCCGCCGGCTTTCGCACTATGCGGTCAAAGGAGCGGGCGCACCGGGTGAACGGATAAATGGCAGATTTCGTCGCGGTACTGAGAAAGACCATCGAAGGGCTGAACGACACGTCGCCCGGGATGCGAGAGAAGGTGTACCGCAAGGCGCGCGATACCGTCGCGGCCAAGCTCGCCGCGATCGACCCGCCGCCATCACGCATCGTCATCGAACGCCAGACCAGGGCGCTCGAGGACGCCATCAAGGCGGTTGAGGCCGGCTTTGCCGCCGAGCCGGGCGCCGACGATTTCGAAAGCGTGCTGGCCGGCATGGAAGGCGCCGCGCCGGCGGCGCCCGAAGCCCGGCCGCCGGCGGCCGTCGCCCCGCCTGCCGAGCCGCCGCCTCAGCCCCTGCCCGTCAGGGCGGCACCGGCGCCCGCCAGCAAAGCCGTCATTGCGGACGAGGCTGCCGCCGCTCCGGCCGAAGGCGGCGAGGACGAGCTGGTGCCTGCGGCCATACACCGGCCGGAGCCGAAGCTGCCGGCCGCTGCCGCGCGCGCGGAGCGGCGCCGGCTGCCGGTGGGGCTGATCGCGGCGCTCGTCGCGGTGATCGTGGTGGCGGCCGGCGGATACGGGCTGTGGATCAACCGCGCCGATCTCGCATCGCTGGTCGGCCTCGGCGATGCGCCGGTGGCCGAAAGCGAGCCGGCGCTTCCTTCCGCGAATCCGGACGAGGCGGGCGCGGCCGTTGCCGAGGCGGAGACGCCCGACAGCCAGCTGGCGAGCGCCGAGGCGGAAGAGCCGCGCGGGACCGCGGCCGGCACCCAGGCCGAGCCGGCGGAGGACATGCCCAAATTTACCCATCGCCTGCTCGCCGACGGCAGGGAGGTCGACGAAGGCCCTGCCGATGGCGGCCGGTCGGTCGGCGAGGGGACCAGCACCGCCTCGGCCACGCAGCTTGCCGACAATTCCGCGGCCGCGCAGGCACCGGCCTCCGCACCGCCGGCTTCCGGACAGACCCCGGCGGCCGAGCAGGGCGTGCCGGTCGGCCAGCGCGCCATCCTCTACGAGGAACGCACGAACGTCGCCGAAGGAACGGCCGACAACGGAACGATCGTCTGGTCGCTGGTCAACGAATCGCCCGGCGGCGACCTGCCTCCGGAGCCGGCGATCCGGGCCGAGGTGAACATCCCGAGCAAGAACGTCCAGCTCAAGATGACCATCCGGCGCAATGCCGACCAGACGCTGCCGGCGAGCCATATCGTCGAGATGATCTTCCTCGGCAATTACGAAGGCGGCGGCATCGACAACGTGTTCAGGGTGGCGCTGAAGGGATCGGAGGCCGCGCCCGGCAACCCGCTGATCGGGATCCCGGCGCGGATCACCGACGGCTACTTCCTCGTCGCGCTGAGCAGCTCGCAAGCCGAGCGCGACACCAATCTGGAACTGCTGCTGCGCCAGAGCTGGATCGACGTCCTGCTCGGCTACAAGTCTGGGCGCCGGGCCCTAGTGACGCTCGAAAAGGGGGTTCCCGGCGACCGGGTGTTCCAGGAGGCCATCCAGGCGTGGCGGAACGCCTCGAGCGGCTGAGCGCCGCGCGACCGACCGTAAAGGCAAAAGGCCGCCCCGATGGGCGGCCTCTTCAATTCACGACATGCCGGTTCAGGCAAGGCCAGGCCGCTGTCAGGCGGGCTCGGCCTCTATGGTGCGCAGGGCCTGCGCCTGACTGCGGGCGGCGGCCATCACCGCTTCCTGCACCTTCTCGAAGGCGCGCACCTCGATCTGGCGCACGCGCTCGCGGCTGATGTCGAACTCGCCGGACAGCTCCTCGAGCGTCATCGGCTCCTCGGACAGCCGGCGCGCCTCGAAGATGCGGCGCTCGCGGTCGTTGAGCACGCTCATGGCGCCCGCCAGCATCTTGCGGCGATTGTCGAGCTCGTCCTGCTCGACCAACATGTCCTCCTGGCTTTCCTGGTCGTCCACCAGCCAGTCCTGCCATTCGCCCGACTCGCCCTCGCCGGCGCGGATCGGCGCGTTGAGCGAGGCGTCGCCCGACAGCCGCCGGTTCATCGAGATGACCTCTTCCTCGGAGACGTTGAGGCGGGTGGCGATCTCGGCGACCTGCTCCGGCTTCAGGTCGCCGTCGTCGAGCGCCTGAATCTTGCCCTTCACCTTGCGCAGGTTGAAGAACAGCCGCTTCTGGTTGGCCGTGGTGCCCATCTTGACCAGGCTCCACGAGCGCAGGATATATTCCTGGATGGAGGCCTTGATCCACCACATCGCATAGGTCGCGAGGCGGAAGCCGCGGTCGGGCTCGAATTTCTTCACCGCCTGCATCAGGCCGACATTGCCCTCGGAGATGACCTCCCCGATCGGCAGGCCGTAGCCGCGATAGCCCATCGCGATCTTGGCGACGAGGCGCAGGTGGCTGGTCACCAGCTTGTGGGCGGCCTTCGGATCCTCATGTTCCTGGAACCGCTTGGCGAGCATGTACTCTTCCTGCGGCTGCAGCATCGGAAAGCGGCGGATTTCCTCCAGGTAGCGGGAGAGCCCTCCCTCGCCGGAGACGATACTGGGTAGTGACTGGGCCATAAAGCACCCTCCTTCCTGTCCTGATACCCCCTGAAAAAGGCGGGTTCATGGACACGGTCGCCAAAAAGGCGCACCGCGCCCATCTGTCATATAGGAACGCCTGCCGCAAATTTCATGCGTGGCCGCGGCGCGGCCCGCATCATGCGGCGGGACTTTTCCATTCATCGTCGATCGACGATATCATAAACTTCGAAACCCGTCGACAAGTTCCGCCATATCGGCCGGAGGCGGGGTTTCGAAGTGCAGCACCTTGCCGCTCAGCGGGTGGGCGAAGCCGAGCCGGAAAGCGTGCAGCGCCTGGCGCGGAAAAGCGAGTGTCGTGTCGCGGAGCGGCTGCGGCAGGCGGTTCGCCCTGGTGCGGAAGGCGCGGCCATAGTCGGGATCGCCGACCAGCGGATGGCCGATATGGGCCATATGGACCCTGATCTGGTGGGTGCGCCCGGTCTCCAGCCGGCATTCGACAAGCGCGGCGATGGCCTCGCCCGCGTCCGCACGTGCGCCGAAGCGCTCGCGCACCGTAAAATGCGTCACCGCATGGCGCGCGTCGGGCCGGCCGGCCGGGACGGCGGCGCGGCGGACCCTGTCGCCGGCGCGGCCCAGCGGCACGTCGACGGTGCCGCGCTCGCGCGCCGGCGCGCCCCAGACCAGCGCCAGATAGGCGCGTTCGAGACTGCCGGAACGCCCGTGGTCGGCGAAGAGCGCCGACAGGCCGCGATGGGCCTCGTCGGTCTTGGCCACGACCATGATGCCGCTGGTGTCCTTGTCGAGGCGGTGGACGATGCCCGGGCGCCGCACACCGCCGATGCCCGACAGCGAGGCGCCGCAATGATGGATCAACGCATTGACCAGCGTGCCGGTCCAGTTGCCGGCGCCCGGATGCACGACGAGGCCGGCCGGCTTGTCGATGACGATGAGGGCGTCGTCCTCGTAGAGCACGGTGAGCGGGATGTCTTGCCCCTGCGGCTCGGGCGTTTCGGGCTCGGGGAGCCGCACGGCGACCCGATTGCCCGCCGCGAGCCTGCGCTTCGGCTCGGTGACCGTCTCGCCGTCGAGGCTGACCGCGCCGTCGCGGATCAGCGCCTGCACGCGGCTGCGCGACAAAGCGGGGGCCAGCGCGGCCGCCAGCCACTGGTCGAGCCGCGTGCCGGCCGCTTCCGCCTCTGCCTGCAGCTCTTTCCATGCCGGCGCGGCTTGGCTATCAGGTGCGTTCATCGAAAAATCGAGGACCCCCGCATGGCCAGCCCGACCGAAGACGACGACGACAAGCCGCTCGACCCTTCGGTGGAGCGCGTGCGGCGCAGGCTGGCGCGGTTCATGGCGATCAATCTCGGCGTCCTGTTCGTCGCGGTTATGGCCGTGGTCGTGGCCATTGTCTACAAGCTCGGAACGGCCGGCGAGCCGACGCGGACGGACGCGGGAGGCAGTCCGCCCGGCGGCGAGCAGGTGGCCATGGGCCGCATCCTCCTGCCGCAGGGCGCGCGGGTCACTGCACAGTCGCTGGCGGGCGAACGCCTCGTCCTCCATGCCGTGCTCGCTGAGGGCGGCAGCGCAATCTTCATCTACGATATCGCGGAGCGGCGGATGATCGCGCGGCTCGACATCGCGGCGCCGTGAAGGCCCGGCCGGGACAGGTCGCCGCGTGCGGGCGGGCCGCGGCGGAGAAGTCGGCCGGCGCTGTTGCATTTGCCCGTGATCGCGCTTATATCCGCGCGACCTGAAGGCGCTCCCATCGTCTAGCGGTCCAGGACGCCGCCCTCTCACGGCGGAAACAGGGGTTCGATTCCCCTTGGGAGTACCAGCACCTCCCTTAACCGAACTACCCGTGAAGCCCGCAACTGCGCGGTTCTGTGCCCTCAAAGCCCAGTGTTTCCGGGCGTTCGGTTCCCTGCGACCTCTCGTGACGCTGTCCGTGCTGGTACCATCTCGTCCCACCCATTCCACCGCCAGAGTGCCTGTCAGCGTGTAGGTCAGAGGCGCTCGACTTGCCCGGAGAGCTATGGCACGACTTGATCATGGCACCGCGCGACCTGACAGCATCCGAGGTCGACCGCCTTTCCAGCGATGGGACATGGCGGGTCTCCCACGGGCTGTACCTGCAGATTCGCGGCGGGACGCGTTCGTGGCTCCTGCGGTATCGGTGGAAGGGCAAGCAGCTATGGATGGGCCTTGGCCCGACGAGGCTCATCACCCTGACCGAAGCGAAGCGCCGCGCCCAGCGGGCTCAGGTTATGCTGCTCGACGGAATCAACCCGCTCGACGCCCGCAACGCCGAACGGCGCACCACGTCGATGACGTTCGAGGAAGCGGCCGACGCTTGCATCAAGGCACTCAAGCCGCAGTGGCGCTCGGGCGACGTGCAGGAGATGCAGTGGCGGAACCAGATCGGCACCTACGCCTTCCCGATAATCGGCTCGATGTCCGTCGACAACGTCGAGATGAGCGACGTCGTCAAGGTGCTCGAACAGATATGGGTCGACAAGACCGAGAGCGCCACACGCCTGCGCGAACGGCTGGAGAAGGTCTTCGACTGGGCGATATCGGCCGGTCATCGGAGCGGCCAGAGCCCGGCGCGCTGGAAGGTGTCAATCGGCTCGGAATGGGGACCCTGGATCGGCGTGCAAACGGGACCCCTTTTGGGGCACGACGGTAAGCGCCCGACCGGGTGGAGCTGGTCGGGGTTGCGCAGCCCGGTCGGGCGCGTTGGTTAGGCTCCCCGGCTTTAGTTT
>Ga0207868_1001355_pt1 | contig 17924 bp, 18 predicted proteins | sample Passage237B_FD_187370 | JGI IMG/M metagenome (GOLD analysis project Ga0207868, IMG submission 187370) | Cellulose adapted compost microbial communities from Newby Island Compost Facility, Milpitas, CA, USA - Passage2 37B (SPAdes) (version 3) ... | reverse complement strand
CAAACCCAGCCTCGCCAAAGCCGCCACCACCGCCTCGAACCCCGCGTCACCCCGCAGCTCCTCGAACGGGCGGGTGCTCGTCAACCGGATGAAAAACTGTTCGCCGCTTCCCTTCCACGCGTAGTGCAGGGTGTCGCGCCACCACTTGATCGGACTGGCACGACGATTGAAGCCCGTGCCGTAGTCATACGGTTCGCCGTTAACGAGGTGCCAGTAAACCACGTGCGTCGGCGCCGTCGCGCCCGGCGGCACAAACGTGCGCCAATACGCCGGCTTCAGTTTGCCGTCCGCCGCTTCCCACACTTCGGGAAAACGCATCTGCGTGCACGCCCAGCCATTCTCGGACCAGCAGCGGTCCGGCGTGTGCGACGCCACCTTTTCCATCGGCATGCGCCCGGCCGACCAATACGCGATATACACGGCGAACTCGGTCGCGCCGCGCCGGTAAGTGCGGAAAACGTAGTCGTCGTAGTTCAGCGTTTTCTCGACGACGGAGCGCACCGACTCGTTCGGCCCGAGCGCTTCCTCGCGCACGGTCCAGCCATCCAACACGGCGGGAATTTTTTCCGCCAAGCCGATCGGACGAGCGGGACTGTTCACGTCGCCGAGCTTCACGTTGCGCATCGGAATCGCCTGCAACGCGACTCCCGCGAGCAACACCACACCGAGCACGATCAAAAGTGTTTTACCCGATTTCATTTCGAAAAGCCGACTCGCTCCACTGTGCGCACCACGTCGTGCCAAAGTGCGGACCGACTCGCGACACGTTGCGCACCGCGTCGAGCCAAGGTGCGTCCCACGTCGCGACACGTTGCGAACCGGGTCGAGCCCAGGTGCGGATCAAATCGTGCCGGCATCGACAAAGATCTCCTGTCCCGTGATCGACGCCGCCGCATCGCTGAGCAAAAACGCGATCGTCGATGCGACCGACTCCGGCTGCGTGGCTTCCTTGAGCGAAGTGCGACGGTGAATGCGTTCCTTCTGGTCCGCCGTGAGCGAGCCGCTCATCGCGGTGTCCATGAAGCCGGCGACGACGCAGTTCGAGCGGATCTTGCGCTCGCCCCACTCGCGCGCGGTGTTTTTGGAAAACGCTTCGAGCGCGCCCTTCGTCGCCGCATACATCGCGAGTCCCTTGTAGCCGGTGTGCGCGCTGATCGACGACACGTGCACGATCGAACCCGCCGTGCGGTGCAGCACCATGTTGCGCAGCACGTGACGCGTGAGGAGCATCGGCGTGAATACGTTGACCGCGAACATCTCCTCGAGCGGCGCGAGCTGGAGATTCGTGACGAGGTCGTCGTAAGCGTGGGCCGCGTTGTTCACGAAGCCGTGCAACGGCACCGACAAACCCGCGAAGTCATCGCCGATCGCGGCGCACGCGGCTTCGGGCGACGTGAGATCGACCGCGCGAAACTTCATGCGCTGGGGGAAACGTTGCTCGAGCGCGGCGATCGCCTCGCTCTTCGTGCGGCTCACGCCGAGCACCGTGTCGCCCGCGGCCAACAACGTCTCCGCCACGGCCAGGCCGAGTCCGCGCGAAACTCCGGTGACGAGAATAGTGCGATTCATGAGCGAAGCAGTTTGCCGGTGCGGCTGGATGGAAGAGCGGACACGAACGAAATCAGGCGCGGCACCTTAATTGCGTGCAGACGCGCGGCGAGAAAATCCCGGAGCGCCGTTTCTTCGCGCACGCCCGTGGCGACGACCTCCGCGCAGAGGATCTGGCCGACGACAGAATTTTTTCGACCGAAAACGCGCGCGGCGGTCACGCCGGGAAATTGGAGAAGCTGCGCCTCGACTTCCTGAGGGTTCACTTTTTCTCCGCCGAGATTGATCCAGTCGCGATCGCGTCCGACGAAACGAAAACGCAGCGGTTCCGTGGTGACGATCTCCACCTTGTCGCCGGTGTCATACCACTCGCTCGCATCGGTCGCGCCGTGAAACTCGCCGAGCAACGAGCGATGCAGTCGCAGCGTGCCCTGCTCGATCGCGATCAATTTCGCGATCCCCTCGGCCGGGAAGAAGGTGTCACCGTCGGACGCGAAGAGCGTGCCGGCCTCGGTGGACGCGTAGAGATTGGTGATGCGCGCGTTCGGAAAGACTTCGCGCAACCGCGCGTGCAGCGCCGGGTCACTCGCTTCGCCGCCGAGCGTTATTGCGCGCACTTGCGGGAGCGGTTCGCGCACGTCAGCAAGCAGCAGACGATAGAACGTCGGCGTAGCCGAGAGGTGCGTGACACCGTGCCCGACGATGCGCTGCTGAATCGTCGCAGGCGACTGGCCGAAAAGATCGATCATCGCGTTCGCGTTGAGGAACGCCTGGAGAAAAACCTGCACGCCCGCGATGTGCGTGGGGTTGTAGCAGAGCCCCCACACGTCGTCGCGATGCCGCGGACTTGTCCGCAGAAAACGCGTGAGCCCCGCGAGGCGATGCACCACGCGCTTGGGCAACCCGGTCGAACCCGACGTGAGCAACTCCAGTTCAAAACCCTCGCTCGTGCGGCAATGCTCCACGAGCGCAGCCACGTCGGCGATCGGCATCGATGCGAGTTGCTCGACGGGCGCGTCGCGATCGAGTCCGAGCTGTTCGAGTTCGTGCGGTTTCAGTTCCGGATCGACCAGCAGCAGCCGGCGGCCCCGCGAAAGTGCGAGAGCCACTTGATAGAAAATCTCCGCCGCACCGCGCGCATGACAGACCGGACGAAAGGACTGATCCGCCGCGAGGCGGGCGCACAGTTCGCGGTAGCTCAGGCTCTGCCCCGTCGCGTCGACGACGAAAGGCTTCTGCTCTGCTCCGGGAGTCATGTCACTCGAACCGCCCCGAGCGGTTCGTGTATCCAGTTTATTGATGCGACCGGGTAGTCGCTAAAATGCGCGGATTTCGCTCAGGTGCACTTGCCGCGCTCGAGCTTCATCTGCACTTCGCCGACGGTGCGAACCGCCGAGTCGGCAAACACGTCGACGCCGGTTTCCATTTCCAAAACGACGGTGAACTCGGCGAGATCCATGGAGTCGAGACCGGCGTCTTCGCGCAGACGTGTTTCCGCCGTCACCGCGACCAGCGCGGGGAGGTATTTGTGTTGGCGCACGCGGTTGATCGCTGCGCGGATGATCTCGAGACGATCGGACATGAGAGTCGCGCAGATATGCAGGCTTTCGGGGCTACTTTCCAGCCTTTGCGGTCGCAAACGGCTGTCTTGACCAAACATTGACTGCAAGGCGTTGCACCTCAGTCCATCGCTCGACCGCGAGTTTTCGGGCGGTCTCCCCCCTCATCCCACACGCCGGGAAGGCGTCGAAACATGGAGGGAACCGGCTTGAATATCACGACTAGCAAACGCGGTGGCACCCAACGAGGACCATGCCTCCATCTTGACTCGCGGAGCGAGAACCGCATTGGAGCCAAGAAAGACGCCCTCCTCCAAGTTGCAGCCGCCCGAAACACGGGCACCGGGAGACATGTGCACAAAGTCCGCGGCCACGCTGTGGTGCCCCATGCTCGCATGCACGTTCACGAGCACATGCCGTCCGACCTTCGCCTCCGGTCCGATATAAGCGCGCGACGCGACGAAGCTGCCTTCGCCAATGATCACATCGGGCGACACCGTCGCCTGTGGCGAAATCAGCGTCATGGGCGTGAAGCCGGCCGCTTCCATTTTGAGCGCGACAGCCTTTCGCGCGTCGTTCCGGCCGATCGCGCAGTGAAACGAGACCGCCTGCTCGCGACGCTGCGCGATGAACTCGTCGACGCCACCCAGCACCGTCCAGCGACCGACTTTTTTGCCCGCGGCGCCCGGCGCATCGTCGAGAAAACCGAGCAGATTGAAATTCGCCCCGATGGCCGCCGATATCTCGACCGCGATCCAAGCCGCCTCCAGGCCCTGCCCTCCGGCGCCAACGATAACAAGATCAGTCGCAGTGGTGTTCATATGAGCTGGGAGCGCGAGATGATGAAACTGGCGTCTGTCTTTCAACAAAGTTTAGAACGGCACACGAACAACGAAAGAAACGGCGCCAGGTCTCCAAAGTCCGAACTCAAAGCTCCCGGCTCATTTCGTCCAGGTAGGGCTTCAGTCCACGGCCGGCGATGATTTGAGGGAAGACATGCCCCCATCCCTCATTGGCTTCCACGATGCACGCACCCTCGGGGAGAATAGCGATGTCCCACCCAATGCTGCGAATTTCAGGCAGGGACTTGGCCGCCTCCACGGCGAGTTGCAGCACCGCCTGCCAGTTGGGCAGCACTTCCCCGCGCACACGCACGCCGGTCCGCGGATGGCAGTCGAGTAAAGCAGAAGCGTTCTTTTGGTGAAGTCCCCCCAGCACGCCGGAATTCAGATCAATCGAAGCCGCCAATCCGCCCCTTGGGATATTGTCGGCCAGCGTGCCGTTCCCCATGCCGAAACGCGCACCCATGATCTCAACGCGATCTCGATAACTCAGCGTGATCACTCGCACCGTATTCACAGATTCGGGGTGGAATCGCGCGACCTCCGGATGCTGCACGATGAGTTCCTCGAGGAATGTCGCGCCTGACTCGACGAATCGCTTCCAAGCGGCCTCCGCTCCTCCCACTTCTTGCGGCGCGATTTTCACTATTCCAAGGCCCTGCAACCCCAAGGGAGGTTTGCCCACGATCTGCTCGCGCCTTCCAATCCACGCGAGAGCCTCATCCTTGGAAACGCGCCGTAAATCACAGGTTTCGCGACGAAAAAACCTCCGAAAGTGCTCTGCAAAAAGCCCCTTGTCGTGAGTAAGGTTTACATGCGACTTCCGATTGAACTTCTTTCGATGGTGTCGCCAGGCGCGTAGTGTAATATACGTGCTCCGCTCGGCGCCGGACTTCTCGTAGAAGTGCAACGGAAAGTAGTCGTCGAATGTCGCCCCATAGCAAAAGGCGCTCCAAAACAGATCGCACCAGAGGTGAACCGCCGACTGGCCGGTCTCCGCGCTCACCCGCCGCACGTTAGCATGGGTGGACCGCCAGTTGGCGCCATACATGAACCACCCGAAGTAAGCTATCTTAAGAAAAATGTTCATATCTTGCCGACACCCTCGCACTCATCGATCTGATAAGCGATATCGGATATAATTGATATCGTATATCTTGAGACGGGATAGGACAAATTGTCCAGCGGCACGAAACCGGGCCGCAATGGGAATGCGATACTTCGCTTTAAGCAATGGATAAAGTTCGCAAGCATACTCGTCCCGCGCGAAATGCACCCGCACCCAGCACTCCGCCAAATACCTCTTTCGATTTCTCCGATAAGCTGCCACGTCGAAAACCTTCGAGTAGTTGTCCAGCGCATCCAAGATATCCAGCGCATACAAGGTCCTCAGGCATTTGATGCAAACACCACAGTTCACCGCGTGCTCATTGCAGACGTCCAGGTAGTCGTAAGATGGCTTGAATGCCGTCAGCCGCATCGCCTTCGCGAAGCGCGACACTTCCGCACCTGCGGAGTAAAACTCCAGCATGGGAGTCGACAGAACATCCAGCACAAAAATCTCAAAATAGGCCAAGCCCGTTCTAGTGAGATGAAAATTTTCTACAGAAACCCCGGATGAATTGTAATAACGCGCAAACAACTTTGGCAGCGACATGACAGCCGCGGCATTAAGCATGCTGTAATATTCAGCGTAATTTGGAGCATACTCGTTCAAGTTCGAGTCGATTTCTACAAACGGATAACCAAACTCCTCACAAAACCTTCGGGCACGCGCTAAGCGCGATCGCCGGATTTCGTCAGCCGCTTCAGAAGCAATGTGATGCCCTCCCACATTGAACAAACAGAGGTGCGTCAAATTATGTTCCGGGTATTCGGTTTTCGAATACTCGCTGATCGTGTATAGGCTGTCGACACCACCGGTAATCCCCGTGCCCACAGCGGCTGCCGTGCGGACCACCGCGGGAGCGTTCGGAGCTGACACCTTGATGACGCGTTGGCCGTAAATCTTGGCCACTATCCCGCACCAGAAACGATTCAGCTGAAAGAGCAGGCTCTCCGTGACAGCTACACGACTCTCGATGTCGACCCCGTCCATCGCTGCTTGCGCCAATAGTCCGACTACGAAGCAATCCGCGCGCTCCGCATCGAGGTATTCTCCATACTCGGATGTGACCGAGAAGAACAGCTCGCGTTGCTGCCCGCCCTGCGTGATGGACGCCACCACCCGGTGCGCGTGCTCACTGCGATCAAGGCGAACTGATTCAATGATGATTTTTCCGCTCATTCAGATTTGAGTGCGACCAACTGACTCCCGGAGGCTACCTCACGAGAGCCCCTGACGTGCGCAGTTCGGCGCGCCTCGCCCGCTTATTTCGTCACCGCGACGACCCGCTCCTTGAAACGATAAAAGACCGTTTCTCCGTCGCCGACATTCTTGTCGACGATCATGCCGGCCGCGATCGTGTTGCCGTTGCCAATTGAGACTCGCGGCAGGACGGCGCTGTTCAGTCCAAAAAAATTGTCGTCGCCCACCTTGGCGAAACCCGTGAAGGCGACATTGGGAGACACGATGTTGCAGCTTCCGATCTGCGCATCGTGGCCTACGCTCACCCGCGCGTTGAGCAGCGTGTAATCTCCGATCGCAACATTCGGACCGATCGTGACATTGGGGCCCACGAGAATGCCGCGACCGATCTGGCTGGAGGGCGAAACGTAGGCGCTCGGGTGAATGACCGCGCAAAACTCCGCCCCCTTCTCGAGAAGCTGGATGAGAACGCTGCGCCGATGCACCTGGCTGCCGATCGCCAGCACGTAACAGCAGTCGCTGCGCACGGCGTGGTCCTGAATCCCGCCCAGGAAGGGCGCGGAGAATCGATAGCGCTGGTAGCTCTCGGCGTTGTCGTCGATGAAACCGATCACTTTCAGCGCAGTGCCCTCAGCCGAAACCGCACCGCTGCGAACATACTCGTCGACCTCAGCTCCATGGCCGCCGGCCCCCACGATAATGACGTTTTTCATAACAATATGCCGTCGACTTATTGTGCAGCGTAGCCGCCATCCACGTTGAGGTTCGTGCCGGTGATCCAGCGGGACGCGTCCGAGAGCAAAAATGCGCAGGCATTGGCGACGTCGTTAGCCTCGCCGAATCCCAGCGGATGGGCTTCGGCAACGCGCTGGTGTGCTTCTGGCGTCAGCATCTCGCCGAGAGATTCATACATCTCCGTCTTTACCACGCCCGGAGAGACACAGTTCACCCGAATCCGCTTTGAGGCCAACTCCAGCGCCATCGCACGCGCTCCGTTGACCAAAGCAGCCTTCGAGGCGCAGTAGGCGGCTTTCGCCGGCTGCCCCAATTCGCCCATCGCGGACGCGATAAACACGAAGCTGGCTCCGTCCTCGGCAAGATTCGATTTCTTCTGCAGCTGCCGGCAGAGCTCGAAACAGGAGACGGCGTTCACCGCAAAGCTGCGCTCGAATTTTTCGGGTGTCGTCAACTTAAGCGGGAGCCGAACCGAGATTCCCGCCGAGTGAACAAAGCCCGAGATCGGGCCGATTTCACGCACCGCTTCGGTCACCATGTCGGGTAGCTTGGCGTAGTCCGCCACGTCGCAACTGATCGCGTGGTGCCGCCCGGGAGCCAGCAGCTCGCGCGTGGCGCCGAGTTTCGTTTCGTCGCGCGCCACGAGGCAGACGTTGGCGCCAAGCCGGCTGCACAGGATCGCGGTCGCGCGTCCGATGCCGGACGAAGCGCCCGTGATGAGGACGGAATTTCCTTTCAGGTCGAACATCGGGGAAAGCGGTCAGGCATCGAGTTCGGCCAGTTCGCTGACATGCATCCGCTCGGTCGAGAGCACCGCGCTGCCCCACGACAGCCCGACGCCGAAGCCGGAAAGCAGGAGACGATTGCGCCGTTCGCGAAGCATCGTCCCCAGCTGGGTCACCATCGTGAGCGGAATGGAGACTGAACTCGTGTTGCCGTATTCATGCAGCGAATACGGCATCTTTTCCGCGGGAATGCGTAACTTCCGGCGGAGGTGCTCGTTCATGAACTTGTTCGCCTGGTGAAACACAAACGCATCGATTTCCCCGATCGTCGCGCCCGACGCGGTCAGGATCCGACGAATGTCGCCCGGCACCTCCTCGATCAGGAACTCGAACACGCCGGGGCCGTTCATCACGCCGTGTTCGTCGGACCGCACGCTACCGTTCTCGTAGGTTTTTTCGCGCAGAGTCTCAGGCGAGCTCGGGTGGCGATATCCGCCGCCCTTGATCGAGATGAAATCGCCGCGGCTGCCATCCGAGTTGAAGGAGAAGAAGCTTGTTCCGGCGCCTTCGCACTTCTCGAGCAACGTGGCCGAACCCGCGTCGCCGAACAGGAGTCCCGTCGCCTTGTCGCGGGGCGAATAAGCCTTCGTGCGTGTTTCGCCGTTCAGCAGCAGCACGCGTCGCACCGCGGGTTGCGCGCAGAAGGAGGACGCCATCCACAACCCGTAAACAAAGCCGGAGCAGCCGAGGTTCACATCGAAGGCCCCCGTTGCACGGGTGAGTCGGAGTCGATGCTGCAGCAGCACCGCCGTCGCCGGCATGCGATAGTCGGGTGTCTGCGAGACGAAGATCAACACATCGATCGTCGAACGATCGATCCCCATATCGTTTAGCAACCGGTCGGCAGCCAGATGACAGAGATCCGATGCGCACACCGACGCAGGCGCCACCCGCCGCGTGCGAATGCCCGTCTTGTCCACGACCGCGCGGGCATCCTCTTCCGTGAAGATCCCTGCGGGAACGAGGTTATCGATCCGGTTTTTGGGCACGGCGGCGGCGAGTCCGACCACGCCCACGCCTTCTAGGGATACCACCGCCATCTCAGGAGCGCCGTGCGTTGCGCACGTAGTCGGCCAGTTCCGCTATCGTCTGGATTGCCTTGAAGTCCTCCGCGCGAAGCACCACGCCAAACGCCTCATCCACGAGCGAAACGGTGGAAAGATGCGCCAGCGAATCCCACGCGCTGTGCTCTCGAAATTTCGAATTTTCGCTCAGCTCTTCTTTGGGGCATTCGAGGACTTCGGCCATCAAAGCCACCAGTTCGTCGTTCGAGATTTCGTTAGCCATAGATTGTTCATTATCCGGACTTCCGGACGGTAAGTTGAAGAGAAACCAGTGTTTGCTGAAGACCGCAGTGCGAGAGGTTCTGTGCGCCAGCTTGAGCGGTGGTGGCCAAACCTCAAAGCCAAAGCCAGGTGCTATTGCATTCCTTTTTCGGTAAGCGCTCTACGAGTCTTCATTCGGGCGACTTCTTGTTCAGATTCCGTGCAACATAGAAACCACCATTTCTGCAAATGTATCGCCATTGAAGCTCTCAAAATAGCGGCGTGCTTCGGCTACGTGTCTGGCACGCGACCGCACACTCTCATCGCTCCACAGCTCCCCACAGGTTTTCTGGATGATTTCTGTTTGGAGCCCGCTGCGAAGAGACCACCCTGCGATGAACCGCGTGCAAACAAGGTCGCTATTTGTCTGCGCGGGGCCAATATACAGGAGCGGCAGACCGGCCGCCAAATACGCGGAAAACTTGCTGGGAGAAACTAACCCGGCGGACTCGTCGCTAAGCAACACGATGCCCACGTCCGCGCCAATCGCTTCAAAAAGCGTCGGCATCTTTTCAAACGGGGTTCGCGGGTGCACCTGCAGAGTTATCGGAATCCTCGACACCATTTCGCGAAACCGCGCTTCTCCACTCACCCCCGCTCCGATCACGTGCAGTTCTACTTTGCCCTGTTTCGCAGCATGACCAAGCAACGTTTCAAGCGGTGTGAGATCGTGGGCGGTGCCAAGATTACCACCGTAGACGAAACAGCGTCGCCCCGGCTTCAACGTCGGCACCGACACCACAGCACTGGCCTGCCGACTCGACCATGTTGGATGAATAAGGACAGGACGTCCTGAACTACGACTCAGAGCGATCCGCGCCATCGCCTGATCCAACACGACGATCGCTTGGAATCGCTTCATGGCACTACGATCGATACGGCGAAGGAGCGCAGCCGCAGCAATCCAACCGCGACGCTCCAACGCACGCGCTTCTATTTCTGGATGATAGTCCATCAGCCAACAGAGCACCGGCACGCCTCTGATCCCGGCCCAAAAGCCGGTCCAAGTCTGAATCCCCGGAGGAGTCGAGCGCACCACCACGGCATCAGGTCGCTGGAACAGAAGATGCCCCGCTACCCGCACATAAACCCAAGCCAAGTTCAGAACACGCGACAACCGCGCTCCCCCTGGTCGGTAAGTTCGCAAGTATCCTCCCACCACCCGCACGGGGCGGCCACCCAGGCGGGTTCGAAGCGCATCTCGGGCGGATGTCGTCATGAAGTCGTTTTCGGAAGCACCAAACTCGAAAACGATAGTAATGTATCCGATATCGCGATTGCGGCCCGGCATCGTTCTTATCGTGTCAATATAAACTCCCATCGGTCGATATGCGCGTCGACTGATAGTGTAGCCACATACTTGCGCCAGGCAGTCTCAGCCAACCTTGCCCGCCTCTCATGATTCGCAATCAAACGGGCGAGTTCAGCGCGGATCGTTGAGGGACGCGTATCCGGCAGGAAAGAGGCCGTATCCGAATCGAGGATACTTTCGATCTCTCCCACCCTCGTGGTCACAATGGCACAACCGGTGGCCATGGCTTCGATCAGCACGATCGGTTGAGCCTCCACCGGATATTCTGTGGGAAGAACGAAAATATGCGCATCCCTAAACAAGCGGTTCTTGTCCTCTCCCGCCGCTCCCTTGATCCAGCGAACGTTCACCGCGGACCGCTGGTTGAGAAAGTTAATCTGTTCCTCGATCCAATGGGCAGCGGCGGCCGCGGTCGGGAAGCGCCTAGAATGTTCGCCCACCGCCACCTTTCCGCACAGGACGACGTCGAGATGAATGTCCGCGGGGAGCGTCAGATCCCGAAGTGATTCAAGGAATTGAGGATAGCCTTTCGTATCATACAACGTGCTCAGATGAAGAATTTGCACACGCACTTGGCGGCTTTGCAGTTTGCCTTGCAATGCCCCCGCCGCGAGAGGCGGAACGCCACACGTATTTGGCAGAATGCACAACGACTCCCCCCGCAAGCCGAGACCGGACAGATGAGATCGTTGTCTTTCTCCCAATACCGTGACAACGCCAGCTCGTTTCAGCATCCAAACGAATACTCGTGCATTTAGCGATCTGGGGGACCATTGCATGAAAAGACTTCCGTGCAGCGATACAACCACGTTCGGTCGTCCAACGAACACCGCACCCAACAAAAGCGGCACCATATCGCGGATAAACGACGCACGCGTCTGCCCCAAATTGAGATGCAGTTTGGCTCCCCTAGACCCCACTATCGAGAGACAACGAATCCAAGCTACCAAAAGCTCGCTGCAGTAGCAAACGATCGCCTTCATCCGGCTAGATCTCCCGCTCCTGTTGACAGGCAAAGGAAGTCGGCGACATCGCCATCCTCGAGCGAGCAATCCCTGTATGACAATTTCGCTGGCAATCCGTTGACCTGAAAAACCAGCCGGATCGGCATAGCAGAAAAAAAATACGCGGCGACGTTTCTGGCTCCCGTTCACACTATCTTTGTTCTGCACGACGCTACCAAGAGCTGAGGGTTTCAAAAAAACGCCTCGCCGCAACACTCTGCTCAAACTCTGGCAATCGGGAGGCAACCCACTCTAGACTTCGACGACGATGCTCCTCCTCACAAACGAGGCGTTCCCACTTTCGAGCAATCTCCGAAATGTCAGATGGTTCGGCGCTATAGTCGTCGACCGGCACCAACTCGCCGCAAGCCGCACGCTTGGACACTAAAACAGACACGCCCGCCGCAAACGCCTCGATGATAGGTAGTCCGAAGCCCTCATCATACGACATCAGGAGCAACACTTGAGCATGCTTGAAGAGGCCCCGCATCTCAGCCTCATCGAGCCGCCGATCAATAAAGACTACTTGCGATTGAAGACCTAGCCGCGCGATAAGTTCATGGTCCTCGGGATAAGGTGACGTCTTGAGCACGAGCAAATGTTTCTTGCGCACTTCAGCCGGCAGTTGCGCGTAAGCTTGCACGAGGCCAGTGATATTTTTCTTCGGCAGATTACTGCCGACAAACAGAGAATACTCCCCACAATCTTTTAGCTCGCCTGGGCGAGCTAAGTCTGCCCGAAACGCCGCGTTGTCGACGCCATGATAACACACCGCCGTCCGGCTCTCGCTCCGATTCAAGTGGAGAGCCAACATGCGCTTCGAAAAATTGGAAACCGTCACCGTGCGGTCCGACCTCCGATTGGTCCAGCGCATGGCTAGCTTCAGAATGCGGAGATAGATCGGCGACGCAAGGAGACCGCGGTTGAGTGCGGGGGGAATATAGAATACGCAACAATCGTGAATGCTGTTGACCAATCTTATCCCGTGGACCCGGGGAGGGAGAAAATAAAAGGATGAATAAAAAACCTCCACTCCGTCGGCGCGCAAAGCTTGTGGCAACGTCCTCCAGAGCCACCAAAGACGTCGCCAGCGCCCACCTTTCTTTCCCAGCACTCGAATAACCACGTTATCAGCCTCATATTTCGCGGCCCAGTGGACTTCGGGCGGACGGTTAGTATACAGCACGATCTTGGCGGGATAAGGAGACCGAGCATTCTCCCGAAGCAGCACGTCGACGAGTTGACTGTGCGGATGCAGCCATCCGTGGAGCAGGAATCGCCCATCAATACCGATTATCATTAGCTTAACCAGCTCGCCGCTTCGCTCCGTTAGCCACAGGTTTTCCCTCACGCACGCGTAGTCCCACTGATTCGAGAGGACGCATGCCGACACGGACAAACTGCATCGTCGCCTGTGGCCACAGATAAAGCACCACCGCGGGGACAACAGAGAAACCGAAAAGCATCACCACTTGGGGCAAATAACCACGAGACATCAGCACATAAAGAAACGGTATGGCCGCTCCATATACGATCAGAGCGAGCGGATCCTGCTCTCTGAGTCGAAACCATTCCCATAACCACCGGCAGACCCACCCAAGCACAAAATAAGCGACCACAATGCCGGGCCACCAAAACATTTGGTAAATTTCAGCAAAGAACATATAGGCAGCCCCGAAATAGTTGGACGGTCCATAAACCGTCATCAATGTCTCGATCAGATAGGCGTTAGTCGACTTTTCTGGAAAGAGCCGCGACGGAACTGGCATCAAGAGTGTTTGCTTAATGGGTTCTGCCCAGATCAGCGGGCGGTCTTCCGGAACATGTGTCAGCACCGCTCCAGATGTCGCGAAGATGGTCGACTCGCCAAAGCCTCCAACCAACGAGTCGCCAAATGACTGGTGTCGTCGCGAAAGGTCCAATCCGGAGCCGTAGCTCCTGGTAGCACCAATGAGCCCCATCGCCGCCACAAACAGAACCCCCAGCACAGCAAACAAGATCAAATTTGGACGTTTGCGGTGGTGCAGATGATAGATGAACACCAATCCTCCAGTGAGAAGCACCAGCCGGTAACGAAAGCCCGCAGTCGTATAGATCACCAACGTGATAAGCAGCCAGACGCTGAGGCTCGCCCAACTTCCTGCGCCACGTAAGCGCGAAAGGAACAACACAGAACAACCAGCGATGAGGAAGTTGATTGTCAGCGCGAAATAATTCGCAAAGGCACCTTGATAGACAACGCCTCCCAACGTGGGATCATCGAAAGTCGATCCTGTCGGCTGGAAACCAGCCAAGCCCGTTGTAGCAATATACGCCAGTAATCCAGCGAGATTCAAAAGGTGGCCGAGGCGGGCCAACCCGAGGTTATCAGTCCATACCAAACCCGCTCTAGGAGGCCGACGCTTTTTAGTGCGGGCCAGATGGTATCCAGCAATCCACGACAACAGCCCGACAATAGCCCCCGCCCAGGCAATCAGGTAGTAGGGGCGCATATCAACGCCTCTATCGACACCGGTGCCAAAATGACGGATGACAATCGGCCCCAAGACCGTATAATATAGGTAGATGGCCGCGATAAAACACTCCGGGGACCACATAGACATCGGGTCTCGACGAAAGTAGCATCGAACCAACAGGGACGTAACGATGAGAGTATTGGTCCCCCACGCTATCCACTCCACTAAGTTCAAGGAATCGCCCATGTAAAAAGGAGAAAATCAAATTGGAGAAGACCGCAAAAAATCGCAACGGGTTTACTCAGCGGCGCCGAAACTTGGCCCCCAGAAGAAGTGCCGCAAGCGCCGCTCGTCCTCGCCGCGACGGGAACTTCCGCACATTAACGGCTTTCTCAGCCGCTTGCCAAAGTCCCCTGGCAAACGCTTCGAGATTGAAGCGAGAAATGATCTCCCGCGATCGCCCTCCCATTCGATCTCTTCGCTCGGCACTTAGGTTCGCCATGCGGCTCAGGATTGTAGACATCTGGGAAACATCCGTTGGCGAAAACACGAAGCCATTTTCGCCGTCTACGACCAAATCGGGGGCGCATCCACAACGTTCAGATACCAGAACCGGAAGGCCGGACGCCATAGCCTCGTTCACCACAAGGCCCCATTGATCACTCAAGCTGGGCAAAATGAAAGCTCCCGCGCCTGCGTAATGTTCGGGAAGCTGCCCATATTGAGCAAAGCCGGTAAAACGAACCCGATTCAAGAGCCCCGCTGCCTCGACTTGCGCTGCCAACTCAGGACGGAGTTCACCGTCCCCGGAAAGCACCAACGGCCACGCCAAGTCCCCGGCCGCAGAGACATAGCGGGCGTAGGCGCGAAGCAGGCGTTCTAAATTCTTTTTCCGAACGAAACGCGCAACGGTCAGAAAATACGGAGACGAAGGTTCCCTTTTCTGTCCTGCTCCGGCTGCCTCGGCAAAGTAGTCGTTGTCCACCACATCCCACGCGGTAAAGAGTCGATCACGCTCCAAACCGAGACTCACAAGGTAGTCCGCCGAGCGCACACCCGCTACGATGCCCGCGCTAAACAGCCCCACGATCTCGCGTTTCAAACGCTCCTTCCACCACGCGCGGGGTTCATCATCCGCTGTGCTATCACTACACACTACCATGGCCACGCGTTTTTCTGCGGCCCAACGCATCGCATGGTGAATTTCATGATCTGCGTAGCCAACACAAACAAGCACGTCAGGCTGAAATCGCTCCAGCTGCTCAATTATCTGCGACGGTGTATCGGCGCGCGTCCGCACGTAAGCCGACGAATCATTTATCTCATCCCAGGCATAGACCTGACTATTCACTCGAAACTCGATGATGGTCAGTGTGCCGCCAGAACACGCGGCCTGAAACCGTGCATGATGATACGGCCCAATTCGCTGAACCAGCAGCGTTACCTTAGGAGAACGGAACGTCACTTCATGATTCCTGCCGTGTGCTCACAAATCTGAATCAGCATCGCGGCGAATGACAGCCCAACTCGCGTAAGTCAAAGCACCGTGTTTCGCGCGAAGATCTCGGTTTTCTCCAGATATCCATTTATCATACTTTCAACCGTGAACTTCTTTAAATATGCATCCCGCGTCGCAGGGTCACTGAACGATTGCTGTTGTTCCAATTGCTGTATGATCGCTGCCGCCAGCGCCTGTGGATTACCTGGAATGACCATTGTCCCCATCGTTCCATTGTTGAGCACTTCTCGACAGGGAGGAACGTCGGACGCCACTATTGGGATATTTGCCGCCAATGCTTCCAAAAGCGCCCCCGGCAAACCTTCCTGTGGTGTAGTGGAAAACACAAACAAATCACTCTCACCCAACAAACTCGGACCATCTGACCGCGTGCCGAGAAAGCGGACCGATTCAGCCACTCCCAGTTCGAATGCGACACGTTCCAAACGCTCGCGCAAACTGCCATTCCCCGCTAGCAACAACTCAACCTCAGGTATCGCTCTCCGAACATGGACCATCGCTCGCAGCAATGTGGCGTGATCTTTGTGCGGCTCCAACGTTGCTACCATTATTATACGCCGTTTCGTGTCGACTCTGTTGCGCCGCGCTTCATCGGCTTTAGCCGTGATGCGACTGACCGGTATACAGTTCAACACCATAGTTAATACCGTTGCGCAAACACCAGGCAGCGAGGCAAACTCGCGCTCCACATATCGCGAACAACATACCATTTTCGCCCCCGCGAGGCTTAACATAAAAGTAGTATAAGCCGTATACAGCTTCCCTCCCAAGGTAGGCGTTGGCGGATTCCCCCCGTGCGTGAGCAGGCAACGAACGCCAGCAAGGCGTGCCCCCAGCAAGACGGCGCTGCTGAATCCGTTATGCCAGCATATTACAACGTCTGGCTGACGGGTGCTGCATATACGCCTCACCCTTAGGGCCATCCATGGGAACTTGGCTTTACCTGCAGGCATTCCGGACAATGCGTGATACCATCGCGCAGCACTTCTTAGTTGTGGTTCCAGGTCAATAGGGCGATCGCGCAGGGCTAACACCTCTTGGTTTAAACCGCAAAAACCCAACCAGTGTAGCACAAGATGCGGCGTGCCCCCTCAGCGCGAGCTGATCCAATCACGTGGAGAATTTTCACCGTGGATGTATCTGACATGGTAGCCTAGTTAAGGAGTTTGTGTGACTCACAAGGCCAGTTCCGTGAGACGGCGGCCGAGATCGTTGATAGTAAAGTGCCACGGCCGGATATTAGACGAGTAGCGCCGTAACGTCTCAGGTTTCGCAACACTCTCGCGCAACGCCTTCACAATGGCATCCGCCGTTACTTCCTCCAACACCCATCCAGTTTCGCCGTGGCGCACGACCTCTCCACAAAAGCGGGAAGTAATCATCGGCAGTCCCCACCCTTGCGCCTCAAGCTGAGTCAATCCGAAGCCATCGGAATGAGTAGGAAACAAAAAGACGTCGGCCCATTGATAATGGGCTTCACACTCGGCGCGACTCACACGCGGGAAGTAGGAAATTCTAGCTTCACCAAAATGTCCGGAGAAATTCTCGATATTCGTATTTCCAACGAATCTAAACTCTACGGGCGCATAGACCAAAGCTTTTGCGGCTTCGATCACCTCAGCTATCCCCTTGCGCAAGATACATTGGCCAAGGAACAAAACCCGCAATCGACGGTTATCGTCGAGGCGCTCCGGGAACGCGCGAGCCCATCCTTTAGTCCGTTCCGGCGGAGTGTGCACCAGCGGGATCACGGCGAGCTTTTGCGGAGGGACGCCCGCTTGCACGAGCGCGTCAGCCGACCATGTGGAGTTCACGACGATACGATCTGCGAGCTGGCACTCTCTCCGCCATTTTTCGTAATAGTCAACAGCCCCCGGTCGAAACGAATCACGGTAGGCGGAATGCTTGCGGGTGAGTTCTTCCACCTTTCGGTCTTCCACGGGGCCGGGGTCGATTTGTCCCAAGATTACACGCATTCCGTTCGCTTTTGCGCGAGCCACCGCACGGTCCATTCCGTAACAATAGCAGAAAAAGACGTCGGCTGGAGCGAGGTTTCCGCGAAGGCGGCTCAACGTGATGCCCTCCCACCACACGTTCTTCTTCAACACGCGTTCCGAGCCTCGGTGCCGGAACGCGCGCGCATAAAATTCATGCAACAAAAGCGCTCCCATGCACGAACGGACGTGCGACGCCGGCAAATCGCCGTGGAAGTGGTCGCGCAGTCGTCCCGCGATACGCTTGGGCGCAAGACCGAGCCACCCCGCACGTGAGTTTACCCACAGATCAGTCCACAGGGCATTCAGCTGCCCCCGCTCGTGAAGAGCACGCGCGATGGCATAGCGCTCGCGATGTCCCGCCTGATTAACGATCCACTTCATGCTCCCTCCGATTTGGCTTTCTTCTCGGGATTGTCCGCCACCCAGAGTTGGAACGGTTCGAACGCGCCGACCTCGATGACCTTCCGCCACTCGCGGATACATCGATTCCAAGTAACGAACTGCGAGAGAGCGCGCGCAGCTTCGCGGGCCGCG
>Ga0207868_1001352_pt1 | contig 17939 bp, 21 predicted proteins | sample Passage237B_FD_187370 | JGI IMG/M metagenome (GOLD analysis project Ga0207868, IMG submission 187370) | Cellulose adapted compost microbial communities from Newby Island Compost Facility, Milpitas, CA, USA - Passage2 37B (SPAdes) (version 3) ... | reverse complement strand
GATCGCGAGCAGCGCTGCAAGCTTGGCGACATCGAGCGAGGAGCCGCCGCCCAACCCCACCACCGCATCGGCGCCCGCATCGGTGGCCACGCGCGCGGCTGCCTTCACAACATGTTCGGGCGGGTCGGCCTCGACGTCCGAAAATACGGTGGCGGCAACGCCTGCCTCCTCCAGCGCAGCGGTCGCCCTGGCGATCATGCCGAGCTTCACCAGGCCGGGATCGGTCACCAGGAGCACGTTGTTCCACCCGCGTTCGGCGGCGAGCTCGCCAATCCGGGCGGCCGCGCCCTCGCCGAAGACGATGCTGCTTACGGTGTTGAACGTGAACGGGCTGGTCGCCTCTGCCATCTCGCATCCCTCCCTTCGCTGGGGACAGCGTTACATCAGCAATGGTCGCATGAGAACCTGCGGAAGGATGACGCACCGCGTCCGATTCCATGCGAGGGGTGCAGCATTCCCAACGGCATCGAGGCTGTCGGAACAACAGCGGCCCGGCACCGTTGACCGTCGGTGAGATACGGCGCGGGACCGATGTTCGATCCGATGGAAACGATGAGAAACGTGGTCGCACTGGTCGTCTTGATCGCGATCGGCGCAGGCGCGTTCGTCGGCGCCGTAGCGTTCATGATGGCAATGCGCTGAACCGCAGCGGATCGCCCGTCCATGTGAAGCGAGGCCCGATGGCGATCGCACCCACGCCCGATCCGCAACCGAAGGTTCCGCCAATGCCGCCGCCGCCGTTTCCGGGCCAGCAGCCGGTCAAGGAGCCCGATCCCGAGCGGCTTCCCGACGAGGATCCGCTGCCCAACCCGGACGAGAACGACGAGCCGCCGCAGCAGGCGGTCCCAGGAACAGGAGGCAGCGATGAAACGCAAAGCCGCTACAATCGCCGCGCTAATGCTGGCCGTTTCGGCGTTGGCCTATCCGGCCGCTGCACAGCAGGGCGCAACCAATCCGCCGACCAATGACACCCTGCCCGGTCAGTTGAACCCTGCGCCGGATATCGACGCAGACAAACGCGCGACCGGTGCGCTCGCTGATGATGAGGAATGCCGCGCCGAGCCGGGTGACAATCCGTCGAGCGGGGCCACTGGCAATGCCGCCAATGCGGGGCCAGACAGCAAGACGACCAACGAGGATGGGGACGCGTCCGCACTCTCCGACAAGCTTCAGGACTGCGGGGGCGTTCTGACGCCGCCACCGACCGGCGAGACGGGAATGGTGGAACCTCCGCCGGACGTCGGGGAGACTCCGATCATCCCGCCAGGGCAGCTGCCGGGCCAGCAATCGGCGGACCCGGATGATGATAGTTGATTGACTGGACGCCAAACGGCGCGCTGGTTACTGCGCCCGTTTGGACAGCCAGCGCAGCAGCGTCGACTCGTCGCGCTCGAGGCCCTTCAAAGGCCTTGGATAGCGGCGTCGCGTCTCGACGAGTTCATCGGCCAACCGGCCTTCGAGCCATGCATCGACGACCGCAGGATGAATGTACGAGCGGCGGCAGACCGAGCGTGTGTTGTTGAGCCGGTGCGCCACCCTGTCGATGATGCCGTTCACGGCGGCATTGGTTTCGCGCTTCGTCGTAGGCAACGGCACCTGGACCAACAGCGTCGCCGCGGCCTCGGTGGCACCCCAGGTGCGGAAGTGGCGCGACGTGAATGCGTCCCCGATCGTCTCCTTGATGTATCCGTTCACATCCTGGGAGCGAATGTCGCCGCGCTCGCCATTCTCGTCGAGATACTGGAACAGGCGCTGGCCGGGCAGTTCCTGCACGGTGCGGATGATCGCGGCGATACGCCGGTCTGCAAGCCTCAGCTTCCATTCCTTGCCGGACTTGCCGACAAAGGCGAAGCGGACGCGCGAGCCCTCGATGGCGACATGGCGCGAGCGCAGCGTCGTCAGGCCGAAGCTCTTGTTCTCACGGGCGTAGACGTCGTTGCCGATGCGGATCATCGCATTGTCGAGCAGCCAGACGACCGTGGCGATCACGCGCTCGCGCGACAGATCACGGCGCCTGAGGTCGGCATCGACTCGGGCACGTAGCTTCGGCAGCAGCGCGGCGAAAGCGGCGAGGCTGGTGAACTTGGCCTCGTCGCGGCAGGCGATCCAGTCGGCGTGGTAAATGTACTGCTTGCGCCCGCGCGCATCGCGACCGGTGGCCTGGATGTGGCCGTCGGGTGAGGCGCAGATCCAGACATGCGTCCAGGCCGGCGGAATGGCCAGCATCCGGATGCGGGCCAGCGTTTCGGCGTCACGTACCACTTCGCCGCCGTTCGCCACATAGCGGAAGCGGCGCGGCCCACCTTGCCGCCGGATGCCCGGCTCGGCATCGCTGACATAGGAAAGGTTGGCGCGTCCCGCGGCAGCCGCGGGATCGGCGGGCCCCATTGCCGGGACAATTTTCGGCAAAGGCCCCCCGACGCCGGCAGCCCTCAACGCGCCCGGACGCTGGATGCCGCGTTGTTTGACGATCATCGATTCTGTATTGGCTTCAGCGACCTGGCTGGCCATGGGGCTCCCCCAGCTGTTCCAGATTCCTAGAAAGCGACGGAGGCAGCCGATGTTCCATTCGCCGGCTCTGGTCGCAGAGGCCATGCGGCCGCGGCGGCGATAGAGCGATGAACCATCCTGATCTGATCCGGTTCTGCGATCGCCCCGCCGTGCAAGTTGCTCCCGACCTGCTGGGGGCCGCGCTGTTGGTCGGCGGCGTCGGCGGCATCATCGTCGAGGCGGAGGCCTATGAGCCCGACGATCCCGCATCGCACAGCTTCGGTGGACCGACCGCGCGCAATGCGGCGATGTTCGGACCGCCGGCCCATGCCTACGTCTATCGTTCCTACGGCATCCACTGGTGCTTCAACATCGTCTGCCGCGGCGCTTCCGCGGTGCTTGTCCGTGCTCTCGAGCCGAAATGGGGGATAGAGCGGATGGTCGAGCGCCGCGGCACGAGCGAAATATCGGCGCTGGCGGCAGGACCAGGCCGCCTGACCCAGGCGCTGGCGATCGACAAAAGCCACGACGCCCGGCCGCTCGGTGCCGGAGGCATCGAATTGCGTCCGACAGTGATCCGACCAGTGATCGTGTGCGGCGTGCGTATCGGCATTACCAAGGCCGCGGACAGGCCATGGCGCTACGGGATCGCGGGCTCGCCCTTCGTCAGCAGGCGCTTCTGAACGCGCGTGTTGGCGGAACCTTGGTGCGTGTGGCCGGTTGAATCCAGCAATTCAACAGCTTCCCGCAATGGAGGTTACGATGACAGTCGGAAGACAGCTTATTGCGCTGATGGCGGCAGTGGCGATGTTCGGGCTGGCAGGTTGCGACAACCAGTCGGCCGACGATACGACCGGAAGCATCGACAATGGCGTGGAGCAGCCGTCGAGCGTCGACCAGGATCCGACGCCGCAGGACGGGACCGGCGGCGCGATGCCCGAGCAGAACGATACCGGCGGCTAGGCCGCATAGAGCGGAGGTGAGTCAGAACGGCAGAAGCTGTTCGCTCTCCGTCGGGGCGCCGGGGTTGTCGCCGTGTGCGGCTGCATCGGTGCCCCCGCCGGTTCCATCGTCGGCGATTCTCCGCAGCAGGTGGCGGGCCTCGTCCACGACCTGCTCACGCGACGGGTCATGGCCAGCGCGCACGCTGCACTCAACGGAAACACTGTCCCCGTCGTCACCAATGAAGTCGACCCGGTATCTGGGGAGGGGCGTGTCGGTGTGTCGGGTCACGATCGCTTCAAACTTCGCCATCATTGCCTCCGTGAATCGCATGTCAACGGCGCGCCATGGCTCGAAGTTCCGCAGCGACCACGCAGCTCCTTCTTGCCAACCACAACAGGAAATCATGCCCGGCGGCGCAACAATTGGCGCGGAGGCGCGTTCGGCGGCCAGGCGGACGAGCTCCCATCCGTCCGGATGCGTTCGCCGTTCTGGAACACTCTCCCGAGCCTGTTCCACGAAGGGCCGATCGCCTGATCGGCCCTTCGCTTCGTGGAACTCATGACGGCCTGTCCATGTTAACAATCAATCATGCCGAGCACGTCGACAGAGGAACCCAACGATCCGCCGTCCGTGCGGGACGGATCCCGCTCACCGATCTCGATCGAACCCGCCGGCACGGCGCTCTTTTTCGATTTCGACGGTACGCTCGCCGCCATCGCCGACGAGCCGGCCGCCGTGCGGGTCGAAGCACGCATCATCGACGCTCTTGACGTCCTGCGCGAAGCCTCCGGCGGGGCGTTGGCGATCGTTTCGGGACGCAGCATCGAACAGATCGACCAGTTCCTTTATCCACTCCGTCTGCCCGCGGCAGGCGTGCACGGAATCGAACGGCGGGATGCTCAAGGAAGATTCTCGCGCGTCGAGGTCGACCGAAATGTGCTCGATCGACTTCAGGCAGAGATCGCCGCGTTTGTCGAAGGCCGCCCGGGACTGCTTGCCGAACTGAAGTTCGGCTCGGTGGCGTTGCACTATCGCAAACGCGCTGATCTCGGGCCGGCCTGCCGCGAGTTCGCGGCCGCCCTGGTGTCGGAAAATCCGCAAATCCGCATCGTGACCGGCAAGAAGGTGATCGAACTCAAGCTCGCCGACCGGACGAAGGCGGACGCGATCGTCGACTTCATGTCGGCTCCGCCGTTTGCGGGGCGCAGGCCGCTGTTTGTCGGTGACGACCTCACCGACGAGGACGGTTTCGCCGCGGTTGCGCGGATGAACGGCATCTCGATCAAGGTCGGAGAAGGTGAGTCCATGGCATCGCACCGCCTGCGCGACATCGCCGCCTTCCACGACTGGCTGACGACACTCGCCAGGCGGGGCATGGTGGGGCTGCCGAATTGAAGCAGATTGCCGAACCGGTGGACATTCGGATCAGCCTGGCAAACGGGCCGACGCCCCCGCATGGGGAGGGGGCGACGTCATGACCCGGCTCGTGATCGTCTCGAACAGGGTCGCGGACCTGCGCAGCTCGCAACAATCGGGCGGACTTGCCGTCGGGCTTGCGGACGCACTCAGGGAGCGCGGGGGCATCTGGTTCGGCTGGAGCGGCGACACGGTCGATCGGACCGTCGATGAGCCGGCAATCGAGAAATTCGACAAGGTCGAGACGCTGGCACTGCCGCTCACGAGGCGCGATTTCTCAGAGTACTACGTCGGCTACGCCAACTCGGTGCTGTGGCCGCTGTTTCACTACCGGCTCGACCTGGTCGACTATCGGCCGAGCTATTTCAAGGGCTACATGCGCGTGAATCGCATCTTCGCGCGCGCCCTGTCCCGCTTTCTCAAGCCAAGCGATGTCATCTGGGTGCACGACTATCACCTGATCCCGCTTGCCAGCCACATGCGCAAGCTCGGCTGCGGACAGCGCATCGGCTTCTTCCTGCATATTCCGTTTCCTCCGCCTGACCTGCTCGCGGCTTCACCGAACCATGCCGAACTGGTCGACTCGCTGCTGCAGTACGACCTGGTCGGCTTCCAGGCACAAACCGACGTCAGCAACTTCCTCCGCTATGTCGAAGAGCATTCGGACGCCACCGTCAGCGAGGACGGTTCGATCCGGGTCGGCGAACGCACGGTTCGCGCGGCGCGCTTTCCGATCGGCATCGACGTCGACGTGTTTCGCGAGATGGCGCAGCAGCCACATGAGGACGTGACGATCGACACGATGCGGCGCCATATACTTGGCCGCAAGCAGATCATCGGCGTCGACCGGCTCGACTATTCGAAAGGCTTGCCCGAACGGATGAGGGCCTTTGCCCGGCTGTTTCAGATCCGGCCGGAGCTAGAGCGCAAGGTGACCCTGCTGCAGATCGCGCCGCCGACCCGCGAGGATGTCAGCGCCTATTCAGACATACGCGAGCAGCTCGAGGTGCTGACCGGCTCGATCAACGGGCGCCTGGCCGACTTCAACTGGACGCCCATCCGCTACATTCATCGCAGCATCGCGCGCGACAAGCTCGCCGCGCTGTTCCGCGCCAGCCAGGTCGGCTTCGTCACGCCGCTGCGCGACGGCATGAACCTCGTCGCCAAGGAATACATCGCCGCGCAGGACCCGCAGGATCCGGGCGTGCTGGTGCTTTCGCAGTTCGCGGGGGCGGCCGAGGAACTCCACGATGCGCTGATCGTCAACCCGTATGACAGCGACGAGATGGCACGCAGCCTCCTCCAGGCGCTCGAAATGCCGCTCGCCGAGCGGCAGCGCCGGCATGAGGCGCTGCTTGCCAGCATTGCCGAGCATGATGCCAGGGCCTGGATGACGGGCTTTCTCGATGCACTCGAGGAGGTGAGACAATCTGACGAGACCGACGGCCGGCGGCGCGCCGCCGCCGGCTAGCCTGGCCCTTGGTTTCCGGCCCGTTCTGTCGCTCGGGCGACGTCTGGTGTTCCTCGTTCGATAGCGGCATCGATCTCGGCGCCGACGATCAGGGTGATGATCGAAATCCAGATCCAGACCATGAAGGCGATCACGGTGCCGAGCGAGCCGTAGGTGGCCTCGTAATTGGCGAAGTGCGAGAGGTAGAAAGAAAAGCCGACCGATGCCGCCAGCCAGGCTACCGTGGTGAAGACCCCGCCGGCGCTCACCCACCGCCAGCGGGAGGGCTCACGGCTCGGTCCGTAGCGGTAGAGCAGCGAAACGCCGAGCGCGATCAACCCGAGCAGCACGGGCCAACGGAGCACCGCGAACAGCATCCGTGTTTGCTCGTCGAGGCGCATCAGGTGCAGTACCAGCGGCAACACCGCAACGGCGCCCATCAACGCGGCCGCCACCAGCATGGCACCCAGCGTGAAGCCGAAGCTGAGCAGGGTGAGGCGGACGAAGGAGCGCTGCTCCTCCTCGCCGAAGGCCACGTTCATCGCCTCGAACAATGCCTTGACGCCATTGTTGGCGCTCCAGAACGCGATCGCTGCCGCAATCACGAAGCTGAAGCTCAGCGCATCCCGATCCTGGCGCGCGAGGCTCTCCAGTCGTTCCTGGGCGAGGTTCAGCCCGCCGGGCGGCACAAGGGTTCCCAGTGCGGCCAGATGCCCGGCAATCAGCGCCGGATCGGCGACGAGCCCATAAAGCGAAACAAAGGCGGTGAGCGCCGGAAAAAGCGCGAGCAGCAGATAGAAGGTAGTCCCCGCCGCCACCAGCGGAACGCGATCGTGTCTGACCTGGCGCAGGATGCGTCCCGGCGTCCGCAACCAACCGCGCGCAGGCCGACTGCCGTTCTCGTCCGTCTGTGTGCCGCCTTGGGCCTTCGGATCGTCCATCGGATGCCACCGCCTGGAGCGGTTCCGATGCCTTGCTCGATGCCGGAATCCCGCTACTACGCACCGTAGTTCGGCGCGGTCAGGCAGACAAATGCCCTGCGCCTGTGTGCGTTCGCCTGGCGAGGCGGATCAGAACGTCCACCACGCCCCGCAGCCGGGTGCCGGATGGCCGCTCTTCTGCCCGCTTGCCGCAGGGGTTGGCGCTTTGGCTCGCTCTTCATCGAGCGCTGAGGCCAGCATCTGTCGCGCGCGCTCGAGCACCTTGCGGCGCTCCGCGGCGCTGCGTCCGCGCCCGGAGGGCACCGAAAGGGTCACGCGCAGCATCCCTTCCGACCCGGTTCGCACCTCGACTGTCCGGCCTTGGCGTTGGGTGAGTGCGAAATCCGGCCGGGTGGGTTGCATGCTGGCTCCTCGAACATGGGGGCAAACAGGCGCGCCGGCCGCTGCGGCGGCAAAATACCCCTACGCTCGCAAACTCCTGAAACGTCCATCGGTTCCTCGCAGGCTTTCATTTTTCGTACCGCGGTTTGATGGCCTTGGCATCGAGGCCCCGGCGAACGGGGAACAACCGGCGGTAGACGCCGTTAAGCCGCCAGGAGGACCGCCATGCATCGCAGGATTTTCCGCCTCGAACCGGCCGCAGCACCGGGCGATCCGAACTGGGATCTAGCTCCCGATCAAGGCGTGGTCGTCGTCCGTGCCGATTCGCCCGCCGACGCACGATTGGTCGCCAGCGAGGCCGAGGACGATTTTCCCGACGAGAACGCAAAGCCCAGTTACGACGTATCGACACGCTTCGCCTCTGCGTTTCGCAACGACCGACTCTATTCGGTGATCGAAGAGACCGACGGCCGCTATCCTGAAGAGGGGGAGCGAAAGGTGCTTGAAGGGCTCGCAGCCCCGCACGCAATCAAGACGGAGCGCGGCTGAGGCCGTCGGCGCAGCCGATGGCGCGGCGATGGCAGCCTTTCCGCCCGCCGCCGTTCCTGCAAGTTTTTCGATCGCAACGGATGAACCGGCCGATTGATGAGCCTTTTCAGTCCTGCAGTGACGGACCGCTGGATCGCATTGGCGCTGCTGATGGCGGCAGTCGCGGTCGCCTGGACCGCCCATCAGCTTCTCTACAGGCTGGCATTACGCCTCCTGTCCGACATCTTCTGGCGTTCGCTCGTCCAGCGCACGCGCGCGCCCACACGCTTCGCGCTTTTCATCGTCGCGCTGTCGGCCGCGGTCAATGCCGCGCCACTGACCCCTTATGAGATCAGCGTCGTCCGTCACGCCCTGCTGGCCGGCTTCATCGTGTGCGCGGCATGGCTCGCGCGCACCGCCCTGTCGATCTGGATGACGCTGCATCTGCGCCGGTTCAAGCTCGATACCGAAGACAACCTGCTGGCGCGCAAGCACGTCACCCAGACGCGCATCCTCCAGCGCGTGGCCGACATCGCCATCGTCGTCATCGGCTTTGCGGCAGTGCTGATGACGTTCAGCAGCGTGCGTCAGTACGGCATCAGCCTGCTCGCCTCGGCCGGGGCGGCCGGCCTCGTCGTCGGCCTTGCGCTGCAGCCTTTGCTCAAGAACCTGCTTGCCGGCATCCAGCTTGCACTCACGCAGCCGATCCGCATCGACGACGCCGTCATCGTCGAGGGCGAGTGGGGCAACGTCGAGGAAATCACCGCCACCTATGTGGTGATCCGCATCTGGGACAAGCGGCGGCTGATCGTGCCGCTGAACTATTTCATGGAAAGGCCGTTCCAGAACTGGACGAGGCAGGAAGCCGCGCTGCTCGGCAGCGTGTTCATCTATCTCGATTATTCCGTCCCGATCGCTGCCGTGCGTGCAGAGGTGGACAGGATCGTTCGTGCCTCCGGGTACTGGGACGGCGATGCCATCGCGGTGCAGGTTACCGATTTCCGCGAAACCGTGATGGAAGTGCGCATTCTGGCCAGCGCCAGCAATGGCGGACGCACCTTCAACCTTCGTTGCGAGATCCGCGAAAAGCTCGCCAATTTCCTCCAGGCGAACTATCCTCAGGCATTGCCGCGGTTCCGCGCCGAAATCACCGGAACATCCGCCGCTGGCGAGCTACGGCGCGATTCCGCCCGTGTCGGCCAGGCAAAGGGAGCATGAAGCTCATGAACACCGCCAATCTCCAGCTCGAAGGATTGCTGCTTGCGTTGTCTTCGCTGGTCAGCCTTCTGCGTCAGAAGGGCATCGCCAGCGAGGAGGAGATCTGCGCGGTGCTGAAGCAGGCGGAGGCCGCGGCGCTCGGCGACCCGGCCCGGCCGGGGGGCGTGTCGGCGGCGAACGTCGAGGCGGTCCTGTTCCCGATCCGCTACCTGAAAGCCGCGGCGGTCAACCCGCTCCAGGACGCCGTTCAGCCGTTCTCGCAGGTTGCGACACACGTCGGCCAGACCAAGCGAATCCCGCAGCCGGCCGGCTGAGGCACAGCGGGGATCACACGGGGCCTGCCCGTGGAACTCCGGGCCTGGCCTGCTGCTTGCGCTCAGACGAAGAACTGGCCGCCGTTCGCTGTGAGCGTCGAGCCGGTGATGAAGCCGGCATCGTCGGAAGCGAGGAACACGACGCAGCGCGCAATCTCCGCCGCCTCGCCCAGCCGCCCCACCGGAATCTGGGCGATGATCTTGTTGCGCACGTCCTCTGGAACGGCCATCACCATGTCGGTGGCAATGTAGCCGGGGCAGATGGCGTTCACGGTGATGCCGGCGCGCGCGCCCTCCTGCGCCAACGCCTTGGTGAAACCGAGGTCGCCCGCCTTGGCCGCGGAATAGTTCGCCTGCCCTGCCTGTCCCTTCTGGCCGTTGATCGAGGAAATCGTGATGACGCGCCCGAACTTGCGCTCGCGCATGCCCGGCCAGACCGGGTGCGTCATGTTGAAGACGCCGTTGAGGTTGGTCTCTATCACCTCGCGCCATTGTTCCGGCGTCATGCGGTGGAACATGGCGTCGCGCGTGATGCCGGCGTTGTTGACGAGCACTTCGACGGGCCCGAGGTCAGCCTCGACTTTCGCGATGCCTTCCTTGCAGGCGTCATAGTCGGCGACCGACCACTTGTAGACAGGAACGCCCGTATCGGCGCTGAACTTCTGCGCGGCTTCTTCATTGCCGGCATAGTTGGCGGCGACCTTGTAGCCCGCATCCTTCAGAGCGATCGCGATCGCAGCGCCGATGCCGCGCGTGCCGCCGGTGACGAGTGCCACTCGTGCCATGAAATCCCTCCCGTTGTTCGCCGGCCGCCGGTCGTGTTCCCTCGACCGGCGACGATCACAACCGACTCAGTTCAATCCCTCGACGGTCATCGCCACGCCCATGCCGCCGCCGATGCACAGCGTCGCCAGGCCCTTCTTCGCGCCGCGGCGCTTCATCTCGAACAGCAGCGTGTTGAGGATGCGCGCGCCAGAGGCGCCGATCGGGTGGCCGATGGCGATCGCGCCGCCGTTGACGTTCACGATCTCCGGGTTCCAGCCCATGTCCTTGTTGACCGCGCAGGCCTGCGCGGCAAAGGCTTCGTTGGCCTCGACGAGGTCGAGGTCGTCGACCTTCCAGCCGGCCTTCTGCAGGGCCTTGCGCGAAGAGGGGATCGGGCCGGTGCCCATGATCTGGGGATCGACGCCCGCAGTCGCCCAGGAGGCGATGCGGGCAAGCGGCGTGAGGCCGCGTCGCGCCGCCTCGGCCTCCGTCATCAGCACGACGGCTGCGGCGCCATCGTTGATGCCGGACGCGTTGCCGGCGGTCACGGTCCCTTCCTTGTCAAAGGCCGGCTTCAGCTTGGCGACGGCCTCCAGCGTCGTACCGGCCCGGATATATTCGTCCTGATCGACCACAAGGTCGCCCTTGCGCGTCTTGACGGTGACCGGCACGATCTCGTCCCTGAAGCGGCCCGCCTTCTGCGCAGCTTCGGCCTTGTTCTGCGAGGCGACGGCGAAACGATCCTGCTCCTCGCGGGTCAGCTGCCACTGGCGGGCGACATTCTCGGCCGTGTTGCCCATGTGATAGCCGTAGAAGGCGTCGGTCAGGCCGTCCTTGATCATCGTGTCGATCAGTTTCAGGTCGCCCATCCTGGCGCCTGCGCGCAGGTGTTGCGCGTGCGGAGCCATCGACATCGACTCCTGGCCGCCGGCAACGATGATCGAGGCGTCGCCGGTCTGGATCTGCTGCATGCCGACCGCGACGGCGCGCAGGCCCGAGCCGCAGAGCTGGTTGAGGCCCCATGCCGTCGTTTCCTGCGGGATGCCCGCTGCCATCGCCGCTTGACGCGCAGGGTTCTGGCCCTGGGCGGCCGTCAGGATCTGGCCCAAGATGACCTCGTCGACTTCCTTCGGATCAACGCCAGCGCGCGCAAGCGCCTCCTTGATAGCGACCGAGCCCAGGACATGGGCCGGCGTGTCGGCGAAGGCGCCGTTGAAGGAGCCGACCGGCGTGCGGGCGGCGCTGGCGATGACGATCGATTGGGACATGAACTGTCTCCCGAAAGGGGTCGATGGCTGAGATATCGGCAGTTTTTGTTGCCCTTTCGCATCGCCAAGTCAAACCGAATCGCCGCGGTGCGGCAAAAAATGATGCGGGTGCGAAGACAGGTAGCCTCGCGTGGTTGGTCGTTCCCACCTTGGCGCCCCTGTCGCACCGCACAAGATGCTTTCATTTCGGATGGTTTTGCGCATATCCTGACTGGAAGGCCGTCCTCTCGAACGGCCGACAGCCCGGCCCGCCAGGGTGCCGGAGCGTGGATTCGGGGAGGTTGTCATGGCCGCGAAAGACGATCCGGTGGTGATCAAGAAATACGCCAACCGACGTCTCTACAACACCGGCACCTCGACTTACGTGACGCTCGAGGACCTCGCCGAAATGGTCAAGAAGGGCGAGGATTTCACTGTCCAGGACGCCAAGACCGGTGAGGACATCACCCATTCGGTGCTCACGCAGATCATCTTCGAGCTGGAAAACAGGGACGGGCAGAGCATGCTGCCGATCTCGTTCCTGCGGCAGCTGATCTCATTCTACGGCGACCAGATGCAGATGATCGTGCCGACCTTCCTCGAACAGTCGATGCTTGCATTCGCGAAGGAGCAGGAACGGTTCCGCGAGCAGCTGACGGCGGCTTTCGGCAAGACGCCGATGGACATGATGGGCATGTCCATGCCGATGAAGGCGCTGGAGGAACAGACGCGGCGCAACATGGAAATGTTCCAGAACGCCATGCGCATGTTCTCGCCGTTCCCGCAAGGGACGCCTTCCGACCGCAACGGCGGCGGCGGACGCAGCGAACCGAAGTCACGCGACGAGCGCGAGGAGCTCGAGGAACTGCGCGACCAGATCGCTGCGATGCAGCGCAAGATTGACAATATCGGGCGCCGGTAGGCGCTCTCCTACCAGCCCGCCGCGAAGCCATCCTTGCGCGGGTCGGAGCCGGCGGTAAGGAAGCCGTCATCGGCGATCGCGATGATCTGCGCCCCGCCATGCATCCCGCCGGCTCGCAGCCGGTGCCCGCGCTCTTCGAGCCCTGCCCTGATTTCGGCCGAAATGCCCGTCTCGACTTCGAGGACTCCATCGTCCGCCCAGAACAGGCGTGGCTGGTCCGCCGCTTCCTGCGGGTCCATGCCGTGCACGACCATGTCGGTGAACACCTGAGCGTGTCCCACGGGCTGGAAGCCGCCGCCCATCACGCCGAAGGCGATCGAGGCGCGGTTGCCCTTCGTCGCCATGGCCGGGATGATCGTGTGCATGGGACGCTTGCCCGGCCCGAATTCGTTCGGGTGGCCCCGCTCCAGGGTGAAGCCCGCGCCGCGGTTCTGCAGGGTCACCCCGCTCTGCGGCGCCACGATGCGCGCGCCGAAGCCGTAATAAAGCGAGTTGATGAAGGACACGGCGAGCCGGTCGCGATCGACGACCGAGAGGCAGATCGTGTCCGGGCCCGGCAAGGGCGGCATGGCCAGATCTTCGTTGCGCCGCTGCGGATCGATGCGTTCGGCAAGCCGCTCTGCGAATTCACGGGACAGCAGCGTGTCGACCGGCGCTGCCATGGTCGCCGGGTCGGACACGTAGGCGTCGCGCGCGGCGTAGGCCAGACGCGCCGCCTCGATCCAGACGTGCCAGCGCTCGGCGCTGTCTCGCGGGAGGCGACTTGCGTCGAGGACATCCAGCATGTTGAGCAGGATGAGCGCGGTGATGCCCTGGCCGTTGGGCGGGATCTCGTTGAGCCGCTGGCCGCCATGCTCGACCCCGATCGGGTCCACCCAGTCGGCGTTGTGGGCGGCGAAGTCGCTCTCCTCCATGAAGCCGCCACCCTTGCGCACCATTGCTGCGATCTCGGCCGCGATTTCGCCTTCGTAGAAGGCCCTGGCGCCGCCTTTGGCCACCTGGCGCAGCGTAGCGGCGAGCGCAGGATGGCGCATGCGTTCGCCCACGGCCGGTGCCCTGCCATCCTTGAGGTAGTGCAGCCGCGCGCCCGGATCGGTCGCGAGCTGCGCCGCGTAGCGCCGATAGTCGTAGGCGACACGCGGATGAACGGCGAAGCCCTCTTCGGCGTAACGGATCGCGTCGGCGAGCAGCCGGTCGAAACCCATCGTGCCGAAACGCTGCACCAGCGCTTCCCAGCCGGCCAATGCGCCCGGCACAGTAACGGCGAGAACGTCGAACTCGGGAATCGTCGCGATGCCGCGCGCCCGCACCGCTTCGGCATCCGCAGTCGTCGACGACCGACCCGAACTGTTGAGGCCGTGCAGCGTCCCGTCCGGCTCGGCGACGATGGCGAAGCAGTCGCCGCCGATCCCGGTCATGGCCGGCTCGACGACGCACAGGGTGGCGCAGGCGGCAATCGCCGCGTCCACCGCGTTGCCGCCCTCGCGCAGGATCGAAAGCGCCGTCATGGTGCCGAGCGGATGGCTGGTCGCGGCCATGCCGTTTTCGGCGATCACCGGCGAGCGGCCGGGCAGTGAGAAGTCGCGCATGCTGTGTGTACCCCTTCGACCCGGTCTGGAATCCCGTCCGGAAGCGATACACACTGTCGGCCGGGCAGCCTAGACACTCAATCGCATGGAGATGGTCCAATGCCGCGCATTTCGCTTGCCAAGGCCAACAGGATGATTGCGGCAGGCTTTGCCAAGGCACGCGAACAGGGCTTCAAGCCGCTCGGCATGGCCGTGCTCGACGCCGGCGGCCACCTGATCGCATTCCAGAAGCAGGACGGCACCTCGATGATGCGCTTCGAAATCGCCGCCGGAAAGGCCTATGCCGCGCTCGCGACGGGCGTGGGCTCGCGCGCCGTCGGCAAGATGGCCGCGGAGCGCCCGCATTTCTTCGTCGGCCTTTCTGGCGTCTCGGGGGGAAAGATGGTGCCGGTTCCGGGCGGCGCCCTGGTCAAGACCAGGTCGGGCGAGATCATCGGGGCGGTCGGCGTGACCGGAGATACCTCCGACAATGACGAGATCGCCGCGATTGCGGGCATCGAGGCCGCCGGTTTCGTGGCGGATCCGGGGTAGGGGCCGATCCCTAACGCAGGTTCACGTCGCGCGTCGCCGAGCGCAGCGACACGGTGAAGCCCGCCATCACGTCCACCAGTGCGATTACCATCAGCACGAAGAACAACGATGTCGCCGCCCCTTCGACCAGCAGGAACTCGACGAGGAACAGCACGAACACGAGCAGCGACAGCATGTGGTCGATGATGGAGGCACTCGATGTCGAGGTCGATTTCACCAGCTCGATCAGCAGCACGAGGAGGGCGACGACCACCAGCAGGTCGCCGAGCGTCATCGACCACACTCCGCCAGAAATCATGGACACGTCGAACAGCGTCGCCGCCCACGGGTCCGGTTCGCCGAACAGGCCGGCAAGTCCGATGTTGTAGAGGATGAAGGGAATGATGGTCAGCGGTATGCGGCTGATCATGGCCCGGCCCCGGCTCGTTTTGGTGCCGAACTAGACCGCGCAGGGTGCGCCGCGTCAAGCAAAAGCAAAGGACCGGCGCGAGGCCGGTCCTGCACGAGTCTCGTTCCGGAAGGTGAAGCTCAGCCTTCCTTCGGCTCCAGCACCTGGCGGCCGCGATACATGCCGGTCTTCAGGTCGATGTGATGCGGACGGCGCATCTCGCCGGAGTTCTTGTCCTCGACGTAGGCCGGCGCCTTGAGCGCATCGGCCGAGCGGCGCATGCCGCGCTTCGACGGCGAGGTCTTTCTTTTCGGTACAGCCACGGGTTCTGCTCCACTGTCAAAAGGCCTGCGCGCCCGGAAGCCGGAGCCTGCTGCAAGCCGCGATCCCTGAAAGTCGGGTGCCTATACACGCGCGGAGAGGTTTTGGCCAGCGGGGGCGGCGAAAAAGTTGGAAGGGCAGGGGGAGGGCAACAGGGCGGTACGGCCCAGGGCAATACAGGGATGCCGAGCTCGATCCCCCTATTGCCCTGGTGCCCTATTCCCCTACTCCCCCAGACACCCGACATAACCTCCAGCTTTCGCCGCCCGCGCCTGCACCGTATCGGCCAGTCGCCGCATGCCGGGCGACGGCTTGGCGGGGTTGCGTTGGGCGGGGTTCGGCAGGGTGACGGCCAGAAGCGCGGCCTGCCGCGCCGAAAGCGCCTTGGCGGGGCGGTTGAAATAGTGCTGTGCAGCCGCTTCGGCCCCATAGATGTTGGGCCCCCATTCGGCAATGTTGAGATAGATCTCCATGATCCGGCGCTTCGGCACGACAAGGTCGAAATAGAGCGCCAGCGGCAGTTCGAGCACCTTGCGCAGATATGAGCGGCCCATCCACAGGTAGAGGTTCTTCACCGTCTGCATGGGAATGGTCGAGGCTCCGCGCGGGCTCTCCCCCTCCAGCGCGTCGGAAAGGACTTCGCGCATCTCGCCCCAGTCGATGCCCTGGTGGAAGCAGAACTGGCCGTCTTCGGACATCATGACAGCGTGGATGACCGCTGGTCCGATCTCTCCGAGCGGCGTCCACTTGCGGTCGTAACCTTGCAGCGTGACGATGTCGGCCATCATCGGAACCGAGACGGGGCGCACGCCGGGAATCGCGTAGACGAGAGTGAGCAGGAAGGGCAGTGCCGCGACAACCAGCAGCGCGATGCCGGTACGCCTCAGCCAGCGTGCCCACGCGTGCGACTTGCGCCGACGCCGGCGGCGCTGTGTCTCGGTGCGGATAGCGGGTTCCTGCAACGGGCTGTCCTTGTCTGGCGACCGCAATACAGACCCTGTCGTTGCGGCGCAATGTGGGCCGGTCTGCGCCCTTGACCGGCCGTCCGTTTGTGGGCATCGCTCCGCGGCATGACCGGCTCGCTGTCCGACGAATTTCGCGCCGCCCTGGCCGCACGCGCCCTGGAAGTGGAGCGCCTGCTCGATGGGCTGCTTTCCGAGCGGCCGCGCGGCGGCGAAATCCTGCGCCCGGCGCGGCTCGTCGCGGCGATGCGCCACGGTGTGCTCAGCGGGGGCAAGCGATTGCGGCCCTTTCTACTGATCGAAAGCGCGGCCCTGCTTGGCGGAGGCGCCGCGGCGGCGTTGCATGCGGCTGCCGCGCTCGAATGCGTCCACTGCTATTCGCTGATCCACGACGACCTGCCCGCGATGGACGATGACGACATGCGGCGCGGCCGGCCTACGGTCCACCGTGCCTTCGATGAGGCGACCGCGATCCTCGCCGGCGACAGCCTGCTTACGCTCGCCTTCGACATCCTCGCCGACATCGAAATGGACGCTGAAGCGAAGGTCGGTCTGGTGCTCGGGCTTGCGCGTGCGGCGGGCGTCGGAGGCATGGCGGGCGGTCAGGCCCTCGATCTCACCGCGGCGGCAAGTGCGCCGGATGAGCAGGGCATCATCGCTCTGCAGGCTATGAAGACCGGCGCGCTGATCCGCTACGCCTGCGAAGCAGGCGGGATCGTCGCGGGCGGCTCGGCCGACGAGCGCGCCAGACTTGCCGAGTTCGGCTCGGCGATCGGACTTGCCTTCCAGCTTGCCGACGACCTGCTCGACCTTACGGGGTCGTCTGCAACGGTCGGCAAGGCCACGGGCAAGGACATCGCCGCCGGGAAGGCAACGCTCGCATCGCTGCACGGTATCGACTGGGCGCGTCGCCAGCTTGCCGGCCTCGTAACACAGGCCGAGGACTTGCTGGCGCCATGGGGAGACAGCGCCCGACTGCTGCGCGAAGCCGCGCGCTTCATTGCCGCGCGCGACTCCTGATCCGAACCGCCTGGGGAGCATGCGAGCCCACTTCCAGCGTTAAGCGCGCCTTAATCGGATTCGTCAATTCTGACGCGAGCGTTGGCGTCTTGGGGTATTGCGTTCATGTCGTCTGTGATTACGCGCGCCTATCTGCGCAGTCGGCTGCTGTTCATCCTCGCTGGCTTCATCGCCGCGGTTGGCGCCGGCACAGGTTTCCTCCTTTGGCAGGCGCAGCAATCCAAGACGGATGTCCGCTATGCGTCGCTGATCCGCTACGTCGCCGACGCCACAACGGACGTGATCTTCGACACGATGCGTCTCGACAATACCCGCATCAACGCGCGGAATTTTGGTGCGTTGGGCGGCGGCGACGCGCGCAGATCAGACATGGACGCCGTTCGTGAAGATCTCAACCGCTCGATCGCCCGTCTCGAACTGGGCTACGAGGCGCTGCGGGTTTCGGCAGGCGACCTGATCGGCATCGGCGAGAGCGAGCAAGTCTCGATAGCCCAGGGTGACATGGTAGAGG
>Ga0207868_1001351_pt1 | contig 17967 bp, 11 predicted proteins | sample Passage237B_FD_187370 | JGI IMG/M metagenome (GOLD analysis project Ga0207868, IMG submission 187370) | Cellulose adapted compost microbial communities from Newby Island Compost Facility, Milpitas, CA, USA - Passage2 37B (SPAdes) (version 3) ... | reverse complement strand
GGGCGCCCAGGTAGTTGGCGTTGAGCACGGCCGTCTGCGCGACGTTACGCAGGCCTTCGCCACCACAGGCCGCGATGTAGGCCCAGCAGCGGAGCAGCACGCCGAACTGGCCGGCGAACGAGCGAACCTTACCGATGGTCTTTTCGCGGTCGTGTTCGAGGTAGTACGTTCCGTCGGCCGCCTTCTGGACCTGGGGGACAGGCAGATAGGGGGCCAGGAAGTCACGCACCGCGATGGGGCCCGCGCCAGGACCGCCACAGCCATGCGGCGTGGAGAAGGTCTTGTGCGTGTTGTAGTGCATGATGTCCACGCCGAAGTCGCCCGGACGCGAGACGCCGACGATGGCGTTCATGTTCGCGCCGTCGAGATAAAGCAGCGCACCGGCGTCATGCAGGATCTTGGCGATCTCGGTGATCGTCCCGTCGAAGATGCCCGCGGTGTTGGGGTTGGTAATCATCAGCGCGGCGGTGTCTTCATTGACCAGGCTGCGCAGCGCGTCCAGATCGACCATGCCATCCTTCGAGGGAACCTTCACCACGTTGGCACCACACATCGCGCACGAGGCGGGGTTGGTTCCATGGGCCGTGTCAGGAGCCAGCACGGTCTTGCGGTTGGGCTGGTTGCCACCCTTGGGATCGTTGAAGTAGGCGCGGATGACCTTCAGCGCCGCGTATTCGCCATGCGCACCGGCGCAGGGCTGGAGCGACACTTCATGCAGGCCGGCGATTTCCGCCAGCCACAGACGCGTGTCGTAGAGCATCTTCAGCGCGCCCTGCACGTCGGCGTCATCCTGCAGGGGATGCAGACCCGTGAAGCCGGGCATGGCGGCGGCGGCTTCGTTGATCTTGGGGTTGTACTTCATCGTGCACGAGCCAAGCGGGTAGAAGTTGGCATCGACCGAGAAGTTACGCTGCGACAGGTGCGTGTAGTGACGCACCAGGTCGAGCTGGCCCACTTCAGGCAGCGCCGGCGGCTGATCGGCCAGCAGCGAAGCGGGCAGCGCGGTTTCGGGAACGTCCAGGGCAGGCAGGTCGGTGGCGCGAGCACCAGGCGACGAGATGTCGAAGATCGACGGAACGATGCCCTGAGCCAGCTGATTACCGGGGAGAATCTGATTCATGTGAATTACCTGCTTTCCTTCAGGAGCGAGACCAGGGCGTCGATCTGCTTTCTGGTGCGTTTTTCAGTCACGGCGATCAGCAGCTGGTTTTCGCTGCCAATGCCCAGTTTCCTGCAGGACAGGCCGGGCTGGATGTTCCTTGCGCGGCCGGCGTCGATGATCTTCTGAGCGGGCACCGGCGTATTGACCACGAATTCATGGAAGAACTCGCCGCTGTACGCCAGGCTGTAACCCGGAAGCGCCGCAATCTGCTGCGCGGCGTAGTGAGCCTTGTGGAAGCACTGGGTGGCCACTTCACGCAGACCCTGCGGACCCATGGCCGACATGTAGATCGTCGCACGCAGCGCCAGCAGGCCCTGGTTCGTGCAGACGTTACTGGTGGCCTTGGCGCCGCGGATGTGCTGTTCGCGGGTCTGCAGCGTCAGGCAGTAGCCACGCTTGCCATTGACGTCGACCGTCTGGCCGACCAGGCGGCCCGGCATGCGACGCAGCAGGCTCTGACGCGCCGAAAACAGGCCCAGGTAAGGCCCGCCGAACTGCAGCGGAATGCCCAGAGGCTGACCGTCGGCCGCGGCGATGTCCGCACCGCAGTCGCCCGGACGCTTGAGCAGGCCGGTGGCGGTGGGGTTGTAGATCGCCACTGCCAGCGCTTCGCCGGGCTGGCCGTCGGGCGTCTGGCTCTGGTGGGTGGTGTTGAAGTGGGCGGTCCAGTCTTCGATCAGGCCAAAGACGTTGGGCGACTGAATGACCACGCAGGCCGTATCGCCGCGGCCTTCTTCCAGCAGCTTCGACAGGGCCTGGCCATCGACCACGCCATCCTTGAGCGGGATGGAGATGTACTGGGCAGGCAGATCGGACAGATAGGTGCTGATCACCGCCTTGTAGTGGGGATGCACGCTGTCAGCCACCAGCACGCGACGCTTGCCCGTGGCGTTGAGGGCCATCATCACCGCTTCGGCCGAGGCGGTAGCGCCTTCGTAAAGCGATGCGTTGGCGACATCCAGCCCGCTGATGCGACAGACCTGCGTCTGGAACTCGAAGAACGCCTGCAGCGAGCCCTGCGAGGCTTCCGCCTGGTAGGGCGTGTAGGCCGTGGTGAAGGTTCCGTTGTGCGCCAGGGCATCAACCGCGGTGGGGATGAAGTGGTCATACGCGCCGCCCCCCAGGAAGCAGGCGCCGGCCGCTGCGGGGCGGTTGCTGGCGGCCATTTCCGCCAGTTCACGCTGCAGTTCCAGTTCGCTCTTGGGCGTGGGGAGCCCGGAGAGCTTCAGCGCTTCCTTGAGGCGGTATTCCTCAGGCAGGCTGTAGTACAGATCCTCGACCTTGTTGACCCCGATGGTCCGCAGCATCGCCTCGCGGTCCTGCGGGGTGAGTTGGATGTAGTCCATACGCCAGATGTCTTTCGCAGAAGAAATAGGGGTAGAACAGTTACGTTCTGCGGGCCGGATACCGGGGGGAGAGCATGCTGCACTGGGGAGCGCCTGAGCCAGTGAAACTGGCGGGTCGGCAGGGCAGCGAGCTACCCCCACGGACGGGGATCCGTAGAGCAGAGGATTCTACCGATTTTTTACGGTCAGGGGGCTGATGGACCCATAATCCACCGTCTCACGGCCCTGCCTGCATTTTCTGCCCGTGATCAACGTCGTCTTTCCCAGGATCAGGCCTGCGATTCACTTCCTGCTTGACAGCCCGCAAGGGATATTCCTATGATGCAATAACGATTAAGCATCTTAAGTATTACGTTTAAGCAACATTTCGTCATTTCTCACCTGAAAAGAGCGGGGGCCACAGTCAGCGGGTGTCACAGGCGTCGTGATCCTGGCTGGTGGAAGCAGATTCGCTGTTGGCTATTCATCACTGGAGCCAGGCATGCCTCACGAACGAACGGACCGCAGCACCTCGGGTAATGAATCGGGTTGTTTCTTTGCTTCGCGGCGATCCACCGCCGGTTTCACGCTCATCGAACTGCTGGTGGTCATCTCCATCATTGCCCTGCTGATTTCGATCCTGCTGCCTGCCCTTGGCAAAGCCCGCGAGGCGGCCCGTGGCATTCAGTGCATGAACCAGATGAAGCAGATCGGCTACGGCGCGGAAACCTACATCAACGAGTTCAAGGAATGGTTCCCGCTGCAGGACTGGTACTACCCCCAGCAGCCTCGGCCGGCGTTTGGCAAGATCGGGGCCTTTGGCGAGTACATCGGCCACACGCGTGAGAATCGCGACAAGCCCAGTCTGGCCACCTGCCCGGCGACGCATTCCACCATGCCCACCGGGCTGAACTACATGCCTACCATCGCCACCAGCACCTACATTGGCACGGGCTATGAAACTGGCTACATGAACCCGACTACCGGCGTTCAGAACTTCGCCGACGTGCGTGCTTACACTGTTGACCGCCGCATCAGCGTGCTCAAGCCCTCGAGCGTGATGATCTACATCGACTCCTACCCCGAAGTGACTCACTCCGGCGGCGGGTGGTACTACCGCCCCAACGTGGCCGACTCCAACGTCGACAACTTCGTCTACCCCCACAACAAGGCCCTGAACGTGGCGTTCATCGACGGCCACGTGGAGTCGAAGAACCAGGAAGCCATGCAGAAAGTCAAGGACTGGCGCTATCCCTTCTGGGGTCACATTTACAGCAAACAGCGTCGCCATCAGCACTGGCCTCTGCCCTGATTGAGATTGCGGTCTGCTGCTCGATTCATATTGAAAACATCGTGCGAAACGAAAGGCCTGGAATGATGCGTAAGGACCTGGTGACCTGGGTAACGCGGATCATGGCGATCCTGCTCTGCAGTGAGATGACGACCGCCGCGCATGCGGGCGCTTCGCTTGAACTGGTCAAAGATGGGGTCAGCCAGTACGAGATTGTCGTTCAGGACACCGATCTTGAATCTGTGAAGCTCGCCGCTTCGGAACTGCAGCGCGTGGTGCGCATTGCCACAGGCGCAGAGCTTCCCATCCGCACGACGCCCGGCGATAAGCCTTATCGTCTGGTAGTGGGCGATCATCCGCTGGCCCAGCAGGCCGGCGTCAATGCACAGGGCCTGGTCCACGACGCCAGCCGCCTGGTGGTCAAGGATGGCAACGTCTATTTCATCGGTCTGGATGACAAGCGGGGGACCTGGCTGCGATATGGCAACCCTCGCACGTGGTCGGCCGGTACGTTTAACGCGGTTATCTACTTCCTGCGTGAATATGTCGGGGCGCAGTGGTACATCCCCGGTCCGGAAGGGGAAGAGATTCCATCGCTGACCACGCTGACCATTCCGGCCGATCTGAATAAGGAACTCACGCCTCGCTTTGCGATTCGCTCGATGGATGCGGTGTTCTACCGTTCCGAACAGGGCGCTCGCCGTCGCTTCGAGTCCGGGGCATACAGCCAGCTTTATCTGCCTGCTCGAACCCAGGAGATCAACCTCTGGGGCAGGCATCTGCGCATGGGCCATGCCTTTGAGTTTGAAGTCTCGCACGCCTGGTTCATGTTCCTGCCTGCCAACGGCCCGAACCAGTGGGCACCGCGCGGCTACGGCGAGGAATTTCCCGAGTTTTACGCGCTTTACAAGGGCCAGCGACAGAACTTCTACCGCTCGGGATCGCATGGCGGCCAGCTGTGTCTGTCCAATCCGGAGATGCTCGATGTCTTTGCGCAGAACATCATCAACTACGCGAAAAAGACCGGAAAGCGCGACTTCCCCCTGAGTGAAAACGACGGCGGCGGCCACTGTGAATGTGACAACTGCAAAGCGTGGGACGTTCCCTTTGATGCCGATGGCAAGCCTCGTATTGTCGATGTCACGCTGCGAGGCGGGCAGGGGCCTGCTGCGGGCCAGTCCAAGCCCGTACTGACCGACCGATTCATGCGCTTTGTCCATGAAATTGCCACGCGCGTGGAGAAGGAAATTCCCGGCGCGACCTTCGGCTTCTACGCCTACTACGATGGCAGGCAGCCTCCGGCGAAGCAGAAGATTCATCGTCGGGCGATCGTCAGCGACGTCTACAACTTCCTGCCTTACTACTTTGATCAGGGTGGCAAGCTGCATGACGCCATGATGAGCGACCTGCGAGGCTGGCGCGAGGGCAATGAAGGGCGTGTGGTGATTTCTTCCTACTACACGGCGTATGGTCACTGGTCGCTGCCCTGGTCCACCGGCCATGCGCTCGATGCGCTGATCAAGGAAATGGCGAAGTACCCCTCCAGCGCTGGCATGCGACTGGTTCTGGGCAGTGGTTATGCGCCGCCTCTGCTTGGGCAGTGGGGCGCGGATATGTGGGTCTACTCTGAACTGATGTGGGACCCATCGCAGTCTCTCGAAGAGCTGGAATCCCGCTTCTACCGTGGCGCTTTTGGCGAACAGGCCGGCCCGCTGGTTCAGCGTTACTACCAGCTGATTCGTGAGTCGATGAGGAAGGAAGCCAGCTCGCAGCCTTTCGCGCCGGAACGTGGCGAAGTGCGCTCGGCCAGTCAGCTGGTCTATCCGGCCTATTCTCGCGTGCGTGAGGAATGTTCGCAGCTCATCCAGCAGGCGACGCAGATTGTCAGCCAGCAGCCTGTGCGCTATCAGCAGCGTATGGACCTGGTGGCCCGTGGCTGGAAGCTGGCCGAACTGACGCTGGACATGATTGCTTCCATCGAGAAGGCCAACAAGCTCAGCGGCGCTGCTGCAGCGGAAATGGAAAAGAAGGCGCATCACTACTGGCAGCAGCGCATGAGTCTGGCCACTGAGCCTGCGAGCCTGTTTGCGGTCGATCCGCGTCCGATGGATCACACCGACAAGCACAGCACCTGGGGCATTCAGCGGATCGTCGAGAAATACAGGCAGTTCTCGCGCTTCAATGAGCCTTCGCAGGTGGTGGACCTGAGCACGCCCTGGCGCTTCAGTACCGATCCGCAGGACGTGGGCCTGAAGGAGAAGTGGTTCGATCTGAACTTCGATGACCGCAGCTGGAATTCGCTGCGTGTGAACCGCGCCTGGGAACTTCAGGGGTATGATAAATACGATGGCGTGGCGTGGTATCGCCGCGTTCTGGGCGGCCTGCCCAATGTCGAAGGCAAGCGTCTGGTGCTTTACTTCGGCGCGGTCGATGGTGACGCTGATGTCTACATCAATGGCAAGCACCTTGGCAGGCACGAAGGCGACGTGGGCGACGGCGATGGCTGGCAGACGCCATTCTGGTTCGACATCACCGACTTTGTGAACGAGTCAGGCGAGAACATCATCGCGGTGCGCGTGCACGACACGGCCGGCCATGGCGGGATCTACAAGAATGCGGAGATCATCCGTGTGTCACCGCCTGTGCCCCAGTGGTCGATCCCGGAAAATTGAAGCTGATACTTGATTCATTCAACAGAAGGATAATTCACATGCTGCGATCCATTCTGGCTGTCACGGTCACGACCGCTGCTCTTGGTCTGCTGAGCCCCTCGACGCTGTGGGCTGCTGATACGCAGGAGCCTGTCAAAGCCACCATCGAAAAGAAGGACGACACCACCCAGGCCGTGGTGCTGCAGAGTGGCAAGTCGGAGTTCCGCGTGTATCGCAACCTGTGGCAGGCCGTGTCGGTCAAGACGCCCGCAGGCAGGACGCTGCGCATCACCGACCCGATTCTCTACAACACCCACGCCAATGATCTGCCCAAGGGCCACGATGCCTACTGGTCCAAGCCCGAGAGCTGGGACAGCCAGCTGACCTTCAGCGTGGTGGAACGCCCCGATGCGCCCGAAGGCTCGGCCACGGTGCTCATCGAAGGCAAGCGTGACAACCTCATCAAGCAGGTTTACATCTCGCAGTACCCCAGCGAGCCGGGCGTGGTGTACGTCGTCAACCGCCTGCGTGCCCTTGAGGATGCGAAGTATCAGGACATGCATCTGATCTACCTGGCCCGCTCGGCGGATAACGCAACGTATCTTTCGGAAATGACGCTCGACGGCGTGATGGTCGACCCCGAAACGCGCGCTGCGGGCAAGCGCGGGGCCTTCATGTATCTGGGCACGTCCGACTGCTCGCTGGGCCTGGCCCTGGCGCCGGCCGCGGTCCAGAAGGCCAAGCTGCGCGATCCGCTGATTCACGTGCCTCAGAAGACCGGGCGCGAGCTGCGCATCTTCAGCATCTCGGGCCAGACGCTCAAGGCAGGCGAAGAAGTCGAAATTCGTTATGCTCTCTACTGGGGTGATGGCAATCAGCTGCGCGAAGTGCACGCCTGGATTCAGGCCGTGGCCGATGGCCAGAAGAATGATCTGTTCTACGCGGCGCCGTCAGCCCAATGACAACAGGCCGCCAGCAGATTCATCCCCGTGGGAGCAGAGGGCCAGGTATGCCAGCGACATTGAAGGATATCGCCCAGCGGACGGGTGTTTCCATCGCCGCCGTGTCGATGGCGCTCAAGGACCATCCCCGCATCGGGCTCGAACGCCGCCGCACCATCCAGGCTGTCGCCCGCGAAATGGGCTACGAGCCTGACATGGTCGCCCAGGCGATGCGCGCCCAGCGGTCGCACACCATCGGCATGATGGTGAGCAACTTCCGCGTCCCGGTGGTGAGCATTCGCACCGACATGATCGAGCAGGCCATCGCCAGCCATGGCTATCGTGTCCAGATTGCCTTTACCCAGAGCGAAACCGCCCGACTGCTGCAGCACATCCGCACCATGCGCGCCATGCGCGTGGAAGGGCTGGTGGTCCAGAGCAAATTCCCCGATTCCGACACGAAGCAGATCTACGAAGAACTGCGGCTGTGTCGCTTCCCGGTGGTGCTGGCCGACTTCTGGATTGGCACCGAGCCGCCCGCCGAGTTTGCCCACGTCGGCCTTAACCGCGCCCAGGCCATGGAACACCTGGTCGATCATCTGGTGAACACAGGCCGACGCGACATTCTCTTCCTTGGCGCGGACATGCGGGGCACCAACGGTCAGAAGCTGCGGGGCGTGGTCAACGCCTGCCATCGTCATGGCATCCGCGTACGCTATGCCAGCGCCATTCAGCATGATGGCCAGATGCATCCGCTGGATGTGAAGACCTGTCAGACGATGATCGATACCGAAGCCAGCATCACCGTGCCATCGCTGTCCAGTCGAACCCTCTATGCCCGCACACGCCGGCTGGTGCACGCCATCGCTCAGCAGGGCGATCGGCCTGACGCCATCATGGCCACCAACGATGAACTGGCGATGATCACCATCAGCGAACTGCAGAAGAACGGGCTGCGCGTTCCGCAGGATATCGCCGTCACCGGTTATGACGACATCGGCACGGCCAAGTTATTCATTCCGCCTTTGACGACGATCCGTGAGCCCCGCAAGACGCTGGCCCGCACGCTCTCGTCAATGATGCTTGAAATGCTCAACAACAAGTCTGCCCGGCCCAGGCAGATCACCCTCACGCCCAGGCCCATGATCCGTCACTCGACACTGCCCGCCTCGCGCTGAGGCGGCTGGGGTTTCTCCAACAACTGAATGTCATGCGGATGCTGCCTGCTCAGCCAGGCGGACCAGCGGCGCTGCGTCATCCGGTTCTGATTGGTTCTGCTGATGGGATGCCCGCGACAGGCGGCCTGCCTGGCTGCACGCTGAGTCTGCAGGGTGCACCAGCGCAGGGCACGGGAGTGTTTCTCCAGAGCCTCCCCCCGGAATCGTGGCTCTCTTGTTTCCCGTGCCATGCGCTGGTCATCCTGCATCCCTGCGTGCAGGCCACAACCATAACAAAGCCCACTGACAGCATTATGTCAGTGACATTTCAAGAATCGTAAAGATTGACAGTCGCCTGGGCCTTTTCGCGGATCAGATCGACCAGTTCACGCGGTTCAAGCACCTTCGCGTGCGGGCCGTAGCTCAGAATCCACCACAGAATTTCCTTGAGCCCTTCCACTTCACAGCGGAAGAGGATGGAGCCATCGTCCTGGAACTCGATTTCCTGGGTGGGGTGCCAGTTGGTGTCGGCCACGGTCTCGGCCATGATCGCATCGAAGTGAATGACAATGCGATGCAGCTTGTCGCCCCGGATCATGCGCCAGGCTTTGCCCCGGAATTTGGCCAGTGAGAAGTCGGCCGGGATCTCGTAGCTCTGCGTGGTGGTCTTGATCGCCGAGAAGCGATTGAGCTTGAGCCTGCGGATGTCGTTACGCCCCGCGTGATAGCCAATGGTGTACCAGGCCCGCTGGTCAAAGCTCAGCAGATAGGGGTGGAACAGGAAAGGCTCGCTCTGCCCCTTGAGCGATTCATATTCACACTGCAGCACCCGCCGACGGGCGATGGCCTGCTGAATTTCGTTGTAGACGTCTTCAATGGCTTCCGACGCCGGGCCCGTGGCGGGCAGCTGAATGTCGATGTACTCGGAGCTGTCGCCCAGTTCATCAAACACCCGTGCAGGCAGCAGCGATTTGATCTTCTGAATCGCCGTGACCGCCGGGGAGGTCATCGCGATCTGCTCATTCTTGCCCACGCCTTCGGTCAGCGCGATCAGCGCCAGCGATTCACTGGCCGACAGCTGCACGGGAGGCAGGAAAAAGTCCTGGCGGATGCGATAGCTCTGCGTGTCTTCGTCGAAATAGTGGGGGATGCCCAGATCGGTGAGCACCTGCAGGTCGCGGTAGATGCTTCGCTCAGTCACCTCCAGAGCCTGTGCAAGGGCAGCGGCGTTCCCGGCTTTGCGCTGCTGCATCAGCAGAATCAGCTGCATCAGACGATGAATGCGTCGGTAGTCGTTAGCCAAAAGGGGTCCCCGTGAATGCGTATCTCAGAAGATATTCATGTCCGTTCATCGCATTATAAGCGAAAATGTTCGACGTGCAGCACGTGGAAAAGTTCCCGCGTGATTGCGAGAAACGGTGGATTTCCTGTGCATGCCGGAGGAACACCCCTGGGCTGCGCATGGAACAGATGCCCGCCTTTCAAGCTGAAAGTCAGCAGGAAAAGCGGGCATCGGCGTGAATGTGCTGTCTGAATGATTCAGACCTGTGTATCTCAGAGCAGACGCTTGCGCAGCTCTTCCGGGCTGCAGGGCGAAAGCAGGCCCGGGGCCACGTCGTAGATCGTCCTGGCGCCGTAGTCCTTCTTCACATACAGGCGATGGCATGCACGGGCATAGGCCACCAGCACCGAAGCCGTGAAGCCCGGGTTGCTCTGCAGGCGGATGGAGAACTCCATGATCTGCGTATCGCTGCGCTGGCCAGGCTGCGTCAGGGAGTCAGACGTCCCGCTGCGAATGACAAAGCCGCCATGGGGCATGTCGCCATGATCGCGCTTGAGTTCTTCGAGCGTGATGAAGTGCACCTGCGTGTCATAGTCGGCGAAGTAGTCGGGCATGGTGACGATGGTCTGCTCGACGGCTCTGGCATCGGCGCCGTCTTCCAGCACGACATAGCACGTACGGATATGGCGCTGGCGCGTGGTCAGCTCCGGGCGCGAGCCGCTGCGCACCTTTTCGATGGCGTCTTCGGAGGGAATGGTGTACTGCACGCCGGCCTTGACACCCGGGACGCGACGGATGGCATCGGAATGGCCCTGGCTGATGCCCTTGCCCCAGAAGGTGTACGTGTCTCCTTCAGGCAGAATGGCTTCGCCCAGCAAACGGTGGAGGGAGAACAGGCCCGGATCCCAGCCGATGGAAATCAGCGAAACGTGATTGCTGCTGCGGGCAGCGTTATCCACCGCCGCGTAGAACTCGGGAATCTTCGCGTGGGTGTCGAAGCTGTCGACCGTGTTGTACATCGACGCCAGCCAGGGGGTCTGCTCAGGCAGGTCCTGCTTCGAGCCGCCACAGAGGATCATCACGTCCACCTTGTCGCGGTGGGCTTCAAGCTGATCCATCGTGTAAACGGGCAACGCCGGGTTGATCGGCTGAACGTCTTCAGGGCGGCGACGGGTGTAGATGCCCGTGAGGGTCAGATCGCCGGTTCGGGCGATGGCTGCTTCGACGCCTCGGCCCAGATTGCCATAGCCCACAATGCCAATGCGGATCGGGGCCGAAGACTGCGGATTCATGTTGGGGTTCGACATATCCTGCTCCAGTTTCGGGGAGGAAACATGATACTCGTTTTCCGTATCCCTTTTGTCCGCGAACCATCGCTGTAGTGAAGGTTCGATCAGCCTGCAGGCCACTGTTATGATGACCCGCCGAGCAGGCCATCCCGCAGACGGCCTGTGACTCTTTCCTCACCGGCGGGTGAATGTCATGATTCCACTGAAACAATATCTGTATGAACTGGCGCAGCAGCCTGGCGATTCCTACGCCCAGGTTCATACCCGCGATATCCTTCAGATGAAGCAACGCTATGTGGCCACCGCCTCGCAGCGCTGGCAGTCGATGATCGATGCCTGGCAGCAGGCTGATGCGTCGCAGGGTCGCATGTGGCAGATGCACGCCGCCAACTATCTGGCCAGCACAGGCGGCGTCCGCTGGGCTATCGACCCGGTCCGCATGAACTGGCTGGTACGCGACGCAGCCGACGTGGATGTATCCCCGCTGGCGGCGCTGCAGTTTGTGCTGCTGACGCACGATCACGTGGACCATGCCGACCGCATCCTGTGGGAGCGCCTCAAGGATGCGCCCATTATGTGGGTGGTGCCCTCGTTCCTCAGGCAGAAGTTCGTTGAGAAGTCGGGCATTGAAGCGCATCGCATCATTGAGCCTGTTCCCGACCAGGTGCTGCAGCTGCATGGCCTGGAGATCCTGCCTTTCGAAGGGCAGCACTTCCAGTACGTGCCTGCGGAAAATGACAAACCCGCTGTGACGCTGGGCGTGCCTGCGATGGGCTATCGCGTCCGATGGCAGGATCGCACCTGGCTGTTCTTGGGCGACACGCGCACGTACGACCCCACGGCGTTTCTGCCGATGCGCGGAGCCGATGTGGTTTTCGGCCACGTCTGGCTGGGCAGGGAGTCGGCCCATATTGAGCCGCCGCCACTGCTGGAGGTGTTCGCCTCGTTTCTCACCGTGCTGCAGCCTGCCAGGCGGGTGGTGCTGGCCCATCTGTATGAGATCAGTCGCACGCCGCAGGACTGCTGGAGCGAGGATCACGTTCAGCGCGTCAGAGCGATTCTCAACGACCGCCTGCCCGGTGTGGAGGTGGTGTGGGCATTGTCGGGCGAAGAAATTCCGCTGTGACCCTATGTAAAACATGGTGCCCGCTTCAAGGAGAGGGGCACCATGCCAGGTAGTCTCTGGATACGGGATCACCTCACGCTTCACGCGTGGTGATAGCCGCCTGTCCCATGCGTCTGGCCTACTACGCCTGTCGTGGCGCTGGGGTAATGCAGCGCACCCGCAGGATTGCGAGGCGGCTCATCGTAGTGCTGACGATCTGCCTGCTTGGCCGCCAGCTTGTCACCCAGGCCGGGCGTGAGCTTGGCGATGGTGGTGTTGATCGTCGCCATCGCGCCGACTTTCTTCGCCCGCGTGGGATTGATGGCCGTCTCCAGAATGGCTTCGGCGACTTTTTCCGGATCGATCATCGGCGTGGGCAGCTTGGCCTCGCGGTTCATGTAGTTGCGGGCATGCTGCGGATAGGGCGTGTCCACGGCCGTGGGTTGAATAAGCGAGACGGCGATGTTGGCTTCATCCACTTCTTCAAGCTCAACGCGCAGGCCATCGTTGTAGCCTTTGACGGCGTGCTTCGAGGCGGAGTACATCGCCTGCAGCGGAATGATGGCTTCCGACACTTCGCTGCCCACGTTGATGATGCTGCCACCATTGGGATTGGCTCGCAGGTGCGAGAGGGCCACCATGCACCCATTGACTACGCCCCAGAAGTTGGTGTCGAACAGGCGGCGGGCATCTTCTTCGGAGATCTGATCGAGTCGGCCATAAATGGACACGCCGGCGTTGTTGATCCACGTGTCGATGCGCCCGAAGGCTTCGATGGCCCGGCGTGCAGCCTGGGCCACTTCTGTGCGCTGGCCCACATCGCAGTGCACGGCGATGGCCTGTCCGCCTCGGGCCACGATATCGTGGGCGATGTTCTCCAGGGCTTCATCGCTGCGGGCAATGAGCACCACGCGTGCGCCGCGCGATGCAGCCAGCTGCGCGGTGGCCAGACCGATGCCGCTGCTTGCGCCGGTGATGGCGATCACCTGATCTTCCAGAGGTCGGGGTTGAAAGCTCATGGCTTGTCCTTTGATCTATGTAAAAGTGTGTTCCTCCTTCATTGTTCTGCATTGCAGCGCAGTCACTATCAGGAATCACAGATCGTCGACGTGAGATATCACCCGACAGGGAAAGTCGTGTGTGATACAGCGATTGTGTGCGCGATTACGCAGGCCCATCAAAAGAAATATGGAAATGGAGCCTTACCCCGATTGACCGGCCAATGTGGGTATTTCTACGATCAGGAAAGCTTTGATCCCCACATCGCGTGATCATCATGAGTCACAGCACACTCCCTTCACCACACGCCAGGCAGCTCGATGTTGAGCATCTGCGTTTCATGTTTGCCACCGGCATTGAGTGCAGCAACCCCATCTCCAAATCCGGAGGTGGCGTTCGAGTGGATCAGCTTGAGCTGACGCAGCATTACACGAAGTGGAAGACCGATCTGGCGCTGGTGCGCGAGCTGGGCATCCGTTATCTGCGATATGGCCTGCCGATTCACAAGGTGTTTCTCGGGCCGGGGCGGTATGACTGGTCCTTCGCCGACAAGGTGCTGGTTCAGATGCGCGAGCTGGGCATCACGCCGATTCTCGATCTCGTGCATTTCGGCCTGCCTGACTGGCTGGGGGATTTTCAGAACCCCGACTGGCCCAATCACCTGGCCGATTACGCGCATGCGGTGGTCGAGCGTTACCCGTGGCTGAATTTCTTTACGCCTGTGAACGAAATGTACATCACTGCTCAGTTCTCGGCGGCCTTTGGCTGGTGGAACGAGCAGGCCCGCAGTGATGAAGCGTTTGTGCGCAACGTCAAGCACTGCGCCATCGCCTCCATCCTGGTGATGAAGGCCATCCTTGAGCGCAAGCACGGGGCGATCTTCGTCTTCAGCGAAAGCACGGAGTACGTGCATCCAGGCAGCCCGACGCTGGTTCCGCTGGCGACGTTTCTCAATGAGCGGCGATTTCTCGCGCTGGATTTTCTCTTCGGCCATGATGTGTCGGCCAGGGTCTACCGATTTCTCAAGCACTCGGGCATGACCACCGAGGAGTACGACTGGTTTCAGAATCATCACGAGCTGCGTTCCCACTGCATCATGGGAACGGACTACTACATCACCAACGAGCACGTGCTTAACCCCGACGGCCGCACCACCGGCTCGGGTGACATCTACGGCTATTACGTCATCACGCGCCAGTACTACGACCGCTACCGCGTGCCCGTAATGCACACTGAAACCAATCGCGTGGCTCCGCACGCTTCAGGCTGGCTGTGGAAGGAGTGGGTCAACCTCCTGCGCCTCAGGCAGGATGGTGTGCCCATCATCGGCTTTACGTGGTATGGATTGATCGACATGGTCGACTGGGACTCGGCTTTGACTAACCTGCGCGGCCACGTGAACAAGGTAGGGCTGTTCTCCCTGGACCGCCGGCCTCGCAAGGTCAGCGAGCAGTACCGCCAGATCATCGAGCAGTACACGAGCCTACAGATCAGCGGGACGAAGTTTCCAATACTCACGTCGTGATCATCACACGGAGGTGCTGTTCCCTCGCGGGCATGACGGAAGGGGGAGTCTGGCTTCCTTGTGTATAGCCATGGAGAGATGGCGTTACTGCAAAATACCGAATCGATGGTCCAGTTCTGAATTTATTTCATTCCCTCTCACTCCACGCATAAAAAACAGGACGAGCCCGAAGCTCGTCCTGCGGTGGTGGACTGCTGAAAGATCGTGTCAGATCTTCTGGGGTGGCTGCTGCGTCACGCCCAGTTCTTCCTCGGCCAGGTCGGCTTCGACCTTGTCGCCATGCGTTGCGGCGGCCACGCTGACGAGGCGGGCCTGACCGTTGTTGCGCGGGTCGCCGCTGCCTGCCACGGCGGGGCGTTCGTGCACGGCAGCATTTCGGCCGTCGTGGGTGCTGGCGTAGACCATGCCGATCGTGGCTTCCTTCTCCTGATGGATCAGGCGGTTGATCAGCTCCACGCCCTGCATCAGGGAGTGATCGGTGTTGCTCACCTCATACTTCCACATGCCGAATCGGCCTCGGCTGTAGATGGACTGATTCTCCAGCCAGGGGATGACATCGGCCAGAATATCGTCACGCTCGATGCTCGGCGTGGGATAGCTGTAGTCGGCCTGGTAGTGCCAGATGTCGACGATGTCCTTACGGTCCTCGGGCTTGAGCAGGCCGGCGTTGATCAGGCCCTGGATGGTTTCATCCACGATGGTGCTGCGGTCCACCGGCTTGTACTCGCTGTAGCTCGTTTCACACAGCAGCGAGTAGTGCGTGTTGTTGTCGGGTGTCATGTAAGGCGAGTAGTTCGACAGATACGTGACACGATAGAACGGGCAGTTGTCTTCGGGGAAGTACATCCAGCTCTTGGTGCTCGGGCAGGGCTGCTTGATGCCAATGCCCACCATGTGCCCGCCGCTGTGGCGCAGCTTGCCTGCCTGCGATTTGATCTTCTCAGGCACGCCGGCTTCGATCACCTGATTGCAGAGCTTGTCCAGCGGCATCGTGGAAATCAGGATGTCATACGACACGGCCTGGCCGTCCTTGAAGTACACCTTCTTGTGGATGGCATCAATGCGATCCACGGCTTTGTTGAGCGTGAAGTGGCCTTCGAGTGGTTTGGCGAAGCGGCGGTAGAACTCGCCAGTTCCGCCCATCAGCGGGAACTTGAACTGGTTGTTGGGGCCCCAGCCAAAGTCGTCCTTGCCCATGATGACGTTGCGCAGCGCCCGCTGCGTGTCGATGACGGCCACGCGCTCGCCGATCCACTGCTTGTTCATCATGCGAGGCGGATGCGCCCACACCTTGAAGTTGTAAGGCTGCATGAAGTATTTGCAGATGCCTTCCCCAAACACCGACTCCATGAACTCTTCAAAGTTGCTGGCCTGCTCGTGGTCCTTGCGGTTCTGGGCGGTGATCAGCCCGGCCAGACATTCAAAGCAGACTTCGCGGGGCAGATAGCGGATGTTGTTCTGGAAGGGATACGGAATCCAGGTGTCGAACATGCGTACCCACGACTCGCGCATGTTCAGCTGAAAATCTTCGCCCATCAGTTCATCGAACACATCGTCGTAGTACTTGTAATGGCTGAACATCACGTGGCCGCCGATGTCCCAGGTGAAGCCGGCGCTGTCGGTGAAGCTGCTGGCCAGACCACCCAGATGAGGCAGCCTGTCGTACATGTGAAAGTTGCGGTAGCCCAGCTGCTTGAGTCGGTATGCAGCGCCCAGGCCGGTGGGTCCGGCGCCGATGATGATGATCCGAGGTTGCACTATGAATTCTCCGTAAGTTGTGTGATTCAGCGTCCTGCTTCGATGGCTTCTGCTTCAGGGCATCACGCTCAGGAGCCAGGCGTGGAGATGAACTGGTAGCTCAGCTCCTCGCTGGACAGGGGCGTGATGGTCCTGCTGCTTGGCCTGTCATCCTGCGAGATGCTGCTGAGGATGAGCTTCTGCATGCTGGCGACGGTGTTCTCCCAGCTATTGCTGCGTGCCAGCTCCAGGCCGCGCCTGATGCGATCCTGATCCGGGTTCCGCCAGGCACGCTCTGCGGCGTCCACCAGTTCCTGCGCGGTTGAACCGATATCCATCAGATCGCTGTACTGGCTCACCACATCGCGCACCGGCGTGGCGATGACGGGCTTGCCCGTGGCCAGATACTCCATGGCCTTGGTGGGGTTGATGTACTGCGTAGCATCGTTGATGGCGAAGCACATCATGCACACATCAAAAGCCTTGCAGTAGTTGGGCAGCTGGGAGTAGTCGCGCCCGCCCAGCCAGTAGAGGTTGGGCGCGTGGGGAATGAGGTTGGGGTCGACCTTGACGATGGGCCCGACCATCGCAAACGACCAGTCGGGGCGCAGCCTGGCCATCTCGGCTACCAGGTGATAGTCCACGCGTTCGTCGATCACCCCGAACCAGCCGATGACAGGCTTGCTCAGGAAGTCGATATCAGGCGGAATGGTCGTGGAAGATTCCATCGCCTGCCCGAAGTGGTCAGACTCCACGCCGCATCCGAAGAAGTGCACATTCTGGTGCGACTGTTTCTTCTTGGCCCACAGTTCCTTTCCGCCGGTGAAGACGATGTCGGCGTATTCCATGAGCCTGCGTTCGTTGTCGATCAGCTGAGGCGGAGCACCGGTGAACTGCGACAGTTCATCCATGCAGTCGTACACCACGCCGCGATTGGCGAAGTGGCCCAGCGACCACGCTGCATCCATCGGGCTGTAGTACCAGAGCACCGGCCTGTCGAAGGCACCGTGGCGGTTCACCTGCTCGATGGCGTGGGTGAGCGACAGGCGCAGGAAGTCGGCGATATCGGTCTTCTTCGCCCAGTTGCGCGGGCAGTGAGCGCAGACGACGGTGACGTTGGGCATCACCTGATGCAGGTCGGTGCGGGGGGTGGCATCGTTGGGCAGATCGAAGATGGGCTCTTCGACAAAGAGGATCGAATGTTTCTTGGCGAATCGCGACAGGAACTGCTGCGGCCGCTGCCACACAAAGCCCCATCGCAGATGGCTGAAGACGATGATGCCATACTGCCCGCGCGACGTGCGCGAAGCCGTGGCGGACTGCCCCGCGCGGCCGGTGACGGCGGTGGTCGATGGCGCAGCGGCCGCGTGGCCGTTGGTCTTCGCCCGGTCACTGGTGATGCTGCCCAATGCCGCGGTCGGGCTCAGGAGCGCTGACTGGGCAGCGCTGGGCAGGAAGTCGGCCAGAGGCAGCTGCTGGTCGTCGATGGAATCGGTGGGGATG
>Ga0207868_1001350_pt1 | contig 17970 bp, 13 predicted proteins | sample Passage237B_FD_187370 | JGI IMG/M metagenome (GOLD analysis project Ga0207868, IMG submission 187370) | Cellulose adapted compost microbial communities from Newby Island Compost Facility, Milpitas, CA, USA - Passage2 37B (SPAdes) (version 3) ... | reverse complement strand
CCAGCCGCTCGCGCACCGGCTGGTCGTCCTCCACCAGCAGGATCCGCCAGGGCCGTCCCTCGACGTTCGCCCCTTCGCCCAAGTTCCGTCTCCCATATCGGCGGCCACGGGCCGCCGACCCCGATCTAAGTCTAGCGAACTCGTCGAGGCATACCAGTTTCATGGTATGCCCACGGGCGCCGCCGCCGACTATCCCGTCGCCATCTCGGGCGAACGGAGGAACGCCATGTTCGGCAGCATCAGGACATTGAGGATGGCCCTGGCGGAGCGGTTCACCGGCTGCTGGTGCCCGGCCGTCAACGAGACGGAGATCACGTTCCGCGCGCTTCCCTGGCAGGTCCGGGACGGCTGGCTGAGGCGCCGGACGATCGTCGCGATGGCGCGGGCGGCGGGCCGCAACTGGATCGGCGCGGCGGGCCCGCGGGCTTCCTGCAGGGCCTGCGCGCACCAGAGCGTGGACGAGATGCGGATTGCCGCCGGGGTCAGGGCCCTGGAGAGGCTTCGCGTGCGCACCCGGCTCGCCGGCCACGAAGGCGGCGCCTGGCTGCTCGAGCATCGCATCGAGCGACAGGACGGCCGCGAGATCGCGCTTCTCACCTCGCGCGTGGCGTTGCCGCAGGAGGCCTGGTGGGCCGCGTTTCCGCCTTATGCGGCAAGGGCGGACCTGTAGCTGACGCGCCCTGGCCGGGCGCAGTCACGTGGAGCCAAGTGCTTGAAAAGATGGTGGGCGTGACAGGGATTGAACCTGTGACCCCTACGATGTCAACGTAGTGCTCTCCCGCTGAGCTACACGCCCATCCGACGCGCGCATAGACCATATATGGCCGCGAGGCGTCAATAGCCAGAAACCAGACATTCGCAGCTATCGCGGCGCCTCCGGCGGCGACTGGATTCAGGCCCTCCGGCGCGCGCCTCAGGCGGCCTTCAGCATGCGATCGACCTCGTTGACGAGGTCGCGCAGGTGGAACGGCTTCGACAGCACCTTGGCGTCCTTCGGTGCGTTCGAGTCGGGGTTCAGCGCAACGGCGGCGAAGCCGGTGATGAACATCACCTTCAGATCGGGATCGAGCTCGGTGGCGCGCCGCGCCAGCTCGATGCCGTCCATCTCCGGCATGACGATGTCGGTCAGAAGCAGGGAGAACGGCTCCTCGCGCAGCCGTTCGTAGGCGCTGGCGCCATTGTCGAAATCGCTCACCTCGTAGCCCGCGCGCTCCAGCGCCTTGACCAGGAACCGGCGCATGTCTTCGTCGTCTTCAGCCAGCAGAATTCTCGACATGTTTTCCTTCCGAACCAAACCGGCACGAGCACTCGGGAGAGGTGGCGTTAACCATCTGCCTATATGCGTGGAGCGCGGTAAACATCAAGTGAATGAAGGGGCTAGCAGAGGCCAGCCGCAGCCGGCGAGTCGGCGGGCGGGTTTCCCCTGCGACACTGGACAGTGGCCGGAACTGATGGCACGGTCATGGCAACGGGTACGTTCCCGGGCGGGATGCTGAATGCCGGCGATCGACGACTTCATCGAGATTCCCCCGTTCCAGGTCCACGAAGGATCGGTCCAGCGCGTGCCCTTCGTGTTCAATTCGCCCCATAGCGGCCGCTGCTATCCCAGGCGCTTCCTGGCAATGGCGCGTCTGGACGCCGACACCATCCGCCGTTCGGAGGACTGCTTCGTCGACGAACTGTTTTCTGGCGCAGTGGCGATGGGTGCGCCGATGCTGGCGGCGAATTTCCCGCGCGCCTATCTCGACGTGAACCGCGAGCCATGGGAGCTCGACCCGCGCATGTTTGCCGAGCCGTTGCCGTCATTCGCCAACATCCGCTCGCCGCGCGTGGCGGGCGGCCTCGGCACGGTGCCGCGGCTGGTCGGCGAGGGCCTCGACATCTACGGGCGCAGGCTGCCGCTGGCGGAGGCGATCAGCCGCATCGAGCAGATCTACAAGCCCTATCACGAGTGCCTGAAGCGGCTGATCATGCGCACTCACGCGCGCTTCGGCCATGCGGTTCTGATCGACTGCCACTCGATGCCGGCCAGCATCCGCATCGGCGACGGCGGGCTGCGGCCCGACTTCATCGTCGGCGATCGCTTCGGCGCTTCGGCTGCGCCCGCGCTCAGCGAACACGCAATCCGCCTGCTCGCCGGCATGGGCTACACGGTGGCCCACAACAAGCCCTATGCCGGCGGCTTCATCACCGAACACTATGGCCGGCCGGTGCGCGGCCTGCACGCGCTGCAGATCGAGATCAACCGCGGCCTCTACATGGACGAGCGGACCTACCGGCGCACCGGCGGCTTCGCCGCGCTCGCAAGCGACCTGGCGCGGTTCGTTGTCGGCCTGATGAGCGTCGTGGTCGAAGCTCCGGCCAGCATGCCGCTCGCGGCCGAATAGCCGAGACCAGCTTCAGCCGCCGGGAGGGTCGATTGGACGACATGAAGGATTTTCTGCGTGAGCTGGCTGTGGCCGCTGCCCGGCAGACGCTGCCCCGGTTTCGGCAGCAGGGCGACGTCGTCAACAAGATCGCCACCGGCTTCGACCCCGTCACCGAGGCCGACCGGGAAACCGAAAAGGCGATCCGGTCGCTGATCGAGGCGCGTTTTCCCGATCACGGCATCCTCGGCGAGGAATTCGGCAGCACCAATGCAGGCAGCCAGCATGTCTGGGTGATCGACCCGATCGACGGCACCCGCGCCTTCATCTCAGGGCTTCCGCTGTGGGGCACGCTGGTCGGCCTGACGCGAGGCGGCAGGGCCGTGGCCGGGATGATGTCGCAGCCCTTCACCGGCGAGACCTTCCTCGCCGATGCGGGCGGCGCGGTCTACGAGGGGCCGGGCGGCCCGCGCCCGCTGGCGACACGCAAGACCACTGATCTGGCGAACGCCACGATGTTCACGACGACGCCGGCGCTGTTTCTCGAACACAAGCGCCTCGCCTACGACCGGCTGGAAGCGCGCGTCCAGCTCGCGCGCTACGGGACGGACTGCTATGCCTTCTGCATGCTGGCCGCCGGCCATGTCGACCTCGTGATAGAAGCCGGCCTGCAACCCTACGACATCGTGGCGCTGATCCCCATCATCGAACAGGCCGGCGGCGTCGTGACCCGGATCGACGGGGGCCGTGCAGAGGAGGGCGGCGACGTGATTGCCGCCGCCAATGCGACGCTGCTCGAGGCAGCACTCGAGGTCCTGCGCGCGCAGAGCTGAGGGATCGTTCAGGTGACGGCGAGGTCCGTGCCCGGCACGAACGCGTCGAAGGCGGCGAGCACCTGCTCGCGGTAGAGATCGGCCTCTTGCAGCAGCTCGTGGCGCGCACCGTCAATCGTGATGATGGAGCCTGCCCTGATGCGGCTTGCCAGGCGCTCGGTTGCCGGCGTCGACACGACCTCGTCCGCTCCCGCCGCAATGATGAGCAGAGGGATGTGGATGCGGCCGATGAAGTCCGGGTCGTCCAGACGCTCGGATGCGACACAGGCCGCATGAATCCAGGCCGCGGTCGGGCCGCCGATTCCCAGCTCCGGGTGTTCCCGGTAGATCGACTGGTTGCGTTCGTAGCGGGCGTGGTCGGTGGTCAGCTTGTTGGTCGAGAACGGCGCCGGGTCCGATTTTCGCGGCCCGCCGCCGAAATATCGTGAGCCGAGGCCGAGCCGGTACAGCAGTCCGGTCACCCGGCGCAGCGTCTTCATCGAGACGGGTAGCCGGGCAAACGCGATCAGTGGCGAGGTCAGCACCATGCGGCGCACGCGGTTGATGAGCGTCGGGGCAGCAAGCAGCGCCACCAGTGCGCCCGTGGAGTGAGCGAGCAGGTAATAGGGACCGCGGCAGTCGGGCAGCACCACCTCGTCGAAGACTTCCTCGAGGTCGGCGACATAGTCGTCGAAGCTCGCGACGTGGCCGCGTTCGGGGTCTCTCAGCAGACGGTCGGAGCCGCCCTGGCCGCGCAGGTCGAACACCAGGCTGCCCAAGCCGCGCGCGGAGAGATCGCGCACCGTCTCGAAATACTTCTCGATCGACTCATTGCGCCCCGGAATGATGACGACCGTGCCCTTGAGCGGGCGCGACCCGGCGGCGAAGCGCGCGTAGCGGATGCTCTTTCCGTCGCGCATGGTGAGGCGCCCGGCCACCATCCTGTCCGGCAGCGGATTGCCCTCGGTTGCAAAGACGATCTCCGACATCCCCGCCTGCGTTCCCTCACACAGCAGTGCCTCATTAAAGGAGCGCGGGAAAAAGGCAAAGCGCCGGCAAAAAAACCGGAGGCCGGCCCGCATCCGATGCGGACCGGCCCCCATTTCGGGTCCGGGAGGAAGGGACGTTGCACCCGGTCCCGAGCCTGGCAGGCGGCGTTCGGTGCCGCCAATCCCAGCGTCTGGACCAGGTTAGAACGAAGCGGCTGAATGCAGGCCGAAGGCGCGGTTCATCCTGCGTTCATCTGCGGGGCCTTGAACCGGCGGGTGGGCGTACCCAAATCCCCTGCAGCGGTTGCCGATGAAGGGACCGCCGACCGGACGGAAAGGCCTTGGACGCTTCCACACCGGTCAAAACGCAACCTTGTTGCTTCTGAAGGAGAACAGAATCATGCGTCACATCGATTTTTCCCCGCTCTATCGTTCGACCGTCGGCTTCGACCGGCTGTTCGGCATGCTTGACCAGCTCGCGCCGACCGACGGTGCGCCGAGCTATCCGCCCTACAATATCGAGCGCACCGGCGAGGACGCTTATCGCGTCTCCATGGCGGTCGCCGGCTTCTCGGAAGACGAGATTTCGGTCGAGGCCCACCGCAACGTGCTGACGGTCAAGGGCGAGAAGTCCGAAGAGAGCAAGGACGGCGTCGAATATCTCTATCGCGGCATCGCCTCGCGTGCCTTCGAGCGCCGCTTCCAGCTCGCCGACCACGTCGAGGTGGTTGGCGCCGAGCTGAAGAATGGCCTGCTGCACATTGATCTGAAGCGCAACATCCCCGACGAGATGAAGCCGCGCAAGATCGCGATCACCAAGGCGACGAACGGCTCGAAGCAGATCGAGGCCAAGGCCGCCTGAAAGGGCAGCCGCGATCGCAGAATTGAAACGGCGCCGAAAGGCGCCGTTCTCTTTGTTCTCGCGTGCTCGTTGCGTTCAGCTCGTGAAGAAACTCTGCGTTCCGTGCGCCTCGATCGCCTCGGCGAGGCGTTCGAGCGCGTGCACGTAGGCGGCCGTTCGCATCGAGATGTTCTTCTGCCGGCTGACATTCCAGATTGCCTCGCCTTCGGCCTCCATCATGGCCTTGAGGCGTGCATGGATTTCGGGAAGCGTCCAGTACCAGCCCTGCCGGTTCTGCACCCATTCGAAATAGGACACCGTCACGCCCCCGGCATTGGCCAGGATGTCAGGCAGCACGACGACCCCCTTCTCTTCCAGCAATGCGTCCGCCTCCGGCGTCACCGGGCCGTTGGCAAGCTCCAGGATGACTCTGGCCCGCACCGACGCGGCGTTGCGTTCATGGATCATGTTCTCGAGCGCTGCCGGCACCAGTACGTCGCAGTCGATCGCGACGAGTTCGTCGGGCGTGATCGACTCGATGCCATCCTGACCGGCACGCGCGGTGACGCTTGCTCCGGCGCTCTTGGCCGATATCAGCCTGCCTATGTCGAGGCCGTCTGCCCTGTGGATGCAGCCGCCGGAATCGGAGACGGCGACGATCCGATGTCCGTCCTCGGCAAGCAGGCGGGCAATGTTCTGCCCGGCATTTCCGAAGCCCTGCACGGCGATGCGCAGGCTTTCGCCGAGACCAAGGCTGGAAGCGAGGTGGGTCAGCAGATAGTATCCACCCCGCGCCGTGGCGTCACCGCGGCCAACCGATCCGCCGAGTGCGATCGGCTTGCCCGTGATGACGGCGGGGACCTGTTCCCCGACGATCTGGGCATACTCGTCAGCCATCCAGCCCATGATCATCGAATTTGTGTAGACGTCCGGCGCGGGGATGTCGCGGTCGGGGCCGATGATCCCGGCGAATGCCTGGATGTATGCGCGCGACAGCCGTTCCAGCTCCGCCTTCGTCAGGGCGCGCGGATCGACCTGGACGGCTCCCTTGCCGCCGCCATAGGGCAGGTTCATCACGGCGCATTTGAACGTCATCCAGAAGGCGAGCGTTTCGACTTCCTGCGCGGAGGCATCGGGGTGAAAGCGGATGCCGCCCTTGGTCGGGCCGCGGGTGTCGTCGTAACGGCAGCGCCATGCGAGGAACGATTTTCGGGATCCGTCGTCCATTCGGATCATCAATCGGACCTTGGTGGTCTCGCGGGGGTATTTCAGCTTTTCGATGACGTCTGGATCTACGTCGAGGTGCGAGGCAGCCTGGTCGAGACGCGAAAGTGCGTCTGCGAATAGATCGTCGGGCAATTTTTGCAAACTCCAACAGGGATCTGAACCCGCGTTGCTTAATTGCGGGACGAGCCCCGATCAATGATCGGAAATGTCGCGGCTGTTTCCCGGAGAGAGCCGGGGACTCGCGCTTCGCCAATCAGGATGCAAGGAGCGAGGTCATGTGATTTATGTCTTCGTCGATCGTGGCGAAGCTAGTGACGAAACGGGCCATGGTCTCGTCTTTGCCGACGCCCGCGTATCCGTGCGGGGTGTGCCACTCGTAGAAGACGGCGCCCGCATCCTGGAGTGCGGCGAAGGTTTCCATAGGCATGATTGCGAACACCTCGTTGGCCTCCGGCTGCCAGGCGAGACGCAGCTTCGAGGAGGCGGCGATCGCGTCGGCGAGCGAACGGGCCATGCGGTTGGCGTGACGTGCGGTTTCCAGCCACAGATCATTCACAAAATAGGCGTCGAACTGGGCCGCGACGAAGCGCGATTTCGAGAAGAGCTGGGCTGCCCGCTTGCGTAGGAAAGGCAAGTCGCGGCCGATCTCCGGATTGAGGACCACGAGCGCTTCCGCACACCAGCAGCCGTTCTTGGTGCCGCCGAACGAGACGAGATCGACGCCGCTCTTCCACGTCATCTCGGCCGGCGTGCAGCCGAGCGAAACCAGCGCGTTGGCGAAGCGCGCGCCATCCATGTGAAGCGGCAGGCCGTGCGTCCTGCATACTGCCGCGATGGCCGCGATGTCGGCAGGCCGGTAGACGGTGCCGATTTCCGTCGCCTGGGTGATGGAGACGGCCATCGGCTGGCCGGCGTGGATGAATTCGGCCGGATAGCGGCGGATCGCTCGGTCCAGCGCGTCCGGGTCGATGCGGCCGAGCGCGCCGTCGACCGGACAAAGCCGCGCGCCGCCGGTGAAGTATTCCGGTGCGCCGCACTCGTCTTCCATCATGTGCGCCTCGCGATGCACGAAGGCGACGCCGCCGGGCCGTGCGACTGCCGTCATCGCCAGGGAATTGGCAGCTGTTCCGGTGGCAACGAAATAGATGGCCACCTCCCGCCCGAAAATCTCGCTGAAGCGCTGCTCGACCTTGCGGTCGAGTTCGCTCGTGCCGTAGGCGGAGGCGAAGCCGGCAGCATGCTCCACGAGCGCCGCCGCGATGGAGGGATGGGCTCCGGCCCAGTTGTCCGATGCGAAATTCATGTGATTGGTCCGGCTGAGTCAGGTTCGTGGCGACTGTGGATGTTTGCCAGCGAGGTGACAAGATGCAGCCGGGTACGCAATTTGATTTCACGCGCGGTCGCTTCGGGGACTGATTCATGCGTGCGCATATCGAATTTTTTCCGAAAGCGTCTTGCGGTCGGGGCGGATTTCTGCGATAGCCAATAGGACAGTAGTGCTGTCTTATTTTGGACGTCGGTGCGGGCGAGAGACCCCGCGCGTCGCTTTTTGATGTGACCGGACAGCAAATGAGTTAGGCTTGGCTATACGCCGCCTTGCCGCAGAGAGGACCGCAGCATGACTGCCATCATGCCCTCGGGGAGGACTTCCCAAGCACGCTCCGCGCAGGCGCTCGCAATGCAGTCGGCGAGCGTCGGAGGTCGTTACAAGCCTGCTCAGGGTCTCTACGATCCGCGCAACGAGCACGATGCCTGCGGGGTCGGTTTCATCGCGCAGATGAAGGGCGTGAAGTCGCACCAGATCGTGGTCGACGGACTCGCCATGCTGGAGAACCTCACACACCGCGGCGCGGTCGGCGCCGACCCGCTGGTGGGCGACGGCGCGGGCGTGCTCATCCAGATTCCGGACCGCTTCTTCCGCGAGGAACTCGCGGGGCAAGGCATCACGCTTCCGCCGTCAGGCGAATACGGCGTCGGCCACTGGTTCATGCCGCAGGAAGCCGAACAGCGCGCACATGTCGAGAAGATCATCGTCGAGGCGGCGGAAGCCGAAGGCATCCCCTTCGTCGCGTTCCGCGATGTACCGGTCGACAGTTCCTCGCTGTCGAAGGCTCCCGGCATCGTCGCGGCCGAACCCTATCACCGGCAGGCCTTCTTCGGCAGGCCGCACGGGATCGACGACGAGCAGTTCGAGCGCAGGCTTTACATCCTGCGCAAGGTGATTTCCGGGCGCATCTACGCCGAGCACCAGAACCGTGACGTCGGCGCCTACTGCGTGTCGCTGTCGTCGCGCACCATCGTCTACAAGGGAATGTTCCTGGCCTACCAGGTCGGCGCCTACTACAAGGACCTGGTCGACCCGCGCTTCGAAACCGCGCTGATCCTTGTTCACCAGCGGTTCTCCACCAACACCTTCCCGTCCTGGAAGCTGGCGCATCCGTATCGGATGGTCGCGCACAATGGCGAGATCAACACGCTGCGCGGCAACGTCAATTGGATGGCGGCGAGGCAGGCGTCCGTCGACTCCGAACTGTTCGGCAACGACATCTCGAAGCTGTGGCCGATCTCATACGAGGGCCAGTCCGACACTGCCTGCTTCGACAATGCGCTCGAGTTCCTCTACCAGGGCGGCTACAGCCTCGCGCACGCGATGATGATGCTGATCCCGGAGGCCTGGGCCGGCAACAAGCTGATGGATGCCGACCGCAAGGCCTTCTACGAATATCACGCGGCCCTGATGGAGCCGTGGGACGGCCCGGCCGCTGTCGCCTTCACTGACGGTCGCCAGATCGGCGCCACGCTCGACCGCAACGGCCTGCGCCCCGCCCGCTACATCGTCACCGATGACGACCGTGTCATCATGGCTTCGGAAGCGGGCGCGCTGCCGGTGGCGGATGACAGGATCGTTTCGCGCTGGCGCCTGCAGCCCGGCCGCATGCTGCTCATCGACATCGAGAAGGGCCGCATCGTCTCCGACGAGGAGATCAAGTCGGAGATCGCCGCCAGGCATCCCTACAGGAAGTGGCTCGCCAATACGCAGCTCATCCTCGAGGAGCTGAAGCCGGTGGAGCCGCGCGCGCTGCGCCGGGACGTATCGCTGCTCGATCGTCAGCAGGCCTTCGGCTACACGCAGGAAGACCTGAAGCTCCTGATGGCGCCGATGGCAACGACCGGCCAGGAGCCCGTGGGCTCGATGGGCACCGATACGCCGATTTCGGCGATGTCCGACAAGTCGAAGCTGCTCTACACCTATTTCAAGCAGAACTTCGCGCAGGTCACCAACCCGCCGATCGACCCGATCCGCGAGGAACTGGTGATGAGCCTGGTGTCGTTCATCGGGCCGCGGCCGAACATCTTCGACCTGGTCGGCATGTCCCGGAAGAAGCGGCTCGAAGTGCGCCAGCCGATCCTGACCAATGGCGATCTCGAGAAGATCCGATCCATTGGCCACACAGAGGACAGGTTCGATACCAAGACGATCGACATCACCTATTCCTGCGTCGAAGGCGCGGCCGGCATGCGGGGCGCGGTCGAAAGGCTGTGCGAGCGGGCGGAAGCCGCCGTCGCTGGCGGCTACAACATCATCATCCTGTCCGACCGGCAGGTCGGACCCGACCGCATCGCGATCCCCGTGCTGCTGGCCACTGCGGCCGTCCACCACCATCTGATCCGCAAGGGGCTGCGCACTTCCGTTGGGCTCGTCGTGGAGTCCGGCGAGCCGCGCGAGATCCATCATTTCTGCTGCCTCGCCGGCTACGGCGCGGAGGCGATCAACCCCTATCTCGCCTTCGACACGCTGCTCGACATGCACAAGCGCGGCGAATTCCCGCCGGAAGTCGATGCAACCGAGGTGGTGACGCGCTACATCAAGTCGATCGGCAAGGGCATCCTCAAGGTGATGTCCAAGATGGGCATCTCGACCTACCAGTCCTATTGCGGCGCGCAGATCTTCGACGCAGTCGGGCTGAAGACGGAGTTCGTCGAGAAGTACTTCACCGGTACGGCCTCGCTGATCGAAGGTGTTGGCCTCGAAGAGATTGCGGAGGAGACCGCCCACCGCCACCGGCTTGCCTTCAGCGACGATCCGGTGCTGCGGCACACGCTCGACGTTGGTGGCGAATACATGTTCCGCATGCGCGGCGAGCAGCATCTGTGGTCGCCGGAGGCCGTCGCCAAGCTGCAGCACGCCGTGCGCGGCAAATCGTGGCAGACCTTCAAGGAATTTTCCGCCCACGTGGACAGCCGCGCGGCGGAGGCCAAGACCATCCGCGGCCTGTTCCATATCCTCAAGGGAGAAGAGACAGGGCGGGAGCCGGTACCGCTCGAGGAGGTCGAGCCCGCCGCCGACATCGTCAAGCGGTTCTCGACGGGGGCCATTTCGTTCGGCGCAATCAGTCGCGAGGCGCATGTCACGCTGGCACGCGCCATGAACGCGATCGGCGGCAAGTCGAACACGGGCGAGGGCGGTGAGGAGCCCGACCGCTTCGTCCCGCTGCCGGACGGAACGATGAATCCCGAGCGCTCGGCGATCAAGCAGGTGGCGTCCGGCCGGTTCGGCGTGACGACCGAATATCTGGTCAATTCCGACATGATCCAGATCAAGGTCGCGCAGGGCGCGAAGCCTGGCGAGGGCGGGCAGTTGCCCGGCCACAAGGTCGACGCGACGATCGCCAAGACACGGCATTCGACGCCCGGCGTCGGGCTGATCTCGCCGCCGCCGCACCACGACATCTACTCGATCGAAGATCTGGCGCAGCTCATCTTCGACCTGAAGAACGTCAATCCGGCTGCGGCGATATCCGTCAAGCTCGTTTCGGAGGTGGGCGTTGGCACGGTCGCCGCGGGCGTGGCCAAGGCGCGCGCGGATCACATCACGATCGCCGGCTATGACGGCGGCACTGGCGCCTCGCCACTCACTTCGATCAAGCACGCCGGCTCGCCCTGGGAGATGGGGCTGGCCGAGACGCACCAGACGCTGGTGATGAACGGGCTGCGCTCGCGCATCGCGCTGCAGGTCGATGGCGGCTTGCGCACCGGCCGCGACGTGATCATCGGCGCGCTGCTGGGGGCCGACGAGTTCGGCTTCGCCACCGCGCCCCTGGTGGCGGCGGGCTGCGTGATGATGCGCAAGTGCCACCTCAACACCTGCCCGACCGGCGTGGCCACGCAGGACCCGGTGCTGCGCAAGCGCTTCAAGGGCACGCCCGAGCACGTCATCAACTACTTCTTCTACGTTGCGGAGGAAGTGCGCGAGCTGCTGGCGGCGATGGGCTACCGCAAGCTCGACGAGATCATCGGCCGCTCCGACCTCCTCGCCAAGGAGGAGATGATCGACCACTGGAAGGCGCGGGGGCTCGATTTCTCCAGGGTGTTCTTCAAGCCGGAGGCGCCGCGCGAGGAAACCCATCACACGGCCCGGCAGAACCATCCGATCGCCGAAGTACTCGACCGGAAGCTGATCGAGCAGGCGATGCCTGCGCTCGAGCGGCGGCAGCCCGTGCAGATCGAAACGCCGATCCGCAACACCGACCGCTCTACCGGGGCGATGCTTTCCGGCGAAATCGCCAAGCGCTTCGGCCACAAGGGGCTGCGCGACGACACGATCCAGGTGAAGCTGTCGGGCACGGCAGGCCAGTCGTTCGCCGCGTTCCTCGCACGCGGGGTCTCGTTCGAGCTGGTCGGCGAGGCCAACGACTATGTCGGCAAGGGCCTCTCCGGCGGGCGCATCGTCATCCGCCCGTCGCAGGAAGCCAGGACCGTCGCGGAGAAGTCGATCATCGTCGGCAATACCGTGCTCTATGGCGCGATCGAGGGCGAGTGCTACTTCCGGGGCGTGGCCGGCGAGCGCTTCGCGGTCCGCAACTCCGGCGCGATCGCGGTGGTGGAAGGCGTCGGCGACCACGGCTGCGAATACATGACCGGCGGCATTGTCGTCGTCATCGGCCAGACCGGGCGCAACTTCGCTGCCGGCATGTCGGGCGGCGTGGCCTACGTTCTCGACGAGGACGGCGACTTTGCCGAGCGCTGCAACATGGCGATGGTAGAGCTCGAGCCGGTTCCGGAAGAAGACGATATGCTGGAGAAGCTGCACCATCACGGCGGCGACCTCGACTACAAGGGGCGCGTCGACGTGTCGGGCGACATGACGCGCCACGACGAGGAGCGGCTCGTCCAGCTCATCTCCAACCACATGCACCTGACGGGCTCAACGCGCGCCAAGCAGATCCTCGACGACTGGGCTTCCTATCGGCCGAAGTTCCGCAAGGTGATGCCAGTCGAGTACCGCCGCGCACTGCTCGAGATGGAGCGGCTCAGAATGGGGATGGCGGCGGAGTAGTTGGACCGGAACGCCGATCGGTTAGAACGACATGCTGGTTGCGGCTCACGCATTGGCGCTGGATGCGACTTGATTGCGGATGGTTCGAGGGAGTTCTCGCGAGTTCCCGGGCTGAAAGTGGAAAACTGGCTGAGATCATGATGCGAATGACGACGGGGGCACGAGGGACTGCGGGCGTTCGCTCGTCGCTTCTGCTTACCTGCGTGATCCCCGCCATGCTGCTCGCCGGCGACGCTTGGGCAGCCCAACCCGACCTCTATTCCGCTGTTGCCATCGTCACGGGCAAGGACAATCTGCCCGAACGGGCCCGTGGTATTCGCGAGGCGCTTCCGCTGGTGCTGGCGAAGGTGACCGCCGATGCGGAAGTCGCCGTGCGCGCGGTCAGCGAGGGACTGGTTGCGGAGGCGGAAGCCCTGGTCGTCGGCCTCAACTACCGCGACCGCAAGGAAGGCATCCAGATTTCGGACGAGCAGGGCACGCGCGACCGCAGCTTCGAACTGACGGTGCATTTCGATCCAGAGGGGATCGACGCAATGCTGTCCGAGCTCGGTGCCGAACCATGGAGGGGCGAGCGGCCGGAGATCGGAGTCGCGCTGGTGGTCAGTGACGGCGTCGCCGAATATCTCGTGACACGCAATTCAGACCGCGGCTACGGCCAGCGGCTCGCCATTGGCGACGAGGCGAAGGCGCTCGGCCTGCCGGTCGTGCTGCCGGACGATGTGCCGGAAGGCGCTACCGTGTCGGAGCAGCTGGCGCGGATCGCCCTTGATTCACCCGTGCGGCTGCAAGGGCGAATGGAGATGACGCCTGCCGGCTACTGGAACACCGGCTGGCAGCTAACGGCGGCCGGCATCGACGATCGCTTCACGTTCCAGAACACGACGTTCGATGAAGCGATCGCGCGAGCGCTCAGCCGCAGTGCCAAAAGGCTGGCAAAACGCTAGAAACAGATCGGATTACGGGCGGATGGCGGCCCGCACGGGACGCGACCGCCGGCTTGGAGTGACACATGGGCAAGGTGACTGGCTTCCTCGAGATCGACCGGCAGGTGCACAAGTACCAGCCGGCGTCGGATCGTATCCGCCATTTCCGGGAGTTCACGCTCCCGATGTCGGACAAGGAAGTCGAGAAACAGGCCGCCCGCTGCATGGATTGCGGCGTGCCGTTCTGCCACGGGCCGAACGGGTGCCCGGTGCACAATCAAATCCCCGACTGGAACGACCTCGTCTATCACGGCGACTGGGAAGCAGCGATCCGCAACCTGCATTCGACGAACAACTTCCCGGATTGGACCGGCCGCATCTGCCCGGCTCCCTGCGAGGAGGCGTGCACGCTCAACCTCGAAGACATTCCGGTTGCCATCAAGACGATCGAGCAGGCGATCGCCGACAAGGCCTATGAGCTGGGCTACATCAGGCCGCAGCCGCCCGAGCGCAAGACCGGCAAGCGCGTTGCGATCATTGGATCGGGTCCGGCGGGCATGGCCGCCGCGCAGCAGCTCGGCCGCGCCGGACACGATGTCCACGTCTACGAGCGGGAGAGCCGCCCGGGCGGGCTGATGCGCTATGGCATCCCCGACTTCAAGATCGAGAAGCAGCACATCGACCGCCGTGTCGAACAGATGAAAGGCGAAGGGATCACCTTCCTCTGCGGCGTCAATGTCGGCGTGGACAAGCCGGTCGCGGAGCTGCTTTCCGAATACGATGCCGTGCTCTATTGCGGCGGCTCGGAAAAGCCGAGATCGGCCGGCATACCGGGCGGGGACCTTCACGGTGTCCACGACGCGATGCCCTATCTCGTCCAGCAGAACCGCCGCGTGGCGGGCGAAAACATCCAGTCCGTCGCATGGCCGTCGGAGCCGGTTCTCGCCGGCGGCAAGCACGTCGTGGTTGTCGGCGGCGGCGACACCGCGTCGGACTGCATCGGCACCGCCTTCCGGCAGGGCGCGGTGCGCGTCACGCAGCTCGACATTCGTCCGCAGCCGCCCGAGAAGGAGGACAAGCTCACGACCTGGCCCTACTGGGCGACCAAGATGCGCACCTCCTCCAGTCAGGCCGAGGGCGCACAGCGCACGTTCCAGGTTGCGACGCTGGAGTTCGTCGGCGAGGACGGCCAGCTCACCGGCGTCAAGTGCTGCCAGGTCGACGAGAAGCGCCGGCCGGTCGCCGGAACCGAATTCATCATCAAGGCGGACCTCGCCTTCATCGCCATCGGCTTTGCCGGCCCGATGGAGACGGGTGTGCTGTCGGAGCTCGGCGACGGGCTCGAGACGGTCGTCGACGCGCGCCGCTCGACCAACGTCGCGGCGAACGATCGCGACTATCGCACCAGCGTCGACAAGCTGTTCGTCGCGGGCGACGCGCGGCGCGGCCAATCGCTGGTTGTGTGGGCGATCCGCGAAGGCCGCCAGGCCGCACGTGCCATCGACGAGGCGCTGATGGGCTCGACGCTGCTGCCGCGCTGAATGCGGCTTACTCCACGGACTGGAGGCGGACGGGCTGCGTCGACGAGACGCTATCGGGGGCAGCGGTGTCGGTCGCCGTCGATGTGGTGGCCTTGTCGGTCGAGAAGTCGTCGGCGCGGCCCGGCTGCGCGGGCGGCGCGATTCCCTTTTGCACCAACTCCTCGACCGGAATGCCGAGCTGCTCGTCGGGTTGGCCGCTAATCTGGGCGCCCAGCAGTGCGCCGCTGCCGTCGAGCGCGGGGTCGCCCAGCGCGATCGGCGGCGTGCGGTCGATTTCAGCCGGATTTTGCCCGCCCAGCCCGAGGCCGATGCCGGTATCCGGCGCGAGCGAGGCGATGCCAGGCGCGACTGCACCGCCGAGTAGCTTGTTGAGCGGCTTTTCGACATAGAAGGCGAGCTTGCGCTTGCCCGCGCCGGTCATGTTGATGCCGTCGGAGCCGCGCAGCCGCACGCGCTGGCCGTTGATGTCGGGCCCAACGGTGGCGAATGCACCGTTCTCGTCCACGAAGCCGTCCCAGATGTCCACGAACTCGCCGCCGACCTCCTCGGCCACGCCACGATAGATGTCGTTGAAGGCGAGCATGTCGGCCGACATGGATGGAGACTTGAACGCTGGCATGCCCACCCACAGCAGTGGAACGCGGGCTCGCCGAATCTCCACGGCGAGCCTACGCACCCTGTCCGTGTATTCGGCGGTCCAGGCATCGGTGCGGACCTCCTCGCGGTTGCCGTTGACGGCAAGCTGCTGGCGGTCGTTGGAGCCGATCATCACGACGACGACGGCCGGCTTCACTTCTTCGATGATCGGACCGATCTCGGCGGGCCAGTTGTAGAAGTCGTCCCGCACAAAGCCGGAGGACCCGTTGGTTCGCGATTCGACGCGCACGCCGGGCGACTGCGCGTAGGCGTCGTCAAGCCCCTCGGCAAGACCGGAGGCCATGAAGTCGCCAATCACGAGAACGAGACGCGCATTGTCCAGCTTCTCGACTGCTTGCGGTTTCGGCGCACGCGGAGCCGCGTCCGCAGGCGCGGCAGCGGGCGCACGACGCACCACGCGCGGCTTGGCCTTTTGCGGTTCAGGGCGGTCGCGCCGGCCGAACAGGAACTCGAACAAGCCGCCCTTGCGCGGCCTGTCCCCTTCCTGGGCCCAGGCGGTATCGGCGGATATCGCGACGAAGGCCGGCGTGGCGATCGAGACGCAAAGCGCGAACAGGATCAGCCCGACCAGACTTGCCGACGAATTCCGCCGCGCCATGCGCGTCTCCGCTATCTGCCCCTGAGCGTGCTCAGCACCTCTTTGCTGGGGTGGCCAGTCGGCGTCAAGCCGAACTGCGCCTGGAAGGCCTTGATCGCATTGCGCGAGCCCTCGCCGATCTTGCCGTCGATTTCGCCGTCGTAATAGCCGAGGGCGGAGAGCCTGCGCTGCAATTCCTCCGTCTCCGAGGAGGTCAGTCGCGTGAACGGCCGGTTCCAGTCTCGAACCAGCCCGCCATGCCCGGCGATCTGGTCGGCTAGGAGCCCGACGGCCAGCGCATATTTGTCGGCGTTGTTGTAGCGCTTGAGCACGAAGAAGTTATGGACTGCCAGGAATGCCGGCCCATCGCGCCCGTCGGGCACCTTGAGTTCGGCTCGGTCAGAGCCACGCGGAAAATCCTTGCCGTTGGCCCGCACCACGCCGATCGAGGCCCACTGGTCGAGCGTCATCCTGCCGGCCGGAAACTTGCGCCCGCCAGGCAACACGACCTCGTAGCCCCATGTATGGCCGGTGCGCCAGCCGTTCTTCGCAAGCAGGTTGGCAGCCGTGGCGAGAGCGTCGGGCACCGACTCCCAGATGTCGCGGCGCCCGTCGCGGTCCATGTCGACCGCATAGGCCTGATAGCTGGTCGGGATGAACTGGGTGTGGCCCATTGCGCCCGCCCATGATCCGCTCAGGTGGTTGACGTCGATGTCGCCGTTCTGGAGGATCTTGAGCGCGGCGACCAGCTGCTTGCGCGCGAAGGGGGCGCGCCGCTTGTCGGCGTAGGCGAGGGTGGCCAGCGAACGCACGACGTTGCGCATCGCCCGGTCGTTATCGAGAATGTCGCCGTAGTTGCTTTCCATCGACCAGATGGCGAGCAGCACGTGCCGGTCGACGCCGAACGTCTGCTCGATGCGGTCGAGCCAGGGCTTCCATTGGCGCGCCATCTGGCGGCCGGTCTGAACAGTGCGTTCGTTGACGCGGTTGTCGAAATAGTCCCACACCGGCGCGGTGAATTCGGGCTGGTAGCGCGCCTTCTCGAGCACTTCCGGATCGGGCTCGGTCACACCCCGAAATGCGCGATCGTAGACCGACCCCGAAATCCCGGAAGCCGCGGCCACCTTCCTGAAATCCGCGATCCAGCGCTGGAACCCCGCGTCCGCCTGGGCCGGAACGACCCCGGCCAGCAGGAAAAGCGCCAAAGCCATCAAGCCGGCGAGCGTGCCGCGCGCTGGGGCGTTCCTCTTGGCCAGCATCCTCACCTCCTGCGAAAAGCCCTCGATATGCACGGTGGACACTTAACGACGCACGGGGTTAGGAAAGAGTTTACCAAAGCTTTAAGCGGTTGGCATGAGCGGCGGCGCAGCTCGCAGGCTTCACCCTTGTGTACCGCCGTTCAGTATTCTTCAATTCGGGCGTGAGAGTGTCCGACGACTTGTGTTGAGGACGGGACGATGATGCAGCGCGTACGCAAGGCGGTGTTTCCGGTTGCCGGTCTCGGCACCCGTTTCCTGCCGGCAACCAAGGCCGTGCCCAAGGAGATGCTGACGGTCGTCGACCGCCCGGTAATCGACTACGTCGTGGACGAGGCGCGCGAGGCCGGCATCGAGCATTTCATCTTCGTCACCGGGCGCAACAAGGGCGTCATCGAGGATCATTTCGACGTCCAGTTCGAGCTCTACGACACGCTGGCGCAG
>Ga0207868_1001349_pt1 | contig 17977 bp, 13 predicted proteins | sample Passage237B_FD_187370 | JGI IMG/M metagenome (GOLD analysis project Ga0207868, IMG submission 187370) | Cellulose adapted compost microbial communities from Newby Island Compost Facility, Milpitas, CA, USA - Passage2 37B (SPAdes) (version 3) ... | reverse complement strand
TTGGCGCGGAGCTGGTTTTCGTATTGTCCGGAGTATTCGATGCTCATGCCCGGATCGAGCCGCACTTCGTCGGTGACGCGCTCCTTGATCTCGTCCACAAAGCCGCCGAGATCGCGACCGCTGACATTGGCCTGCACGAAAACGCGCAGGCGGCCGTTTTCGCTGGCGATTTCGCCGGGCCCGACGACGCGCTTGATATCGGCGACCTGACTCAATCGCACCTTCACGCCGGATGGCGTGTTGAGCGCGAGTTCGCCAAGTTTTTCGATGTCGGCGCGATCCGTTTGTTCGAGGCGCACTTGAATGGGCCAGCGTTCGCGGCCTTTGATCGTGGTGCCGACGGTCATGCCGCCGATGCCGGCTTCGACGTAATGATAAACCTCGCGAACGCTCAGCCCGTAGCGCGCGAGCGCATCGCGGCGCACGGCGATTTCGAGATACGGTTTGCCCTGCACGCGCGAAGGCGCGATACCGGTGGCGCCTTGAATCGAGTTGATGACGCGTTCGATCTCGAAGGCCTTTTGCTGCAATGCGTCGAGATCATCGCCAAACAGCTTCACGCCAACCTGCGCGCGAATGCCCGTGCTGGTCATGAGAATGCGGTTCTCGATGGGCTGCAGAAAGCCGGGCACGTAGCCGGGCACGTGCATGAGCTTCGCGCTGAGGTCGGCGATGATGGAGTCCTTGGTCGTGCCGGCGGGCCACTGGCTCTGCGGTTTCAACATGATGGTGGTTTCGATCATTTCGACGGGCGCGGGATCGGTGGCGGTTTCCGCGCGGCCGAGCTTGCCGGCGGCGGAGGCGACGGCGGGATGCTCGCTCATCACTCTGTCCTGCCACGCCATGATGCGTTTGACCTCGGTCAACGACGTGGACGGCAGCAACACGGGCATGAAGAGCAGCGAACCTTCGTCCAATGTGGGCATGAATTCGCTGCCGAAGCCCTGCGTGTGTTGTGCGATCGCTGAGGGCAAATGGCGATTGATCGCGCGCGGCAAACCGAAGGCAACGAGACACGACACAGCGAGCAACGACGTGGCGAGGCCGAGCACGGTCTTGCGATGCGTCAGCGCCCAATCAAGCACCGGATCGTAGAAGCGCAGAAGGCCCTTCATCAGCCAGTTTTCGTTTTCGGGCTTGAATGGTCCGCGCACGAGCAGCGTGCAGAAAACCGGCACGGCCGTCACCGCGAGCAACACTGCGCCGATGAGTGCGAATGATTTCGTGTAGGCGAGTGGATGGAAGAGTTTGCCTTCTTGTCCGGTCAGCAAAAACACCGGCACGAAGGCGAGAATGATGACGAGCATCGAAAAGAACATCGGCCGGCCGACTTGTGTGGAGGCGCGAAGCGTGAGGTCGAAGATTTCTTTCGGCGTGAGTTGTAGGGCGGGATTTTCAAATCCCGTCTCGCTTTGCTTCCTGTCGATGGCGGGGTTCGGAGACCCCGCCCTACATTTCTTTTCTTCCAGCGCGCGTTCGCAGTGCCGGATGACGTTTTCGGTCATCACAATACCGGCGTCCACCAGCACGCCGATGGAGATGGCGATGCCCGTGAGCGACATGATGTGCGAGGGGATGCCGAACCGGTCCATCAGGATGAACGAAATGAGGATCGAGGCCGGCAACGGCAGCGTGACGATCAGGATGCTGCGGAAGTGAAACAGGAACAGGATGTGCGCGAGCGTCACGAGGATGATCTCTTCGGTGAGCGCGTGCTTGAGCGTGTTGATGGCGCGATCGATTAATTCGCTACGGTCGTAAAAGGATTCGAGGGTGACGCCCGCGGGTAAACCGGGCGCGAGCGCCGCGAGGCGGGTCTTTATGTCCTGAATGACACGATGCGCATTTTCGCCGTAACGCATGACCACGATGCCGCCGATCACTTCGCGGCCGTTGACATCGAGCGTGCCGCGGCGGAAATCGCCGCCGATTTGCACGGTGGCGAGATCGCGCAGAAGCAACGGCGTGCCGGCGCGCGGTTGCACGACGATGGATTCGAGGTCGTCGGCGTTTTCGACGAGGCCGACGCCGCGCACGACATATTCGGCGCCGTTTTCCTCAATGGTGCGACCGCCGACGTTGAGATTGCCGGCGGCTACGGCGTCCATCACTTGGCCGAGTGTGACATCGTATTGCTGCAACTTGAGCGACGACACTTCGATCTGCCACTGGCGCACGAAGCCGCCGATACTGGCGACCTCGGCGACGCCGGGCACCGAGGCGAGTTCGTAGCGCACATAGTTGTCCTGCAACGCGCGCAGCGAGCCGAGATCCTGCGTGCCCGATTCGTCTTTGAGGTAATATTGATAAACCCAGCCGAGCCCCGTGGCGTCGGGCCCGAGGCGGGCGGTGACGTTTTCGGGTAGCAGATCACCGAGCGAGTTGAGCCGTTCGAGCACGCGTGTGCGGGCGAAGTAAGGATCGACCTTGTCCTCGAAAATGACGGTGAGGAATGAGAATCCGAACATCGATGTGGCGCGCACGGTTTTGACGCCGGCGAGTCCCTGTAGCGAAACGCTGAGCGGGTAGGTGATCTGGTCTTCGACTTCCTGCGGGCTGCGGCCCGGCCAATCCGCGTAAACGATGACTTGGTTTTCGGAAAGATCAGGAAGCGCGTCGATCGGCACGCGCTTGAGCGCGATCACGCCCCACGCACAAACCGCGAGAAACCCGGCGATGACGATAAACCGATTGTGGAGCGACCACTGAATGATCCGGTTGATCATGACACTGGCCCTCCCGGTTTAGCCTCTACGCGGCCATTTTCAAAGTAACCTATTAGGTTACTTTGAAAAAAGCGAGATGGGGCTCTCGAAGTGAAAAAAAGGAGGATGTTAAGAATAGAAAACGATTTCATGAGCTGAAATGAGAGAAGTGGTGAGAAAATCAAAGTAACCTAATAGGTTACTTTGGGAGGGTGGGTCATTCGAGTTCCTCACCGCATTCGAGCATCATCTCGCCGAAGAAAGGATTGCGCAGGAGGTTGTCGCGCGAGAGCCAGCGGCCGGTGCCGAGCACGGGCGTCATCGGGCATTGGAAAACGTGCATGCCTTCCCGGTGGTGGAGGTGTTCCTTGCGCGCGAGATCGGCCACGGCGGTGCTGAAGGGTTCGAAGGCGCGGCGCGCGGCGTTCAAGTCCGGGCCGTCCGTAAGCGATGATTTGAATTGGGTGAGCAGACTGCGGGGCACGATGGCGAGATAGGCGTGCAGCGCTTTTTGCAACGCCGGCAGTTCGCGTTGGTAAGCGCTGAGATCGTCGTTGGCCAAGGTGCGCGCCGCATCGGCGGCGGAAAAGGCGAGCGTGCGCAGCGCGGCATACGCGTGGGCGTCATGCGCGGTTTCACCAACGGGAATCTTTTGCACCGGCGCGGCATGCGGTTGCGGGGTGCCGCCAGTAGCGGCGTGGGCGAGTTGGGCCTGCCCATCGAGAATGATCGCGCCGTGTGTGACTACGCGGTCGCCGGTGTTAAGACCATCGATCACTTCGGCGAATTCGTCACCGATGCGACCGAGAGCGATCGGGCGCGCGGCGTAAGTGCGCTCCTTTTGCTCTACGAATACGATGGGGTGCCCGGTGTGTTGCAACACGGCGGAGCGGGGCACGAGCAGCGTTTCGGGCGATTCGAGGTGCACGACGGCGGTGCCGGTTTGGCGGTGCAGCACGCGACGGTCGGTATTTTCGATGATGACACGCGCGCGGGCCGTGCGCGTGGTTTCGTTGAGATTGGGATCGATGAAGCTGATCGGCGCGGTGAGCACGACGCCGGGAAGCGAAGGCAGGGAAATGTCCACCATTTGGCCAACCTTGAGCCACGCGAGATCGGGTTCATAAACATCGAACACAAACCACATGCGGGAGAAGTCGCCGATCTCGAAGAGCCGGTCGTTGAGCGCGACGTATTGCCCCTCGTAAACGTCGCGCGAAACCACGGTGCCGGACATCGGCGCGCGCACCGTGACCATGGCGGTCGGTTGCAGCGTGGCGTCGAGGATGCGGATTTCTTCCTCGGTCAAACCCAGCTCCAGCAAGCGTTCGCGCGCGGCGGCGCGGGTCGAGATAGCGAAGGCTTCGCCACCGCGCAGTTGTTCGACGTAGGTGCGCTGTGCGGTCAGCATTTCGGGACTATAAATCGTGACCACCGGTTCGCCCGCACGCACCTCGGCGCCGAGGTAGTTGACGAAGAGCTTTTCCACGCGACCGGGGATGCGCGCGGCGAGGATGCGGTGACGCGTCTCGTCGTCGTCCGCGACGCCGTTGACACGCAGCGTGCGATGAAGCGGACCGCGTGTGACTTCGGCGGTAGCGACACCGATCACGCTGTGTTGCGCAGGGGTGAGCGTGATGAGATTGGGATCGGCGGGCGCATTGGCATCAGCCGCCGTCGCCACGACGAGCGCCATGCCGCAGATAGTGCATTTGTCGCCGGATTTGTCCGATTTGATCCACGGGTGCATCGGACACTGATAAACTTGCGCGGGCGCGGCGATGAGCCCCGCAGAGAGAAAGGTGAAGAGCAGAAAGTGACGGAGAAATTTCATGGGTTGATCGAGCTGAGGATTGAACAGGCGAATAACTGCGACGGCGTCGGCCGTGCGCAGGAGTGCAACAAGGTTGTTTCGATCCGCACGGCGGCGTGCGAACACACTGAGTCTGTCAGCTCAAATCAGCCACTGGCACTGCGTGACGCGCAAAGGCGGCGCAGTAGGGAACGTCGGCTCATCCTTCGCAAAGGATGCAGATTCTGGCGGGGTGACCGTTAGATACGGCGCGTAAAATTTCGACGTCTCGGCGTCGGCGGGTTGTGCGGATTTTTTCTGAACGACCTTGCGTTGTGCGGCGTCCAGCGTGACCACGGTTTGCGACGGCGCAGATGACGGCGCGCAATCGGGCATGCCGCAGGTTCCGGTGTTTTCGCAACAGCAGCAAGGCTCCGAATCGACAGGCAGCTCGACAGGTTGCACGCGCGCAAAGGCGGCCGTGCAGACCAATAGGAGCAACCAGACGAGACGTTTCATGCGGGCGAATCATGCCCAAGCCTCGCGTTTTCGCAAATCGAAAGGGGGGCTTCAACGCACCGTGCGCAGCTGCACGCTGTCCACCAAGCGGTCCTGCGAAAGGATGTCGGTGGCGATGATGAGCTTATCGCCGGGCATGGCACGGCCGGCTTGTTTTAATACCGCGATGGCGTTTTCGATGGTGGCGTCGGGTTCGCTGGAGAACGGCATGAGGAACGGCTCGACGGCGCGCAGGAGCCGAAGCTGGCGGAAAAGCTGTTCGAAAGGCGTGAAAGCCAGAATCGGCGAGTGTGTTGGGCGCAGCGCGGCGAGCCCGTGAGCCATGAAACCGTGACGCGTGAACGTCAGGATTTTCGAATCCGTCATCTGGTTCGCGAGCACCACGGCGGAGTGAAGCATTTTCATGCGATCACCGGTGAAGACGGCGACCTCGCGGTCTCCGGTGTCGGCTTCCAACTCAATGCGACGGGCGATCTTGTCGAGGATTTGAACGCACTCGAGCGGGTATTGGCCGATGGTGGTCTCGCCGGAAAGCATCACGCAATCGGCCAGTTCATACACGGCGTTGGACACGTCGGTGATTTCCGCGCGCGTGGGCATGGGCTGAGTAATCATCGATTCCAACATGTGGGTGGCGACGATGACGGGCCGGCCGTTCGCGAGACACGAGCGCACCGCGCGGCGCTGGATGATGGGCAACTCTTCGAACGGACATTCGATGCCGAGGTCGCCGCGCGCGATCATCAAGCCGTCGGAGGCGCGCACAATGTCCTCGAGATGCGTGATGCCCGATTGATCCTCCACCTTGGCGATGATGCGGGTCTTGGATTTTTTTTCGGCGAGGAATTCGCGCAACAACGTGATGTCGTCGGCCATCCGCACGAAAGAAAGCGCGATGAAATCGAGACCTTCTTCGAGTCCCACGGTGGCGTCGGCGCGGTCCTTGGCGGTGAGCGAGGGCAGGTTCACCTTGACGCCGGGAAGATTGATGTGGCGGCGCGATTTGAGTTCTCCGGGGATGAGCACACGGCAACGAATGTGCGCGTCGTGCTTTTCGAGCACCTCGAGGCGAATGAGCCCGTTGTCCACGAGCACGGTGTCGCCGATGCGAATGTCGTTGATCAAGTCGCGGTAGTTTACGTCCACCGAGCGCACTTCCTCGGCGTTTTCGCGGTCGGAGCCGGGTTTGACCGTGAAATCAAAAATCTCGCCGGCCTTGAGTTCGATCGGCGCGGAGACATCACCGGTTCGAATCTCCGGCCCCTTGATGTCCATCAGGATGGCGATATCGCGGCCCACCTTGGCGCTGACCTGGCGAATGCGACGGATGATCATGCGAGTCCATTCGTGGCTTGCGTGCGCCATGTTGAGGCGGGCGACGTCCACGCCGCTACGGATGAGTTTTTCCAGCATCTCCTCGCTTTCCGTGGCGGGACCGACGGTGAAAATGATTTTGGTGCGGCGGAAGTCAGTTTTCATGTCAGGAAAATTCAATAAGCGGTGTGGTGTGACCGGGGGCGACAATGGAGAATTCGCAACCAAGCCGGGTGCGCGTGGTGGCAAACGCGGCCGAGACGGCCTCGAGGCTGTTGCAATCGCGACTCAGGTGAGTGAGGAAGACGTGACGCCAGCGCGGACTCGCGATGCTTTCCAGCAATTCGCGCGCGCTTTGATTGGAAAGATGGCCATGGCGTCCGCTGATGCGCTGTTTGAGCGACCACGGTCGCTTGGTGTCGGCCTTGAGCAACTCCGCGCAGTGATTGGCCTCAACGACGACCACGTCGACCTCGCGCAGGTGTTCGTGGATGTGCTGTGGCGCGTAGCCGAGGTCGGTCAGCCATGCGAGGCTGCGCCGCGGCGAAAACAAATCGTCGGCGAAGCCGTGGCTGAAACGAAATCCGACGGGATCTTGCGCATCATGCGGCACTTGAAAACTCGTGACCTCGAGATCGCGAAATTGAAACGTGGAGCCGGTTTCAAAATACACCCAATCAGGCTTGTAGCTGAGCTTCGCTTGCACGGCGCGGGCGGTGGCGGGATTGGCAAACAGCCGGATGTGGGGGAATCGCTTCAACCCTTCCACCGCGGCGGCGTGATCGCCGTGTTCGTGCGTGAGAAAAATTGCGTCGATGCGGTCGAGCCCGTGTTGGATGCCGGAGAGAAGCTGATCGAGTTTGCGGGCGGAAAATCCCGCATCGACCAGCACATTGGCGCCAGCGGTCTGCAACAGAGCACTGTTGCCCGAACTACCGCTGCCTAAAATGCAAAATCGCATCGCCATGCCATCAGCAAGGCGCGTGTGCGCGCGGGGACAACTGAAAAGGTGACCGATATGCGGCGGAGAACGGAATCACCGCCGCATGATGCTCCCGGCCTCACGAAAAATCGCACAACGCCTCGATGCCGGTGGCGGAGCCATCGCGTTGCCAGCCGTCGAGTTGGGCTTGGTCCTTGAGCTGCTGACCGCGGGCGCGAGGCACGACGGCAAAGGCGTTGGTGCATTCGGGCAGCGCGGTCATGTCGCCCCAGAGTTTTTCAAACTGAGTGACCGGGTAGACGTCTTCCTGGCCGTGGCCCCAGCGCTTTTTGACTTCCTTGAGCGTGACGTAGGTGGGCAGGCGCGCGGCCATTCGGCGAACGGCATCGGCCGTCTTGGTGGCGCCGGCCAAATCGTCGCGGGTGAGTTCGAACAGCGCGAGCAGGCGGTCGATATCAATCCAGCACGTGTTCGCGTTGTAATAACTCAGCGCAAATTCATCTTCCTCGCGCGGCAACGCGAGGCCCTCGACCAAACGCAAGCGGCCGTTGACGCGCGCGAGGCCGCCGCCGTGATCTTCGATGCGGCGCGTGATTGCTTCCCAACCGAGGGTGGCGCCGGTGGCGTGGAACCAGCCGATCATTGCCGGATCGGCGGTGGCGCCGAGCGTGTCGATGTTGTGCACCATCAACGTGCGCAGTCGCGGATGCTCGGCGAGCAGGCGTGCGAGCACGCCGTTTTTGAGCAGGTTGGGAATTTCAAACCAATGCCCGACGGGATGCAGACATTGCTCGGGCAGGTTGTCGGTGTAGTCCGAACCTTCGCCCGTGGTGCGCGCCCAATTGGCGAGGGCGGCGCGCACGCTGTCGCGCATCTTTTGTTTCTGTTCGTCGAGGCGTTGCTGCGCGGTTTCTTCCCACGCGAATTGCAGGTCGCGCACGGTGGGCACGAGTCGCAGGCCGATGGAGCGACCGGGCGACAGCCAGACGTCGCGGTTCAACGCATCGCCCACGTGTTCGGCCAGCATGTGTTCGATCGGCGTGTGGGTCAGATGACTTGTCGTAAATACATGCGGAATGGTCGCGCCGAATTCGCGACTCACGCGGCGGGTTTTCGCGAGATGCACCTCGATGAAATTGCGATGACGTCCGGCGAATTTCGAGAACGGGTGCAGGCCCTTCACGACGCCGGCGCCTTGGGTCCAGCGACTGCCGACGCCCGCCGCGTAAGTCACCACGGCGACTTCGCCGCGGCGCAAGGCTTCCACGCCGGCCGCGCGCAGCTTGGCGTCGATTTGCGTGGCGTCGGTCAAATCTCCGGGCGCGGCGTCCTCGATTCGTGTGGTCGACGGCAGGCGATTCAACGCGAGCCCGATGCGGCCAGTCTGCAAGTCGGCGCGAATCTGTTCGTGTTGCGCGGGATCAAAACCGTTTTCCGCCAGCAGGCGGCGGAGTTGATCGGACGATTGCGCGGTGGTCTTGGTCGCGGTGGCGGGACGATCAAGCAGGCTGGTGAGAATCGCGGCGAACTCCGGCCGCGTGCGCGCGGCGCGGTTGAATTGTTTGACGTCGATGCGCTCGCCCGCGGTGAGCGTGGATTCGTCGCGCCGCAGGCTGGCCGGCACGGTGGCTTGATAAAAGCCCGCGGGCAGCAGCGCCTCTTGGTCGCGCAGCAAGGTCGCGACACTGCCGTGCTCGTTGATCGCAAAATCGTAAACGACCGGATCCATCGCGAAGGGCAGGGCGCTTTCGAGTTCGCGTTTGGTCGCGAGCATGAGTTGCTGCAAAAACTCCTGGCCTTCGCGTTTGCGTTCCGGAGCAAAGATAAAACCCATGCCGCCGCCGGACATGCCGCCGAGCATCCAGAAGCCCCAGAAATCGTCGCCGAACTTCTCGCGCGTGCCGGCGATGAGCCGCTCCGTGTAGAGATTGCTCACCCACGGAATCATCGTTTGGAGCGGACCGGTGAAGTTGTCGGTCAACGCGCGACCGAGCGCGCGCACGTCGCCCTTGGCCAGATGTTCGAGAATCGTGTCGAGTGTGGCGACGGCCTGAAGGCGCGCCTGCCATTCGGCGGCGCTGCGAAGCAGGTATTTCTCGGTCGCCATCTCGAGAATCGGGCCGACGTTTTGCGCCATGCCGCCGTGCACCAAGACGAGCGAGTCCTGCAGTTTTTGGCGCGCTGCGTGCGAGACGCGATCCGGGCCGAGCAAAGTGTGACGCGGCAGCAAACGTCCGCGGCTGATGCCGTATTCGGGATCGGCTTCGGTCGCGAGCGTGCCCTCGATGAGTTTGATGCCGGGCCACAATCCGCCGGAATCCTGCCAGCCGCCGCCGGAGCCGCCGATCCATTCGCCGAGAATTGCGCGCGCGGCGACGATGCGACGTTCGCTTTCCTGCATGGGACCGTTGAGCGCGGCGATCTGCCCGGTGGCGCGCATGCAAACGCCGATGAGCGCGCCGAGCAGATTGGTCGAAACGGCGAGGCGCGAGCCCTTGGGGATGCGGTTGACGTTGCTGACGAGTTCGAATCCGCGGCCGGTGCCGAAAGTTTGCGCGAGCAATTCGGCGAGCGAAGTGCCGGAGCGTTCGATGCCCGGTGGCACGATGCCGGCGGCGATCACCGCGGCTTTGAGCAGGCCGAGATAATCGCGCGCGAAATCGAACACGTCGTCGATGGATTCGAGCACGGCGCTCGCGCCAAGATCGACACTGGTCAGGCGGATGACCGGCTCATCAATGACGCGGAACCACGCTTCGACGGGAGGCCGCGGCGCGGGATCGCGTCCGTGCACACCGAGATCGACGGAAATGTTGAGCACACGCGCGCCCTCGGGGAAATCCATCCCGAGAAAGAAGATGTCGCTCCAACCGCAATGCGTGAGATCCATGCGCACCGCGGTGATCTCGCGCAAAACCGGGTAGGGCGTATCGGCGTTTTCGCGCGCGAGCAGTTCCGGTCGCACGCGCAACGATTGATCGAGCGGGTGACCCATGCGGAACATCCACGCGTTGCCGCGAGTGGAACGCACGGTGCGGCGAACCTGATCGGCGAGGGTTTGAAACCCGAGCGCGTAATAGGCGGCGGCGAGAGCGCTGGAGAGCGTTTCGTTGGCGCCGTGGGTTTTTAGTTCACCTTGGAACAGCGCGATCGCTTCTTCGAAGCGGCGTTCGAGCAGAAATTGAAAACCGGCGTAGGGCACGCGGCCGTTGCGCGGATAATCCGCAAGGGCGGGCAGATGGTAGCGGTGAATCGCGCTCAGGAAAAACAGCGCGCGCACGCGACGGTAGAGGTTCTTTTCGTTGCGACGAAAAGTGTCGAGTTCGTTGCAGGCGGCGAGCAGTTCGGCGGCGGTTTTACCTGTGCACCACTGTTCCAAGGCGCGGTCGCGCACCTCCGGTTCCGCAGAGGTGATGAGGTCGAGCAGAGGCGATTTCATGACTGGCCGCTGGAGGGATGGGCGAGCAGTTCGACAATCTGCGTCAGCACGATGTCGCGATCACGACCGGCGAGGGAAAGCGCGAGCTGCGCGAGCAAGAGTCCATAACGCGAACCGATGTCGTAACGACGGCCGGCGATGGTCAGCGCGAGATAACGACGACGCGCGGCCATAGCGTGAAGCGCGGGCGTCAGCCCGAGTTTCTCGTTGGGCGCGGCGGCGCGCTGTTCATCGAGCAGGTTGAAGATGCCGGCGTCGAAAATGTGTAGTCCGAAAAAGCACAGGTAATAACCCGCGCGCAGGCCCGGCACGATGAGCTGTTGCTCGGCCAGCGTAGGCGTGGGTTTTTCGATGATGGATTCGATTTGATAGATCGGCTTGTCGCCGCCGGTGAGTTTGCCGCCGACGGTGCCGTAAGACGTGAGCAAACTTTCGTGCGTGGGCTGCACGGCCGAAACGGGGCAGTTCTCTGTTTCGGCGATGGTGATGAGCTGGCGGGCGCAGCCTACGGGCGTTTGGCTGACATGCAGGTGATCGCCGACGAGATGGAGAAACGGTTCGTCTTGGCAGAACTCGCGCCCGCGCAGAATCGCGTCGCCGTAACCTTGCGGGTTGGTTTGGGGGATGAATCGGACCTGCGATTGAAACGGCCCGCAAGCGGTGGCGTAATTGGCTTCGTCGCCCGGACAGACCACTACGCCGAACTGTTCGATGCCGGCCTCGGCGGCTTCGGCGAGCAGGATTTGCAAAGCGGCCTTGGTCTCACCGTCGCGGTCCACGAGGGTTTGGAGAGGGAGGGTTCGCTGGCGGGGATTGGCAGCGGTAATCAGGGCTTTACGAATCTTCATCGCGGAAAATGGAGGCGGGAGTGTCGGGGGTTGGATGACACGGTTCAATCGGAAACCTACCCTGCGGCGATGGTTGACGGAGCGGGCAATCTGGCTTCGTTTGGCTGTCCATGCCAAAAACTGCTTCCAGCCGCTCTGCCAAGACGCCTTCCGTGCGTCCGCTCAAAGGCACGGTATTTATTACGCGCCAGGTGCACTTCAACTCCGCGCACCGGTTGCACAATCCGACGAAGAGCCAGGCGTGGAACAAGCGGCAATACGGTTTGTGCACCAATCCGCACTGGCACGGACACAACTACGTGCTGGAGGTCACGGTGAAAGGACAGCCTGATCCGGAAACGGGCTACATTATCGATTTGGGAGAGTTGAAGCGCATCCTGCACACGGCGGTCGTTGATCCGTGCGACCACCGCAATCTCAACGAGGAAGTGCCGTTTTTGCGGGGCATCATTCCGTCGACGGAAAACCTCGTCATCGCCTTCTGGCAGCAGATCGAACCGCATATCAAGGCCGGCAAGCTGCACTGCGTGCGCCTTTACGAAACTCCTCGCAACTACGCCGAATACTTTGGCCCGGAGGTCAGCTAATCCCGCGTGCGCGGGACTACGGTTATCGTCCCAACCGCCTGACCTGACCCTCAAAAACGACATGAAGAAAAAGCAAATGTATCTCCACCGCTCCGCGGATGGATCCGCCGCGAAGATACAACGCGGCTACGATGCGAAATTTCGCTCGACGAGCGCTTACCGCGCCACGCTGCCCGACATGATGGAGGCGGCCCACGACGCGATCCAGGGCGCCAATGTGCCGATCCAGCAGGTGGGCATTCATAATTTCAAACTGCCGCTCAAATACCGCACCAAGGCCGGCAAGACCCTCACGCTCGAAACCAGCGTGACCGGCACCGTGTCGCTCGAAGCCGAGCTCAAGGGCATCAACATGAGCCGCATCATGCGCACGTTCTACGATCACAAGAACGAGGTGACGACGGGCGAGTGGATGGGCCGCGTGTTGAAAAACTATTTGCGCAAGATCGAGAGCAAGGACGCGCGCCTGAAGATCGCGTTTTCCTATCCGATGCAGCGCGAAAGCCTGCGCAGCGGGCTCAGCGGCTACCAGTTTTACAACGTCGCGTTTGAAGGCGTGATGACGCGCGACGGCCGTTACCGCCGGTTCATCCATTTTGACTTTGTGTATTCCTCGGCCTGCCCCTGCTCGGCGGAGTTGTCGGAGCACGCCCGCGAAAAGCGCGGCGTTTACACGGTGCCGCATTCGCAGCGCAGCAAAGCACGTATCACCATTGAGGAAGTCGAAGGTAAGAAAATCTGGATCGAGGACATTCACGCTTTGTGCCTGCGCGCGTTGCAGACCGAGACGCAGGTGATGGTGAAGCGTGAGGACGAACAGGCTTTCGCCGAATTGAACGGTGCCTATCTCAAGTTCGTCGAGGACGCGGCGCGCTTGCTCTACAAGGAGTTCGACGCCGATAAGCGCATCGCGGACTTCCGCATCGCCTGCTCGCACCTAGAGTCGCTGCATTCACACGATGCCGTGAGCGTGATCTGCAAAGGCGTCCCCGGCGGCTTCAAGGCCGACTTCATGGACTTCGGCGCGCTGCTGTGCTGAGGATTCTTTCCCGCGGATGACGCGGATTATCGCCGATACCCCGATGATACACGAAAAACTTAGCGGCGAAATCATTGGGGCGGCGATGACCGTGCTTAATGAGCTCGGGCCGGGATTGGATGAGAAGCTGTATGAGCGGGCACTGGTGATTGAGCTTCGCCACCGTGGGCATACCGTTGATCAGCAAAGGTCATTTCCGGTTTATTACGCGGGCCAGATGATCGGGAATTTGGTGCCTGACACTATTGTTAATGGGTTGGTGATTGCTGATACCAAAGTGGTGGAGGCTTTTAATGAATCGCATGTCCGCCAAATGATCGGATACTTGGCTATCACAAAACTGCAGCTTGCCCTGCTGCTGAATTTTAAGAATGCCAAGCTCCAATGGAAACGTGTCGTCCGTGAAATCGAAAAGTAATCAGCGTTCATTCGCGTCATCCGCGGAAAAGAAATCTCCTGTCATTCTGATCACCGGTGCGTCGCAAGGCATCGGCGCGGCGATTGCCAAGGTTTTTGCGCGCGAGCTCAAAGGCTGCCGGTTGGCGCTGGTGGCGCGCAACGAACGCAACCTCGCGGCGGTTGCGAAAGCATGTGAAAAACTCGGTGCGACGGCGGCGGTGTTTGGCTGCGATGTGACGGACGGGAAATCCGTCGCTGCCATGGCGCAGGCTGTGTTTGCGCGGTTTCGCCGTGTGGATGTGTTGATCAACAACGCGGGGGCGTTCACGCCGGGTCCGTTTGCACAAACAAGCGTGGCGGCGTTTGATCAGATGATCGCGGTGAATTTGCGCAGCGCGTTCTTGGTAACGCAGGCGTTTTTGCCCCCGATGCTGAAACGGAAATCGGGCGACATCTTTTTTATGAGCTCGATCGCCGGGCTGAAGGCTTATCCGAATGGCGCGGGATATTGCGCCGCGAAATTCGGTCTCACTGGTTTGGCGAAAGTGCTGCGTGAAGAGACCAAAGAACAAGGCATCCGCGTTTGCTGCGTGCATCCCGGAGCCACGTGGTCACCGTCATGGTCGGGCAGCGGCGTGAAGCCGACTCGCATGATACCGGCGGAGGACATTGCGCAAGCGATTCTTGATACGTGGCGGTTGTCGCGCCGCACTGTGGTCGAGGAAATCGTGCTACGCCCGCAGTTGGGTGATTTGTAAGATTACGCCTTGGTGTTCAGTGCCGCAGGCTGCTCGCGATTGAGCTGATCAGCCAAGGGCGTGGAATGGTTGTGTGGCGTGCGTTTGATTACCTTTTGGAAGAACAGGTTGTTGGGCACTTGGAAAGTGCTGCCGCCTTCCGCCTGCAGCGTGGTGTAGAAAAAATTAATGTCGGAGACGCGTCCCTTCATGTTCTCCGACTGAAGTTCGACGGTGTCGCCGATTTGAAACGGACGCACAAATAGGAGCAGCACTGTGGCGGTCATATTGCTCAACAGGCTCCACATCGCGACAAAGCCGATCGCGATCATGGCCAGCACGGTCGAGAGCATGGCCCAGATGCCGCCGAGTTCGAAACCGAAGACGCCAAGCACGATGACGAAGGTGATGGTGTAAACCAAAGTGCGAGTGGCCTTGCGCAATGGTTTAACGCCGATCTCGGTTAGGTGGGTTTTGCGCGCGAGCAGCGTCAACGCGCGGCCCAGCGCAAGATTGCAGAGCAAGCCGACAATCAGCACCACAATAGCGACCGGGATGGCGGCCAGCAGTCGTGGTAGATGTTCGTGGAACGCGGAAACAATATTGTCCAAGGTCATGGTTCAAAGTGAAGAGAGTTCAGGAATCGAGGCCGTGTAATCCGGCGTTGCACTGCGCTGGCTGGCAACCCATTCGCCTAAGCGTGTCGCATGCCGCAGGCATTCTGCATCGGTCAGTTTTCCAGAGATGAGACCGGACAACAAGGAGGCGAGAAACGAATCTCCCGCGCCCACGGTATCCGCGACCTGCACTTCGCGTCCCGGTTCCCAATACCATTGGCCGTTGCGCAACAATCCCGCGCCGCGCGCTCCGGCGGTGACACAGACGATGCCGACGCCGAATCGATCTGCCAGCGCGCGAGCATCGGCTTCTTCGCGGCCTGCAGTTTCTTGAGCGTTGTCCAGCAGGCGCGCGGCTTCGGCGGCGTTCAGTTTCAGCAGAGTGCACTTGGCTGCGAATTCGTGCACGAGTGACAAATCATCGTGCGGTGGTCGCAGATTCACATCGAACACACGCCATGCGTCCGCGGGCAGAGTGTCGAACAGCCGGTCCAGCGCGGCGCGATTGAAACCGGAGCGTTGCGCCAACGAACCGTAAACGAGCGCGCGGGACGTCATCGCGACATGGAGCGAATCGTGATTCGTGGTGATTTGATCCCACGCCACGCTGGGAGTGATTTCGTAGGTGGCATCGCCCGTCTCCGAAAGCGACGCGCGCACATAACCCGTGGGCAATCCATGGTGCAGCGTGATCGTATCGGTGGAAAGTCCCCAAGCCTTGATCCGACGTAGCAGTTCATCGCCGAGCAAATCGCGACCGACGGCGGAAACGATTTTTACGTCAGCGCCATGGCGATGCAGATGATAGGCGACGTTGAAAGGCGCGCCGCCGGGATAGAGACCGTCCGGGAGAAAGTCCCAGAGAATTTCGCCGAAACAGAGGATCGTGGGATTGGGGTCAGGTAACATGAGAGGCAGCTAAGGATGGAAGCGTTTCCGACGGTCGGGGCGTGGTAACCTTGGCGCTGTCATGAACTATACCGGAATCGATTATCACAAACGTTATTCGGTGGCCTGCACGCTCGACGCGCAAGGCCGCCTTTTGCAGCAAGCGCGCATCGATCACAACGCGCCGGAAGGGTTCGCCGCCTACTTCGCGGCTCTGGACGGGCCGAGCGAGACGGTGATTGAAGCGTGTTGGAACTGGGCCACGCTGTATGATCTGTTGGAGGAGACCAAGGGTGTGGCCAAGGTCGTGCTGTCCAACCCGGCGAAGAACCGCATCATCGCCGACGCGCAGATCAAGAACGACCGGGTGGATGCCAAGGCGCTGGCGACGCTCCTGCGCGGCAACTTCGTGTCCACCGTTCACGTGCCCGGCAAAGCGGTGCGACAAAAGAAGCACACCGTGCGCCAGCGGTTTTGGCTGGCCCGGTTGCGCACGATGGCACGCAACCGCATCCACACGGTGCTGGACCGGCATCCGCGGCTCGAGCGCCCGGCGGTCAAGGACCCGTTCAGCAACCAAGGCAAGGCTTGGATGAAGCGCGTCGGATTGCCAGTCCCTGATCGCCAGCTGCTCGACGAGGATCTGGAGCTGCACGAGTTGCTGGACCGGCACATCCGGGCCTTGGAAGAGCGCATTGAGAGTGACAACGCCGCCGACCCCGACGCGGCGCGACTGCGCACCCTGCCGGGAGTCGGCAAAGTGCTCGGCCCGGTCATCGCCTTGGAGATCGACGGAGTGTCGCGCTTTAAAACCGCGGACAGGTTTTGCGCCTACGGCGGGTTGGTGCCCACCACCCATTCCTCCGGTGGCAAGACCTCGCACGGCCGCATGCTGCCCTTTTGCAACCGCTGGCTGAAGTGGGCGTTTATCGAGGCCGCCTGGGTGGCGGTCGGCTGTTCCGATTATTTTGGCACCTTCTACAAACGGCACCGCGCCCGCGGCAAAGGGGCTAACGAGGCGATCACCATCACCGCCCGCCGCATGGCCACAATCGCCTGGAAAATGCTGACAGAACAGCGCGATTACGCCAAGGTGCCGGTCGCAATCAAACCCCTTTCCCCGGCCGCTCTCGCCAAAGACTGACGACCTCCTCCGTGAGGTGCGTCTCGGGTCAGGATAGAGGGCCGGGGATCTGATTGTTACCATGCCAGCGGGGCCGACATATCGTGCCCGCCGCTTAGAGAAGTGTGATCGCGGAATCTCTTCATCCCACCCACGGACGGCTCGCCGGCAGCCGCCCGCGCCCCTTCCTGCGCCATGCCCAAAATCGCCGCCCTCCATGTCTGTTTTTTGTGCTTGTGCGGGGCTACTCAGAGAAGGCGCGAAGGTAACACGCGGCTGACCAAGCTTGAAAAGATTTGCCCATAGGTTTGCCAGTCTGTCCGTGCGCCCATTCGTTGAATTCCCATTCATGGTCGCGGCCGAGTTGGTTGAGCTTCGCCAGGCGCACGAGTTCGCGGCAAGCCGCGTCGTGCAGGCCCAGCCGATGAATGAAGCGCACCCACATGCCGCCGACGAACGGCCAGATGCCGCCGTTGTGATAATGATGCGGCAGGTTCAACAGATTGACGGTGTAATAGGCTTTCCAATCCGGATCGCCGGATTGCACGACGGGGTAGAGATTGGCCACCGGCCACGGCTCGTTGACGCCTACGCCCCACATGAAGCGGAAGGCGGTGCGTGCGCGTTCGATGTCGATCAAGTTGGTGAGAAAGGCCAGCACGTTGGCGTAAACGTCGCATCGCCAGTTGAAGGCGAATGGCGTGATTTCGGCGAGGAGATATTGGGTGTCGCCGAGATTGAATTGACGCGCGGCAAAACGATTGGGCGGCGGCGCGGCACCCGGAACGACGGCGGTGGTCGGCCAGAAGTTTTCCAGCACGCGGCCGCGGATGTGTTGCGACCAGCGCAAGTAATCCTCGGCGCGCGTGAAATCGCCGAGCATCTCCAGCAGGCGTCCGAAGCAGACGTTGGCCCGAAACCACAGCACCTCGTCGTAAAGGACGTTGTAACTGCGCCCGAAAAGATCGGTCCAATCGCCGGCTTCGGGGATTTCGAGCAGACCATCGTTGTTGCTGTCGTGAGCGCT
>Ga0207868_1001346_pt1 | contig 17993 bp, 22 predicted proteins | sample Passage237B_FD_187370 | JGI IMG/M metagenome (GOLD analysis project Ga0207868, IMG submission 187370) | Cellulose adapted compost microbial communities from Newby Island Compost Facility, Milpitas, CA, USA - Passage2 37B (SPAdes) (version 3) ... | reverse complement strand
GCGCACGCCGAGATTGAGGAAATCGCTGAAATCGCGGAAGATTGCCGGCATGGAGCTCGGCGCCGACACCATGACGAGGCGCCCTGCCCTGACAGGCTCAACACCCTTTATCGAGCCGACGATGGCATTCGCGGCGACCGCGCCGCCGAACGAATGGCCGACGATTGCCGCGAACGGCCCGAACCATTGGTCGGCTGCGTGTACGGCGCGCACAGCCGTCGCCATGTTGAGGCGCCGCCCGCCCGATTCGCCATGACCCGGCAGGTCGAGCGCGATCACGCGAAAGCCTGCCTCCGACAGCGACCTGATAATCCCGCTCAGGTGTGCCGCGCGCGAGCCCCAGCCGTGCAGGACCAGCACCCTCGGGGCGCGGCGCGTGCCGCCCGCCGGCGCGAAATCGTAAGCCACGACGCATTCGCGCTCGGGGCACAGCCGGTGCCGGCGTGCCTCGGCCATGAAGGCAGCGGAGCGCTCCAGCGCGTCGCGCTCCTTGTCCGAGAGCCGGTTCGCCGGCCGGGTGCGGCTGAACAGTTCGAACGCGGCGCGGCCGGTCAGTCGGGGTGCAACCTGTTCGGCCACGGCGAAAAGGCCGCGGATGACCATGAAGCCGAAAGATGCCATAGTGGGAGTTCCCGATATTGTTCAAACATGAACATAATAGTTCAATCATGAACAAACCTCAAGAGCTTCCCTGGGACAATCCGCGCTTTCGCAACTGGATTGCCGTCGTGCGCGCGGAAAAGGCGATCGTGCGCGAATTGACCAAGGCTCTTGCGCCGCTCGACATCAAGATCGTGCAGCTCGACGTGCTGATGAACCTCTATCGGCATCCCGGCATGTCGCAGCACGACCTGGCGCGACGATTGCTGGTCGGTCGCTCCAATATCACGATGCTGTTGCCGCAGCTCGAGAACCAGGGAGTGCTTCGCCGAGAGGCCGACCCCAAGGACCGGCGCATCATGCGCATCTACCTCACGCCTGAGGGCGAAGAGCTCCTGATGAAGGCGCTGAAGGTCTACACCGCCCTGATCGACAAGGTCATGGCGCAGTCGACCCCCGCGCAGTGTGATTCAGTTGGCATTGTCATGCAGCGCATCGTCGACGCGCTGAAGGAAGAATAGCCCATACGCCAAGACGAAGAACTATGGTTAATCGCCAGAACGCGCGATTAGTCGCGTATTAACCATGTTTGGGCATCGTGCACGCAGCGTGATCTTCAGAGCGTGCCGATGCGTATTCTTCGTCCTTGCCTCCTCGCCTGCTTGTCCGTCGTCCTGCTTTCAGCCTGTGCCACCCGGCCCGAGGAACAGGCCACCACGGCAAAGCTCGCCTTCGCTCCGGAGCGGCAGACCCCTTCGCCCGACATCATGTCGTTTCCCGGGCCACGGCGCGGACTGGCAGGGCGCACGATCCGCGTGTCGCCCGGCTCCGAGATCATCCTGGCCCGCGGGGAAGTGGTGCTCACCTTCGATGACGGTCCGTTTCCCGGCCGCACCGAGGCGATCCTGCGCATCCTCGACCAGCACGGGGTGAAGGCAACCTTCTTCATGGTCGGCCAGATGGCCAAGGCCCACCCTGACACCGCACGGCTGGTGGCTGCCCACGGCCACACCATCGGCACCCACAGCCACGACCACCGGAACCTGGCGTCACTGAGCTACGAAACGGCGGCGGCGAATATCGAGGCGGGACAACGCGCCGTGGCGGCGGCGACGGGCGGCCAGGCCGCTCCCTTCTTCCGCTTCCCCTATCTCGACGCAACGCCGGGGCTGAGGAACCTGCTGGCTGCGAAGGGTATCGCCGTCGTCCATCCGACCGTCGACTCGAAAGACTACTTCTCATCAAGCGCCGACGAGGTGCGGGCACGAACGATCGCTGCGCTCGAGCGGCGCGGTTCCGGCGTGATCCTGTTCCACGACATCCAGCAGCGCACGGTGAACATGCTGCCCGCCTTCCTCGACGACCTCGCCGCGCGCGGTTTCAGCGTAGTCCGGTTGGCGCCGGCATCGTCTCGCCTGCCCCTGGTGGCCGTCGCGGAACCCGATTCGGTGGCGCAGTAGCCTTCACCACATCGACTTGGCGGCGCGGTCCGGCCACTCGGCGTCGTACGTATCGCCATCGATGCGGTCGGCGCTGGTTGCTGCCAGCATCCGACCCGCCGTCGGAAGGCTCGCCGGATCGACGAACTTTTCCGGGTTCCACAGCTCCGACCGCTTGATGCAGCGCGCGCACTGGAAGTAGACGGCCTCAATCGCCAACACGAGGACGGAGCGCGCCGGCTTGCCTTTGACGGCGAAGGAGGCGCAGAGATCCGGATCTGCCGAGATGTGAGCCCGACCGTTGACCCGGAGCGTCGTTTCCGATCCGGGCACGAGAAACAGAAGCCCTGCCCGGCCGTCCCGAACGACGTTCTTCAGCGAGTCGGCCCGGTTGTTTCCGTGGCGGTCCGGCATCAGCAAGGTGCGCGGATCGCGGATGCGCACGAAGCCGGGAAGGTCGCCGCGCGGCGAGGCATCGAGCCCTTCAGGGCCGCAGGTCGCCAGCACGACAAAGGGTGAGGCTTCTATGAAGGCTGTGTATTCGGGGATGAGATGGTCCAGTTCCTTGGCCAGCGACGCCTCGCCCGGCTGGCCATACACCGCCTCCAGCTGCTCGACCGATGAGATCACATGATCGTCCGACATGCGCTGCCCTCCCGAGGCGTGATGGCGTGAGACGCCGCTAGTCCCGGCTCAGCCCCTTGGCCGCCAGTTCGTCCAGATAGCCCTGCCAGCGCTGCTTCTTTTCGTGGCCCAGCGTGTGCAGATACGACCACGAAAAGATGCCGGTGTCGTGCCCGTCGTCGAAGACGATGCGCACCGCGTAGTTGCCGACGGGCTCGATGCGCGCGATCGCCACATCGCGCTTTCCGGGCACCGTCACCCGCTGCTCCGGCGAGTGTCCCTGCACCTCCGCGGAGGGCGAGAGCACGCGCAGCATCTCGGCCGTCAGCTCGATCGGCGGATGGCCGGCGAAGTTGACGGTGAGCAGCTTGCGATCCCTGGAGACGCGCAGTTCGCGAGGCGGGTTCATCCGATGTATCCTGGTTGCGGGCTCGTCCGATTACGACCATTTGGCCGGCTTGAGAAGGCGGGGCCGGCGTTGCGCGCAGCTTCGCGGAAGTGCTAGCTTGCCGGCGGCCGGGACGCGGCACACTCCACCCAATCTGGAAATCGACGGCGCAATACCGATATGCAAAGAATGCCTCACGTCGAAATGATCGACCCCTTCGGCCGCGCGATCTCATATCTGCGCGTTTCGGTGACGGACCGCTGCGACTTCCGCTGCACCTACTGCATGGCCGAGGACATGGCCTTCCTGCCGAAGAAGGACCTTTTGACGCTGGAAGAGCTCGACCGGCTGTGCACCGTCTTCATCGAAAAGGGCGTTCGCAAGCTGCGCCTGACCGGCGGCGAACCGCTGGTGCGCAAGAACGTGATGCACCTGGTGCGCCAGCTTTCGCGCCATCTGGAAAGCGGTGCGCTCGACGAGCTGACCCTGACCACGAACGGCTCGCAGCTTGGGCGGTTCGCCTCCGAACTGGCGGCCTGCGGCGTGCGCCGTATCAACGTCTCGCTCGACACGCTCGATCCCGACAAGTTCCGCCAGATCACCCGCTGGGGCGATTTCGGCAAGGTGATGCAGGGCATTGACGCCGCACAGGCGGCGGGCCTGCACGTGAAGATCAACGCGGTCGCGCTCAAGGACTTCAACGACCGCGAAATACCCGAACTGATGCGCTGGGCGCACGGGCGCGGCATGGACTTGACGGTGATCGAGACGATGCCGCTGGGCGAGATCGACGTCGATCGCACCGACCAGTACCTGCCGCTGTCGAAACTGCGCGCCGATCTGGAGCGCCAGTTCACGCTGGTCGACATTCCCTACAAGACAGGTGGCCCGGCGCGCTATGTCGAGGTGAAGGAAACCGCGGGCAGGCTCGGCTTCATCACGCCGCTCACCCACAATTTCTGCGAAAGCTGCAACCGCGTCCGGCTGACCTGTACCGGCACGCTCTACATGTGCCTTGGCCAGGAGGATGCGGCCGACCTGCGGGCGCCCCTGCGCGCCTCCGAAGGCAACGAATTGCTCTCAGCGGCGATCGACGAGGCGATCGGGCGCAAGCCGAAGGGCCACGATTTCGTGATCGACAGGGCGACCCGCCGACCGGCCGTGTCACGACACATGAGCGTCACTGGCGGCTGATCGACCTGCGGGACGGATACCTGTTGCGGCATGCAGTCCTTGCGCTGCCGCGCTGGTGTCCCTTGCCGCGGCCGCCCGGGCCGACAGCCTGATCTACACGAACGACCGATTCGGAACGCACGTCACCTTCCCGGCCGAACTGTTCGAAACCCGCCTGGAATGACCTATCCGCGGACGCTCAGGGACAAGTACAACCCGGCAGCTGGCCCGATTGCCAACAGCCTCGGTGGGCCATAAAGCTGCCTGCCGTACCCGATCCTGACTCCCCGAGGAAAATGGCCATCTCGCCAAACCTGCGCTCGGCGCTGTTCATGTCTCTGGCGATGGCTGCCTTCACCTCGAACGACGCGATCACCAAAGGCCTGTCGCACGAGTACAGCGCCGCGCAGATCATGTTCGTGCGCGGCATTTTCGCGACCGTGTTCGTCGGCCTGCTGGCCTGGCAACAGGGGGCGCTGCGCGGGCTCCGGCGCGCCCTGCATCCGATGGTGCTCGTACGCACCGTGTGCGAATTGGGTGCCACGGTGCTGTTCCTGTTCGCGCTGGCCTACATGCCGCTCGCCAACATCTCGGCCGTGCTGCAGTCGCTGCCGCTGGCGGTCACGATGGGCGCCGCGATGTTCCTCGGCGAGCCGGTCGGCTGGCGCCGCTGGCTGGCAATTCTGGTCGGCTTTGCAGGCGTCGCCATCGTCGTGCGGCCCGGGTTCGAAGGCTTCAACGTCTATTCGCTGGCAGCACTTCTGTGCGTTGCCTTCTGCGCCGCACGCGACCTCGCCACCCGGCGCATACCTGACGACATCCCGTCCCTGCTCGTTTCCACCACGACCGCCGGTTTCGTTACCCTGTTCGGCCTCGCCCTTGTCATCACCCTTGGAGGCTGGACACCCCTCACGCTGGAGGCCACGGCAGCCATGGCGGGCGCGGCGATGTTCCTCATTCCCGCAACCATCCTGCTGATCCTGTCCATGCGCACCGGTGACATCTCTTTCGTGGCGCCCTACCGCTACACCGCGCTGCTGTGGGCGATCGTGCTCGGTCTGATCTTCTATGCCGAGGTTCCCGACGCCTTGATGCTGGCCGGAGCGCTTCTGATCGTCGGCTCCGGCCTCTACTCGATCTATCGCGAGACGCGGGTGGGCCGCCGTCGGCCGATTGCAGAATCCGTCACGCCGGCAATGGCGCCCGACGGGACCTGATCGTAAGACTCCGGCGATCGAACCAACCCTCTCCAGAACGGAACCCGCTGATCCATGCCAACCGCGCAGGCGACCAGAAGCGCACCGAATATCGTCACGCTGGTCGTGATCGCCGCGATCGGGCCGATGGCGATCAACGTCTTCCTGCCATCCCTTCCCAACATGGCGCGCTACTTCGACGCCGACTATCGCGTGATTCAGCTGCTTGTTTCGCTCTATCTGGTTGCAACGGCAGCAATGCAACTGATCATCGGACCGCTGTCGGATCGCTACGGCCGCCGCCCGGTCCTCCTGTGGTCGCTGGCGATCTTCGCGGCAAGCACGCTAGCGGCCGTTTACGTCCCCACGGTCGAATTGCTGATCGTCTGCAGGCTGTTTCAGGCGACGTCGGCCGCGGGCATGGTGTTGTCGCGTGCCGCAATCCGGGACACTGTCGCCAGCCTCGAAGACGCGGCGAGCCGGATCGGCTACGTGACCATGGGCATGTCCATCATGCCGATGATCGCTCCGGCGATTGGCGGCTACCTCGATGAGCTTTACGGGTGGAAAGCGACGTTTCTGCTGACCTTTGCCTTCACGCTCGTCGCGCTCGCCTTCGTGGCAGTCGATTTCGGCGAGACCAACCGCAATCGCAGCAACAGCATGCTCGCACAGGTGAGGTCCTACCCGGAGCTCATCCGCTCGCGCAGGTTCTGGGGCTATTCCCTGGCAGCCGGCTTTTCGTCGGGTGGCTTCTTCGCCTTTATCGGCGGGGGGCCATTCGTCGCGACCGAGATGCTTGCGATGAGCCCATCGGACTATGGCCTCTATTTCATTTTCGTGTCGCTCGGCTACATGGTCGGCAACTACTTCTCCGGCCGGTTCTCCCGGCAGGTCGGCACGAACCGGATGATCCTGGCAGGCAATGTTGTCGGCATGGTCGGAGGAATCGGCGGCGTGGCGCTGTTCGCAGCCGGCATGTTCGACGCCGCGGTCCTGTTCGGCACTGCCGGGGCGATCGGCATCGGCAACGGAATGACGCTACCCAACTCCAATGCAGGCATGGTCAGTGTCAGGCCGCAGCTCGCCGGCTCCGCCGCCGGGCTCGGCGGAACTGTGCAGATCGGCATCAGCGCATGGATGGCATTCGTCGCTGGTTCGCTGCTGACGCTGGAAACAGGACCGCTACCGCTGCTCGTCGTCATTCTGACATCGATGGGCCTTTCGGTGGCCGCGTCATACTACGTGATCATCGTATCGCGCGGTGCACCGGAGCTCGGTTCGCGGGTGGACGATGGCCGCGAGTGACGGAATCACAGCCGCAGTGGTGCTCGCCGGCGGCCAGTCCCGCCGTATGGGCGGCGGCGAGAAATTCCTGCTCGACCTCGCCGGCCAATCGTTGATCCAACACGTGCTCAGTCGCCTCAGGCCGCAGGTGGGACCAGTCGTCATAGCGGCGAACTGCAACCCAACCCTTCTCGCGGACTGTGCCGTGCCAGTCGTTGCCGACGCACCGCCCTCGCGCGGGCCGCTTTCCGGGCTGCTGGCAGGCCTGCGCTGGGCGACGAAGCACGCGCCCAACTGCACCCATGTCCTGTCGGTCGCGGCCGACACTCCGTTCATCCCGCGCGATCTCCTGGCGAGGCTCCGGGCCGGTATGAAGGGTAGCGGCTCGGTGGCCATTGCGACCTCGGCTGGCCGCCGTCATCCTGTCATCGGGCTCTGGCCGGCCTCGATCCGGGAGCCGCTGGTCGACTTCCTCGACCGGAGCGCAAGTCCGAGCATGATGGAGTTCCTCGGCGGGCTGGATTGGGCGACGGTCGATTTTCCTCTCGAGAACGGGCATGACCCGTTCTTCAACGTCAACACGCCTGCAGACCTCAACGAGGCCCGGCGCAGGGTTGAGCTCCCATGAGCCACAGAATTCTAGGCATCACGGGCTGGAAGAATTCAGGCAAGACCACGCTTGTCGAGCGGCTGGTCGCCGAACTCGTGCTACGCGGCCACAAGGTCTCCACCGTCAAGCATGCGCACCATGACTTCGACATCGACAAACCCGGCACGGATTCCTTCCGGCACCGGCAGGCCGGTGCCCTCGAGGTGGCGATCGTGTCGGGCCGCCGCTGGGCACTGATGCACGAGCTGCGCGGCGAGCACGAACCGCCGCTCGATGCAATACTCGACCGGCTGGCGCCGTGCGACCTCGTCATCATCGAGGGCTACAAGCGCGAACCGCATCCGAAGATCGAGGCGCGCCGCCGGGATGCTCGCGACACGACGCCGCTGGCGCCCGGCGATCCGTCGATCATGGCGATCGCGGCCGATTTTCCCCTGCCGGAGGAAATGCTGCCTGTGTTCGACATCAACGATGTCGCGGCAATCGCCGACTTCGCCGAGCAACTCTGCGGGCTTTCGCCCAAGCGCGGCTGAGACGCTGCGGCGGTTTTCAGGTTGCCTTGGACGGTACAGCTGTGAATTATCGGGCCAAGGGCGCGGGTTTCCGACACCGCCCTGGAAGTCACCAACGGCCCCATGGCCGTGGCAAGCACCAGAGTGAGGACATCATGGCTATCTCCAGACGAATGACACTCGCCTTCTCGGCGGCGGCAATTGCGTTCACCATGGGCGCGGCGCACGCCCAGGATGCGATGAAGATCCGCATCGGCACCGAAGGCGCCTACCCGCCCTTCAACAACCTGACTGCGGACGGCCAGCTGGAAGGCTTCGACATCGACATCGCCAAGGCCCTCTGCGCGGAGATGAAGGCCGAGTGCACCTTCGTCACGCAGGACTGGGATGGCATCATTCCGGCACTGCAGGCGGGCAAGTTCGACGCCATCATCGCGTCGATGTCGATAACCGAGGAACGAGACCAGCAGGTGGACTTCACCAACCCCTACTATACGAACTCGCTTGTCGTCATCGCGCCCAAGGACACCGATATCAGCGCGCCGACTCCGGAGGGACTTGCCGGCAAGGTGATCGGCGCCCAGGGCAGCACGGTCGGTGCCGACTACGTGTCGGATCAGTTCAAGGAGTCGGAGCTGAAGCTCTATCCCACGCAGGAAGAGCTTTACCTCGACATCGGGTCGGGCCGTGTGGATGCCGCAATCGGCGACGTCGGCGTCATGGGTACCTTCCTCACGACCGAGGACGGCGCCTGCTGCAAGCAGATCGGCGATCCCTTCTACAAGGAGGACAAGATCGCGATTGCCGTGCGTACGGGCGAGCAGGAGCTGATCGACAAGTTCAACGCTGCGATCGACGCCATTCGCGCGAACGGCGAGTACCAGAAGATCAGCGAAAAGTATTTCGGCACCGACATCTACTGATCGCCGGATGCATGAAATCCGCGACAAACGCCCAGTCGATGCCGGCTTCTTTGCCGGCATCGAACGCGATTCCAGGGCGGTGCCCCAGACCGGCCCGTCTGAACAAGGGCGCACAGGCACCGGCCATGCCTCACGCCTTGAGGCTCACCTGAACCACCGGCCGCGGCTCTGACATGCTGGAGCTTCTGTCCTTTGGACCGAACGGATGGGGCAACGAGATCGCCCGAGGCATGGCAGTCACGGTGTCGCTGGCGCTGGCGACGCTTCCTCTGGGGCTCGCGATCGGTTTCTTCGTCGCGCTGGGCAAGCAATCGGAGGAGCCATCGCTGAGACTGGCCTCCAACATCTACACGACGCTGTTTCGGGGTCTGCCCGAACTATTGACCCTGTTCCTCGTGTACTACGGCGCGCAAATCGGCGTTCGGCGGGTCGCTCTCTTGTTCGGCGCCGAGACCGGCATTGAAATCAACAGCTTCGTGGCCGGCATGGTTGCGCTCGGTGTTGTCTTTTCCTCCTATGCGAGCGAGGTGTTCCTGTCCGCCTTCCGCGCCATTCCGCGCGGCCAGTACGAAGGGGGTTATGCGATCGGCCTGACGCGATGGCAGACGATGCGTCTGGTCATACTGCCGCAACTCGTGCGCATCGCCCTGCCCGGTCTTGGGAACCTGTGGCTCATCCTGCTCAAGGACACATCGCTTGTTTCAGTGATCGGACTGTCCGACATCATCCGCCAGACCAGCATCGCCGCCCGGGTGACGAAACAGGCCTTCCTGTTCTTCGGCGTCGCGTGCCTGCTCTACGTCGTGCTCGCGATCTTGTCGTCCTTCGCCTTCGCAGCCATCGAGCGCTGGGCAGGTCGCACGGAGCAGGCGCGTTGACCATGGCGACGGGGCTCACCGCAACGGTCGACATCCCGCCGCCGCCCGCCAGGCGATGGACCCGCGACCGTGTAATCGGCATCCTTCTGCTTGGCCTGTGGGGCGCCGTCGGCGCCGGCATGGCAGCCTTCCTGATCCTGTCATGGAATACGGAGCTGTTCCTCAAGTATGCGCCGGCCTACCTGTCGGGCATCGTCACGACGCTCGAACTCGTCGGGATTTCCGTGTTCCTGGGCGCGCTGCTGTCGCTGCCGATCGCGTTGGGCCGCATGTCGGCCAACCGTCTCTTCGCCTGGCCTGCGTACGCCTATGTCTATTTCTTCCGCGGCACGCCGCTGCTGGCACAGGCCTTCCTTGTCTATTACGGTCTCGGCCAGTTCCGGCCAGCGCTCGAGACGATGGGCCTTTGGGTGTTCTTCCGCGAAGCCTGGTGGTGCGCGATCCTCGCTTTCACGCTCAACACCGCCGCCTATCAGGCCGAAATCCTGCGCGGGGCGGTGGAAAGCGTGCCGCGCGGCCAGTGGGAGGGTGCGGCCTCGCTCGGCCTGCATAAATGGCTCATCATCCGCAAGATCATCGCGCCTCAGGCGCTGATCGTCGCCCTGCGCCCCTACGGCAACGAGATCATCCTGATGATCAAGGGCTCGGCGATCGTGGCCATCATCACCGTCTACGATCTGATGGGCGAAACGCGGCGGGCATTCTCGCGCACGTTCGATTTCCAGACCTACATCTGGGCGGCGATCATCTATCTGATCATGGTGGAGATCCTGCGCATCTCGATCGACCGGATCGAGCGTGCGATCACGCGGCATCTGCGCCGCTAGAACATTCCACAACGTTGAAAGAGGAGTCCGCCATATGGCGAAGGTAGCGTTTCTCGGGCTTGGGGTGATGGGCTATCCGATGGCCGGCCATCTCAAGAACAAGGGCGGCCACGAGGTGACGGTCTACAACCGCACGCGCGCAAAGGCCGAAAAATGGGTCGGGCAGCATGGGGGCGCCCTTGCGGAAACGCCTGCGGAAGCGGCCAAGGACAAGGATTTCGTCTTCGCCTGTGTCGGCAATGACGACGATCTCCGCTCCGTCACCCTCGGTCGTGACGGCGCTTTCGGCACCATGAAGCGGGGTGCGGTGTTCATCGACAACACCACGGCGTCGGCCGAGGTCGCACGCGAACTGGCGGCCGAGGCGGAACGACGCGGCTTCGGTTTCGTCGATGCACCGGTGTCGGGCGGCCAGGCCGGCGCCGAGAACGGCGTGCTGACCGTGATGTGCGGCGGCAGCCAGGCCGACTTCGACAAGGCGAAGCCGGTGATCGACGCCTACGCCCGAATGGTCGGCCTGATGGGCCCCGCCGGCGCTGGCCAGCTCACCAAAATGGTGAACCAGATCTGCATCGCCGGCCTGGTGCAGGGCCTGGCCGAGGGTATCCATTTCGGCAAGAAGGCCGGGCTCGACATCGGGAAGGTGATCGAGGTGATCTCGAAGGGCGCGGCCGGGTCCTGGCAAATGGAAAACCGCTACAAGACCATGAACGAGGGCAAATACGACTTCGGCTTCGCGGTGGACTGGATGCGCAAGGACCTCGGCATCTGCCTGTCTGAAGCCAACCGCAACGGCGCCAAGCTGCCGGTGACCGCGCTCGTCGATCAGTTCTACAAGGATGTCCAGGACATGGGTGGCCGGCGCTGGGACACGTCCTCGCTGCTGGCACGTCTGGAAAAATGACCGCGATCCCGCTCTCGCCGCAATCGACCGCGGCCGAGGTCGTCGCCCACCTGCGAACCCTCGCCTCGGAAGAAAACCGGCAGGGCATGCAGCGCTACGGCATCAAGATCGATCGTGCGCTGGGCATCTCGCATGGCATCCAGCGCGACATAGCAAGGAGGATCAAGCGCAACCACGAGCGCGCCTTCGAACTGTGGAACACGGGCATCACCGAGGCGCAATTCATCGCGTCGGTGACCGCGGATCCCGAGCGCTTCACCATCGACGATGCGCGGCGCTGGGCGGCCGATTTCGATTCATGGGACATCGTTGACGGTGTCTCCGATCTCTTCGTCGATACCGACCATTGGCGCGAGCTGATCGAGGAATTTGCCGAGGACGAGCGCGAGTTCGTCCGCCGCACCGCCTTCGCCATGCTTTGCTGGGCAACCGTGCATCGCAAGAAAGAGCCGGATTCGACCTTCGAGGGCTACCTCCCGCTCATAGAAAGGCATGCGACCGACCCGCGCAATTTCGTCAAGAAGGCGGTCAATTGGGCCTTGCGGACCATCGGCAAGCGCTCGCTTGCGCTGCATGCGCCCGCCCTTGCGCTCGCGGAAAAGCTCGCCATGTCTTCCGACAAGACCGCGCGCTGGATCGGCAAGGACGCGGTGCGCGAACTGACGGCCGACAAGACGATCGCGCGGCTGAAGGCAAAGGCGGCGAAAGCGAGGAAATGAGCGGGCTCCGTTTCGCGCCGGTGTCGGCGGAGAACAGAGCGGATTTCGAAGGGCTGTTCGAGGCTCTCGGCGCTCCGAAATACTGCTGATGCATGGCCTGGCGTCCGCTGCCGGGGGGGTCCCGTGCGCGCCAGTCGACGAGTCCAGCCGACCGGAAAGCCGTCATGATGGGCCTCATCGAGGCCGGAACGCCTGTCGGAATTCTCGCCTATGAGCGCAACGAGCCGGTCGGCTGGTGTTCGGTCGCGCCGCGCGAGACGTTCCTGCGGCTGTCGCCTGACCAGAACGACGACGAGATCGGCGTCTGGTCCGTTACCTGCTTCTACGTTCCGCGCACAAGGCGTGGAAGCGGGCTCGGCGAAGCCCTGCTCGACGCCGCAATCCGGCATGCCTTCGACCAGGGCGCGACGGCCGTCGAGGCATATCCGGTCGACCCGGACTCGCCCAGCTACCGCTTCATGGGGTTTCGCGGCCTGTTCGAGCGCAAGGGCTTCCGCGAAAGCGGCATGGCCGGCTCGCGCCGGCACGTCGTTCGGCTGGAGCGGCCGTAGTTCTGCCGCAGGCTACGCGGCGTGGCTTGCCGCGCCCGATTCCTTGTCGAGTATCATGTAGTCCAGCGGCAGTTCGGTCGTGTGCTTGATCTGCTCCATCGCGAAGGCCGACGACACGTCGTGAATTTCGATCTTCTGGATCAGGCGCTTGTAGAAGGCGTCGTAGGCGGCGATGTCGGGCACCACGACCCGCAGCAGATAGTCGACTTCGCCGCTCATGCGGTAGAACTCGACCACCTCCGGAAATTCCTGGATGACCTCCGAGAAGCGCCGAAGCCACTCCTGGCTGTGCGAACTGGTGCGGATCGATACGAACACCGTGACCCGTACATTGACCTTGACGGGATCGAGAATCGCGACGCGCCGCTGGATGACCCCGTCCTCTTCCAGTCTCTGGATGCGCCGCCAGCACGGCGTCGTCGAGAGGCCGACCTTCTTGGCTATGTCGGCGACGGCGAGCGTCGAGTTCTCCTGCAGCAGGCGCAGGATCTTGCGGTCAAGGCGATCCATGAAAGGGCTCTCCGAAAATCTCATCCCAGTGTCACGGTTTCACACGAACCTGGCAAGAAAATTGTACCGAAAATGAGACGTTCGAAGGATAGATATTGCTCTCACGCCGTACCGATGTGGGCGCGGATTTCACGCTGCAAGAAGGGCAGCAATTCATTCTCGAACCAGAGGTTGCGCTTGAGCCAGCCGGTGTTTCGCCAGGATGGGTGCGGCAACGGCAGAACATGCGGATTCGCTCGCGCCGCATGGATGGCCCGCCAATCCCGCACCGTCTCGGTCAACGAGGCGCGCCGAAATTCACCCATGTGCCATGATTGCGCGTATTGGCCGATCGACAGGACGAGTTCGATCTGTGGCATCAGGTCCAACAACGGCGCGCGCCATCGAGGTGCGCATTCGCGCCGGGGCGGCAGGTCGCCACCCTTGGCATCCTGCCCCGGAAAGCAGAAGCCCATCGGCACGATCGCAAACTTGACGGGATCGTAGAATTCCTCGCGCGTGACGCCGAGCCACTCGCGCAGCCGGTCGCCAGACCGGTCGTTGAAGGGGATGCCGGTTGCGTGCACGCGCGTGCCCGGTGCCTGGCTGGCGATCAGAATGCGGGCACGGCGTGATGCCACCACGACCGGTCGTGGTTCGTGCGGCAACGGCCGCACGTTGGATTCGCGGCAGAGGCGGCAGGCCGCAATTTCAGCCGTCAGTCTGGCCAGCCGCTTGTCGTCTACCGCTGACATCTGATCAGGCCGAAGCACTCGGGCGCGCCTTCACGGCGTCATACCAGCGGCGAACATGCTCCAGATGTTCGGGCAGAGGGATGCGTGCAGGCTTCATGAAATCCATGCCGACCAGCCCGGTAATGTCCGCGACGGTGAATGCGTCGCCCGCGACGAATTCACGATCTGCCAGCTCACGGTCGAGAATGGTCAGGAATTCAAGCGCCTTCGGCTTGTTCGCCTCGCCCCATTCCGGAACCTGCGGGACCTCCCATTCGACCATCGCCGGATGAATGTGGCGGAATGCCTGCGCCACCGGAAACAGGAAATTGAGCTCCATCCGCCGCTGCCACATCTCGATGCGCGCGCGCTCCAACGCGTCGCGGCCGAACAATGCCGGCTCGGGGTGCAGTTCCTCGATATAGCGGCAGATCGCGATCGATTCGGTGAGCACGGTGCCGTCGTCCAGCACCAGCACCGGCAGCCTTTGCAGCGGATTGAGCGAAGTCACTTCCTCGGAGCGGTGCCCGAGCGCGGCCATGTCGACGGGCACCAGCGGCACATCGATGCCCTTCTCGGCAAGAAAGATGCGGACACGTCTCGGGTTGGGCGCGCGGCCGCCATCGTAGAGCTTCATTCGACTTCACCTCGCCAGCTGGTTTCCGGTAGTTCGGCGGGGCCGAACAGCAGCGCTTGCATCAGCCCCACCAGACGCGCGAACAGATCGTGTGGCGTCTCATCGAGCTCGCCGCGCGCGGCGCGCCATTTCGAGGGCCGATCGAACGTACCGGCCCAAGCACCGGTCCGGGTCGCCTGCGCCCGCGCCTCCTGCGCCTGATAGTCGCCATAGGCAACGGCCCAGCCCGAATCCACCATCGCCGCATTCAGCTCGTTGCCGGCAACAGTGCAGGTGGCGAGCAGCCGGCGATAGCGGTCGAATGTCCGTCCGCGGCACGCGACAGCCCGGCCGCCAATCAGTCGCCGCAGCGCCGCGACGGCATTGGCCACGCAGTCATACGCACCGGCATCCCCTTCACAGATCTGCCCGCGCTCGAAAGCATCGATGCCGCTCAGGCGCACTCGCTGGCCGTCAATCGTTACCGTATCTCCATCCACAATCATCGGTCGACCCTGGGCGACACGCATCTGAACTGCGTCGAGGCGGACCGCGATGAACCCGCAAACAGCGAAAAGAAACAACACGATCGCCCAGTCGCGAATCGTTCGCCCCGCCAATCTGATCCGGTATCCGACGGCGCGCCGGTTTGGTTTACGAACCGGTAATTCGCTCATCGAGAAAGAAGGGTCTCTTAATCATTCAGACTTAGCGTGCAGCTTTGGCTCGGCACGCGGAATAATTGAACCTGCAACATGGTGCTGCAACGCTCGCAGACGGCGGACAAGAACATTGTGGACCGCACCAAGGCCCATCGCAACAGCGAGGTGGCCAAGGCCGTTCGTCGCACGCGTGACCGGCTGTCCCAGCGGGCCGGCAGTCCCGATTTCGATCGAGACCTGCTGAAGCTGCACGCGCGGGCCGTGCTCAACAGCGCGATGGCGATCCCGCTTCTGGTCGTCACGATCTGCGCGATCGGCCTGTTCGCCGGCATGAGCCGCGAGATCGTCATCTGGGCGCTGATTGCGGTTGCCTCGTATGTCGGCCTGGCGCTGTTTGCCAAGCGCACCGGCGAATCCGAGGTCGCCGACATCAAGCCGACGGCCTACACGCGCAACTTCCTCATCGGCCACTTCCTCACAGGTCTCGGCTGGGCCTACTTCGCGATACTCGGCTGCGAGCAGTGCGGCATCAGCCAGTTCACGACGGTCAAGGCGGTCGTGCTGCTGCTGGCAATCGCCGCCACGGCGCTCACCACTTTCGCGCTGCGGGGGGCGCTGATCGTCACCTTCACGCTGCCTGTCATCGTTTTTGCAGCGATGGCAGCGCGCTGGTCACTGCCGGTTGACTTGCTGATGGCCGGCCTTCTGACCGCCTCCCTTCCCTTCTTCACCTATGTCGCCGGCCACATGCACAACTCGGCCGTGATGCTGCTTTCCTTCCGTACCGAGAAGGATGCGCTGATCGCGGAGCTCGAGACGGCGAAGGCGATGTCGGACGAGGCGCGGCACCGCGCCGAGGATGCGAATCTCGCCAAGTCGCGTTTCCTCGCTTCCATGAGCCACGAGCTGCGCACGCCGCTCAACGCCATCCTCGGCTTTTCCGAGGTCATGGCGAACCAGGTGCTCGGGCCAATGGAGAACGAGACCTACCGTGAATATGCGCGCGACATCCACAGTTCCGGCGAGCACCTGCTCCACCTGATCAACGAGATCCTCGATCTGTCGCGGATCGAGGCTGGTCGCTACCAGCTTCACGAAGAGCCGCTGCAGCTCGAGGACGTGGTCGAGGAATGCTGCCGGATGATGGAGCTGAAGCTGCGCAACAAGAACCTGCGCATCGTCAAGCAGTTCGAACCCGGATTACCGCGCCTGTTCGCCGACGAACGTTCGATCCGCCAGATCACGCTCAACCTGATGTCGAATGCGGTCAAGTTCACGCCGAGCGGCGGGGACGTCCGCCTGCGCGTCGGCTGGACCGCCGGCGGCGGCCAATACATTTCGGTCAAGGACAACGGCCCGGGCATTCCGCCGGACGAACTGCCGATCGTGCTGTCCGCCTTCGGCCAGGGCACGATTGCGATCAAGAGTGCCGAACAGGGGACCGGGCTCGGCCTGCCGATCGTGCAGGGGCTGGCCGAACTCCATGGCGGCGAATTGCAGCTTCATTCGAAGTTGCGCGAAGGCACCGAGGCGATCGTTGTATTTCCAGCGGCGCGCGTGATGGAGGAGCTGCCGGCCATGCCCACGCTGAAGGTCGCCGCGGGCGGGCGCCGCGCCTGATCCGATCAGGCCGGCCGGGCTTCACCCTCCAACGGCATCGGCCGCCAGAACCAGCGTGGCCGTCTTGACCAGGCCCGCCGCAATGGCGCCTGCCGCGCCGTCGCCACCGGAAAGCCCGATGTCCAGAATGGACTTCAAACCGAGTTTGTCGGCAGCGGCGTCGGCAAGCGGCGAGCTGCCACGATCCGCAACCATGCAATGGACGATCGCCTGCGGCTCCAGCGTGGCAACGACCGAGGCCGCCGCCAGGGCGGCTTCGCCGGCGAGGATGACGGCCACCCGCTCGGTGCGCGCGGCGACAATCGCGCCGACGAGCGCGGCGATCTCGCGGCCGCCTACGCGCCGCAGCGCTTCGAGCGGGTCACGAAGGTGCCCGGCATGAAGGTCGATCGCCGTGTGGGCCCGGTTGTCGGTATCGGCATTGCCGAGAATTGTTTCGCCATGCAGCGCTGCCAGGACCGCAGCGGCCGCGATCGCGCCGCCCTCCCCGCCATAGCCTCCGAGAACGAGCAGGTCTGCACCGCCGGCGATCGCCTCCATGCCGAACGCAATCGTTGCTGCGGCACCGCGTTCGTCCAGCGCCGCATCGCGCGTGATGTCGGCAACGGGAACATCGAGCGCCAAATCGAACACCTTGAGTCCAAGATCGGCGGCGGCACATGCCTCGTTGACGCCTGCCCGACCGGCCGAACAGCGTTCGACAAATGCACGGACCGCGAGGTTGGCAGGGGCTTTGTCGTCACCCACGACGCCGTGGGTACCTGCGAACAGGGCAACCACCGGGCGGGTCACGCGCGGCGCGCGCCCGGTGGCGGATGCCAGCCAGTCGGTGATCGCGCCGATCCTTCCTCCGGTTCCGGCCACCGTCGCGGCTGGCCGCGCGACGTCCGGAAGCGTGCGAAGCAGGTTGCGTAAATCGTCGAACGGCAGGCCTGAGACCATGAGCGGGGCTATCCGGTTCTGGAGGGACCGCCCGCAATAGCGCCGGCAGCCGTGCCGGACAACCACAGGCGGCTGCGGCACTTTGCTTGCATCCGGACGGCGCCTGTCCCATGTCTGCTGCCGGAGAAGCCCCGTGACGCCACTTGAATCGCCCTGCATCCTCGTCTGCTCGATCGACATGAAGACCGGCTATTGCTTCGGGTGCGGCCGCACCCGCGAGGAAATCTCCGGCTGGATCGCGATGAGCCCGGAAGACCGGCGTGCGGTGATGGCCGAACTGCCGGCGCGGCTTGCCACGG
>Ga0207868_1001344_pt1 | contig 18020 bp, 15 predicted proteins | sample Passage237B_FD_187370 | JGI IMG/M metagenome (GOLD analysis project Ga0207868, IMG submission 187370) | Cellulose adapted compost microbial communities from Newby Island Compost Facility, Milpitas, CA, USA - Passage2 37B (SPAdes) (version 3) ... | reverse complement strand
GCAATCCACCGCCGAATAGGAGGGGTCCTCGAACCAATTGCCCTGCTGCAGCCGATCGATGAGCGAGCGGTTGAAATAGGCGACGTGGCAAACGACGCCCTGCACCTCGGGATCGGCCACGGCCTCGACCGCGATGTCGTTGCCGGTCCAGTCGACGCCGACGCTGCCGACACTGGTGGAGTTGTTGTTGCCGCACGCGGCGAGCGCCCCGGTGAGGGCGATGACGAGGCCGAGGGAGGCGAGGCGCTTCAGCATGGGCGTTTCCCTGTGGGGTGCGGGTGAACAACGCCGCAGCATGTGGGGACCACCAACCCCTCACGCAAGCGTTACGGCTCCGATTATTGGCCCGGATACTTCGTGGCCGGGCCGTGAGGGCGGTCGATATGGCCGAGGTCGCGGCCGGGGTCGATGCGGTCGCGCACGAGCTGCTTGATCTGCTTGGCGTCGGGGAAGCCGCCGTCGCGCTTGCGCTCCCACACCAGTTCACCGTCGAGATGGATCTCGAAGATGCCGCCGGTGCCAGGCTTGAGCGTCACCTCGCCCATTTCGAGGCTGAAGGTGGAGAGCACTTCCTGCGCCATCCAGGCGGCGCGCAGCAGCCAGTTGCACTGTGTGCAGTAGGTGATGGTTAGGCGGGGCTTCTGGTCACTCATACCTGCGGGTCGCCCCAGGTGGAAAAGACGTTGGTGGGGAGCACGAGGATGTCGGAATTGTCCTCGTCGTTCTCCTGCTGCTTGAGCGCCACCAGCTGCGCCGTGGTGGCGTTGACGCGCTGGGCGAGGAGGCGGGCGATCTGCAGCAGCCAGCTCGGATGCTGTTCGAGCACGGTCAGCGCATCCTCGATGACGTAGAGCTGCACATCGGTGAGCGCCCGCACCGAGGCCGAGGCGGGCCGGTCGAGCAGCACGCCCATCTCGCCGAATATGGCGCCCGGTTGCCTGGTGGAGGCGACGAACTTGCCATCGCGCAGCACCTCGATCTCGCCTTCCTTGAGGACGATAAGGCTGCCGGATTTGGTGCCCTGCCGGATCAGCTCGGCGCCTGCGGGATAGAAATCGAACTTCAGCCAGTTTTCGTCGGCCACGTTGCGGCTCCGCTTACTTGAGGAGGGCGAAAATCTTGTCGAACATCTCGTGGTCCTCGCGCACCTTGGACTGCCTGCGCATGTTGACGAGGAGCGCCGTGGTCTTCTGCAGGCGCACCGCGAGGAGCTTTGCGAGGTGGCGGGCGACCGCCGGATGGGCATCGAGGAAGGCGTCGGGGTCGTCGGCGATGTAGAGTTCGGCGCCACCGCGGGTGCGGACCGTGGCCGAATGCGGCTCGTCGAGCAGGGCCGACATCTCGCCGATGATCGAGCCGGGTTCGGCGATGGCGGCGACGGACGAGCCGTCGCGCACCACCTCGAGGTCACCCGCTTTGAGGATGTAGAGCTTTCCGGTCTTGCCACCTTCGGTGACCACTACGGCGCGCGGCGCCAGCTTGTAGAGCGGCAGCGAACGCGCTGCCTCGAGTACCTGCTCCATTCCTCATCCCGTCGAAGCATTCGATCAACATTACCCGAGCTTTGGGGCGTGGGATAGCGGGGCTGAGCTCTGCAGTAACGGGTCGCCGGGAGGAGCCGTCTTGGTTAGCCGAAAAGGCAAAGCCGCCCGGACGGGGGGCGCCCGGGCGGCCTTGAGCCGGCGATCGAGGGCAATCCGCCGGCGAGCTTTTCGCTCGGCCGTTACAACGGTTGAGGCGCCGCCGCGTTCCCACTAAACCCGTGCCTCGCACCGCGGGAGATATGGCTTGAGCATCGACATGAGTGGGAAGCGGGCGCGCTGGCAGCTGCTCGACCTGCTGCGCGGCATCGCCATCATTGCCATGGTGGTGTTCCACGTGGCGTGGGACCTCTACTATTTCGGCTATTCGTCCGTCGATGTGACCACGGTTCCCGGCTGGGTGGTGTTCCAGAAAGCCATCCTTTCGAGCTTCCTTCTGCTGGTCGGTATGGGTCTGGTGCTGGGCCATGGCGAGGGCGTGCGCTGGCGCGCCTTCTGGCGACGCTGGGCCTTCCTCGTGGTAGCGGCGCTGCTCACCACGGCGGGGACATACTGGATGTTCCCCGACTATTTCGTGTTCTTCGGCGTGCTGCATGCGATTGCGCTCTTCTCGCTCATGGCGCTGCCCTTCCTGCGCCTGCGCTGGTGGGCCACGGCGCTGGTGGGCGTCGCGGTGATTGCCGTCAACTTCGCCTTCAACGATCCGGTGTTCGAGCAGAGGTGGCTGGCGTGGATCGGCTTCTGGCCGAATTCGCCACCGACATCCGACGTGGTGCCGGTGTTTCCCTGGTTCGGCGTGGTGCTGCTCGGCGTGGCGCTCATGCGGGTGATCCTGGCCTCGCCACTGAGCGGGGGGATAAGTTCGTGGCGCTCCGATGTGCCGCTGGCGAAGGGCGTGGCGTGGCTGGGGCGCTGGAGCCTGCCCTTCTATCTGCTGCACCAGCCGGTGATCATCGGCGTGCTCTATGCCGCGATGCTGATCCAGCCGCCGGTGATCGCGCCGCCGGTGGTGGGCGACGTCGCCGGGTTCACTGCCAGCTGCACGACCAGCTGCGGAGCGAATGGATGGTCGGCCAACCAGTGCGAGGCGTATTGCTCATGTGCGCTCGAGCAGATCCAGGAGCGCGATCTGTGGGCGATGCTGACCGATCCGCAGGCGCCGGACGTGGTGCAACTGAGGGACCTCTGTACGGCGATGACGCTGGAGTAATTCCGGCGGCTAGACCTTCTCCGTGTGCCCGCCGAAGCCGAGGCGCATGGCGCTGAGCATCTTTTCTGCGAAGTTGTGGTCCTGCCTTGAGCGGAAGCGGGTGAACAGGGCAGCGGTGAGGACTTCGGCGGGGACGGCTTCCTCGATGGCGGCTTCCACCGTCCAGCGGCCCTCGCCGGAATCGCCGACATGGCCGGAGAAGGCTTCGAGCTTCGGGTCTCGGGCCAGCGCGATGGCCGAGAGGTCGAGGAGCCATGAGGTGACGACCGAACCCCGGCGCCATACTTCGGCGATGTCGGCGATGTTGAGGTCGAAGCGCTCGGAAGCCGGAAGCTCCTCCGAGCGCTTGCGCTCGAGGATGTTGAAGCCCTCGGCATAGGCCTGCATCATGCCGTATTCGATGCCGTTGTGGATCATCTTGACGAAGTGGCCGGCGCCAGCAGGACCGGCGTGGATGTAGCCCTGCTCGGCGCGCGGATCGAGATGGCCGCGATCGGGCGTTTCCGCGATGTCGCCCTTGCCGGGGGCGAGGGCGGCGAAGATGGGGTCGAGATGATCGACCGCCTCCTTCGGCCCGCCGATCATCAGGCAATAGCCGCGTTCGAGCCCCCAGACACCGCCCGAAGTGCCGACATCGACATAGTGGATGCCGGACTTGGCGAACGCGGCGGCGCGGCGGATATCGTCCTTGTAGTAGGAGTTGCCGCCATCGATGAGGATGTCGCCGGGGGCGAGGCAGGAGCTGAGGTGCTGCAGCGTGCCCTCGGTGATTTTGCCGGCGGGCAGCATGACCCAGATGGCGCGGGGCGACTCGGTGAGGGAGTCGACGAGGGCTTCGAGCGTCTCGGCCGGAACTGCGCCCTCATTTCCGAGCGCCGCGCGGGCACCGGCGTCGATATCGTAGACCGAAGTCTGGTGGCCGGCGCGCATCAGTCGGCGCGCAATATTGCCGCCCATCCGGCCCAGTCCGACAATACCCAGCTGCATGATGCACTCCATTGTGGCGCGTTCTGTCGACGATGTTATAGCGGGGAATGACGGCGGGCGTGAACGATCCGCCCGTGGTTTGAATTGGTGGCGCTTGAGCACCGCAGCAATATTTGCGGAAAAAGCGCTCCGACTGGGAGTGAGAAATGCATGTAGTGGTGACTGGTGCCGCCGGTAATCTCGGCACCAAGGCGATCGAGATGCTGCACGGCGCCGATTGGTGCGAGCGCATCACAGGGATCGACGTGGTGCCGTTTGCGGCCACGGGCAAGGCGACGAGCGTGGTGGCCGATCTGGTCGACCCCTATGACGAGCGCTGGATCAAGCCGGTACGCGAGGCGCAGGGCATCATCCACTATGCTTCTGCCAACCCGGCCCCGACCGGCACCTGGGCGGAAAGCGCCGCCTCCTTCGACATGACGGCGAACCTGCTGGAACAGGCTGGCGGCGATGGGCCCTGCCGCTTCATCTTCGCTTCGTCGAACCACGCCATGGGCGGCTACAAGGACGAGCCGCTGCCGCCCGACGGCAAGCTCAGGATGTCGACGCCGCAGAAGTCGGGCTCGCGCTACTGGGACGGCACCATGTATCGCTGGGGCGCGGCCTATGGCGCCACCAAGGCGCTGGGCGAGCGCGTGTGCGCGGCGCGGGCGGCGGCGACCAAGGGGCGAATCACTGCGGTCTCGACCCGCATCGGCTGGTGCCAGCGCGGCGAGAACCTGGCGACGACGCTGATCGGGTCGGGCGGCGGCGACCGCGACGAGCCCAATCCCGAGATCGCGGCGCGCAACATCAAGTGGTACCGCGACATGTGGCTGTCGAACGCCGACCATGCCCGGCTGATGGCCGCAGCGCTCACCGCCGACGCCAGCAACTGGCCGGGGCCGCACATCGTGGTTTCGGGCATGTCGAACAATACCGGCATGCCGTGGGACCTGACCGAGGCCATGGCGTGGATCGGCTACGAGCCGCAGGACGACGTCTGGGCCGAACTTAGAAAGGCCGGCATGGCCTGATGCGGCTGCGCCTGGCGCCGAGTCCCATCGTTGCGACGGTCCGGGGCGACAAGCCGCCCCGGGTGCGTCTCGGCGACGTGGCCGAGGATGCGCTGACGCCCTACCAGAACGCGAGCTCCTCGGGTGGCATGTCGTCGGCGTGGCACACACAGGTGTCGCCGTAGCGGTCGAGCGTCTGGGGCGTGATATGGAGCGGCACGGGGTGCTCGACCACGCGATCCACCAGCCGGCAGGCCCGCACGACCTCGATCCGCTCAGCCCAGGTGAGCAGGGGCGCCGGCCGACAAGCGTGGTCCTTCCGGCGGCGGACTGCCCGGTACGGGGGCGGCGAGCCGTGGCGCCGTCCCCACACCAGTGTCAAAGAACCCAGCCCGCTGCCGCGGCCTGTCCGCCGCAGATATCGATCCCTGCGACGTGTCGGGATGATGCGGCAGGCGCCCGGCGCGGGGATAAGTCAGGGCTTGAGGTCGGGCGGGACCGGCGGCGGCTTGTAGAGCACAGTGATTTCCACCCGCTCGTTGCCGGCGAGGTAGGGGTCGTTGGGAAAGAGCGGATCGGCCGTGGCGCGGCCGGTGACCGACGCGATGTGGTCGTCGGAGAGCCCGAATTCGCCGAGGATGGAGCGCACCACGTTGGCGCGGTCGCTCGACAACTCCCAGGCGCCGTAGCGCGGGTTGGGATAGATGGCGCCCGCCGCCGTATGGCCCGAGATCCGGATCTGGCTCGACAGTTTCTGCAGGATGGGCGCGATGGTGGCAATGGCTTGCCGGGTGGTCTCGAAGGGGTATTTCGAGCCCTCGGGGAACATCGGCCGCCCGTCATGATCGAGCAGCTGGATGTTGAGCCCGTCCTCGGTAGCCTCGACCTTGAGGTTGTCGGCAATTTCGGTGAGGTCCGGGTTGGACTGCCATGCGGTGCGGATCGATGCCGCCGCGGCGTGAAATTCCTGGCTGTAGTTGGACTGCAGGTTGACCTGGCTCGCCTTGACCGAGGCGTAGTCGTTGCCGCCCCGCTCGTTGAGGCCGCCGCGCGACTGCATCTGCGGACCCGCTTCGTCACTTTCAGGGGCGGTGAGAGCATCCTTGCGCGAGTCGGCGGCGATCTTGGCCCCCTGCTCGGTGAAGGCGGTGCCACCCATGACGCCACCGGCGCCCGAATTGCTCTCGGACACGTTGGGTGGCGCGAAATAGTCGGCGAGGCCCTTCTTCTGCTCCGGCGTGGTCATCGAGATGAGCCACAGCAGCAGAAAAAACGCCATCATGGCGGTGACGAAGTCGGCATAGGCGATCTTCCACGCGCCGCCGTGATGCGGATGCGCCGAGCGCCGGACGCGCTTGATGATGAAGGGCTGCTCGTTGCTCGCCATGTGATCAGCCCGCCGGCAGGTTGGCCGTCGCCTCGTCGACTTCGGCGAAGGTGGGGCGCACATCGCTCATCAGCGACTTGCGAGCGAACTCGACGGCGATGGAGGGCGCATAGCCCGAAATGTGGGCGAGGAGCCCGACCTTCATCGACAGGAAATACTTGGACTCGGACTCGTAGATGCTCCGCAGCCCCGCCGCGAACGGGCCGAAAAAGCCGTAGGCGACGAGCACGCCGAGGAAGGTGCCGACCAGCGCCCCGCCGATGAGGTGGCCCAGCACCTCGGGCGGCTCGGAGATGGAGCCCATGGTGTGGATGACGCCGAGCACCGCGGCGACGATGCCGAGCGCCGGCGTTGCATCGGCCAGCGACTGCACGGCGTTGACCAGCCGGTCCTGCTCCTGATGGTGGGTTTCGAGCTCCTCGTCCATCAGGGCCTCCATCTCGTGCGGCACGCGGGTGCCGAGCGTCACCATGCGCAGGTAATCGCACAGGAACTCGACGGCGTGAGGATTGGACACGAAGGTGGGAAAGCGCTGGAACAGCGGGGATTCGTAGGGGTTCTCGATATGCTGCTCGAGCGCGAGCACGCCCTTGGACTGCACCAGCTTGAAGATGGTGTATTGCAGACCCAGCAGCTCGACATAGGCGGCCTTGTTGTAGCGCGGGCCCTTGAACAGGGTGCCGAATACGCCCAGCGTCTGCTTCAGCACCGGCCCGGTATTGCCGATGATGTAGGCGCCCGCGGCGGCCCCCAGGATGATCAGCGCTTCGAACGGCTGGACCAGCACTTCGAGGTGGCCACCCATCGCCGTGTAGCCGCCAATGACGCTGAGCACGATGACCGCTATGCCGATGAGAAGGCGCATTCTGTGCCCCGAAACGCAAGACGCGGACTGGTTCCGTCCGAGCGCGCAGTCTTCGCCGGTGGCCGTGAATATTTGGTTAGCCGGCGGTCAACCGGGCGGGGCCGGCAGTGGCAATGGGGGCAGACGGCGGAAAACAGGCCCTAGTTGCGCAGGTCGGCACCGGTAACGGCGCCGAACAGGCGCTCGAGGAAGCCGTGCTCGCGCCCCTCCTTGCGCATCTGCACCAGCATGCGGCTGGTGGCATCGAGGCGCTGGCAGGCAATGGTGGCGATGTGGAGCGCGGCGGCCGAGTTCCCTTCGAGCCAGCGCCAGCCGTCATCGATATGGCGCACCTCGACATCGGTGACGGCAGTGACATCGGCCGAGTGATCGGTGCCGAGCAGCACGCTCATTTCGCCCACCAGCGTGCCGGGCTCGATCAGCCGGGCGATCTCCACTCCGTCGCGCTCGACCTTGAGCTGGCCGTTCATCAGCACGAACATTTCGCCCCTGGCTTCCCCGGTCTCGATCAGCCGCTCCCCGGGGCGAAGGCTGAGGACCGGATAACTCAGCGTGAGCGTGAGCAGGTTGGCCATGTCGATTCCCCCTGGGTGATGCGGCGCAAACCAGAATGCACAAAAACCAAGGCGTGCGGAAGCGCCCGCACGCCTTGTGGCGCCGGGATTTACGGTAGTCAGGGCGGCGCCGGCGAGGCTTTGCCCCACGCGGTTAGTCCGCAATGAAAGACGAGGCATCGCCTCGCCGGCGCGACCGGGATTTGTGGCCTATGGCATGCCGGGTGGGGCGCATCCCCTGCCGCATCGCGAGGACGGCGGGTGGCCGGCAACCGGGAATCCACCCGCATTGCCACCTCTCCCAGCCGCCAAAAGGGTGGCGGCCTTCGCCCCTGGGAAGCGCCCTTAGCTGCCTCCCCCGCGTTGCCAGCGGCTTGACCGGCGAACCGGCCCCTCCCGACACGCTTTCAGCCTGGACGGAAACGACTCCCCGCCCCCCAGCCATCCCCCCGCGAACCGTTCGTCTCGACTCCGCCCGAGTGCGAGGGGACGAGGAGAGGATAGGGGAGGGGGTTGGCGCGGGGATAAGTTTGTTGGGCGGAAGGTGAGAAGGCCAGCAGGACAAGCGGAAACAGGGCCTAGGTGCAACTGGACGGGCGGCGGTGAGGGAGTCTGGCGAGGTCGCCGAAGTTGGTGGAGGGGCAACGTCAGGCGCCGGTGGTAGTCGACCGTAGGGAGGAGTCCGGATGGGCGGCGGGACGACTCGGGCTTTGCTGCGGGCTTTCGGATGGAGGGCCTGATGACCGCAGGGAACTACTACGTGAATGACACGCCGCAGCCGTTAAGCGGCGACCATGAGGTGCATGTCGAGGGCTGCTACTGGCTCAGCCTGGCGCGGAGCACCACGCCGCTCGGGTATCACCTCAGTTGCACCACCGCCGTGGCGGCGGCCAGGCGCAAGTACCTGCGGAGCAATGGGTGTGCGACCTGTTCGGCGGAGTGCCACACGGGATAGTGTTGCTTACCGCGAGCCTCGGTACGAGGCGAGAGATGGCCCCCTTTTCGCTGGAATGACAGCCGGAGAACATGGCGGGCGGGGGCGCGACCGCTCCCCCGACCCATGACGTGCGTACTGGAGCCGTGACCCAGAACGGGCGCCCCACACAAGGCATTGCGAGCATCGCTCTCAAGGCCTTCCTGGCTCGGAGAGCTACACTGGAGCTTCCCGACCGGTTAACTCCGGACCGCCAGCGAAGGACACAAAGTTCACCCGGCAGGAGGCGGAAACGCTCGGGCAGAAGGGTCTTCGGTTCTTGCCACTCGAGCGTAGTTCTCATGGCCCGACGTGGTCCTAGGCTCTGGACGCCGGCGGGGTTGACATGCGACACGTATCGCGCATGAACCAAACCATCGGACGACATGTCTGAGGTGAGTTATCCTCTTCGAAGATAATTCGCGTCATGATATGGAATCGGCCACGGACCATGGGAGCGGAAATGTCGTTTGAGTGGCGTCCTCGACACAGCGAGCACGCAATCGAAGTAATGTCTTTGGGCATAGCTTTCCCAGAACCGCTTCCTGTTCGACTTTCGCAGCGGCTTCAGCAATCTGTCTTTTCCAGAATGACCGCCGACGGTGATTCTATAGATCGGAAAGTAATACGTGGCATTCAGGTTACGAACGGAGCCGCTAGCTTTGAGCAAGTTGGCGTTCAATTGAGCGTTCCTGCCGAAGGCCACTTCGCTGCAAGCACTAAGTTAAGCTCGCAAGTTGAGATCAATCCGCAGGCGATAATCTATCGAACGTGGGCATATGAAAAATGGGACGCAGAATTGGCGCGTATGCGTGCCTGGATGGCGGAGGCTATTGATCTTGCAGCCAGCGTCTCCTCTATTCAGTCGGCTCGACTTGAGTATCAGGATCGCTTCTCCTACGACGGTGACGTAGAGGATGCTCCAGTTGCTCAGTTGCTTCGGAGCGACTGCATGTGGTTAGCTCCGCATATCTTCTCCTTGAGGGAGGGGTGGCATTCGCACACGGGTCGCTTCATACCATCGACACATGGACAACGATCGGTTGTCCAGTTGCACGTCGACGTACAGGACTTACCTTTCCCGTCCCCGCCGGGTGTTCGGCAAACTCGATGGATTTATATGATGACTGCATTCGAAGATCGGTACGATTTTACCGAAATCGATCCTGACGGACTGAATGCAGATTTTCTATTTGAACGCTCGACGGCAATGCATCACAAGCTGGACGACATCATTAAGCAAGCTCTGACGGATGAGGCTTGTGCCGCCATTAACCTGACCTGACAGCAACGTCATGACCTATGTCAAGCTGAACTCACCGGTTGGAACGTTCGACTATCGTCGGGCAGCCCGCCGTTCATTCACCGACGCCGCGTTCCACTTGAGCCCAAAGTCCTTCGCGGATGAGCCGACCTTTACATTCATCAGCACGCCGGTTTCATCAAACCGTTCAGTTGGAACGGTATGCAAGTGGAGGCACGACGATCGGCAGTTTCTGGTAGGGATGGGAGGATCTTTAACCGATAAGCCACGATGGCACACTGCGGCGCCTGCCGATAATCTTTGGTGTGAGCGCACAACTTATCTGGCCAAGTTGTTTCCTGCTCTGGAGCCACTTGAGGTTCTTGACGTTCTTGTTTGGACCGGCTCTAGCGCCGAGAATCTAAGTGCCGGAGAGGCTGAAACTCAGGCCACTGCCCTCCTCGACGAAGACATCCTAAGCGATCTCAGGGGACTAACGGATGGGTGGTCGGGTAACGGGTCGTCGGCGCCGTCCGCGAACGTTCTTAATGACGTGGCGGATTTGCTTGACGCATTGAAGTTCAACGAAGCAGGTCTTGTGCCTGACGTTGCGGTGGACGAGGACGGTAGTGTTACCCTTACATTTGAACTTGCGGGCGACCGCGTGTTGGCATTCGAGGTCAGTGGCAAGGGGCGCGTTTTAGCAGCGTTTGTTCATTCTGAACCCGAGAAGAGCCAAGCTAAGCTGGTGAGGCCGATTTCTCGTCGCGAGATAACGAAGTTCCTAGAGTCGGTCGACGTGTCGGAGTTTGCTTGAAACTTGCGTTGCCCTACCCATTGCCTGCGTGAAACTGTCTCCCAGCACCCCGCTTCTCCCGGTGTGATCGCGGATGATGAGCGCCTTAGTAGAGCTGGTTACGGCCCAACCACGCATTACAAGAAGGGGAAGGTTACGGCCCAAATCGTGCGAAAAACTGATATTCTTAATGGAGGCACGCTCTCCCTATGGCGGACGCCTGCGGGGAACGAGGCGCTTCTGGATATAGCAGAGAATAAGCTCCGCGCGAATACGCCCGCAGGCCAATGGCTCTATGACCATTTCATTCCAACAGCCCGCGACTTCCGAGCGATAGTTCTACCCGATGGAAAGCGGGGCTTTAGTGTTGTTGACGATTGCGAGACGGGCTCGGGTCCGGACCCTATGCATTGTGGACTAAAAGTATGCGATCACATAGGCCCCCTCACAGACGAGGACGAGCGATACATAATCCTCAAGACTGCGCTTTGGAAATTGTTCAAATCGAATCCGAGAGATACGCATACGCCGTCAACGCCATGACTTGAACTCACATTGTCGACGCTGACGCCCCTTCGATGCTGACCTTATAAAAGCGGGGTGACGTGACTGCTACTCCGCCCCCTCCCGTGCCTCCAACACATCCAGCTCCATCTCCCGCAGCCGCTTGATCTCGTCGCGTAGGCGGGCCGCCTTTTCGAACTCCAGGTTGGTGGCCGCCTCGCGCATTTCGCGTTCGAGGTCCTTGATGACCGCCTGGAGGTTGGCGCCGGCCTGGATTTTTTCCTTGCCGGACTTGTCCTTGCCGATGCTGACGGTGACGTGGTCCTGTTCGTAGACGCTGTCGACGATTTCCTTGATGTTCGACTTCACGCTCTGGGGGGTGATGCCGTGGGCCTCGTTGTAGGCCATCTGCTTTTCGCGGCGGCGGGTGGTTTCGGCGATGGCGCGCTCCATCGAGCCGGTCATGTTGTCGGCGTAGAGGATGACCTTGCCGTCGACGTTGCGGGCGGCGCGGCCGATGGTCTGGATGAGTGAGGTTTCGGAGCGCAGGAAACCTTCCTTGTCGGCATCCAGGATCGCAACGAAGCCGCATTCGGGAATGTCGAGGCCCTCGCGCAGCAGGTTGATGCCCACCAGCACGTCGAAGCCGCCAAGCCGCAGGTCGCGGATGATCTCGATGCGCTCGATGGTGTCGATGTCCGAGTGCATGTAGCGTACGCGAATGCCCTGCTCGTGCAGGTATTCGGTGAGGTCCTCGGCCATGCGCTTGGTCAGCACGGTGACGAGGGTGCGGTAGCCGGCCTTGGTCACCTGGCGGATCTCGTCGACCACGTCGTCGACCTGGTTCTTGGCCGGGCGGATTTCGACCGGCGGGTCGATGAGGCCGGTGGGGCGGATCACCTGCTCGACGAAGACGCCGCCCGACTGCTCGAGCTCCCAGGCGCCGGGGGTGGCCGAGACGTAGATGGTCTGCGGGCGCATGGCGTTCCACTCCTCGAAGCGGAGCGGGCGGTTGTCCATGGCCGAGGGCAGGCGGAAGCCGTATTCGGCGAGCGTGGCCTTGCGGCGCAGGTCGCCGCGATACATGGCGCCGAGCTGGCCGATGGTGACGTGGCTCTCGTCGACGAAGACCAGCGCGTTGTCGGGCAGGTATTCGAAGAGGGTCGGCGGCGGCTCGCCGGGTTTGCGGCCACTGAAGTAGCGCGAGTAGTTCTCGATGCCGGCGCAGGAGCCGGTGGCTTCCATCATCTCGAGGTCGAACAGGGTGCGCTGCTCGAGCCGCTGGGCCTCGAGGAAGCGGCCGGCGCCGTTCAGCTCCTGGAGGCGCGCGGCAAGCTCCTTGCGGATCTCCTTGATGGCGCCCGAAAGGGTGGCGCGCGGGGTGACGTAGTGGGAATTGGCGAAGACGCGGACGCTGAGCAGGTCGGACGATTTCTTGCCGGTGAGCGGATCGAACTCGGAGATCTGCTCGATCTCGTTGCCGAACAGGGTGATGCGCCAGGCGGCATCCTCATAGTGGGCGGGGAAGAGTTCCACCGTGTCGCCGCGGACGCGGAAGGTGCCGCGGGTGAAGCCGGCCTCGCCGCGCTTGTATTGCAGGGCGGTGAGGGAGCGGAGCAGCTCGCGCTGGTCGACCTTCTGGCCCTTGCGCAGGTCGATGGTCATGGCGGTGTAGTCTTCCACCGAGCCGATGCCGTAGATGCACGAGACGGAGGCGACGATGATGACGTCGTCGCGTTCGAGCAGGGCGCGCGTGGCCGCGTGGCGCATGCGGTCGATCTGCTCGTTGATGGTGGATTCCTTCTCGATATAGGTGTCCGTGCGCGGAACGTAGGCCTCGGGCTGGTAGTAGTCGTAGTAGGAGACGAAATACTCGACCGCGTTCTCGGGGAAGAAGGACTTCATCTCGCCATAGAGCTGGGCGGCGAGGGTCTTGTTGTGGGCGAGGATGAGGGCCGGGCGGCCGGTGCGCGCGATGGTCTGCGCCATGGTGTAGGTCTTGCCCGAGCCGGTGACGCCGAGCAGCACCTGGTCGGTTTCGCCGTTCTCGACGCCCTCGACCAGCTCGGCGATGGCCTGGGGCTGGTCGCCGGCGGGTTCGTAGGGGGTGACGAGCTTGAAGGGGATGCCGCCCTCCGATTTCTGGCGCGGGGCGGGGCGGTGAGGCTTCCACTCCGTGTTGCCCTCGACCTCCTTGCGGCCGTGCAGGATGATCTCTTCGAGCGCCTTCACGGTGGCGGAAATGCCGACGGTCTGCGCCCCTTCGAGCGACTGGCCGGGCATGTTGCGGGCGCGGACCTTCTTCTTGCTCTCCTCGAGCGCGGCGTTGATGTCGGCGGGCGGCGTCGCGGCCTTGCGGGCGCGAGAGGAGGGGACGTGGCTGAAGCCGGCCTGCGGCTCCTCGAAGCCGGGCAGGTTGGTGGGGCGATCGACGGAGTTGGCCTTCGACTTGGGCGCCTTGAGGCTCATGCCGGTGGCGGCCGACTTCGCCGTCTTCTTCGGCTTGGGGTCCTTCTCCGCCTTCAGCGGTTGCGGCTTCAGCGGCTGGATGCCGGTGCCGGACGCCTCGGCGGCGCGGCGGGCGGCATTGTCGAGGGCGCGCTTGTTCTTGAACCGCTCCTGCGGCAGGCGCTTGTTGAGCCGCTCATCCTCCGCCTTCTCGATCTCGGAGAGGAAGTCGTCGATGCTGAACGAGGAGACGGGCTTTTCTGACTCAGACTTCTTCGCGGGCATGACGGGCTTTCTCGCGCGGACGGGCTTGGGCAGCTGGCACCATAGATAGGCGCGCTGTCAGAATCTGTCAGTGGTGGATTGGTGCCAAGAGATATAGGGCGTCGCGAACGGAATGTGAACAGGCGTGGGTAGGTAGAAGAGCCCAGGGGTTTTGCCGATTATCGGCGCGCTGGCGGTGCTGTGGGGATGGCCGCCACCTGACGATCGTGGTCAGGGGCTGCCTGGCACAGGAGGCGGGGGCAGATATTTCCGCGCTGCTGCAGCAACTGGAGTCGGAAAACCTCTTCGTGCGCCGGTCGGCGGCGCAGTTGCGCGCTTCCTACAGAACCAAAGGATTAGTCGCGCGCCATGCGCGTGGCCTTCCAAACTGCCTTGGCTCCGGCAAGAGTGGTGGCGGGAGCGAGGTATGGACAGTCGCGTTTTCTGGCTGGCGCTGGCGGCTTTTGTCGGCGCCATCGAGGGTGGGTCGATTGCGGGGCTGTTGCCGCTGGTCGGCGCCGAGTTCGGCGTCAGCGCCGGGCAGGCGGGGCTGCTGGTTCTGGGTTATTCGCTCGCCTATGCGGTGGGGCCGCCCATGCTTGCGGTGCTGTTGGGTGGGGTAGGGCGGCGGCGCATCCTGGCCGGTGCGGAGTTCTCGCTTGCCTGCTGCGCGCTCGCCATGGCGATCATGCCATGGTTCGAGGGGCTGGTGGTGGTGCGCACCGTTCTGGCCATCGCAGCGGGCACATTCACCGGCACGGCAATGGCGACGGCGGCGATGCTGGCGCCATACGGCCAGCGCGGACGCTACATGCAGGTGATCAGCCTGGGGCAGGCGCTGGCGGCGCTCGCCGGCGTACCGCTCGGGGCGTGGCTGGCGGCGACTTTCGGCTGGCGCGTCGACTACTATGCGATTGCCGCCATGGCCGGCCTCGCGGCGCTGGCGCTCTACACGCAGCTGCCGCGCGGCATGCCGGGCGACAGCCTGACCATGCGCGACCGGATCCGCGTGATGCGCAACCCCGGCATCGGCAGCGCCCTGCTTTCGACGCTGCTGCTGATGATGGGTTCGGCACCGGTGATCGTCTATGTCGGGGCGGTGATGGCGGCTGTGGGGCTGAGCTACGACCTGCTGCCGCTGGTGCTGCTCGCCGGCGGGATCGGCGCGGTGGCCTGCGGCACGATGGCGGGGCGGCTGGTCGACCGCATCGGCAGCGTGCGCACGGGCATGATCGGCGGGGCGGCGGTGCTTGCGGTGCTGGGCGCATACCTGGTGCTGCCGCTGCTGCCCGCGGGGCTGACGCTGCCGGCGCTGCTGCTGCTTTCGGGCGTACAGGGCTTCGTCGGCCGCACCTACAACATCGCGGTGACGAGCCACATGGCGCATCTCGCGCCCACGGCGGTGCCGGTGGCGATCTCGCTCAACATGTCTACCTTCTCCATCGGCATGGCGGTGGCGGCGGGGGTGGGCGGCATCGTCATCGACCTGTGGGGCGCCATGTTCCTGCCCCTCATCGGGGTGCCACTGGTGGCCGCATCGCTGCTGTTGTGGCGGCGCGTGCCGGAGGAGGAGGGCGTAGCCGCAAGAGCGCTGGGGGCGCGGAGTGGGGTCGATCCGTCCTGAGCCCCTACGAAGACTTCCCATTGGGCGTCCTGATTCAACCTGACTTCCTAAGCCGCTGGAAAAACTCCGTAATTCGCAACCGTGCGCCCGCGAAGAGGCGCCCGGGGGCGTATGCGTGGGAGTGGACGAGTTCATAGCGCGCTGGCAGGGGCGCGAGGGAGGGGCGGAGCGCGCCAACTACGCCATGTTCCTCAGCGAGCTGTGCGGCGTGCTGGGGGTCGAGCCACCGCAGCCGGCCGGGGCAGCCCATGAGCACAACGACTATGTGTTCGAGCGGGCGGTGCGCCGCCGCGAGGGCGGGGAACGCTCGGCGCACAAGCGGATAGACCTCTACAAGCGCGACTGCTTCATCCTCGAGGCCAAGCAGAGCCGGTGGGTCGGCGGCCGGAACGCCGTGGATGGGCTCGAGGACCTGTTCGCGCCTGAACCGCCGCGCCAGATCGGCCGACGGGGGGTGGAACGCAACTGGGACATCCTCATGTCGAACGCGCGGCGGCAGGCGGAGGCCTATGCCCTGATGCTGCCGGCCGACCACGACTGGCCGCCCTTCATCATCGTGTGCGACGTGGGGCATGCCTTCGAAGTGTTCGCCGACTTCAACGGCAAGGGGCGCGACTACACGCAGTTCCCGGACCGGCAGGGTTTCCGCATCTATCTCGAGGACCTGCGGCGCGAGGAGGTCCGCGAACGCTTGCGGCTCATCTGGACCGACCCCAAGTCGCTCGACCCGACGCGCAAGGCAGCCGAGGCGACGCGCGAGGTGGCGGTGCGGCTGGCCGAGGTGTCAAAGTCGCTGGAAAAGCGGGGATTCGCGATTGAGCAGGTGGCGAGCTTCCTGATGCGCTGCCTTTTCACGATGTTCGCCGAGGACGTGGAACTGCTGCCGCGGCACAGCTTTGCCGGGCTACTCGAGGCCTGCGTTGACGATCCCTCGATCTTCCAGGGCGTGGTGGGCGACCTCTGGGAGGCGATGAACGAGGGGCGGCTGGCGGCCAGCCTGCGGGTGAAGGTGCGGCACTTCAACGGCGAGTTCTTCAAGGCGCCCGTGGTGCTGCCGCTCAACAGGGAGGAGATCGGCGAGCTGCTGGTGGCGGCGCGCAAGGACTGGCGCAACGTCGAGCCGGCGATCTTCGGTTCGCTGCTCGAAGGGGCACTGGACCCCAAGGAGCGTTCCAGGCTCGGCGCGCACTACACGCCGCGCGCCTATGTCGAGCGGCTGGTGGTGCCGACAATCATGGAGCCGTTGCGCGAGGAGTGGGGCCACGTGTCGGTGGCGGTGGAGAAGCTGGTGGGGCAGGGTGATCGAAAGGCAGCGATCGCCGCGGTGGGCAGTTTCCACGAGAAGCTCTGCGGGCTGCGCGTGCTCGACCCGGCTTGCGGCACGGGCAACTTTCTCTATGTGGCGATGGAGAAGATCAAGCAGCTCGAGGACGAGGTGCTGGAGGCGCTGGTTTCGCTGGGCGGGCAAGAGGCGCTGGGCTTCGAGACGCACCGGGTCGACCCGCATCAGTTCCTCGGCATCGAGGTCAATCCGCGCGCTGCGGCGATTGCCGAACTGGTGCTGTGGATCGGCTTCCTGCAGATCCACTATCGCTCCAACCGCGAGCACCCCAACGAGCCGATCCTCCGCGCCTTCCACAATATCGAGTGCCGCGACGCGGTGCTGGAATGGGACGGCACGGGAGCGCCGAGACGGCCGACTTGGCCGAAGGCGGATTTCATCGTGGGCAACCCGCCCTTCATCGGCGGCAAGGACATCCGGTCGCGCATGGGCGACCGCTATGCGGAGGCGCTGTGGATGGCGCACCGCAAGATGAACGATAGCGCCGATTTCGTCATGTACTGGTGGGATCGGGCGGCGGAGTTGCTGGCGGCAAGGGACACCGATCTCAAGCGGTTCGGGTTCGTGACGACGAACTCGGTCACGCAGGTGTTCCAGCGTCGCGTGGTGGAGCGGCACCTGTCCGGTACGCGCCCTGTCTCGCTGGTGTTTGCCGTGGCCGACCATCCGTGGACGAAGGCGAGCCGGGGCGCAGCCGCGGTGCGCATTGCCATGACGGTGGCGGCGGCGGGCAGGCATGACGGAGCGCTCTACGAGGTGCTGCGGGAGGAGGGGCTGGACACCGACGAGCCGGTGATCGAGCTGCGGGAGAAGCGGGGGAGGATCAATGCGGATTTGACGGTGGGGACGACTGTTGGCGTTTCTCAGCAGTTGCTGGCCAACCAGGGTGTCTGTTCGAGGGGGATGGCTCTGCATGGCGCGGGTTTCCTGCTCACGCGAACCGTAGCCGCTGTCCTGGATGGCGGTCCGTACATCAAGCCATACCGGAGCGGTCGCGATCTAGCAGGGGTGTCTCGAGACCTCTTTGTGATCGACTTTGATGGCCTGCCGTTCGCCGAAGTCCGGGATCGCATGCCCGCCACGTATCAGCATCTGTTGCAGACGGTGAAACCTGAACGCGATCAAAATCGAGAGCCGTATCGACGCGACAACTGGTGGTTGTTTGGACGCAACAATGCCATGCTTCGCGCAGCCCTGGCCGGGCTCCCTCGCTACATCGCCACCGTGGAGACTTCAAAGCATCGGGTGTTTCAGTTCCTCGATGCGTCCGTCGTCCCGGACAACATG
>Ga0207868_1001343_pt1 | contig 18032 bp, 16 predicted proteins | sample Passage237B_FD_187370 | JGI IMG/M metagenome (GOLD analysis project Ga0207868, IMG submission 187370) | Cellulose adapted compost microbial communities from Newby Island Compost Facility, Milpitas, CA, USA - Passage2 37B (SPAdes) (version 3) ... | reverse complement strand
TGTCGAAGGAGGTGGACGAGCCGATCCGGCGGCTTTCGAGGGCAGGCTTCCAGGCCGATGTCGTGCTCAACGAGCACGTGCAGGAATTCAGGAACCTGCGTCTGGCGCTGGGCGACGCCGAATTCAGCGGAAGCATGGTCAACGACCAACCGGCGGATGCGCGGCCCTCGCTGCAGATCGATCTCGACGGCGGGCGCCTCGACGTGGAAGGGCTCGCCGCTTTTGCCGCGCTGTTCGTCAGCGACAGCGGGGCGACGCGCTGGGACGACCGCGATCTCGACCTGAAGGTGCGCGCCGGGCCGGTCGTGGTCGCGGGCATTGCCGCCGAAAGCCTCGACACGCAGCTGCGGCTGCGCGACGACACGCTGGAGATCGACAAGCTCGCGCTGGACGGCCTGGAGGGCGCTTCGATCAGCGCCACGGGCAAGGTCAAAGGGATCGGCAGTGCGCCGGTCGGCTCGATCGACGCCACGCTTCTGTCGGACGACCTGGGACGCCTGGTCGGCCTGCTTGCCGAGCGCTTCCCGAACAACGCCGCACTGGCCGCGCTCGATGCGCGCGCCGACGCCTATCCCGGGCTGCTGGCGGAGGCCAATGTCGGCGTTGTCGGAAGCCTCGTGGCGGGCGACGGGGACCAGAGGCAGCTCGCCGTCAGCGCGCAGGGCAAGGCGGGCGGCAGCCAGTTTTCGCTGACGATGTCCGGAGAAGGCGAACCCGACGAGCTGCTGGAGGCGTCCTTCAAGGTGAATTTCAGCGCGACCAATGATGACCCGGCACCGCTCTACGCGCTGTACGGGCTGCCGGCGCTGCCCTTCAATTTCGCGGAAGCCGCGCGCACGGAGCTTTCGATGGAAGGCACGCTGGCCGAGGGCGCCGCGACCCGCTTCCGCTTCGAGGCGGAAGGGCTCTCCGCGGCGTTCGACGGCACGGTCGGCGCGGCCGAGGGCGCGATCTCGGCGCAAGGCAAGGCCTCGGTCGAGGCCGACGATCTGGAACCATGGCTGATGACGGCCGGCCAGACGCTGCCAGGAATGGGGCTTGGCTTGCCGACCCGCCTTGCCGGCGACCTCGACCTGCGCAACGGACTGCTGGTCATCTCAAACCTGTCGGGCAAGCTCGCCGGCATCGGCGTGAGCGGCGACGTCAACGCCGCGATGCGCGATGGGCTACCCCATATCACCGGCGCGATCGACACCGATTCGTTCGACCTCGCCCTGCCGGCGGAATCGATCTTCGGCACGGGGGCTTTCGCCGCGGGCGACGGGATTTGGCCGCAGGCACCGTTCGAGCCAAAGGCGCGGCCGCCGTTCACGGCGGACATCCAGCTGACAGCCGGCAGGCTGAGCGTCGGGTCCTTCACGCAGGCTGCGAACGCGCAGATGACGGCGCGCTTCGATCGCGAGGGACTGCGGCTTTCCGACCTTGGCGCGGATTATCGCGGCGGCAGGCTGACGGGCCTGATCGAGCTCACCAACAATGCCGGGACCGGATTGCTGTCGGCGCAGCTCAGGCTGGACCGCAGCGACCTCGCCGCGATGCTGCCGGAGGCCGGCATCGCGGGCCGCGGCGATTTCGGCGTGAGCGTGACGGCGAGCGGCAAGTCGGTGGACGGGCTGGTCGCATCGCTGGCGGGATCCGGCACGGCGGCGCTGTCGCGGCTTTCCGTGCCGGGGCTGAATCCCGGGGCGCTGCCCGCGCTGCTCGCCAGCGCAGACGAGATGGGCACGCAGATCGATGCCGAGAAGACTGCCGACTTCGCGCCGGCGCTCGTCGGTAACGGACGCTTCGAGGCCGGGAAGGCGGAGCTGGCTCTGACGATTGCCGCGGGCGTGGTGCGCACGCCTCCCGTGCGGCTGGAGCAGCCGGAAGCCGTGCTGACCGTCGAGCCGCGCATCGATCTCGCAAACGGCACGGTGGGCGCGACGGGAACGATCGAATACCGGCCCAGTGTCGACGACCGGGTCGCCGGCGCGGAACCCGCCGTGCGCTTCTCCGCGGAAGGTGCGCTCGGGGGGGTCAGCGTCAGCTACGACACGCAGCCGCTCGCGCAATATCTGACGCAGCGCGCGCTGGAGCGCGAGCAGGCGCGGGTCGAGGCCATGCAGGCGGTGCTGCTGGAACGGCAACGGCTGCGGCGTGAGGCGCGCTATTACGCGGCGCTGCGCGACGAGCGGGCTCGGCTTGAGGAAGAGCGGCGCGCGCGGGAGGAGGCTGAGCGACTTGCGGCCGAAGAGGCGGCCCGGAAAGCGGCCGAGGAAGCGGCCCGACGGGCGGAAGAGGAAGCAGCGTCCGGGGACGAGGCCGGCCCGGGCGCGGTGGAGGAAGAAGCTCGCCAGCCGGAGCAGGACGAGGCGGCCCGAAGGGCGGCAGAGGAAGCTGCGCGCTCGCCCGAAGAGGCGCAGCCGCCGGTCCAGCAGCCCGCGCCCGAGCAGCCGGCCACCCAGCCGTCGGCCGAGCCGCTCACCTTGCCGCAGCGGGGGACCCGGGCGCCGGGCCTGCCCGGGGTCGATGTCGCGCCCCTCGCGCCCGCTGCGCCGCGTCCCGAAAACCAGGTCGATTCGAATGGGCAGGGTACGCTGTCGCTCGACAACCTCATGAAGCTGCTGCAGTCGCAGTAGGCGCCGAGTCGGCACGCGCACGGCATCCTCACAAACCGATTCAAGAACCTGCCGGATTGAATTCGGCCGCGCGCCCAACTCATTGATCGTGCGAACGATCCGGGCCGGCCTGTGGGTCATCCGAGTGGCCGAAGGCGCGAGTGCGCAAGTCGTCCAGAACGAACAGCCTGAGGGCGGAGGACAGATTGGTCGCGCGGTTGCGGGCGGCATCGACCTTGGCGATGAGGGCGGCAACCGCGATGCCGCGCTCGCGCGCAATGCGTTCTATCTCGGCGTGGAAAGCGTCTTCCAGCGAGATGCTGGTCCGGTGGCCGCGGATTGCGACCGAGCGCTTGCGCACGACGCTCACCGTTCGTCTGCTGGCTCCGGGCCGTCATCGTCGGTACCGTGCGGCCCGCGCCTGTGGGCATCGTGACGGCGCTGATCGAGTTCGGCCGAGAGGCGCTCCTCGATGCGCTCGGTCCTGGTCCTGCCAAAGCGGGCGCGATTCTCGGCGGCAGCCTGCTCCTTCTGCGCGCGCGCCTTGCGCTTGCGCACTTGCCGGAGGTTGACGATGTCGGCCATCTACTTCTTGCGGAAGGCGTCGAGGGAAACAACGTCGGCGCCCTTGCCGTCTTCGGGCTCGTCCTTCCCGGCCGGGGCCTTCGCAGCGGCAGCCGCCTCGCCTTTCTGCGTCTTCGCGGCTGGCGTGGACTTCGGCGCCTCCGCCGCGGGAAGCGCCGAAGGCGGCGCTTCAACGACCTCCGGCTGCTTCACGTCGAATTCCAGTTCGAAACTGACCGAGGGATCGTAGAAGCCGCGAACCGCGGAGAAGGGGATCTCCAGCTTTTCCGGCACGTCGGAGAAGGACAGGCCGACCTCGAAGCCCGTCTCGGACACCTTCAGGTCCCAGTACTGGTACTGGAGCACGATGGTCATCTGCTCCGGATAGCGTTCCTTCAGACGGCTGGAAATGCGCACGCCAGGCGCATTGGTCATGAAGGTGATGAAGAAGTGATGGTTGCCGGGCAGGCCGGTGCGGGCGACCTCGGCCAGCACCTTGCGCATCACACCGCGCAAGGCTTCCTGGGCCAGGATGTCGTAACGGATGTGGTCTTCGGCCATGTTTCCCGACGGAATCTGCCTTGAGTCGCGGTCTCGCTAAGCTCTAATCAAGCTTCTGTGCGGCGTAAACCGAATATAGGGCGAACGGCGGTGAGGGGGAGAAGTGGAGGCTTCTGTTGCCAGGTGCCTCCGGACCCCGCCTGGAGGGGCTAACCCCCAGGGCTTGATTCGAGACTATCGCGCCGCATTAAGCAGCGAGACGTGCCTCAGCATAGTTGTCGTTGGCAACTATAAGTTTGGCCCGATAACGGTGGCTACCATGCCGGGCGAAAGTCCGATCTTTACACCCTCGTCGATCCTGTTTCGCCCCCATCAGAAGCCGCCCGGCATTGCCTGAAGCGGCGGTTTCTGGTGGAGGCGCCGGGTACCGCCCCCGGGTCCGAATGGCTTATTACATCGGCCGTTTATCGCCATAGCCGGCACGAGGCCGGCACGCCCAATATAGGGCATGCTGGCGCCGAAGTGAAGGGCGAGAGCGCTAGCCGTACCGGCTCATGGCGAGTTCCGACACATCGATCTCGGGCGTTCGGCCGGAGACGATGTCGGCGATGACGCGGCCGGAGCCGCAGGCCATCGTCCAGCCTAGCGTGCCATGGCCGGTGTTGAGGTAGAGGCGTTCGACGGGCGTCGGGCCGATGATCGGCGGGCCGTCCGGCGTCATGGGCCTCAGCCCACTCCAGAATGTCGCGTCCTCGATGCGCCCGCCTCCGCCGAACAGGTCGGTGACGGAATGTTCGAGTGCGGCGCGGCGCGAGGGCCGCAGGGTGAGATCGTAGCCAGCGATCTCGGCCGTGCCGCCGACGCGGATGCGCTCGCCGAGCCGGGTGATGGCGATCTTGTAGGTCTCGTCCATGACGGTCGAGACCGGCGCCCGCGAAGGATCGGCGATGGGGATGGTGAGCGAATAGCCCTTCACCGGATAGACCGGGATGCGGATGCCGAGCGGCTTCAGCAGGCTCGGCGCGTGGCTGCCGAGGGCGACGACGACGCGATCCGCCTCGATGACGCCGGCGTCGGTGCGCACGCCGGTGGCGCGGCGGCCATCGGTCATGATCTCGCGGATGGTTGTGCCGTAGCGCAAATCGATACGGGCCGCGGCGAGCGCGGCGAGCTTCTGCGTGAAGACATGGCAGTCGCCCGTCTCGTCGCCGGGAAGGCGCAGGCCGCCGACGAACTTTTCCGCAACATGGCCCAGCGCCGGCTCCGCGTCGACGCAACCTGCGCGGTCGAGAACCTCGTAGGGCACGCCGAAGGAGCGCAGCACCTCGATGTCGCCGCCGATACCGTCGAGCTGTTTCTGGGTGCGGAAGAGCTGGAGCGTGCCGCGGGAGCGCTCGTCATAGGCGATGCCGGTGGCCTCGCGCAGTTCGCGCAGGCGATCGCGGCTGTATTCGGCGATGGGCACCATGCGGGCCTTGTTGACCGCGTAGCGAGCCGACGTGCAGTTGCGCAGCATCGCAAACATCCATGCCCACATGGCCGGATCGAGGCGCGGGCGGACGGCGAGCGGCCCGTGGCGCATGAGAAGCCATTTGATCGCCTTGGCCGGCACGCCGGGGCCGGCCCAGGGCGAGGAATAGCCCGGGGAAATTTCGCCGGCATTGGCGTAGCTGGTTTCCATGCCCGCGCCGGACTGGCGCTCGACCACGACAACCTCGTGGCCGGCTTCGGCGAGATACCAGGCGGACGTCACGCCGATCACGCCGCCGCCGAGAACGAGCACCTTCATGCCGGCCTCCTGCAAGCGGGCCGGCGCATTTCCTGCCCTGCGCAGGGCAGGCCGAAAACAGTCATCTCATTCATCGATCACATCCCCACGGGCGCCCGAGGCAGCCCGGACATCACAACTGCGCTTCGTGTTCGTCGGATTTCCGGCCCCCGGTCGACGGCTTGGCAGCCGCGCCAGGGCTAGATGGATGCGATGAGACTGCCCGCGTGATTGAGCAACCGCGCGCGGCGGGCCGATATGGTGCGGCCGGGAGTGTTCAGGTTCGCCACGGTGTCTTCTCGGGTTGCCAGGGACGGGCGAAACTTAGTGACTTGTCGGCAAACTGCAAGACGGGCCAGTTGCGGCCGATTCGCGCTGGCGTGGCGACGCGGCGCGGCGGATAATGCGTTGGCCTAGAATCGCGCGGCGGACCATGCGACACCCGGAAGAACAGTATCTCGAGCTGATGCAGGCGATCCTGGAGAACGGCGACCGCAGGGTCGACCGCACCGGGGTCGGCACGCTGTCGCTGTTCGGCGCGATGATGCGGTTCAACCTGCGCGACGGCGCAGTGCCGATCCTGACCACCAAGCGCGTCTACTGGAAGACGGCAGTGAAGGAAATGCTGTGGTTCCTCACCGGAGGCACCAACATCCAGCCGCTGCTGAAGGAAAACGTGCGCATCTGGACCGACTGGCCGCTCGCCACATACCGCAAGGCGACGGGCGAGGAGATCAGCCAGGAAGCGTTCGAGAAGCGGATCGTCGAGGACGACGAATTCGCGGCGCGCTGGGGCGAGCTCGGGCCGGTCTACGGCAAGCAGTGGCGCCGGTGGGTTGGGCCTGACGGCAGGGAACACGACCAGATCGCCGCCGTGGTCGAGGCGCTGAGGCACAACCCCACAAGCCGGCGCATCCTGTTCCACGCCTGGAACGTGGCGGAACTCGACCGGATGGCGCTGCCGCCCTGCCACATGGTCTACCAGTACCATGTCGCGGGCGGGCGGCTGTCGTGCCTGATGTTCCAGCGCTCGGTGGACCTGCTGCTTGGCGCGCCGTTCAATTTCGTGGGTGCGGCCGCACTGCAGATGATGCTGGCGCAGCAGGCCGGGCTCGAGCCCGGCGAGCTGGTGTGGATGGGCGGCGACGTGCATCTCTATCTCAACCATCTCGAGCAGGCGCGCGAGCAGCTAAAGCGCAGCCCGAGACCGTGGCCGACCATGCGGCTCACCCGCAAGCCGGACGGCATCGACGGCTACAGGATCGAGGATTTCGAGGTCACGGGCTACGAGCCACATGCGGCGATCCACGCCGAGGTGGCGGTCTAGCCATCGCCGCGGCCGGCGCGAATCGGAGGACACGCTTTGACCGTCACGCTGGTGGTCGCCATCGCGGAAGGCGGCATCATAGGGCGCGAAGGCGGGCTGCCGTGGCGGCTTTCGACCGACATGAAGCGCTTCAAGGCCGTCACGATGGGCCATCCGGTGGTGATGGGACGCAGGACCTGGGAGAGCCTGCCGAAACGCCAGGCGCTGCCCGGTCGCACCAACATCGTGGTGACCCGCGATCCCGGCTATCGCGCCGAGGGCGCGATCGTCGCCCATTCGCTCGACGAGGCGCTGGAGGTCGCGTCCCGATCGCCGGGCGGTGAGGAAATCCAAGTCATCGGCGGCGGGCAGATCTACCGTGACGTGCTGGGGCGGGCCGACCGGCTCGACGTCACTCACGTGCTTGCCCAGGTCGACGGCGACACGCGCTTTCCCCCGATCGACCCGGCCGAGTGGCAGCCGGTTTCGGAGGAGACCATTCCGGCGGGCGAGAAGGACCAGTATCCGACGCGACATGTCGTCTACGAGCGCAGGGCGGGTGGCGGCGGCAGCAAAAAGGCCGCGAAAGAGCGCAATTGACGCGGCGCACCGCGCGGCGCGCGCGTTGAAAGCGCGCCTTGGCGTACCTATAAGGGCTTAGATGCCGGCATGGGCCTTGGGGTTCCGCGGCAACAACGGTCTCTTTCAGAGAGGAAACAGATGCCCTGGAGCAATCAGACCGGCGGCGGCCCGTGGGGCGGTGGCAACGGCAATGGCGGTGGTGGCGGAAGCGGTGGCCCGTGGGGCCAGCGGCCGCGCGGACCGGGCGGCCCGCAGGGGAGCCCGCCCGACCTCGAAGACATCATCCGGCGCGGGCAGGACCGGCTGAAGCAGGCACTGCCGGGCGGCGGGCGCGCCAGCCCGATGCTGTTCCTGCTGATCGCCGCCGCGGTGGCGGCATTGTGGGCGTTCAAGGCGATCTACACCGTGCAGCCCGACGAACTCGCCGTCGAACTGCGCTTCGGCAAGCCGAAGCAGGAGATTTCCGAGCCCGGCCTGCATTTCCACTGGTGGCCGGTCGAAACGGTCGAGCGGGCAAACGTGGCCGAGAAGCTCGTCAACATCGGCGATGCTCGCGGCAACCGAGCAACCGGGCTGATGCTTTCGGGCGACCAGAACATCGTCGATGTTCGCTTTTCAGTCGCCTATGAGGTGAGCGACCCCCAGGCCTATCTGTTCCGCGTCGCCGATGCCGACGAGATGCTGCAGCAGGTCGCCGAGAGCGCCATGCGCGAGGTCGTCGGCCGGCGTCCGGCACAGGACGTGTTCCGCGACGACCGCCAGGGCATTGCGGAGGGTGTGCGCGACATCGTCCAGTCGACGCTCGACGAATACGGGGCGGGGCTCAGGGTCAACGCCATCTCGATCGAGGAGGCGGCGCCGCCCCGCGAGGTCGCCGACGCGTTCGACGAAGTGCAGCGCGCCGAGCAGGACGAGGACCGTTTCGTCGAGGAAGCCAACCAGTATTCCAACAAGCAGCTCGGTCAGGCGCGTGGCCAGGCGGCGCAGATTCGCGAAGAGGCAGCCGCCTACAAGAGCCGCGTCGTGCTGGAAGCCGAAGGCGAGGCGAGGCGGTTCCTGTCCATCTACGAAGAATATGCCAGAGCGCCGGAGGTGACGAAACGACGCCTCTATCTCGAGACGATGGAGAGTGTGCTGTCACGGTCAAACAAGGTCATTCTCGACCAAAACGGTTCCAGCCAGGGCGTGGTGCCCTACCTGCCGCTTTCAGAACTCCGCAGCCGGATGCAGGGCGGGCAGCAACAGCAGCAGGGAGGAAACCAGTGATGTCGAGCCGTCTTCCCCTCGTCGCGATCGTCGCGGCAATCCTGCTGTTCCTCGCCTGGTCGTCGATCTACGTCGTCAACGCGCGCCAGCAGGCGATCGTCCTGCGCTTCGGCGAGATCGTCGACGTCAAGACCGAACCCGGCATCTACTTCAAGCTGCCTTTCCCGTTCATGGAAGCCGACAACGTGCAGCTGATCGAGGACCGCATCCTGCGGCTCGACCTCGACGACATCCGCGTGCAGGTTTCCGGCGGCAAGTTCTACGAGGTCGACGCGTTCGTCGCCTACCGCATCTCCGACCCGCGGGTCTTCAGGCTGACGGTCTCGGGCAGCGTGGCGCTCGCCGAGCAGCGGCTGCGCACGCGACTGGATGCGGCGCTGCGCCGGGTCTACGGCTTGCGCGGCTTCGAGGCGGCGCTGTCGGAAGAGCGGGCGGCGATGATGCAGGAAGTGGCCGAACAACTGCGGCCGGCGGCAAACTCGCTCGGGCTGGAAATCGCGGATGTGCGGATTCGGCGGACTGACCTGACGCAGGAGGTCTCGCAACAGACCTACGACCGCATGAAGGCCGAGCGTCTGGCCGAGGCCGAACGGCTTCGGGCACGCGGCCGCGAGGCGGCACAGCGTATCCGTGCCCGCGCCGACCGCGAGGTCGTCGAGATCGTTGCCGACGCACAGCGCGAGGCGGAGATCCTGCGCGGCGAGGGCGATGCCGAGCGCAGCAGGATCTACGCGGACGCCTATACGCGCGATCCGGAGTTCTTCGACTTCTACCGGTCGATGCTGGCATACCAGCAGGCGCTGGAGGGCGACGGTACCTCGATGGTGCTGTCGCCCGACTCGGAGTTCTTCCGCTTCTTCGGTTCGGAGGCAGGTGCCGCGACGCCGCAGCCGTCGGGCGAGCAGCCCACGGCGGCTCCCGGCGCCACGGGCGCGACCCGGTAGGGCCGCGCCATGTCCGATCTCATCGACGCCTTCGGGCTCGTTCTGGTGCTCGAAGGCGTTCTCTATGGCGGCATGCCGAACCTGGCAAAGCGGCTTGCCGCCGAAGTGATCGCCGTGCCCGAGGGCGCATTGAGGGTGGGTGGCCTCGTCGCCGTCGCTGCCGGAGTCGGAATCGTCTGGCTGGTGCGCGGCTAGCTCACGCAGGCACTTTCACCGGTCCGCGAACGCTTCTAGGAGTAACGCAGGATTTATCCGTGCTCTCTTGAAAGGCCGCAAACAAGCCGCATTTCCTGAGATCATGACACGAAATTCGCCACGAAGCGGTTCGCACGGCGCGGATCTGGGAGCTTTCCGATGCTGACTCGTGTCCTTTCTGCAAGCGCGCGCCATGCCGTGCTTGGCCTTGTCGGCGCCGCGCTTTTGTACGGGCCGGTACAGGCGCAGGAGAGCGACAGCGGGCAGTCAGCTCCGACCGTCAACATTCCGCCAGCGATGCGGTACGGTCCGGCTTCGGTGGCCGACCTCGCCGAGGGCCTGCTGGGTGCGGTGGTCAACATCTCCACTTCGCAGAAGATCAGCTCCGGACAGCCCGACATGCAGATGCCCGAGCTTCCGGAGGGGTCGCCGTTCCAGGATTTCTTTGACGAGTTCTTCAACGACCAGCAGAACGGCGGCAACGGCCCGGGCCGCCGCATGCAGTCCCTCGGCTCGGGTTTCATCATCGACGCCGAAGACGGCATCATCGTCACCAACAACCACGTGATCGCCGACGCCGACGAGATCGAGGTGAACTTCTCGGACGGCTCGAAACTGAAGGCGGAACTGGTCGGCCGCGACACCAAGACGGACCTGGCGGTACTCCGGGTCGATCCCGCCAGGAAGAAGCTCACGGACGTCGAGTTCGGCGATTCCGACCGCATCCGGATCGGCGACTGGGTGATGGCGATCGGCAATCCGTTCGGGCTGGGCGGTACGGTGACGGTCGGCATCGTGTCGGCACGCGACCGCGACATCAATTCCGGTCCCTACGACGATTACATCCAGACCGACGCGGCCATCAATCGCGGCAATTCCGGCGGCCCTCTGTTCGACATGGAGGGCAAGGTCATCGGGATCAACACCGCGATCATCTCGCCTTCGGGCGGTTCGATCGGCATCGGCTTCGCGATTCCGTCGGACCTTGCGCTCAACGTCATCCAGCAGTTGCGCGAATTCGGCGAAACCCGCCGGGGGTGGCTCGGCGTGCGCATCCAGCCCGTCACCGACGAAATCGCCGAAAGCCTCGGCATGGAATCCGCAAAGGGCGCACTGATAGCCGGCATCATCAAGGGTGGGCCGGTGGACAACGGCCAGGTCCAGGCCGGAGACGTGATCGTCAAGTTCGATGGCCGCGACATCAGGGAGATGCGCGACCTGCCGCGGATCGTGGCCGACACGACCGTCGGCAAGGAGGTCGAGGTCGTCGTCGTTCGCAAGGGCAAGCAGGAGACGATCAAGGTCAAGGTTGGGCGGCTGGAGGACAACGAGGAGGTCGCCGCCGCTCCGCCTGATGGCGACGAGCCGGCGGAGGGCAGTGACGATGCCCCCGTAGCCAGCGCCAGCATCCTCGGCATGAAGATCGCCGAACTCGACGATGCGATGCGCCAGCAGTTCGGCATCGGACCCGACGTCAGCGGCGTCGTGGTGACCGACGTCGATCCCGAGTCGGCCGCTGCCGAGAAGGGCATCGCGCCCGGCGACGTGATCACCGAGATCGCGCAGGAGTCGGTATCGACGCCGAAGCAGGTGATGGATCGAATCGCTTCGCTGAAGAGCCAGGGCCGGCGCAACGCGCTGCTGATGCTGTCGTCGAAGACCGGCGAGCTGCGCTTCGAGACGGTGCGGATGCAGTAGGCACAGGCCTCGGCGCTAGCGCGCCGCGCGCGCGTTCTCCCAGTCGGCCTTCGTCAGCCGGTAGAGTACGTGGCGGCGCAGAGCCGCGTGCGTGTCCGGCACGCGCGGGTGGTCGAAGTCGCCCGCGGGATCACGGTGCATGCCGATCCGTTCCATGACGGCGGTCGAGCGGCGATTGTTCCAAACGGCGAAGGACACGATCTCCGAGAGCCCGACCGGGCCGAACCCCTCCTCGAGCCAACGCCCGGCGGCTTCGGTCACGTAGCCTCGACCCCAGTGTTGTGGCGACAGGCGCCAGCCGATTTCGACCGCGTGGGGCGGCAGGACGGGCCCAATGTCGACGTGGCGCAGGCCGCAGAATCCGATGCACTGGCCGCTTTCGCGCAGCTCCAGCGCGGCAAGGCCGAATCCGTATTCGTCAATCTCGTTCCGCAGAAGGTCCAGCAACTGGTCGGATTGTGCCCGGTCGCGCCGGAACGGGAAGAACTCCATCACGCGATCGTCGGAGTTGATCAGGAAAAACAGGTCGCGGTCGCGCTCTTCCCAGTTTCGGATGATCAGGCGCGGTGTGACGAGCGGCTTCACGAGGCAAACTCTTCGCGACGGTAGCCCTGAAGGTACAGCAGCGCAGTCAGGTCGCCATGGTCGATGCGAATGCGCGCCTGCGCCGCCACCGACGGCTTTGCATGCAGAGCCACGCCGATGCCCGCGAGCGCCAGCATGTCGAGATCATTGGCGCCGTCGCCGACGGCGAGCGTCTCGTGGAGGCCGATCCCCAGCCGGGCCGCCATCTCGCGGATGGCGGCGGCCTTCGCCTCGCGTCCGAGGATAGGCTCGCCGACCTTGCCGGTCAGCCTGCCGTGCTTGACCAGCAGCCGGTTGGCGCGATGCTCGCGAAAGCCGAGCTTTGCGGCAATGCGGGCCGTGAAGGCATCGAACCCGCCCGAGACGAGCGCGGTCCAGGCGCCGTCGCGGTTCATGGTGGCCACGAGTTCGCGCGCTCCGGCGGCGATGGTGATGCGATCGCGGATCAGGCGATCGATGACAGATTCGTCGAGCCCTTCCAGCAGCGCGACGCGCTGGCGCAGGGCCGGCTCGAAGGCGATTTCGCCGTTCATGGCCATTGCGGTGATCGCCGCAACCTCGCGCTTGATGCCGACTTCGTCGGCGAGTTCGTCGATGCATTCCTGGTCGATGATGGTGGAATCCATGTCGGCGATGAGCAGCTTTTTGCGGCGACCCTCGGCTGGCTGGACGGCAAAATCGACCGGCGCGCCATCGAGCGCCAAGGCGATTGTTCCCTCCATCTCAGTCTGCTGCAGGTCGGACTTCAAGTGCAGATCGCAGGCGATGCCTTCCGCCAGCCAGACCAATTCGCTTGCGCCGACCGCTTCGCGCACCCTATTCGCAAGGGGCGCCGACAGCGCACGGTCGGACGGATTGCAAACGAGGGTGGCGACGAGTGGCATGGAGATCGCGGAGGCAGACCGAAGGGAGGCGCTAGGCGGCGCGATCCTGATAGCCGGGCCGACCGCGAGCGGCAAGTCGGCGCTCGCGCTGCGGCTCGCGGCCGAGCTCGACGGCGTGATCGTCAATACCGACTCGATGCAGGTCTATTCGGTGCTGGACAGGCTCACCGCCCGCCCGCGCCCGGAAGACCTCTTGCGCGCGCCGCATGAACTTTATGGACACGTGCATCCGTCGGAAGTCTATTCCACGGGCCGCTGGCTGCGGGAAGTCCGCGAACTGATCGCCACGGACGCGCTTCGCGACCGGCGCCCCATCTTCACCGGCGGCACCGGGCTCTACTTCAAGGCGCTCACCGAGGGGCTCGCGCGAATGCCCGACATTCCGGCGGAGGTGCGCGAGGGCTGGCGGGCGCGGCTGGCTGCCGAGGGCGCGCCGGCGCTCCATCAGGTTCTGACAGAGCGGGACCTACGGGCCGCGGCGCGCATCCGCCCGAGCGACGGGCAACGCATCGTGCGGGCGCTCGAGGTGTTTTCGACATCGGGCCGCTCGATCGTGGACTGGCAGGCTGATCGCGGTGAGGCGCTGGTTTCCTCCGAACGTGCCACGATGATCGTCATCGAGCCGGACCGGGCGGAACTTGCGGCGCGCATCGAGCGGCGCTTCGCCGCAATGATCGAAGAGGGTGCGATCGCCGAGGTCGAGGCGCTGCTTGCCCTCGACCTGCCCGACAGCATGCCGGCGATGAAGGCAATCGGCGTGGCGGAACTGCGCGCCGTGATCGAGGGGCGGGCGAGCGAGGACGAGGCGCTGGAGAAGGCGGCCGCGGCGACGCGGCAATATGCAAAGCGGCAATCCACCTGGTTTCGCAATCAGTTCGGGCCCGAATGGCGACGCATAAGCGACATCAGCGCGGCGCAGGGTCTGCTGCCTTGAATTCGTTCGCCTTCCGCAACGTAATTTCTGCATCCGGGAGCGCGAATTAACCTCACGTAAGTTGCCCGGTGGCATAAGGGCAACCGGGAGTCATCGGTGGGGAGAGAATGCGCTTCCACAAGTCAGAATCGGCGTTCTTCGTGTTCATGGCGCTGATCTTCGGAGCAGGCGTGCTGATCCTGTACGCCTACGGCATTCTCTATGCCATTCCCCAGACAATGGACCTCGCCCAGCGCATAGACGACATGGCGGACGTCTCGACGCTGCTGTTCGGCACCGGCGTGCTGCTGGCGACCGCGATCTTCTTCGGCATTTTCCTGATCTACCCGCTGATCCGGACCCAGGCGCGGGAGGAGTTCAAGCTTCGGGCGATGACGGAAACGCTCTCGGCCCGATCCGAAACACTCGAACAGGCTGCGCTGACCGACCCGCTGACCGGAATGCACAACCGGCGCTATTTCGACGATGCGCTCCGCGAGTATCTGACCGAGTTCCGCCGCATCGAGAAGCCGATCGGCCTGATGATCCTCGACCTCGACCATTTCAAGCAGGTCAACGACACCTACGGACACGACGTGGGCGACGAGGTGCTGCGGGCGGTGGCCAATACGCTAGGCGACATGACCCGCTACCATGATGTGGTAGCGCGGCTCGGCGGCGAAGAGTTCGCCGTGGTGGCGCCCAACATGACCGAGGATCAGTTGATCAAGCTGGCCGAGCGTATCCGCAAGGCGATATCGGCGCAGGTCGTGGTGGCCGGCAACGTGCGCCTGCGTGTGACCACCAGCATCGGCCTTGCCATCTGGGACGGCAAGGAAACGGGTGAGGAATTCTACCGCCGCGCCGACAGGCAACTCTACCAGGCAAAGCGCCAGGGCCGGAACCGCGTCTGCGCGTAAGGCGCCTTGCGCTAGGGCAGCAGGCCGGCGAAACGCAATCCGGCCAGCACGAAACGGGCTGCCTGCAAGGCAACGGGCTCGCCCCACAGTGCCGGCGCGACGAGCAGCAGCAGCCAGACGAAGAGTGACAGCAGCAGTTCCCCGGCGACGCGCGCGAAGCGTCTGCCGCCGACAAGGAGCACGACGGCAGAGGCGAGCGCCGCAGCGCTCGCAACGACAGCATCGCGCGTGCTGGCGAAGCCTTGCGCCAAGGCGATCACGTAGAAGAAGAGGATCAACAGCAACGGGCCGAGGCCGAACGCCGCGAGCAGCACCGTCGCGCGCGGCGGTGGCAGACCGACCCTGCCGAGCAGGATGCGGATTGCCTGGACGGCGCCGGCAAACCAGAGGCCGGCGCCTAGCGCGACGAGCGCTGCCGCCAGCCATGACATGGTGCCAAGACCGGATGCGGCGTCCGGCTGCGGGCCGGCAAAGGTCACCGCGAGCGCGGCGACGCCAAGGCCGAACAGGATTGACAGGGCGCCCGCCAGCAGATGGCGGCGCGCGGGCGCAGGCGGGCTGCCGGCGTCGCGGCCGGAAGCCGAGCCAATGTGCCCGTCATCGCCCTCGAAGTAGCGTCCCACGTTTGCCCCAACCTCGACTCGTCGCAGGATAGGACGTGCGCGGATGCGAGGACAGAAAAATGCGGTGGGACGCGGCCGGCTGCCGGCGCCCGGATCAGCGGCGGCGCAGGAACGGGTTGGTATCGTAGGCGCGACGGCCGTAGATTTCGCGCGGCTCCTCCTCCATGAGACGCTCGTGGAGGGGGCGTTTCAGGATGGTGTCGCCGCCGAAGACGCGCGGGTCGACCAAGCCGGAATCGTCGGGCAGTTGCGGCTGCCGCGGCATGTTGCTGATGCGGCTGACGACGTCGGCAAGGTCAATCTCTCCGTCGGCATCGGGATTGTAACGCGCCAGCCCCGACTTCTCGACCGAGCCTGGGATGAGCCGCGGATCGAGTCGCTCGAACTTCATGCGCATGGTGGTCGCCACGCCCTCGCCGAAGGCGATTGCCTCGCGCTGGCCCATCGACGACAGGAAAGAGAGCGTCGAGGCGGAGGAATCGGCGATGGCCGAGCGGATGATTTCCTGGTCGCGCTCGTTGGCGAGCCGCATGGCGAAGACGGTCGAGCACTGCGACAGGATGGTGGGGTCGAGCTCGCCCGGGCGCTGGGTGACGACGCCGAGGTAGCAACCGTACTTGCGGCCTTCCTTGGCGATGCGCGAGAGCGCGTGTCGGGTCGGCGCAAAGCCCAGCCGGGTGTCGGCGGGCATGTAGCGGTGGGCCTCCTCGCACAGTACCAGCAGCTTGAGCTTGGCGGAACTCCACATGGCGAGGTCGAAGGCGAGACGTGCCAACACCGAGCAGACCGAGTTGACCACCTCGCCGGGCATGCCAGCCATTTCCAGGCAGGTGATCGGCTTGCCCTCATGCGGCACGCGAAAGATCTTGCCGATGGTGTGGTGGAGCGTGTCCTCGAACAGGCGCGAGTTGAACATGAAGCGATAGCGCGGATCGTTCAGCGCGGCATCGATGCGGATGCGCAGGGCGCGGTAGAACGGCCGCTCGTTCTTGGTGTCGAGCTGACCCATGCGGTCGTCGATGAGACGCATCAGGTCGGTCATGCGGTAGGGGACCGGCGTGTCGGCGGTCACGCCGCCTTCGCTCGGACGGCGCAACTGGACGGTCTGGCCGCCCCTGAATATCTGCTTGGCCTGCGGGATGAGGTCGCGCAGCAGTTCGACCTCTTCGGCAACCGGTTCGCGCCCGCGGAACAACACCTCCACCAATTCCTCCAGGCGGAACAGCCAGAAGGGGAGGTCGAGCGTCTTCGGATCGATGCGCACCGCCTTGTCGGCGAAGGTCGCGGCGAATTCATTGTGCGGATCGAGGATCAGCACGCGCAGATCGGGCCGCGCGGCGATCGCCTTGCGCAGGATGAGGGAGACGGCGGTGGACTTGCCGACGCCGGTGGTGCCGACCACGGCGAAGTGCCGGTTGAGCGTGTCGTCAACCGCGATGCAGGCAGCGATGGATTCGTCCTGCGACAGGTTGCCGATGCGCACAGCATGACGGCCGCCCAGGTCGTAGACCGCCTCGAGGTCGTGCGAGCGGATGCGGTGCGCGGGCGCGCCGATATGCGGATAGACGGTGATGCCCCGGTCGAAGACCGGCTTGCCCCTCAGGTCGCGCACCTCGCCGATCAGCTCGACGCAGACCTCGATGCCGTTGTCCCCGCCCTCGGTCCAGTTGTGGCCCGGGCGGTTGATGGCATAGACCAGGCCGACCGTGCGGGTTTCGGTGAGATTGATCGAAATCATGCGGCCGACGGTCCACAGCGTGCTGGCCGCGCCGTCATCGATGTCGACGGTTGCCGCGATCGTCGCGCGGGCGCCGTCGCACTGGACGACCCGTCCCAGCAATCGCAAGGGGGGCTGCTGCGCATTCCGACGTTCCTGGTCGGTTGCCTCAGGCTGAACCGCCGCGCGTTCGATATACATGCCGAACCTCTTTTCCCACCAGTTGGCGGGGCGGTCCGAAGCCGCCCCGCAGAGCCCCACATGGAACATGCCGGCGCAGCGTTAAGGGCGGGTGTGACCGCATGGTTGAGGGACGGTTAACTGTTCGAAATTCGAGCACCCGGCTGGCCACATTATTGCTTGCTTCTTCAGACATTTCCACTATCATGGAGACATGTCTACGATGGTGGAAAGCGGCTTGCAGCTGGGCCAGCGTGTGCGCACGGAGCGGGCGCGGCGCGGGTGGTCGCTCGAGGAACTCGCCGAGCGGTCCGGCGTGTCGCGGGCGATGCTGTCGAAAATCGAACGCGACGAGGCAAGCCCGACCGCGGAGCTGCTGGTCAGGATCGCCGCGGCGTTCGGGATGACGCTGTCGTCGCTGATTGCGTTGGCGGAGATGGCGAGCGGGGGAGGGCAGCTTCTGCGCGCCGAGGACCAGCGACGCTGGACCGACCCTGCCACCGGCTACGTGCGTCGGCACATCTCGCCGCCCTCGGATGAAGGGCTCGAGCTGATTCACGTGCGGCTGCCGCCCGGCGAGATGGTGAACTTCCCGGCTAGCGCCTACGGCCTGACGCAGGAGATGATCTGGGTCCTGTCGGGGCGGCTCAAGTTCACGGACGGCGACACGACCGTCGACATGCTCTCAGGCGACTGCTACCGGATGGGCGCCGTGCCGGCACCGCGCCGCTACCACGCGCCGGGGCCGGAACCGGCGGTCTATCTCGTCGCGCTGGTGGCCAGGCGGAG
>Ga0207868_1001336_pt1 | contig 18121 bp, 22 predicted proteins | sample Passage237B_FD_187370 | JGI IMG/M metagenome (GOLD analysis project Ga0207868, IMG submission 187370) | Cellulose adapted compost microbial communities from Newby Island Compost Facility, Milpitas, CA, USA - Passage2 37B (SPAdes) (version 3) ... | reverse complement strand
GTCGGCCAGCCGCATCTGCGCATGGACCAGATGACGGTGGGCGGCACGCAGGTGTGAGCGGGTGCCGCCTCAGAGCCACGAGGCCGGCGTTCTCGGCAGGCGACCGCCCGGATCTATGACATCCAATCGCGGCTCGCCTTCCCCATTCCATCGCCATAGCGCGACGCAGGTGCCGCCCGGTGACATGAACGACGGATAGACGACGCCGTCGAAACCTCGTTCCAGCAGGCGCTCCCTTGCCCGGTGCGTTGCGGGCGTCTCACCGCTGTCCATGGCCGCTCGCCATTGGCAACGGTGGATGTCCTCGTCGATTTCCAGGCGGCGGAGTTCTTCCGCCGAGGTCAGGTCGGCCAGACGCGCGTCGGTCAGGCGAAGCCGTGCAATGAGCGCAGGGTGCTGCACGAATCCCTGATTGTATTCGGCCCAGGCTGTTGAAAGCTCCCGCGCGGCGTAGATCGTGGGGGCGCCGATCGGGTTCCAGCGGCCGCCGTAGCGAGCGGCACCATCGCCAGAGAGCGGGAGATAGGCCCAGCGCGGCACGTAGGCGCGCCAGAGAATCGTCTCCCGCTCAGGCATAGACGCCGGAGCGGACAGCCTCCAGATAGGCAAGCACCTTTTCCGCCTTGCCCTCGCGCACGAGATCGTAGGCCGTCTTGCCGCCCCAGCCGGGGATCGGCTGGTGCTTGAACCAGAGCGCGGCGCGATCCTCGCCACCGGCCATCTCGCCGACCACGGCAAGTATGCGCACGATCGGGCTCAGCGCCGCATCGGCCTTGCGGGCGCCCGCCTGCGCGGTCAGCGTATTGCGCGCGACGCCGGCGAGCGTCGCCAGTTCGCTCAGCGTCACACCCAGCCTTTCGGCGACCCGTCTGGCGGAGAGGAACGGTGCCCGTTCCGCGCCGAAGCGGGCGGCCGAAACATCGAGGGTCGTCGCGGTCATGATCACTTCCTTTGCAGGAAATGTTGTCGTTGCGCTCAAAATATGCTCAACTTCTGCATCATTCAAGCGGCAAACCATGACCGGAAAGCGTTCGTCCATCGTCATCCTCACCGGTGCGGGCATTTCGGCCGAATCCGGCATCGACACGTTCCGCGACAAGGACGGCATCTGGTCGAAGATCGACTACCGCGAGGTCGCGACGCCGGAGGGCTTCGCGCGCAATCCCGCCAAGGTGCACGAATTCTACAACATGCGGCGGGGGCGGTTGCGCGACATCAAGCCGAACGCCGCCCATTATGCTCTTGCCCGGCTGGAGCGCGCATTCCGCGGCGCGCTCCTGCTGGTGACGCAGAACGTCGACACGCTCCACGAAACGGCGGGCTCCACGAAGCTCATCCACATGCACGGCCAGCACGATTCGGCGCTGTGCAACGCCTGCGGCGCGCGCTTTCCCTGGGAGGGCGACATGTCGGTGGAGACGGTCTGCGTTTCGTGCAGCGTCGCCGGCCACGTCCGGCCCGATGTCGTCTGGTTCGGCGAGATGCCGTACCGAATGGACGAAATCTACCGGGCGCTGGAAGGCGCCGACCTTTTCGTCTCGATCGGCACTTCGGGCAATGTCTATCCCGCGGCCGGCTTCGTCGCGGATGCGCGCGCGGCCGGCGCACATACGGTCGAGCTCAATCTGGAACCATCCGAAGGAAGCCGGCTGTTCGCCGAAGCCCATTACGGCCGCGCCACGGAGGTCGTGCCCGCATTTGTCGAGCGCGTGCTCGAAGGCGTTGCCTTGCGCCGCTGCTTCGGCTTTTCCAGCAGGGCGACGGCTTCGACATGCGGCGACCAGAGGAACTGGTCGATCGGCGTAATGCCCACGATGCGGTAGCCGCCTTCCAGCAAAATGGACAAATCGCGCGCGAGCGTCACGGGGTTGCAAGAGACTGCCGCAATCCCGGGAATGGAAGACCGAGCGATCTGCCGGGCCTGCTGCTCGGCACCTGCGCGCGGCGGATCGAAGACGAGGCCGTCGAAACGCTCCAGCTCTTTCGCCAGGAGCGGGCGTCGGTAGAGGTCGCGCCGCTCGATCGTAACCTGCCGTAGTCCAGTGGTGGACCGGAACGCACGATCCAGCGCCGATAGCGAAGCGTCGTCCGATTCGACGGCGTGGACCGCCGCGGATGCAGCCAGCCTCAACCCGAAAGTTCCACAGCCGGCGAACAGGTCGGCAACGCGTTTCGCTCCCGCCAGGTGGCCGCTCACGAGGCCGGCCATCGCCGCTTCCGCTTCGGCCGTCGCCTGGAGGAAGGCGCCGGGCGGCGGTTCGACCGCCACCTCTGCGAACCGGATCACCGGCCTTCGCGGCTCGACGAGGACCTCGCCGTCAACAGCGAACCGGGCAAAGCCCGCGCGGCCGGCAAGGCCCGTGGTCCGCAGCCTTGCCGCGGCGTCGAGCCGACCGCTCTCCTCGAAAGCGACATCCAGACCTGAGTCCGTCGCCGTAACGATCATCCGGAAGGGCTTGGATTCGCTGGCCACAAGAGCTGCCAGCGCGCGCAGATCGTCCAGTCTCGAGACGATCTCCGGACGCGCGATCGGGCATTCGGCGATATCCACGATCCGGTGCGTCTGCGCTTCGTAGTAGCCGAGCAGCACGCCGGCCGCCGTTCGTCGCCCTGCCAGCGTCACGCGACGGCGCGTGTGCGGGGCGCAAGGCACGATGTCCGCGACGGGCTCATCGATGCCTCGCCCCGCCAGCGCATCGACCAGCTTCTGCCGCTTCCAGGCGTTGTAGGCGCCGTATTCCAGATGCTGCAGGGCGCAGCCGCCACAGATGCCGAAATGCCGGCAGGGCGGCTCGACCCGCTGCGGCGAGCGTTCCAGCAGGCTGACCAGATCGGCCCGGTCCTTCCGTCTTTCCGCCGTAACCGCCTCGCCCGGAAGGGCGAAGCGGACAAAGACCGGACCGGTTTCGGTCATCGCCACGCCGTCGCCCTGGGCGCCGAGGCGATCGATGCGCAGCGTTTCGCTCATGTGTCCTTCATCCCGCCGAGCAGGAACTCGCGGTTGCCGTCGCCGCCGAGGATCGGCGACGGCACAAGGCCAACGGACCGCCATCCAGGCTGAGTGTCCAGCCAGGAGCGGAGGGCATGAGCCGTCTCCTCAGCCAAGCCGGGGTCAACGATGCCGCCCTTGCCGATCGCCTCGCGACCGACCTCGAATTGCGGCTTCACCAGGACGACGGCGCGTGCCGCCGGTGCCGCCAGAGCCAGCGCCGGCGGCAGCGCCAGCCGGATCGAAATGAAGCTCACATCGCAGACGATCATGTCGGGCATGCGCCCGCCGAGCATCGCCTTGTCGAGGTTGCGCGCGTTGAGGCCTTCGATTCTGGTCACCCGCGGATCGGCCGCGAGCGCCGGCGCCATCTGCCCCTTTCCGACGTCGACGGCGATGACATGCTTCGCGCCGCGCTCGAGCAGCACCTGCGTGAAGCCGCCGGTCGCAGCGCCGATATCGAGCGCGTTGCGCCCGGCCGGATCGAAGCCGAAGGCGTCGAGGCCGTGGATCAGCTTGAGCGCGGCGCGCGAGACATATCCGCCAGCCGGGTCCTCAATCGCGATGTCGGCGTTCCCTTCGACCTGCTGGCCGGGCTTGCGCGCAAGTTCGCCGCCCACGCGCACCGCACCACGCAGAATCGCGTCGCGGGCGCGCGACCGCGTCGCGAAAAGTCCGCGGCGGACGAGAAGCTCGTCGAGCCGGCAGGCGCTGCCGTGTTGGGCGCGTCGGTCCATGGGCCTTCCATGGCCAACGGCATCCGCAAAGGCAAGTTCGCTCGAACGCCGGTGAACGATCCGGTCGCTCAGAGCGCGTGGGCCGGGCCGCTCCAGGCATGCGGATGCCAGTCAACCGCCACGACGAATTCGGGGATCTCGTCAAAGGAGAAGCCGCCGCGGATCGCGCCGATGTTCTGCGCGACGATCCTGGCTGCCGCCGCCGCAATGGCGTGATCGGGCTCCGGCTCGGCAGAGGCGAAACCGGCCGTTGCGACGAGCAAGGCCGCGGCAAAGACGAAACGCATGGTCGATCCTCCCTTCTCCGTTTCCGGCCGTCTAGCTAGCAGCGCCGGCTTTCGAAACGGCCAAGGAGAATGGTTGGCAAATCGCCAATTGACAGCGTTTACAGGGAGTTGAAGCGGAGGCTTCAGGCGCGCGCCGCGCTCACCGACGCGCCGAGTGCGGCGAAAACCGTGTGCACGATTCCCGAATGGTCCAGGCCGGCCGCCGCATACATCTTCTCGGGCTTTGCCTGGTCGACGAAACGGTCTGGAAGCACGAGCGGCCGCACCTTCAGGCCGTTTTCGAGCATCCCGTTGGATGCAAGGAAATGCAGAACCTGGCTGCCGAAGCCGCCTGTCGATCCTTCCTCGACGGTGAGCAGGACCTCGTGCTCGCGCGCCAGCCGGCTGATCAGGTCGGTGTCGAGCGGCCTGGCGAAGCGGGCGTCGGCCACCGTCGTGGAAAGCCCCGCCGCCTCCAGCTCCTCGGCAGCCAACAGGCATTCGTGCAGACGCGTGCCGAAGGAGAGCAGTGCGACCTTGGTGCCCTCGCGCAGCACCCTGCCCCGCCCGATCTCGAGTATCGAACCACGCTCCGGCATCTCGACGCCGATGCCGTCGCCGCGCGGATAGCGGAATGAAATCGGGCCTTCATCGTAGGCCGCGGCGGTTCGCACCATGTGCTTCAGCTCGGCCTCGTCGGCGGCCGCCATCACCACAAAGCCGGGCAGCACCGAGAGATATGCCGTGTCGAAGGCGCCGCAGTGCGTCGGCCCGTCGGCTCCGACGAACCCCGCGCGGTCGATCGCGAAGCGCACCGGCAGCTTCTGGATCGCGACGTCGTGCACGACCTGGTCGTAGGCGCGCTGCAGGAAGGTCGAGTAGATTGCGGCGAACGGCTTGTAGCCTTCAGCCGCCAGGCCCGCGGCGAAGGTCACCGCGTGCTGTTCGGCAATGCCCACATCGAACATCCGCTCGGGAAAAGCCTCGCCGAAAAGGTCGAGTCCCGTTCCGGACGGCATGGCTGCCGTGATCGCGACGATCTTGTCGTCCTCGCGCGCCTCCTGGACGAGGCTCTGCGCGAAGACCTTGGTGTAGCTCGGCGCGTTGCTGGCTGGCTTGGCCTGCGCGCCGGTGATGACGTCGAACTTGTTGACGCCGTGATACTTGTCGGAAGCCGCTTCCGCGGGCGCGTAGCCCTTGCCCTTCTTGGTGACGACATGGATCAGCACCGGCCCCTGGCAATTGTCGCGCACATTGCGCAGCACCGGGATCAGGTGTTCCAGATTGTGGCCGTCGATCGGGCCGATGTGGAAGAAGCCGAGTTCCTCGAACAGCGTGCCGCCGGTGACGTAGCCGCTGGCATGCTCGACCGCGCGCTTCACCGCGCGCTCGACGCGCTTGCCGAGATATGAGGTCAGCTTCTTGCCGAAGTCGCGGATGCCGGCATAGGTCGCGCCCGAGGCGAGCCGCGCCAGGTAGGCGCTCATCGCGCCGGACGGGGGCGCTATCGACATGTCGTTGTCGTTAAGGATAACGATGAGCCGCGCGTCGAGCGCGCCGGCGTTGTTCATCGCCTCGTAGGCCATGCCGGCCGACATCGCGCCGTCGCCGATGACGGCGATTACGTTGCGCCTGCCACCCGACAGGTCGCGCGCGACTGCCATCCCGAGCGCGGCGGAGATCGAGGTCGAGGAATGGGCGGCGCCGAACGGGTCGTACTCGCTCTCTGCGCGCTTGGTGAAGCCCGACAGCCCGCCTTCCTGGCGCAGCGTGCGGATGCGGTCGCGCCGGCCGGTCAGGATCTTGTGCGGATAGGCCTGGTGGCCGACATCCCAGATCAGCCGATCCTCGGGCGTGTCGAACACGTAGTGCAGCGCCACGGTAAGCTCGACCACGCCGAGCCCTGCGCCCAGATGGCCACCCGTCTGCGACACGGCGTCGATCAGCTCGGCGCGAAGCTCATCGGCAAGCTGCGGCAGTTCGGATTCGGACAGCCTCTTCAGGTCGGCCGGATATCGTACGCGGTCGAGAAGCGGCGTTTCTGGGGGCGATTTCACGTGGCTACGCTACAGCAATCCTGGCTTGTGGAGCAAATAGGCGCTCCAACGCGGAAAGTAAACGCGCCGCGAGGCCGCAATACGGCGGCACCTCAGCTTTCCGGGAGGGGAATGAATTCCTCGCTAGGATGCCTGGACCACGGGCCGCGCGAACCGCGCAGCAGACCTCGCCCGCGCCTTGGCCGCCTCCTCCTGGCGATTCTTCGGGTGCTGCGTCGTCTCCATCGAATGCAGGAGGTCGTGGACGCTCGCGGCGATCTCCTCGACCGCGCGGTAGAATGCCGCCTCGTTGCGCTTCGAAGGCTTCGTGGAGCCGCTTACCTTGCGGACGAACTGCAACGCAGCGTCATGGATTTCGTCATGCGTGGCGGGCGGCTCGAAATTGAACAGGGGTTTGATGTTGCGGCACATCGTTCGCGCTCCGGTCTCGTGAGACGAACCCGTAATCTGGTGCCGGACGCTCCAGGGATCAACGCTCGCCGTTTCCGTCGAGCGGCTCGGTTCCCACCGGCTTGCCCTCGCGCGACAGCCTGATCTTCTCGACACGGTCCTCGGCGGCCTTGAGCAGCCTCTCGCAGTGCGCCTTGAGGGCCTCGCCGCGCTCGTAGATGCGGATGGACTCGTCGAGCGGCACCTCGCCCCGTTCGAGATCGTCGACGATCTTCTCCAGCGCCTGCAGCGCCGTTTCGAAGCTCATCGACTTGATGTCTTCGTTGGCATTGTCCGGCATTTCTACCCTCTCATCAGCCTGCTGACATGCGCCGCGACGGAGAACGCCAGCCCCTCGAGGTCGTAACCGCCCTCGAGCAGGCTGACGAGGCGGTTCGAAGCGAAGCGGCCGGCCCTTTCCATCAGCTCACCGGTTGCCCAGTCAAAATCGTTCTCGACCAGGTTGAGCTCGGCCAGCGGATCGCGGTGATGGGCGTCGAAACCCGCCGAGACGATGATCAGATCGGGCCGGAATGCGTCGAGCGCCGGCAGGATGCGCGATCTGAAGGCCTCGCGGAAGGCCTCGCCGCCATCGCCCGCCGACAGCGGCGCGTTGACGATGTTGCCGGCACCGATCTCTGTCAGCGCGCCCGTACCGGGATAGAGCGGCATCTGGTGAGTCGAACAGTAGAGCACGGACGGGTCGTCCCAGAAAATGTCCTGGGTTCCGTTGCCGTGATGCACGTCCCAGTCGACGATCGCCACCCGCTCGGCCCCGTGTTTCCTCTGCGCGTGGCGCGCCGCGATGGCCGCCGTGTTGAACAGGCAGAAGCCCATTGCCGTCGCCTTCTCCGCGTGGTGGCCGGGCGGGCGCGCGGCGACGAAAACGTTGTCGGCCTCGCCCGAAAAGACATCGTCGACGGCTGCGCCGGCGGCGCCGATCGCGGCCAATGCAGCGTCCCAGCTTTTGGGGCTGGCCGACGTGTCGGCATCGATCCGCGCCAGTCCTTCCGCGGGGATCGCCGCGCGGATCTTGTCCACGTGGCTTTTCGGGTGGACATAAAGAATGGTCGCCTCGTCGCCCGCCGGCGACTGGCGGCGGTCCAGCGCGGCAAAGCGTTCGTCCTCCAGCACCCGCTCGATCGCGCGCAGCCTGTCGGGGCGCTCGGGGTGGCCGGGCGGAGTGAGATGTTCGAGATAGATCGAATGCGTGTAAAGCCGGGTGACCATGGCTCGATATAGGCTGTCGGCATCGCTTTGACCATGCCGGCATTGCCGGTGATCAACAGAGCGATCGGCGACGATTCCGCCTTACAGGATCTCGGTCGAGACGATCTCTATGCCGAAGCCGGTCAGGCCGACATAGTGCCGTTCGCGCGACGACAAAAGCCTGATGGAGGAAATGCCCAGGTCGCGCAGGATTTGCGCCCCGAGGCCGACTTCGCGCCATTCGTTCTCGCGGCGAAGCGCTTCGTCGTGCGCCTCCCGGCCACCCGCGGCAAGGCGGTTGCGCGAAGCATGATGGCCGACGCCGACCGATCCTTCCCGCAGATAGACGATGACGCCGCGCTTGTTGCGGCCCATTTCGGCCATCAGGCGGCGCAGGCGATCGGTGGCACCGAAGACGTCGCTGGTCACGTCTTCGGGGTGCAGGCGCACCGGCACCTCGACGCCATCGCGAATGTCGCCGAAGACGATGGCGAGATGCTGCATCACCTCCCACGGAAGCGTGTAGGTATAGGCTCGCGCAATGCCGCCGGGCGTTTCAATGTCGAACTCGTCCACCCGCTCGATCAGTGATTCCTGACGCTGACGATAGGCGATGAGGTCAGCTACCGAGACGACCTTCAGGCCATGCTGCTCGGCGAAGGCCAGCACTTGGGGTCCGCGCTTGACCGAGCCGTCGTCGTTGACCAGCTCGCAGATCACGCCCACCGGCGGCAGGCCGGCAAGCTTGCAGAGGTCCACCGCCGCCTCGGTGTGGCCCGAGCGCATGAGCACGCCGCCCTCGCGGGCGATCAGCGGGAAGATGTGTCCGGGGCGCACGAAATCGGCGGCCCCCACATTGCCGTTGGCCAGGTTGCGGACAGTGAGGGTCCGGTCCTCGGCGGAGATGCCGGTGGTGGTTCCGTGCTTGAAATCGACGCTGACGGTGAAAGCCGTCGCATGCGGTGCGTCGTTGTCTGCAACCATCGGCGCGAGGTTCAGGCGCCGGGCATCCTCGCGCGTCATCGGCGCGCACACGATGCCCGAGGTGTGACGCACGATGAACGCCATTTTCTCGGGCGTACAGTGCACGGCAGCGACGATCAGATCGCCCTCGTTTTCGCGGCCGTCGTCATCGGTGACGACGACGATCTCGCCGCGCTCGAAGGCGCGGATCGCCTCGACGATTTTCTTCTGATCGTAGGCCATTGGCTCGCTTCGCTCGTTATCGTCGGTCGTCGTTCGTCGGTCGTCAGTCGTGGAATATGGCAGGTTTGGCCGGTGAAGGGATCGGCGTGGCAGTGGTAGCGTCATCATCCACGACCGACGACCGACGATCTACGACCGACTCTCGCCGACCTGCCCCCTGTGCCGCAGATAATGATCGGCGATGGCGCAGGCAACCATCGCTTCGCCGATCGGGACGGCCCGGATGCCCACGCATGGATCGTGACGCCCCTTGGTGCGCACCTCCACGTCGTTGCCATCCGCATCCACCGACCTGCGCGGCGTCAGGATCGACGAGGTCGGCTTGACGGCGAAGCGCGCAATGATCGGCTGGCCTGTCGAAATCCCCCCGAGAATGCCACCGGCATGGTTGGACAGGAACAGCGGCCGGCCGTCGTTTCCCATGCGCATCTCGTCGGCATTCTCCTCTCCGGTCAGGCGCGCGGCGGCAAAACCATCGCCGATCTCGACGCCCTTGACCGCGTTGATCGACATGAGATTGCCGGCAATATCCTGGTCGAGCTTGGCGTAGACTGGCGCGCCAAGGCCGGCCGGCACACCTTCCGCAACGATCTCGATCACCGCGCCGACGGAGGATCCGGCCTTGCGGATGCCGTCCAGGTATTCGGCGAACACCGGAACGGAGTCCCGGTCCGGCGTGAAGAACGGATTCTCGGGATCTTCGACGAAATTCCAGTCCCAGCGAGACCGGTCAATCTGCCTCTCGCCGATCGCGACCAGCGCGCCGCGGACCGTCATGCCCGGCACCACGCGCCGCGCGATGGCGCCGGCGGCGACCCGCGCTGCCGTTTCGCGGGCAGACGCGCGGCCACCCCCGCGATAGTCGCGGATGCCGTACTTGGCGTCGTAGGTGAAGTCGGCGTGGGCTGGGCGATACTGACGGGCGATCTCGCCGTAGTCCTTCGAGCGCTGGTCGACGTTCTCAATCATCATGGAGATCGGCGTGCCGGTTGTGACCAGCACATCGCCTTCCTCTGGAAACACACCTGAAAGAACCCTGACTTCGTCGGGCTCCCGGCGCTGGGTGACGAATCGCGACTGGCCGGGCCGTCGGCGGTCGAGCTCGGCCTGGACGTCGGCCAGGGTGAAGCGGATGCCGGGCGGACAGCCATCGATCACGACGCCGAGCGCCGGTCCGTGGCTTTCGCCCCAGGTGGTGACCCGAAACAGATGGCCGAATGTGTTGTGCGACATGTTGCGCGCCCTTGGCCCCCTCCAGAATGGCGGCCTTCCAGCGCGCTTCTATGGGCGATGAGGCCGACGGTCAAACGACAGCATGGACCGATATCCGGCCTGGCAGGGGAGCGGCAAACCTAAACCTCTGCTGAACGATGCATTCAGGGTCGATTCAAAGGGGAAGGAGCAGTCTCATGCCGTTAGGTCAAAACCTGAGGAGGACGCAATGAGACCTGCACTCAAAGCTCTCGCAATCCTTGCCCTCTATCCGCTGCTGGCGACGCCATTATCCGTGCCCGCAGCCGCGGCATCGGTGGAAGCAACCATCGCGGCCTGCGACAAGATGGATGCCGCTTCTCCCGGAAGCTGCGGATACAGCATCAACAAGCGGGGCGACATCCAGGGCTGTTCGAAGTCCGGTTGCTTCTACTGCCCGAATGACGGCAAGCGGGAATGTATCGCGGTACGCAAGGTGCCGACGCATTCCCGCGTGCTGCCGCAAGTCGGAGGCGATCTGCGCAAGCTCGCCAGGTAGATCACCGTCCGTCGTCCGGGAAACCGGACGGCGGGCGCGAGGCGCAGGCTCCGCCTCGATTTACTTTTGACACAATCGGCCTGTTTCTGCTCTCCTTCAAAACGCACAAGACCGGCAGCCGATGGGGCGAAAGGCCGGCGTCAGAGGTAGTACCCATGCGCAAGACAGCCGCTGCTCTCATCGTGATGTTCGCGATGGTCGGAATGGCCGCCGCCGAAGAGGCCGACGGAACGATCCAGAAGGTCGACCCGCAGACGATGACCATCGTGCTTGACGACGGCAAGACCTACAGGCTTCCGGCAGAGATGGACATCAGCGCGCTGGCCGAAGGCGTCGAGGTGACAATTGCCTATGACGTCAATGGCGACGTCAACCAGATCACCGACATGGTCATCCAGTAGGCCGACCGCTCCGCTTCAGAACCAGGTCAGTCTTCCGTCGCGAAGCTCCAGTACGCGATCCTGCGGAACGTTCATGCGCGCCGCTTCCTCGCCGGAAAGCCCCGCGACGAGGTGGAAGATCGCGCGCACCACGCCGCCATGCGTCACGCAGACGGTCGACTGCCGCAGTCCATCCAGCCACGGCCTGACGCGCGCCGACAGCATCGCATAGCTTTCCGCCTCCTCGCCGGGCGGCAGGAACCCCCATTTGTCGGCAGCCCGCGCCGCCGTCGTTCCGGGATAGCGGACCTCGACTTCAGCCAGGGTGAGGCCCTGCCAATCGCCGAAATGAACCTCCAACAGACGTGTATCGACCCGATAGTCGTCGGCCGGCAGCCCCATCGCGGTGCGAACCAGTTCCATCGTATGGCAGGTGCGCCGCATGGGACTCGCGACGAAATCGAAGCCGGCGGGATCGATCAGCTCAGCCAGCCGCCGCCCGTTTCGTTCAGCCTGGGCCCGACCCGTTTCATTGATGTCCGTCTCGGCCTGCCCTTGCAGCCGGCCCTCGACGTTCCAGTCGGTCTGCCCGTGGCGCACGAAATAGGCGGGAGGAAGCATGGCTTTGCCGGCTGTGAATGGTGAATGGTGAATGGTGAATGGTGAATGGTGAATGGGAAAAAGGCTGGAATCGAAACAGCGTCAATACTTCTGCACTGCCATATGAATGATCATGCAGAAGTTCCTCATAATCTAATATTCACTATTCACCATTCACCATTCACTATTCACCGTCCTTCACCACCGAAATGTCCGGCGCGTCCACTGCCTTCATGCCGACCACGTGGTAACCCGAATCGACGTGCAGCACTTCGCCGGTGACGCCCCGCGAGAGGTGCGACAGCAGGTAGAGCGCCGTATCGCCGACCTCCTCGATCGTGACCGAGCGCTTGAGCGGCGCGTTGTATTCGTTCCACTTCAGGATGTAGCGGAAATCGCCGATGCCCGACGCGGCAAGCGTCTTGATCGGACCGGCGGAGAGTGCGTTGACGCGGATGCTGGCGCCGCCGAGATCGACCGCGAGATAGCGAACGCTCGCCTCGAGCGCGGCCTTCGCCACGCCCATGACGTTGTAGTGCGGCATCACCTTTTCAGCACCGTAATAGGTGAGCGTCAGCAGCGATCCGCCTTCGGTCATCAGCGGCTCCGCTCGCTTGGCAACCGCCGTGAACGAATAGACCGAAATCTCCATCGAGCGCAGGAAGTTGTCGCGGCTCGTGTCGATGTAGCGACCGTCCAACTCGTCCTTGTCGGAAAAGGCGATAGCATGGACGAGGAAATCGATCCTGCCCCACTCGGCCTTCAACTTGGCGAACACGGCGTCGACGGTTTCCATTTCGGTCACGTCGCAATGGCCTGCCACCATGGCACCAAGCTCGGCGGCCAGCGGCTCCACTCGCTTCTTGAAGGCATCGCCCTGGTAGGTGAGCGCGATCTCCGCCCCCTGATCGGCCAGCGCTTTCGCAATCCCCCAGGCGATCGAGCGATTGTTGGCGACACCCATGATGAGGCCGCGCTTGCCGGCCATGAGGCCGTTTCCAACTGCCATGTGCCTGATCTCCGATGCGCAGAATCGTTCCTGCCTATCGCACAGGCACTTTGGGGCTTCAAGGCTGAGCCCCTGGCGTGTTCGCGGGAAAACCTACCCGCGGCGCTTTCTCATGAGCAGCTCGAGTTCGGCGTCGTCCTTGGGCAGTACGACCTGGATGTCGGCATAGAGGTCGCCATGGCCGCCCGTCTTGAGCGGCAGGCCGCGGCCCTTGAGCCGCAACGTCCGGCCGGAGCTGGACCAGGGAGGAACCGCCACGGCCACCTTGCCGGTCGGCGTCTCTACGGCAACCTTGGCGCCGAGCACCGCGTCGGCCAGCTCCACGGGAAGCGCGACCCGCAGATCGCGTCCCTCGACCTTGTAGCGGGGATGAGGCGCAAAGCGGATCTTGACCAGCGCGTCACCACGCCCGCCGAAGGGCGAGGGTTCGCCCTGCCCCTTCAGGCGGATCGTCTGGCCATCCTCGACATAGGCCGGCAGCTTCACGGCGAGCTTGCGGCCATCGGGAAAATGCGCCGTCACCTTCGCCGCGTTGACGACGTCTTCGATCGAAACATCCATGATGACGTTGAGGTCGGACGGCGGTTGCGCACCAGTCCCGGACCGGTCCTGGCGGAAACCGCTCCTGGCGCCCGCGCCGAAAATCTCGCTGAAGATGTCGCCCGGATCGAAGCCCGAAGTGCGGAACTCGAAATGCGTGGCGCCCGGGCCGCCGCGCTGGCGAAACGCCGCGAACGGATCGCCGCCCGCTCCTGCCCCGAACTCCTGGAAGCGCGGCCTGCCGGCGCCATCGATTTCGCCGCGGTCGAAGGCCTTGCGCTTCTTCTCGTCGCCAATGATCTCGTAGGCTTGGTTGGCCTCGGCAAAGCGCTCCTTGGCCTTCGGATCGTCCGGATTCTGGTCCGGATGGTACTTCTTGGCCAACCTGCGATAGGCCGACTTGATGTCCTTGTGCGAGGCTGTCCTGGACACGCCAAGCACGTCATAGGGATCACGCATATATGTTCCCTGCCCGAACATGCGAACTGAGTCGCATCTTATATCGGATTGGCTAGGAACAAATTCCAGTGTAGAGCCCCGGTCGGGAGGCTCATCGCGCTTCCAGCGTCACGACCGTCCACGGCCCGCCCCTTTCGCTGCAGGCCTTGCCATCGTAGACGCCGACGCCGTCGAAGCTTTCGCGCGACGCCCTGAACGTGCGGCACAGCGCGTCATCCAGCCGGGAGTCTGCTACCTTGCTGATGGCGCCGATCGAACCCGTGTTGGAATTGACCCAGGGAACCGTTTCCGGCGGAACGGTGCCGGGCGCCCACGACGCCACGGCGGAGCGGATCGCCGCTTCATCGGAGAGCCTCCCGTCGGGTGCGACCCTGGAGCCGATGGAGCCGGTGGTCAGCGAACGGTCAGTGCCAAAGCGGTCGAGGTCGAAGCCACCCGCGCAGCCCCCCATCGACAGCGCGAGAACGGTCAATGCCGCCATGGCCGCTCCGCTGTACCGATTCCGCGGTGATGCTGTGCCTTGCGCTTGCCGCGACAATCGGCTTTCTCCCCGGCATACACGTGAGACACGATCATGAATGAAACAGGGTTAACAGCCGGTGACTTCGTGGGGACGAACGATCCCTTCGCGCTGTTCGCCGACTGGATGGCGGACGCGGAAAAGTCGGAGCCGAACGATCCGAATGCGGTCGCCGTGGCCAGCGTCGACGCCGACGGCATGCCGAACGTGCGAATGGTGCTGCTCAAGGGCTTCGACCAGAACGGCTTCGTGTTCTACACGAATTTCGAGAGCAACAAGGGCCGCGAGATCCTCGGCTCGATGAAGGCCGCCCTCTGCTTCCACTGGAAGAGCCTGCGCCGCCAGATCCGCGTGCGCGGCCATGTCGAGGTGGTCAGCGACGAGGAAGCGGACGCCTATTTCGCCTCCCGGCCGCGCGGCAGCCGGATCGGCGCATGGGCCTCGAAGCAGTCGCGGCCGCTGGAAAGCAGGCTCGCCCTGGAAAAGGCGGTGGCCGAGTTCACGCTGAAGCACGCGGTCGGCGAAATCCCGCGGCCGCCCTACTGGTCCGGCTTCCGCATCAAGCCCATCACGATCGAATTCTGGCACGACCGGCCGTTCCGGCTGCACGACCGAATCCTGTTCACGCGGGCGGATGACGGCTGGCAGAAGACGCGGCTTTATCCCTGAGACGGTCGGGCCTTGCCCCCGGCCTGCCGCCCTCTCCTGGGCGACCAAGCCCTGATCGCCGCCCGAAGCGGTCAGCCTTTCTTGCGAGCCATGAAGGCGAGGAATGCGTTGCGCGCTTCCTCCGACGTCAACCGCGCGCGAAAATGCCTCGCCTCCTCCTCGATGCGGGCGACCAGCGCCTTGCGATCGCCCAGCATCAGGTCGCGCGCGATCTTCAGCGCTTCCGGCGGCTTGGCGCAGATCGCCTCGGCGGCGGCGAAGACCTCCGTGTCCAGGCTTTCCTCCGAAACGACCTTGTAGATGAGGCCTGCGGCATGCGCCCGCTCGGCTGAAAAGGCCTCGCCCAGCCCAAGCAGCGCGAAGGCCTGCTGGCGACCGAGCAGCGCCGGCCCGAGCAGGCTGGAGCCCGCCTCCGGCACGAGGCCGAGATCGACGAAGGGCGTGTGGAAAACGGTGCGCGGGGTCGCAAAGGTCAGGTCGCAATGCAGGTTGATCGTGGTGCCGACGCCGACGGCGACGCCGTCGACCCCGGAAACCAGCGGCTTCTGCAGCTGTGCCAGCGCCATGAGGAAATCGTAGACTTCCGTGCCGCCCTCGCCGCCCTGCGCGACGGCCAGAAAATCCGCCAGATCGTTCCCGGCCGAGAAGCTGCCCGGCACGCCGAGAATGACGTGGCAGCGTATCGACGGGTCGGCGTCGCCCGCGGTGAGCACGCCAGCCATCGTGGCGTACATGGCGCGCGTCAGCGCGTTCTTCTTTGCCGGCCGGTTCATGCGGATGACGCTGATCGGACCGCGCCGCTCGATGACGATGTGTTCGCTCATGCGCGCTCCTCAGGCGATCTCGGCCGCGGCCAGACTTTCGGCGCCTTCGACTACCTGGTCCTTCAGCGCGGCGGTTTCCGGCGCGAGGTTTTCGGCGAAGAAGCGACAGAGCGCTGCCTTGCCTCCGCTGCCCGAGACCACCGCGGCGCGGGCGAGATAGGCGCCGCCCGCGACGAGCGCGAACAGGCGCAGATAGGGTGTCGCGCCTGCAAGGGCTTCCGATGTGCGGCCGTCCGAAAGAGCCCTGAGCATCCAGCCGGTGGCCGAAGACAGATCGTCGAGAGACCGCGCCAGCCGTTCCGCCGAGCGCCCAAGGCCAGGCAAGTTCGACGTGCGCAGTGCCTCGATGTCGGCGCGCAGTTCGTCGATGTAGCCCTTCACCTGCTCGCCGCCTGACAGCGGCAGCTTGCGGACAACGAGATCGATCGCCTGAATGCCGTTGGTGCCTTCGTAGATCGGTGCAATGCGCGCATCACGCAGCAATTGGGCCGCGCCCGTCTCCTCGATGTAGCCCATGCCGCCATGCACCTGGACACCCATCGAGGCGACCTCGACGCCGATGTCGGTCGAGAAGGCCTTGGCGACCGGCGTCAGCAGGCCGGCCCGCTCCTGCCAGCGCCTGGCCTCATCTCCTTCGCTGACGCGCGCCATGTCGATAGCATGCGCGCAGGAATAGGAAATCGCCCGCGCGGCCCGCGTCAGCGCCTGCATGGTGAGCAGCGTGCGGCGGATGTCGGCGTGCAGCACGATCGGGCTCATCTGCCCGCTGGTGTCTTCGTCGGCGCGGCCCTGGCGACGCTCCTGCGCGTAGGCAAGCGCCTTCTGGAAGGCGGCCTCGGCGATCGCAACACCCTGCATGCCGACCGCGAGGCGGGCGTTGTTCATCATCGTGAACATGCAGGCCAGCCCGCGGTTTTCCTCGCCGACCAGCCAGCCGACGGCGCCCTTCTCCTCGCCCGGAACGGAGCCGTCGCCATAGATCATGGTGCAGGTGGGCGAGCCGTGGATGCCGAGCTTCTCCTCGATCGAGGCGCAGAACACGTCGTTGCGTCGCCCGAGCGCACCGTCCGGATTGACGAGGAACTTCGGCACCAGGAACAGCGAGATGCCGCGCGTGCCGGCCGGCGCATCGGGCAGGCGTGCGAGAACGAGGTGGACGATGTTGTCCGTGAAATCGTGCTCGCCATAGGTGATGAAGATCTTCTGGCCGAAGATGCGGTAGGTCCCATCGGCGGCGCGCTCGGCGCGCGTGCGGAGCGCGCCGAGGTCCGAACCGGCCTGCGGCTCGGTCAGGTTCATCGTGCCCATCCACTCGCCCGAGACGAGCTTCGGCAGATAGAGCGCCTTGAGCTCCTCGGTCGCGTGCTTGTCGATCGCCTCGACCGCGCCCATGGTCAGCGTCGGGCCCAGCGCGAAGGCCATGGCGCCGGAGTTCCACATTTCGAGGGTGGCAACCGAAAGCATGGTGGGCAGGCCCTGTCCGCCATAATCGACCGGACCGCTGACCGCGTTCCAGCCTCCCTCCATCCAGCGCCGATAGAGCTCCTTCCAGCCGTCGGGCATGGTGACGGCGCCATCCTTCAGCCGGGCGCCCTGCTCGTCGCCAACCTTGCGCAGCGGCGTGATCTCGTCCGAGGCAAACCGCCCTGCCTCTTCGAGGATCGCGTCGACGAGATCGGCGGAAAGATCACCGAAACGTCCGCCCGCCAGCGCCTTGTCCAGGCCAGCCACCTTCTTCAGCGTGAAGCCAATTTCCTCGACCGGCGCGCGATACATGCGGCTCTTCCTTCTGAGATGCGGGCGTCCGCCTCTGCTAGTTGCTTTTTACGTAAGCGTCAAACGTGACTTCGCTTGCAGGCCCTACCCGCAGCCGGTATTGGCGGGCGATGCTGGCCAGAAACGACAAGTATCGCTGCATCGAATGCGGACTGCCCTACGGGGCGGACGGCTTTGAGCTGCACTATGGCCTTTTCGAGAACGGGCCGGCCTACTGGTCCGACCGCGGGCTTCTGTGCTCGCCGAAATGCTCGCTCGCGCACTTCCGCAAGCGCGCGGAAGAAGGCTCGCTGCCCAGCGAGCCGGCCCCGAATCCTTTCGAGCATCGGGAGTTCAGACAAGCGACCTGATCCCAAGCTGGACGAGGACAGCGCGCTCGACAGCGCCGAGGTCGCCCGCATAATACGTTGATATGTTGGGGCCGCCCGTTCAGCGCTTCTCCCGCTCCACGGCGCGCCAGCCGATGTCGCGGCGGCAGAAGCCGCCCGGCCAGTCGACCCGGTCCACCGCCGCGTAGGCGCGGTCCCGCGCTTCCGAAACAGTGCGCCCGGTGGCAGTCACGTCGAGCACACGGCCACCGGCTGCGACGAGCGCGCCGCCTTCCAGCTTCGTGCCGGCGTGGAAGACCTTCGCGCCCGAGGCCTCCGCCTGCTGGATCCCGGCGATCCGCGTCCCAGTCTCCGGCTTGCCGGGGTAGCCCC